>Ga0307929_1000565_pt1 | contig 34984 bp, 33 predicted proteins | sample AceLakmetage1330_FD_203160 | JGI IMG/M metagenome (GOLD analysis project Ga0307929, IMG submission 203160) | Saline water microbial communities from Ace Lake, Antarctica - #1330 | ecosystem: Environmental > Aquatic > Non-marine Saline and Alkaline > Saline | place: Antarctica: Ace Lake...
AAATAGTAAGAAGGAGAAAGAAAAGGAGTATTTGTTTTTTCATTATCCAGTGGAGGTAAAGATGACGGAAATGACAAATTGAACAGCAATAAAACTCATGAAGGCAATAAGGAGTCCTATAACAGTGTAGAAGAAAATGTTTTTCCCCTTTTGAAGCTGACTCTCATCTCCTTGGGAAGTAATCATATAAAAAGCTCCAATGATAAGCATGAGGACAGCAAAGGTTCCAATGACTTGTGTGAGAAGCTTTAGCACCCGATTAAGGATGTTCGTTTCCCCTTCTGCATTCTCAATAATATCAAGACTTGATTCCTTCCCTACGTTGATATTAGAAAGCGCAAAAGAGCTGGTAGTACTTCCTATGAAATTAATACGAGAATTCCCTGCAGAAATATTGGCACAGCCAAGGCTTTTTTCAAATGGGATTATCTTTGCTTTTTCTATGGCTATTTCCCTTTCTTTATTCGTTCTTTGTGTTGAGAGAGAAGGAGGCTGTATGATGTCGCATTCATCAAGTGCTTGTTGATAGGACGAAGGGTATAACTTTAGAACGGGATCTATTGCTTGAATACAATCTGCATAATCCTTTTCCAATTGGTCTAATTCATCAGTGAGTGGCTTTACTGCTGTTTTAATTCCCCCCTGTTCATCATCATGTTCTTTTTGAGCGGCTTTCTGATAATCGAGGCACGTCTCAAGATCAGTCGATAGTACCCCTGTCTCATCACATTTATTTTCCTTTACACAATAATCAGTTCCCAAATCCGCAAAGGAAACTCCGCTGGTGAGGAGCGAGAGGAGAAGGAAAAACAAAAGAAATCTTTTCATTTCCACAATAATAACATTGGGGTAGAAAGTTTACAATCTTCAATAAATTATTTTTAATAGGAAAGGGATCCCTCCGCCTTGGTCGGGATGACTCCCAAGGGAGTCAATTAAACCGCTCCATGAAAATTCTCTCTTTTTCGACGTTCTTTGCTTCCAATAATTCATTCACAGATTTTACCATACTTCCGCTTCCGCAAATGTAGAACTCAGCATTGTTTTTCCATTTCTCTTCTTCCAGAAAGGTCGTAATACGGCAGGGTTTCCAGGGGAGATCTATATCTGTTGATTCCTCACGAGACAGTCCGAGTTTGATTTCCAAATGGTCAGACCAGTCTGACATCTCATCGAGATAGGAAATATCTTTCGCATTTCGACCACCATACAGGAGTGTCATTTTCCGTGGAGATTCCTTTTTTACTTCTTCGAGAATCATAGATCGGAACGGTGCAATACCGGTTCCCGTTGCACAGAAAACTAAGTGTGCATCATCGTTCTCTGATAATTGAAGTTCCCCAAAGGGGCCCTTGAATTCAAAAGTATTACCAATATTCGTTTTCCAAAAAACATCAGAAGCCGTTCCTCCTTCAACATGTTTGATAACGAATTCAATAAATTCTTCATCTGGGTTGGAAGCCATTGAGTAGGCTCTCCATGCAGTATCTGTGAATTTTAATGATAAAAACTGTCCTGGTTGATACTCGAATTTCTCATCACTGGGAACAAGTGTCTCAGCATCCATTATAGAGAATCGAAACTTCTTTGTGTCACGAGCAACTGTTTCGATGGACTCGACTCGCAATGTTCCCTGAAAAATATTCATTTCTTTTTCTTAAGATTGCGAATGATTTTCCCCATTTCTACAGGGGTCGCGTAAGAATGAAATTGCTGTTTTTCATCTTGTTCTACGACAGCATTGGGTCCTTTATCACACCGTCCCAAACACGGACATTCTTCACACTCGACGTGGTCGAGTTTCAACGTTTCGATATCATTCTGCGCTCGCTCCAAAGAATAGGGAGCCATATTCCTTCGGCACGCATTCCCGTGGCATACCTTAATTTTTGTCGTTATATCTGCCATTGTTTAGAGAGAAAATTCGTAGATTTTGTCCGTTGTGAGGACGTTTACCTTCTGTCCAGAATCATCAATCACAAAGTCTCGTGCATCAGGAAGATCGAAGAGTACTTGTTTCTTGTAGGTCGCAAATCGTTCTCCTTTTACGAATACCAAGATTCGAGCATTGTCTGGATCCAGTACGTAGAGGAAGTCGAGATTTGGTGTCGTGAAGATCTTTAGATTTTGTCCTGAGAAAGGAATCGATGGAAGATCTCGGAATGTGTAATCCACCTTTGTTCCTCGGAAAATCTTTTGCAAAGTTCCGTCATCAGACAAGATGTAAATCCCACCATCAATCGTCATACTAATCGCTCGAGAAAGATCAGCTCCTTGATTGTAGGCAATCGCTGGAGAGTATTTCGCTCGTCGTCGTTCGTATTTCCAGATTTGATTCTCTACTGGATCGAGGATGTATGCGTATCGTCCGTAGGTTTTGATATCGAGTCCTCGTTTCCATGTTTCGTCCTCCGTTCCCATCTGCGTGATGAGTCCTTCTCGGTATTCAACCACCTTTGGGGCGTCTGTTAAGAAGAGTAATGTATTTTGATCGGTTCGTGTCGTAGAGGCAAGGATCGTTTCTTTTTCTGAAAGCGGAAGTCCTTTTTCTACAATGTTTCGAACGGTCTTGTGAACTTGCTTGAGATCGTGAACGTATAAGTTTCCACTGAGTTCCAACAGTCCAGTCGCTTCTAAATTATCATTCTTCACTCCTAAATCTGCCAACAGTTGTGGTGTGACTTTACGAGCATTTTCAACTTGGAGTTGTTTTTCTTGAATGTCAGCGAGCAAGAATTGTGCGTCTGATCGAAAACTCTTTGATTTTGAACTGAGCACGACTTGTACAGATCCTTGTGCTTTCTGAAGGTATTCAGAAGCAGATTGTCGTTCTCCTTGGAGAAGGAATGTGTCGGCTTGTACAAGTGCTTCACGCGCAATTGAGAGTTGTTCTCGAAGTGCCTTTGTGTCCGTTGATTCATAACCCGCAATAGATTTAATTCCAATTCCAACAATCAAAATCAACAGTACCGTTCCGGCGATCACCATCAGATTTTTCTGTGGTTTGATTTTTTTCTTTGGCAATGGGAGTTTTCCGAGAAGTCCTTTGAATTTATTGAGTAAGTCACCAACTTTAAGTGGTTCTTCTTCGACAACCGGAGTGTCTTCGAATGTTTCTTCTTCGAAATCTTCCGCATCGAATTCTTCTTCGACCACTGCTTCGGCAACCGGTTCAACCGGTGTCGGTTCTTCGTCGTTTGCGAGCACCTTCTTTCCTTTTGATACTACTTTTGAAAGGAATCCTGCACTTTGTGAAGTTTCCTTTTTCCCAATTCCAACGGCTGTCACAAGCGTGTCGTCGTCGGAAGCCGTTTGTAGTTCGTGTCGCAAGAGTCCGATTGCTTCTCCGAAATCACTTCGGCTGAGCGTGTCGACAATTTGATTTGCTGTAATGACACGGAGTAATCGGTTTGAAGAAAGGATGACCACATCATCAATAGCTACTTGTCCGCTCAAAATATTTGAGAAGAGTGAGTCTTCGTTTTCAGGTGTTTCAGTAATTTGAGAAACGCTTGTTCCTCGAACCAAATAGGCTTCACATTCCCCAGATTGAGAAAGGTACAGATTATTGAAATCAAAAAATGAGATAACAATGTCTGGCACTTGCTTCCAGTTCTTTTTTCGTTTTTGTGCTTCGAGGTTCGCGGCCTTGAGGGCATCTTCGAACTTATCGTAGGCGTCCGCAGTCTTCGAACTGGTGAAGCTTTCAACGGCGGCTCCAAAGATTGCCTCGGCAACTGTTTTGGCGTCAACGTCGTCTTCATGAAATTTTCCTAAGAAAAATACCTCTTGGCCTTCGGCGATGTTTTCGCGAAAGGCGAAACCGAGGTTTCCTTCTGATGGATTGGTTTCGAAAGTGTGTGCTGAAAAAGTCATCTCTGTAGGGAAAAATATCTTTCCCTTTTTATAGCACAATTCTGCGAAAACAAAAAAAAATACGAGAGAATAATAGGCAATCGGAGATGATTGATTTTCATTGTTTCCCCCTTGAAAAAGGGAGCGTTTTGTGTTATAATAACATGTAGTAAGTCATGAAATTGACAAAAACAAAGAATGTTTAAAATAAATATAAAAAAACTACTCGGAATAACGGAACTCGAATCCTCACGTTTGAAACTTTGTTGGGGAGCTCGTTTCTTGTTCCAAATAGGGTTTATTGTCTCTTGGATTATTTTGACAGCGCTCTTTGTAGAACAGTTTGGAATTCATAATTTGTTATGGTTCTTCTTATTTGATGCAGGGCTGTATATGGTGGGATCGGGAATCGCAAGTTTCCTCTTTCCGCGATTATCACTCAGAACATTCTTACTGTTTCTTATTGCCTCGACTGCCGTACTGGTCGGAGGATCATTCTTTTTCCAACCGACACAGTTGGCGTTTTTCATCTTCGTGATTCTTGCGAAAGATCTCTTCTTCTCGCAGATTAACATCGCCCTTCATCGACTCACAGAACATCTTTTCTCTCCGTCTGAAGCGCAACGATTTATGCCAAAGATCGAATCAGCGATTACGATTGGATCAGTGGTGGGAGCGGCATTGATGGTCTTCTTTATCGACATGATCTCGGATCAATCCGTGTTGTGGTTGTGGATGGGATCACTCTTGGGGATTGGGCTTTTGATCACATTTATGCCGAAAATTCTGCATACGATTCCAAGCTTTCTCAAACCAAAAATTCAGAAACAGAATCAAAAAAACCCACTGGAAGAAGGTCTTCGAGGGATTGGGAAAATTTTATTCCTCAAACATTTGCTGGTGATGCTTCTTTTGCAGGTGGTTGTATTTACGATTATTGAATTTGAATTTACGAAAGAAATCCAGTCGCATATTGTGCCAGCTGGAGAACATCACGAAGTTCATGTGCCCGCAAAAGCAATGCAGGTATCGCTCTTCACAGAGGTGCTCGAAAAGGCGAAGGACGTGCAACACGCAACACAAGAGAAGGTCGAAACGATCTCGTCACAACTTATTATGCGGAAATCACTGGCGCATGATTTGGGAGTCTTTCATCTCTTCTTTGCGCTCTTCGCATTGTGTATTCAGTTCTTCCTCACCCCACGAGTATTGCAATACTTCGGAGTGATTGGATCAATGTTTAGCTACTTTTTTCTCCTTCTTGCAGGACTCGCCTTTGCGATTTTGGGATACGGAGGCGTGGCGCTGACGAGAGCCATCCAACATGGAACGCACTCACTCGGTGAGTCGGCATATCATATTAGTTTTTACTCCGTGTTCTCTCATCGGAGAGAATCAGTGCGACTCTTTTTGGAAGGAATTATCAGACCATTGGGAATTGGACTTGGAGTATTGCTCCTCTTCTTCGTTCCGAGTGTATTTATCTTTCCGATTGCGGCAGGAGTGACAGCGATTTTGTTACTGATCTGTTTTCCTTCTTGGAAAAGTTTTACCCAACTCTCAAAAGCGAACTTAGAATCAGAACAAAACATCGAAGGAAAATTACACTCGGTTGAAGTCTTGGGACAAAGAGGGCACAAAGATCGAGCCGATATTCTCGTTCAGAAACTTCAGCACAGAGATGAAATCGATCTTATTCGAGAGAAAATTATCCACACTATTTCTGCGATTAACGACCCACGAGTTGTGCACACCTACTTAAATATCTTGCGAGACAAGGAGGAGAACTTGGAAACAAAGATGAGAGTCGCTGATTCGCTCTTTCACCTCAACATCCCCACTTCATACTGGGAAGATCACGCGTTCACGCATTATCATTTGCGGGAAACGTTGCAGGAATTGTTCGCAAAAGCGAAACACCCACACTTCAAGAAGTTGCTGGTGATGAATATCTTTAAACATTCTCCGAATCATGAAGTCGCTCCGTTCTTTCTCAAGAATATGCGAAAGGCGGACGACAAGTTGAAGTCGGTATATCTGCGTTCTTGCCGAATGTTTGATGATCCGGAAATTGTTTTCTACGTACGAAAGTATCTTGAGTACCGTGATCCACGAATCAAATCACACGCGGTGATTGCCTTGTGGAAGTTCGAAGAAAAAGAACCACTGCGAGCAATCTTGCAGGAATTGGTAACGAATAAACAAGTGAAACACCAGATTTCAGCACTGTACGCGATTGGGGAGGTGCAGGATAAAATGCAAAAAGAGACACTGCACGAATTCATGAATCACGAATCGGACAACCTCAGACTGCACGCATTGGTGGCGCTTGCGAAACTTGGGGATGCACGAGCTCTTCCAGGATTACTCGATATTCTCTTCGGGAAAGATCAGAAGTTATCGCAAAAAGCGTTCTACATGCTCGATCGTGTTCCTCGGGAAATCAGAATTCAGCTTCAACGAAAAATTCAGGCAGAAGTTTCACGAGAAGTGTTTGCCATTCTTCATTCAGAAGCATTCCTCACCGCTCCAAAAAATATCATGGCACGATTACAGTGGCTCTACAAAATGGCTGGGCGACATGATGATATCGTGGCGATGGGGCAATTAGGAAACTAAAAAACGCACTCTTGTCATTCCGATTCCCCGATCCCCGACTTTACGAGGACATGTTTCTCGAGGACAGGCTCCACGGAGGAATCCCTTCTTTTATTGTGACTGGATATCGGTAGGACTGTTCTTTTTATAACTAAAAAGAACCAAAAAGTTCTGGGGACAAGAAAACTCGCTTTCATTGGCATAGCACAAAGTTGCCGAGTCCCATTGGCGCTCAAACACTTCTCGTCCCCAAACCCCCAAGGGAGAGCACTTAAAAAATTAATTGATAATTACGAGTTGTTCGCTAATAATCGGGGCAATGGAATTGTCATTCCTTTTTCTCATCGGGTTTCTTTTGTCGCTTATCCTGACATGGGGGGCGGTAAAAATATTTCCGGCACTGGGACTCCTTGATTTTCCAGATCGATATGGACTCAAGCGAAAACGGATTCCCTATCCTGGGGGACTCGTGATTTTGGTACTCAGTATTTTGTTTTTTGTCACAGAACCAATGCTTTGGTTTCTCAGTATTCCATTGGCGTTGCTGGGAGTCATTAGTTTTATCGATGATATTCGTCCACTGCCTGTGTGGATTAGAGGTCTCATTCACTTACTTGCCGCGGGACTCGTTTTTTATTACGGGATTCGTATTTCATTTATTGGAAATCCATTTTCTGTAGGAGAGAGTTTTGATTTAACAACGCTTCCTCTTATCTCATTCGGTCTGACGGTGGTCTGGATCATGCTGATTCAGAATGCTATGAACTGGTTCGATGGAATCAAAGGATTATCGATTGGAGTTTCAGGGGTTGGATTTTTGACACTGGGAATCTTTGGGCTGGTTCGACAAGAAGTCGCCTGGGAAGCAGGACTCGAATCGTTTTTGCTCGCGAGTTTCTTTTTGGCAGGAATTTGCGGAGGAGCGTTTCTCCTTTTCTGGAGAGGAAAGATTATCTTGGGGGACAGCGGATCTCAAGTCTTAGGATTCTTATTGGCTGTGCTTTCGATCTTTGCAGGAACCAAAATCGCAACGACATTACTTGTTCTTGGACTCCCAATTATTGATCTTCTTTTCGTAGTCGTTCGTCGAATATTTAAAGAAAAAGTCTCTCCGTTCAAGGGTGATAAAAAGCATCTGCATCACAATCTGTCTCGGAAGATAGGCGAACAACGCACATCATTATTGCTCATGATGATCTCAGGAATACTCGGGGTGATTGCTATTTTTATCGTTGGATACCAGAAGCTGATGCTTCTAGGTTTGGCAGTGTTTCTGATTTTTCTTCTGGGAGAATGGAGTTCAAAAGATCAAAGAGATCTTCGATCGGAGTCGTAAAATTTTTCATTTCCTTCACCATCTTTTCCCATTCGCTTTTTTCTACAGGGACTTTTCGAAGAAGCTTGTTTTGAGGGAGTGATCGTAGATACTCTTCATCGAGTTCGATTTCAAAACATTCTCCATCACGAATATCGAGAACAGATTCAAATTGCATGGAGTTGCGATTAATTCTTGAAATATTGGAAAGATCTTTCCATTGCGAACGAAAAGGAGGAGTTCCCTGTACAAGCACATTGTCTCCTAGCTTATTAACTCCAATAACGACGTAGTTCCCATCAAATTCAACGTCTCGAAAGGTGCGTGTTGATTTGTCATAACAGTAAAAAAATGCGTAATCTTCAACAAGAATGACGTATTCATTTTCGAGGAATAACCTTCCTAAGCTTTCTGGGGTGTATTCGTATTGTGGACTCGAAAAAAGAGATTCTGCTGTTGCGAGTTTCCCAACGGTATCAACGACGGCTTGTGCGGGGATTGCTTTCGCCTCATGATAAGCTTCCAGAAGATCCTCTTCATTACATCCAGAGAGAAAGACGCTCGAAAAGATGAAAAGGAGAAGTGCTATTTTTTTCATTAGACCTAGAATAAAAGAATATTCTCTTTATGGCAAAAATTCTTGAAGTGTTGAAAAATAAAGTGATGACGATTTAGAAATAGCATTATCGTGTCCACCGGTAAGTTCGACAAACTGTTTCTCAGTTTTCGCTTTTTCAAAAAGCTTCTGCCCGTGAAAAAAAGGAACCATTTGGTCGTCTGGACTGTGGAGGATAAGAAGGGGGAGCGTGAGTTCTGAAATTTTTGATTCATTATCTAATTGGTATTGAAACAACCATCGTGGAGGTGAAAAGTGAAGGAATTTATGTGCGAGTGCGGGAACGGATAGAAAGGGTGCTTCAAGTATCAATGCGGCAACAGGATTCCGGAGTGCTATTTCGGTTGCAACACCTGTTCCCACGGAGAATCCCCACAATGTAATGTGTTGGGGTGAAACGTGCTTTTCTTTGCTCAGAAAATCGATAGCCGCTTGTCCATCGAGATATATATCTTCCTCTTCTTTCATCCTTCCCTCGCTTTGTCCGTACCCGCGATAGTCGAAAAAGAGAGCGTTTTTACCGAGCCTTTTGAGCATATATAACTGTCCAGTGTAGTAGGAGATGTTCGTTGCATTTCCGTGAAAAAAGACAACGGTTTCTGTCGATCCGACGTCCATCCACCATCCATGAAGCAATACATCATCACTTGTACGAAAAGAAACCTCTTCCCAATCGAGATTCCCAGGAATTGGATGCTGAATGTAATTCTTTGGAGCTGGGAAAATGAATTTTTCTTGAAAAGAATACAGCACTCCAATCCATCCAATAAAGATGACGAGTAGTACGAGAAGCCATTTAAGAATATATTTCATGTAAGCAGGAATTCGCGAAGAATATGTTTTTCATATTCCCCGTGCTCGTTTTTCGCTTTTCCAAAAAACACTTTTTCCACCTTTATTATCGACGATTCCAATATTCTATCAAACGATTCGTTCAATAAATCAGCATGATGCGCTCCGTAAAAAAGTGAGACATGCGGTTTGTAGTTTTCAAATCGGTACTCTGGATTTTGAGAAAAGGGGATCGCTTTGCAAATCTCATCGTGCAATCGCTGAAGTTCGCCTGACTCATCTAATACTTCCCGAAATAAAGCATCAGGAAAGCAATTTACGTTGCCCAAGGTTACTTCAAATGGCTTCGCATTTTTCAAAATCTTCTCAATCGCTTTTTCCATAAAACTCACTTCGTTCTGCTGAAAGTGCACTCCCATGCGTCCGGGAAGCGCGAGTGTAATGTGCATTCGTTGTGGGGCAATCCAGTGTCCTTGTGCAAAAGATTCTCGGAATTTTAATTTCTCTAACACCTGTTCCATCTCGGTTCGCATGCTTGAAGGAATCGGAATTTCTATGAAAAACAAGAAGTTTGGATCGGGGACCCATTGCTTTGTTCCAAAGAGTGGAGCGTTCTGTTTCCAGTTTTCTTCCCATCGATTTTGTTGATCTTCGATATTCATGTTGCACGCATTATTGAGTGGGAAAGGTTAAATGTAAAATGTTAAATGTAAAAACAGACCAGTCATTCCAGCTTGCCTGGAATCGGATAAAAACTTGAGATAGCTTTCTAAGCGCTAGCGCGCAATTTGATTTGCTTCTTAAAGAGATATTCGCTTCGCTCTTTGCACATGGGGATTACCGAAGCGATTCTGGGCAAGCCAGAATGACCAAGAAATTGAGAATGAATGTTAAATATGCCACAATGGAAACGATGAAGATACTTGGAGTTGATCCTGGATATGGGCTCTGCGGGTTCGCAGTCCTAACCAAAGAGAAGGGTGATATGAAACTCGAAACGTTCGGGGTGATTAAAACAAAACCCAATACAAATTTCGCTGATCGACTGCTCGAAATCGCGAATGACTTCAAGGCGATTTTGGCGCAACATAAACCAGATGTGGTCTCGATTGAGGATTTATTCTTTGTCCAAAATGTAACCACCGGAATCCAAGTCGCACAGGTGCGAGGGGTTCTTATTCTTCTCGCGCATGAGCACGGAGCACAGATTGTCGAACCCAAACCCGTCGAAATAAAACAATGTTTCACGGGAAACGGACGAGCGAAAAAGCCGGATATGAAAAAAATGGCACAAATGATGTTTAAACTAGAGAAAGCACCGAAGCTCGATGATGGCGTTGATGCGATAGCTGCCGCGTTTTATGCAGGTCAGAACCTTGACTTTATACCAAATAAGTGATATAATTAATAAATGGATAATCCATTTTCTGATTCTCCCTCAAAAACAGATGCTCCCGCCCCAAGTGTCGCTCCAGAAGCGCCAGTAGAAGGGACGGAGAATCCTTTTGAAAATTCTAATAAAGAGACGCCAGCGACCCCTGCGCCTCCGGTAGTTCAAACACCGGCGCCAACTCAGGCGCCTGTTGAAGAGAAAAAGGAAGACATTCCAGAAGAAGGAGAAGTCGTAGATGAAAGTGGCAATGAATTGCTTATCGAAAATGACGGAAACGTCTTTTGGATTTTTCAAAAAGTTGCCTGGAGTTTTCTCAAGATGGCATTTGCTGTGGGTGTGATTGGACTTTTGATATGGATTATCTGGAGACCCGCGAATAACCCGCTCAATAAAATCCATCGTCCAATTAATACTGAAGAAAGTGTAGAAAAAGAAACGAAGAAAGTGGTTCCAGAAAAAAAGAAGAAGCCAAAAAAAGAAGTGGAAAAAAAGATTGAGATTCCGGTTGAAACAGAAGTTCCAACAGCATCGGTACTGGTGGAAAACTATGCGTATAAAGCAGGACTGTGGGCTGACTGGATGGAGAACACGCGGCAGGCACAAAATGCACAGATTCTTTCTCGATCACTTTATTGGGCGAAACGAGCAGAAGGATTTTTTAATCTGACGACGGCGGATTTGATGGCTTCAGAAGACAGGGGACAACGAGCGCAGAAAATTGATGGAACGCTTGGAGCGCTTCGAGGAATTTTGGAAGAATCGAAAGGAATTGTGATGACGCTCGATTCAGAATTGAATAAGGCATCGGCTCAATCACGGGCTTCGGAAGCAGGGATGCTCGAAGCAGATCGACAATTATCATTCAGCATTGAAGTGCTCGATGGAGATAGTGCAGAGAAGCTCTTGGTAGAGAAGTCTCGTTTGTATCAAGATTTTGTAACACAAAATGCAAAGGTGGCGGCGTATTATTACACGCTTAATCGCGCGCAGAGTTTGATTCCAATGCTTCAAGAAATTCACGATAATATCCTTGCGAATCGCCAGGTTCTGATTGATAACGTGCAGGTTGTGGGATTCCCACAGGATAAGTTTCATCGGATTCTTACCCCAGCAGAGTGGCAGCAGATGAGATAATCTCTTCTCATCCCATATTGTCATTTCGACCCCCCGATTCCTCGAGGGCAGGCTCCACGGAGAAATCGCTTTTTTTATCATATTCAAAAGAAGGGATTCCTCGACTGCGCTCGGAATGACAAGGGGGGAATTTAAAAACACCACGGTTCTAGGAAAACAAATCCAATATTCTTTGATATTTTTTGTTTCTGATTTTGACTGTATTTTGTTTTCTCAAATAAGGTTCTTTGACGAGGTTCATATTGCACAACCTCAACTGGTGGAGCAAAGGTCGAAAAATTAGAATAATCAGGGGCGAGGTTATTCAGATCGAGGGTTGCGAGAAAGTCAGCAAAAAAATCATCGGACACCTCGCCCTCCTTCGCTTCCGCATTGCGAGGTGCTTTTGTCAGTTCTTTCTCGATCCATTTTTTCAGACTGCTCGTAAACGCACTTGGTGCACTCCCGGCGCCAACCTTGAATGGATCCTTCGTTAATGACTGCGCAAAGGTATGGGTGGCACCCGAATAATCTTCGATCACCAAGCTCACCGTGAAGGCGTCTTTTTTTTCAAAATTAAAATAAATCCGATCGGGATTGGAACGCGTGGATTCCTCCTTGCAGGTCTTCTCGCCAATGCGCGTCTGTCGCCACTCCCAGAAATCCGTTGAATACTCCCCGCAGGATTTTCCATTCACCATCCATTGATAATTTTTAATATCAAAACTTCCATTCGGATCGGTCGAGGTCAGCCCCGTTCCATCAAATCCCGTTAAATTTAAAGACGTCTCATGAATCTTCGCTCCGCCTTGCACGAGGAATTTTGCCGTTGGTGTTTGATTCGATTGGTTTGGGAAAGAGTTCTCAATTCCTCGTGAACCGAGATAGTGGCGAAGAAAATCTTCTTTGATATCAGTGTCGTTTCCATCGCGCGCGAGCGATTCATTCTCTACACGATCTGTAATATCCAGACACTCTCCCGACCAGACGCCTTCGCCAATTTTCTTCTCAACCTCGCTCGCGACAGACTGACTGATATCGCCTTTTTTCCAACAGATAAAATCCTCACTCACCTCCCAACTCGTCCCCGAATAGAGGATGACTTCAAATGTTTCAGAGCCTCCCGAAAGATCAGCCTCAATCACGATGAGGTCATCATTCTCCACCAATAAATCGGAGGTCTGGAAGAGTACCGTGCGGGGAGAACTTTTTTTCTTGAGCTCCATATATTTCAAATTCGCATCACCCGTTATTCGCAGTTCCACAAAGTTTCCATCGAGTGAGACCTCATTGATTGAGATCTCCACATCGTCTGGAAAGGTTGGCATCGAGTAATTCAGAAATCCCTTGGAATGACGAAAATTCGCATTGCCGTCACTTCTGTACACCAAAGGAAATACACCATCGTCTCGACGGTTCCATACCTCCGCGTAAGGAAATCCCCCCGATGTTCCGGACTTCGTATCGGGATAGATAACCTCATCGAGTAGTTCATCATCTCCATTCACGATCTGCACCGTGCCCCCACCGTTCGGCAAACTGAGAGGAGACTGCGTCCATGAGAAATACGCCACTTCGCTATCAGGTGTAAACAGAAGTTCTTCGTTCAGCACTCCGCCAGAATGAAGCGTGAGTCTATCCGCGTAATCGGAAAACAATTTCTGTGTCGTGCCGTTTGAGATTTTCCAGTTCGCCAAAGCCACCTCTTCACTCGATTGCACCGTAAACTCAAACCACTCCTTCTCGTCTCCGACAGTAGCAGGGGAGATTTCGGTAATTGTTGTTTGGGCAAGGCAAAGGGTGGGAAAGAGTATTCCCAACCAGAATAAACGGGGGGTCATTGAACTGATTTCACCTCAAAGAAGAGAGAAAGGGAAGCGGGGGAATTAAGGAAAATTTAAGATTACCGTCTTCCTCCTCGTCGGAATCCGCTCCTTCGAGTCTGCGTAGGACGGTTAGAAGGTCTGCTGAATTGTCTGGGTTTTGAAGAAGGTCGTCTTCCGGTAAGTTTGGGTGCGAAATTTATATGGAAAGGGTGCGCTTCGATGATCGGAATTTGTTGATTGATGAGCTTGTGAATATCCTGAACAAAATCTCGTTCAGATTCATCACAGAAGGAAAGGGCAGTCCCTTCATTTTGAGCACGACCAGTTCGTCCAATTCGGTGCACATAGGTTTCTGGTTCATTCGGGATTTCGAAGTTGATCACGTGAGAGAGTTCTTTGATATCAATTCCTCGCGCGGCGATGTCCGTTGCCACGAGCACTCGGGTTTGATTTGATTTGAAGTTCTGCAGTGCTTTTTGTCGAGCATTCTGCGATTTGTTTCCGTGAATGGCCTCGGTTTTTACTCCCGACACATTCAGGAATTTTGCGAGTTTGTCCGCTCCGTGTTTCGTTCGCGTGAAGACCAGAGCAGAAGGAATATCTTGGTCTTTGAGTACGTGACGAAGAAGATCTTTTTTATTCGCTTTTGCGACCATGTACATCGAGTGGTCAACCATTTCTGCCGTGGGTGCATCGGGTGTCACTGATACATGGACCGGGTTTGTGAGCATGCTATTGGCGAGTTTGATGATTGATTCAGGCATCGTCGCAGAGAAAAACAACGATTGTCGATTTGGCGGAATTTTTTTAATAAGTTTCTTGATGTCATGAATAAATCCCATATCGAGCATTCGATCAGCTTCATCGAGAGTGAAGAATTTGAGATTTCCCAAAGGAACATACCCTTGGTTTTGTAAATCGAGGAGTCGTCCCGGAGTCGCGATAACAATATCAACGCCCTTCTTCAACTTTCGCACTTGTGCGTGTTGTTTCACGCCCCCAAAAACAACCGCATGGTCTAATCCCAGACCTCTTCCATAATCGGTAAAGCTCTCTCCAATCTGAATCGCGAGTTCTCGCGTAGGGGTGACAATAAGCACTTTTATGCCTCGTGGCCATTTTCCAGAGATCTTGTTTTCATAAAGTTTCTGCAACATTGGAATCGCAAAGGCAGCGGTTTTTCCGGTTCCTGTTTGTGCACATCCCATGATGTCTCGTCCCTCTAGAATAGGGGGAATGGACTGCATTTGTATGGGCGTTGGTACGGTGTACCCTTTTGATTTTATAGCACTGAGAATCGGTGCAATCAGGTGTAAGTTTTCAAATTTCATAGTAATGGACAGGGGGGCAGTGTAACGAGTGTTTCTGCAAAAACCTATCTTTATTAATATATACAAAAAATGTAAAGTGTCAAGAGAGTCGGGGTTGGGGTCCGGAGCCCGAAAGGCTCCGGACCCTATCGAGCTTGAAATATTCCGGGGGTGCTCGTCACTTCATCCCGCAAGGCGGGATTCGCTAGAGGGCGAATGCTTTAAAAAAAATACTGACCAGTATCGGGGGTACTCTCCTTACGACTCACTTCGTTCGTCTACTCGAGGGCCACTCAATCCTCGTCACTTTGTTCCTCGGTGATAGCCTCGAATCCCTCCGCCCCTTGTTTGTCGAATGGGCTTGAAAAATTTGGAAAAAATATTACCCTGCGTTCGGCTATGGGGCGTCGCCAAGTGGTAAGGCTCTGGTTTCTGGTGCCAGTATCGGGGGTTCGATCCCCTCCGCCCCAGCCATCATTAGAGAAACCACGTTCCCTTTTAAACGTAATCAATAATTTTTCGGGGAATGTTTTCTGGTAATCGTGCTAAAAGTTCATAGTTGAGAGCGTCTTTTTGTTTTCGGAAAGAAGCAAATGATATAGTGTGTTCGCCTTGTTGGCCTACTAAAACAACCTTGTCTCCTTTTCGGACCTCTGGAATTTGAGATACATCAATAATCAAAAGATTCATATTCACGGCGCCAATAACACCGACTCTTTTTCCATGAACTAAGATACTACTGTCGTTGCTCAAAATGCGTGAATATCCATTGGTATATCCAACAGGAACAACAGCAATTCGCATAGGTTCGTTTGCCAAAAAACTATCGCCATATCCGACGAATTCTCCAGCAGGCACATCTTTGACACTCATAATTTTGGACTCCCAAGAAAGAATGGGGGTGAGAGGGTTTTTTTTATTTTTTCGATCATTGATATAACTAATGAATGTTTCATCGCTCGGCCAGAATCCATATTGTATAATTCCAATACGTACCAAATCCATACGTGTCTGAGGATAACTAACCGATGCAGCCGAACAAGCAGCATGTTTCACGGGAGGTGTAATTCCGTGCTCAGCAAACAAAATTTCTAGTTTTTTGAATTTTTTTATTTGACGATGAATTCTGTAATAATTGCTGATACTCTCAGCTCCGGCAAAATGTGTACAGAGTCCCACTACATCTAATACGGATTTATTTTTCTGTAAAAGTTGTACCACCTCTTCAAAATCTTTGGGATCGAGACCCGTTCGATTCATACCGGTTTCTACTTCAAGGTGGATTTTCGCTTTTTTCTTCATACGTCGAGCTGTTTTGATTGCATGCTGCAATCGATCTAGATCCGAAACAAAAAACTCAATCTCATTACGGATAACCCAAGACATATTTTTATTGTCTACCATCCCCATAATCATGATTTTGGAATTTTTGGTACTACAGGCTTGTACCTGCTTCGCTTCATAATCACTAAACACGGAAAAATGACGCATCCCTAATTCTTCTGCCAAAGGAATATACGTTTCGATTCCATGACCATAAGCATTGCCTTTCACAACCAAGGAAATTTGGGGGCGTTTCCCGACTACTTTTCGTATAAATTTGAGGTTATTTTGGAGTGCTTCTCGGGAAAGATACAAAGTCGATGTTTGTTGAACCATATCAAATTAATGAAAAAAGATATCCTTGCTATTAGATCTTTCTGGCAGAACTCTGTCAAACCTTTCTAGAATGGGAAAAATCTTTTGACTTTTTCCTTGTATCTATGTATTACTGTGTGAGTACAAAACTACATTAATACACGATGCAACTTCTTCAGGACATCGAAACCATTCAGATCACCCAAAAACGCATAGGAGAAGCGCTTGAGAAGCTCTACTACATGGGAGAATCTGTGTCTGACATTGTGCACACAGTGCGGTTTCTCGAATCGCAAAAGGTTGTTGTCCCCACTCCAGAAGGGATGCAATTGTTTGATGTTTGTGGAACGGGAGGTACGGGAAAACAAAGAATGAATCTTTCCACAGCGCTTGCGGTGAAACTTTCAAAAGAGTTCTCTATTGCGAAACACGGAAACAAATCAAGCTTGGGGCGATGTGGGAGTTTCGATATTATTGAACGATCAGCCTTCCCCGTGTGCAAGGCGCCTGCGCAAACACAGGCTGAACTTCTCAAAAACAATATTGCTTTTCTTTTCGGACCCGCATTTCATCCAATACTCGGACTCCTCGTATCGGTTCGGAAGTCATTACCTCATCCGACAATTTTTAATCTAGTCGGTCCATTGCTCAATCCCATGAGCACCCTGACAGCGCAACTTATCGGAGTCAAAGACATTCCCACGGCCCGTAAACTAGCAGAATCCTGTGCCGAGCTCGGGAAGGATGTACTTCTGGTGCACGATGCGGTCTTTGGTCTGGATGAAGTTTCAATCGGTGGAGAAACACATTATTTCAAAGTGATCGATGGAAAAATTGAAGAAGGCACGTTTGTGCCGGAAGATTTCGGCGTTAATCGTGTGAAAGATTTCACCCTTATAAAGGGCGGCGAAACAAAAGAACAAAATGTGCAGATGTTCCAATCATTGTTGGACGGAACAGCGACGTCTGCGCAACAAGCGTTCCTTGATATTAATTATCGTGTTGCGAAAGATTTCTTCTCTTCATTTCAACAATGACCATCCTCGACACTATTCTCGAACAGAAACACAAAGAAGTGGCGATGCTTCCTAATTTTATGGAACGAGACTTGAATTTGAATCAGAATTCTTTTGTGGAAGTTCTTTCTCGTCCGACAAAAAACAAGATTCATATTATTGCAGAAGTGAAACAACAATCCCCTTCGGGGGGAGTTATTCGTTCGGTGGATCCGTCTCAACGGGCGCAATTGTATGAGCGATCTGGCGCTACGGCATTGTCCTGTCTCACCGACAAAGAATTCTTCGGAGGAAGTTGTGAAGATCTTCACGCGGTATCGGAAGCCGTATCAATCCCGGTGATTCGGAAGGATTTTATTTTTACAAAAAACCAAATTGCACAGGCTCGATGTTTCGGAGCGGCGAGTTTTTTACTCATGATGGACGTCATTGAAAAAACAGGCGCGAACCTTTCAGAACTTATCGAATACGGTCGGGATCTCGGCATGGAACCCTTGGTGGAAATCCAGAACGAAGTTTCTCTCATGACGGCCGTACAAGCCGGTGCCAAAATCATCGGTGTGAATAGTCGAAATTTTGAAAAAGAAGGATTGCCGATTGAGTTCGAACGATTTGAACGATTGTTACCGCTCATCCCAAACGGGATTATTCGTGTGGCAGAATCAGGAATATGTACGCCTGCAGACATTGAGAAAGTAAGCGCATTGGCAGATGCGGTTCTCATCGGAACAGCGCTTATGAAACAAGAAGATCAGGATGTTCCGGAATTTCTTTCATCTCTTACTACGCAATGAGCCAGACAAATTACCGACAAATATTGTTAAATAAAACGGGTCGCTTCGGAGACTTCGGGGGATGCTATGTGCCCGAGATGCTGATGCCCGTTATGCAAAATCTGCAAAAAGCTTTTTTTGAAGCGAAAGAAGACGAAGGTTTTTTACAGGATTTAAAAGATTTATATGAACACTATGCAGGACGGTCGACGCCTCTTTTTTGTGCCAAGAATCTCACCGAGCAACTCGGGGGAGCAAAAATCTATATCAAAAACGAAGGACTCAATCACACGGGTGCCCACAAGATGAATCATTGTTTGGGACAAATTCTCCTTGCGAAACGAATGGGCAAAACACGTATTATTGCCGAGACAGGAGCGGGGCAACACGGTGTGGCAACGGCAACGGTGTGCGCGAAATTCGGAATGAAATGTTGTATTTATATGGGACGAAAAGACTACGAACGACAACGGCCGAATGTCTTTTGGATGGAACGATTGGGGGCAGAAGTGGTCCCTGTTGAAGAAGGCGGTCAGAGTCTTCGCGATGCGGTGAATGCCGGACTTCGTGATTTGCTTCAAAATCCACACGATACGCATTACTTACTCGGAACGGTCTGCGGACCGCATCCCTATCCAGTGATGAATACGTTTTTCCAAAAAATAATCAGCGAAGAAATTCGAGATCAAATGACGAACCGGACGGGGAATATTCCTGATGTTGTTATTGCGTGCGTGGGCGGAGGATCAAATGCTATGGGATCATTCTTTGATTTTTTCGACGACGCGAATGTTCAGCTTATCGGAGTAGAAGGAGGCGGAAAGGGGATTACCGAAACAGAAAAAGAGTGCGATCATGCGGCTCGATTCCAAACCGGAAGCGTGGGCGTGGTGGAAGGAATGAAAACGTATTTCCTCCAAGACAAGGATGGCCAATTGAAAAATACACACAGCATTTCTGCGGGACTTGATTACAGCGGCGTGGGTCCACAGATTTCGTATCTTCAAAACGAAGGACGTATTCAGATGACCTATGCGACGGACGAAAAAGTGCTCGAAGCGTACGACTTACTGGCTCGAACAGAAGGGGTTATTGCGGCGATGGAAAGTTGCCATGCGGTAGCAGAAGCGATTCGACTCGCACCAACGCTTTCTTCGGATAAATCAATTGTGATACACGTGAGTGGGCGAGGAGACAAAGATCTCTTTATCACGGCTCCGAAGTTTGCGAATGATGACTTCAATCAATACCTCCGTTCACACCTCAAACAATATGAATAAAATCATGACCCATATCGTTGCGGGGTATCCGGATATCAAAACATCCGAGGAACTCGTGAAACGCATGGATGGATTGGGGGTTTCTTTTATTGAAATTCAAATTCCGTTTTCAGATCCGGTCGCGGATGGAACGACTTTGATGGGGGCGCAAAAAGTGGCGCTTGAAAATAACACCACCACGGAGGATGTTTTTCAGTTGATGGAACGATTGAAAACAACGGTGAAAACGCCGCTTCTTTTTATGACCTATTTCAATGTGGTGTATGCGTATGGCGTAGAGGCGTTTTGTAAACGCGCTGGCGAACGGGGTGTCTACGGACTGATTGTGCCCGATATGCCATTGGATGAAGAAGACACAGAACATTATTTAGCAGCCTGTAATCGTCATGGACTCCATGCGATTCAGATTGTTTCTCCACTGACGACCGTGGAGCGATTAGGGCAGATTGCCACAGTGGCGACGGGATTTGTGTATTGTGTGAGTCGCGATGGGATCACGGGAGCGGACACAGAATTGAATCCAAATCTTTCCGAATATCTCCGTACCGTGCGTCAATATATACCAATTCCTCTTGCGCTTGGGTTTGGGATTAGTACTCGTGACCACGTTCAATTAGCCCTGAACCATGCGGATATAGCCGTCATCGGATCGGCTGTTGTGAATATTTACAATAAGGAAAAAAAACTTTCGGATGTGGAAGATTTTGTAACAGAAATACTACGATGAAAACAAAAATCTGCGGAATTCGAAATACAGAAATGTTGGACGCTTGTGCGGACAAGGATGTCGCGTATGTCGGTTTCAACTTTGTTCCTAATTCTCGGCGACAGGGGACACCAGCGTTTCTTCGGAAATTGGAAACCATCTCCAAGCGTTCCCAGTACGTGGGAGTGTTTCAAAATCAATCATTTGAAGAGGTGCAATTGCTTTCAACGAAATATAATATGGATTATGTTCAGCTTCACGGACAAGAATCGCTCGCCTTCATTAAAGGCATATCACGACCTGTTATAAAGGGAATTTCCTTACAGAAGAAACATGACATTGAGGCGGTAATGCAGTATCTTGGGCATGTAAAAATCATTCTTTTAGATGGTCCTCTGCCGGGCAAAGGAAAGGCTGCAGAAACAGCATTGCTCGCGGAAGCGGTACAGTGTTGTCGAGAATCTCATCAGGCGTACGCGATTGCCGGAGGGATTGGGGCTGACAATGTGGAAGCGCTTCTCCAGCAGTATCCCGATGCTACTTTTTTTGACACAGCATCCGCCATCGAAGACGAACACGGTCACTTTTCAAAAGAAAAATTTGATTCCTTTCTCAATAAAATATCATGACATTTACGACCGTATCTCCACTTCCAAAGGCTTCTGATGTGCTCAGGCAACACCCACTTTCTCTGGAAACGAAAAAGCGTATTGCTCAGCATAGACAGGAAATACAGGATATTTGTTCTGGAAAAGACAAACGACTCCTGCTAATCATCGGGCCGTGTAGTGCGTGGCCAGAAGACGCGGTGATTGAGTACGCTCAAAAACTCAAAGCGGCGACCGAATCCTTGAAAGACAAAGTGAAAGTTGTTTTCCGGGTCTACACACAAAAGCCACGAACCACGTTTGGATGGAAAGGCGCATTGCTCCATCCAGATCCCTTCGGAGAACCGGATGTTCCGGCTGGTATTGCGTATTGCCGAAAAATGATGCTTCACATTGCAGAAGAAATAGACCTGCCCATTGCGGATGAAGTGTTGTACACAGACCTTTGTCTGCCGTACTTGAGTGACTTGTATAGTTACGGATGTATCGGGGCTCGGTCATCAGAATTGCAACGAAAACGAATGGTCGCGTCGGGGATCGATTTCCCAATGGGAATGAAAAATCCTACGAGTGGTGATCTGACAAAAGCTGTTCAGAGTGTGCTTGTCGCACAAGAGGGGAACGGCCCATTTCCACATCTGGGAGAAGTGGTTGAGACGACGGGGAACCCGTACGCGCACCTTGTTTTGCGAGGGGGCGGAGGACGACCCAATTACTACACGCACGTACTCGATCTCGCGACGGAAATGCTTTCCGCACAAAAGATTCAAAACCCATCCATCATCGTTGATGCGAGTCATGAAAATAGTATCAATGGGAATGGAAAGAAAAATACACTCAGTCAACTCGTCGTTGCCGAAAGCGTGCTCACGTACAGAAAAGAGCATCCCGAGGGAGCGGTACGAGGAATTATGATGGAGAGCTTTTTGCATCTGGGAAAACAAGATATTCCGGCCGATGGGGCGGAGTGCGTCAGTGGAACATCACTGACTGATGCGTGTTTAGGATGGGAGGAGACCGAAGCTTTTTTGAAAAAAATTACGTCCGCTCTCTCATGAAAGCCTTTCCACTCTCTTCATTCCCTGGGCTCACCCCACTGTCCCTTTTTGCATCTCTGCGAAAAGCCTATGGGGCTCCTGCGATGTTGCTCGAATCAGCGGTACAAGATGAAACCAATCGGATTTCTTTTGTGGCTTGTGATCCTGTACAAAAGGGAGAAGTATCAGACGGGATAGCATCGCATCTTCGTGAAACACTCACTCGTTGTCACAGCTTTTCGGAAAATCCGTATTTTTCTGGAGGTCTCATGGGGAGTCTTTCGTTCGAGTCTGTTTTTGATTTTTCCTCTAAATATTCATCGCAACACACAGAAGATATTCCGCGAACGTTGTTGTACGAGTTTGGATTGGTCTGTGTTTTTGATCATGTGCAGAATCTCGTCACTATCCTTCAACATCCAAAAAACCAATGTGAAAACATCGAAGAAATCCTTCGTGAGACAGAACTGATTCCCGCGGTACCCCTTGATACACAAACAAAGCGAATACAAGATTCGCCGGATCAACAATTTCTTGACGGAGTGAAAACCGCGCGCGAGGCTATTTATAATGGAGAAGTGTTCCAGCTGGTGTTGTCTCATGTGTTTGATGAGGCCATTCCCCAGGGGCGAGAACTGGCACTCTATAGTGCGTTGAAACAACTCGAACCGACGACCCATCTCATCCTTGCCGATTACGGTGACCACGGAATCTATACCTGTGCGAGTCCAGAGATTATTGGGAAAAAAACAGGATCACGATTACTTGTTTCGCCAATAGCCGGAACGCGTCGTCGGAAATTAACAGAGCAAGAAAACAAAATAACGGAAGCAGAACTTCTTTCTGATCCCAAAGAAAATGCAGAACACGATATGTTGGTGGATTTGGGACGGAATGACTTAGGGCGGATTGCCCTTCCCAAAACCGTTGAAGTAACCAAGCATAAATACCTTCAAGCGTATGCCCACGTGATGCATTTACTCAGCGATATTGAAGCGGAAATAGATCCGCAGTACGATGCCGTCGATTTTTTACAAAGTATTTTTCCAGCGGGGACACTCAGTGGCGCTCCAAAATTACGAGCCATCAACCTCATCCAATCATTAGAAAAAAGTTCTCGAGGACTCTATGGGGGAGCAACGGGAATGATCGCTACCAACGGAGATTTGCAAATGGCAATCAACATCCGAGGCGTGCACATACAAGACGGTCGCGCTAAAATACAAGTTGGAGCGGGTATTGTAAAAGACAGCGTTGGGGAGTATGAATGGAAAGAACTGCAGAATAAATCACAAACACTCAGACGCATTCTCACATCTCTCCCTTCCCATCTATGAACATATTGATTATCGATAACTACGATTCATTCACCTACAACTTGGTGCAATTCGTTCGAGAATTTGGTGCGGAGGTGATTGTGAAACTGAATGACGAAGTGACGCTTGAGGACATTGAAAAAATGGATATCGAGGGAATAATTCTTTCCCCTGGTCCGGGAACTCCACTGAACGCAGACGATGTAGGGATTTGTACGGACATCATTAAAAACGTGTCTCTTCCAATCCTTGGCGTGTGTCTCGGGCATCAGCTCATCGGACATCTGCACGGAGGAACGGTCACGCATATTGAACCGCAACACGGGCAACCATCGGCCATTCACCAGATTGGATCGAGCCCACTTTTTGCAAACCTACCAAACCCATTCGATGCGATGCGGTATCATTCGCTTGTGATTGGGAAAGAAAATTTTCCAGAAGAACTTACTATCACCGCAGAGACAGAAGAGGGTATTATTATGGCTGTCGAACACACCAGCAAACCACTGTACGGCGTACAGTTTCATCCTGAATCAATCGGGACTCCGCACGGAAAAGAAATTATCGCTAACTTTCTACAAATCTGCCAATAGATGCGTGATTGATTGTTCACATCCGATGAAACCGGATATGTTTATGCGACCATTCTCAAAGATGTATAAACCGTGTTTTTGTACGATTTGTTCGATTGTTTCAGGAGAAATGGGAAGGAGCGCAAACAATCCTTCACCGTCTAATGCTGTAATCCATGACGAAGGAGCGCCTTCATCAGTGAGTAATTTCTGAAGTGTTTTACGAGTCTGAGCCAGTTGATTTTGTGTTCGATTGATATCGTCTTCCCATTCAGATGTGTAGTTTTTTTGTACCTGTTGCATGACGAGACTTCCCCATCGAGGAGGCATAGAGATGCTGCCACGCATTGCGGCTTGCAGGTAACTTTCCATTGCTTTTACTTGCGACCCATCAGGGCATTTTATCATCAAAGCTCCGAGACGGTGACCGTACATGGTCGCGGTTTTAGAAAAACTCACACCGAGCATTACTTGATCAACGCCTTTCCACATATTTGAAACCCAAGAAGTATCTGCTTTTAAACCAGCGGCTAATCCTATGTAGGCACCATCCATGTACACCCATATTTTTCGTTTATTTACCATTTTTATGAGTTCGTCCCGTTGTGCCTCATTTAGATTTTTTCCAGTTGGATTGTGAGCACCAGTGGCTTGAAGCATGAGTACAGAGCCTTCGTCAGCGGACTGGATCGCATTTTTATAAGCGTTCCAATCGATTTCGCCTTCTTTGTTTAGATGAGAAAAGGTTGTCTGCGTTCCGTGTTCCAAAAGCACAAAGTAATTGTCCCATGTAGGAACCGGTATTAAAAAGGGACCCCAGCCACACCGTTTTCCGATTTGGCCCATGATCCAACAAGCGTGCGTTCCGCCAGCTGTTTGTTGAAGAGCTACACAATCATTCTTCTCAGAAGGAATATAGAGGTCTCGGACCCACTCCAAAAAGGAGCGATCTCCTCCGATAGGCAGGTATCCATAATCATCATGTTTCACGTGGGCAGCCGCTTTTTGCACACTTGGCATGACATATCCTTTTTGGTTTTGCAAAAGGATGCCAATTGCGGCATTTATCTTGCTTGGTCGAGAGTCTTCAAGGTATCGACCGTAGATATTAAAAATCGGATCTGGAGGTATCTGGTCCCACATGATGGAAAAATGGTTGACATTTTTTTGCACTATAAGTAGGGTTTCTCCGAAATGCAAATGACTACTTATGGATTCTTCTTTTATTCTTCTTGGGCTAGAGCCTGGGCGTAAGAAAGGAATCTAATCATTTAGTCACTTCTCTTCATCCCACAGGCTCGCAGAGTCTGTTTTTTTTTATAGTACCAAAATATCATGTCACATATTACTCAACACACACTCCCAACACACGCAGAAGTTTGTACAAGACTTCCGCTTTCTCCAGAACTTCGGTCAAAGATCGAACAGGATCGTCTTGAAATAGAAAACATCCTTATGGGGAGGGATCCTCGAAAGTTCATGATTATTGGCCCCTGTAGCAGTTGGCCATCGGAGGAAGTCGTTGAATACGCTCGTCGTCTTGCGCCTTTGGCAGAGGAATTACAAGATGTAATCAAGATTGTTATGCGAACGTACATCCAAAAACCTCGCACGATTGCAGGGTGGATGGGGCCGTTAGTTCAGCCAGATCCATTTGCAGAACCACATATTCCGACCGGTATTTTTTACTGTCGAGAAATGATGCTGCAGGTTTTGGAAACAGGACTCCCTATTGCTGATGAAATACTCTTTCCTCGGTACCAGAGTTACTTTCGAGATCTTTTAACCTGGGCGGCTATTGGAGCTCGATCGAGTGAAAACCAAGAACATCGTGTTGTGGCTTCATTGTTGGAGTTTCCTATCGGTGTCAAAAATCCTACGTCAGGAAGTATTCCCATAGGAATCAATTCAGTGTTGGCCTGCCAAACGCCGAACTTCATGGCGGTAGCAGAGAACCAGGTGAAAACATCGGGAAATCCTTGTGCACATCTCGTGCTGAGAGGAGGGAACGGCAATCATAATATTGGGCAGGAGCATCTTGAACAGACCGTGCAACTTTTACAGGAAAAATGTGTTCAAAATCCAAGCGTTGTCATCGATATAAGTCATGATAATACTCGTGATGAAAACGGAGTGAAGCAATACGAACGACAAACAGAGGTGCTCTGGGAGACACTGGATATCATGTCTCAAAACCCAAAAATAATGTCGACAGTGAAGGGATGGATGGCGGAAAGTTTCCTTGAAGAGGGGAGTCAAAATCTTGCGAAGTGTTCTCATGATTCTGTTATCCCCGGAAAATCCGTCACGGATGGATGTCTCGGGTGGGATGCTACTCAAGATCTTTTAATAACGCTCGCACATAAACTCAGAACCACTTCATCATGAAAACGATTGCGACTATCGGCATCATAGGACACGGTCGAATGGGAAAGTTATTCGAGAAAATGTTCGAACCTTTCTCCGATACAATTTTTGTGCGCATATACGATCGTAATAATTTTCATCCACAAGATCAGTTTGTGGGTTTTGAATCGGTATGTGATGCGGACCTTATTATTCCGTGTGTTCCCATTCCAGATTTTGAATCGGTTATAGAAAAAATGGTTCCCCATCTTCATGCGGGGCAAACAATTCTGCATATTTGTTCTCTGCAGACATACCCCAAGGAAATATTGCGGAAACATGTACCGCAATCAGTGCATTTAATTGGGAGTCATCCGATGTTTGGTCCCCAAACACTGGCGGCTTGTGAGAACTCCTTTGAAGGGTTGAATTTTGTGGTGGATCCGATTTTTTGTTCGGATTCGGTTTTCAATGAAGTAACAGATTTCTTGCGAGAACTGCAGTTTAACGTCATTCAGATGAATGCAGAGGAGCACGATGCTCGGGCTGCAAAATTCCATTTTATTTCTCATGTGGTGGCAAATATTCTTACAAAACTTGAATTAGAACGCACCCCCATTGATACAAAATCATACGAGTTCCTCTTTAATTTTTTGGATCGTATAGATCCCGACCCAGTGCTCATGCAAAGTATGTTGAAACACAATCCTTTTGCAAAAATAGAACTCGAACGATTTAACGAAAGCTTTGCCGATATAAAAGATATTCTTTCTCAATCCAAATCATGACACATCCACTTCCGCTTTCGGTTTACACACTTGGTCCCAAAGGTTCGTTCAGCGCACAAGGATCAGAAATATTCTTGGCTTCAGGGTGTCCCGATTCTTTGAATCCGCAGATTCAACTTTGTGATTCATTTCCTCGTATTTTCGAATCCGTAAAAGCGCATCCTGGTTCACTGGGAATTGTTCCTCTACAAAACGACTCAACGAGCAGTATTCATGAAAATGTAGATATGTTTTTTCAAGATTCAAGCCTGCGTATTTGGGCCGAGTTCTTGCTTCCGGTCCGATTGCATGTGCTTGGACTTCCGGGCACTCAATTTGAAGACATCACGCAACTTCATTCGCATCCAAAAGCTTTTGAGCAGTGTAAAACGTTCACGGATTCTTTTTCTGGAGAAATTCATTACGGGAAAAGTACGTCTGCGCTTGCACAAAAAATAAAGAACAATGGAGAAAAAAATGTGGCGGTTCTTGGGGGGGAGGCCCTTATTCATCAAGGACTTTGCATCCTCAAACCCAACGTGCACGATCATGCGGTAAACGAAACACAGTTTGTTGTGTTTGGGGTTCAAGGCACGGCACCGAAATGTTTCCCAAAAAATTCCAAATGGACGGTCCATTTTGAATGCCACCATAAACCGGGTTCTTTGGCACAGGTATTACAACTCGTGGCCTCCCAAGGGGGGAATTTAATGAAAGTTGAGTCGCGTCCGATTCCCAATCAACGAGAACGATTTCGGTTTTGGCTTGATATAGATGCCACGCATGCGAAATCAACGTTGTACGAAGAGCTGAAAGCCTCGACGGTGGATTTTCATTGTGTTGGGCAATACGCACCAGGACAAGTGCTTGATCTTGATAGTCCGCATTCGCGCATATCATTGTTGCGTCGACAGATAGACTCGGTTGATACGGATCTTGTAGATTTATTAACCCATCGACAATCGTTCGTTCGGTCGATCGCTCAGGAGAAGGAAAAAGAGAACATGCCCGTCGAACAACAAGAACGTTTTGCAGAGATTCTTGAATCTCGAATCCTTCAAGCAAAGAAGAATGATCTCAATATTGAGTTTGTACGAAAACTCTATAATCTTATTCATACAGAATCTGTTTCCTATCAGAACGATAAGCCATGAAATCCGCTCCAATAATTCCCATCCCCGGTTCGAAGTCGATTGCTCAGCGAGCACTCCTCTGTGCAGCGCTCTGCGCGAAACCGACCATCTTGCACAATGTTCCCGATGGCGACGATGTGGGACATCTCATGCAGGCACTCGTACAGTGTGGTGTGGAAATAAAACCGTTGGAAGAATTCTCCTTTGAAATCATTCCTCCGAAAGAGTTCGCTCTTCAAAATCCAGACTTCAACGTCGGACATGGAGGCGCGCCATTGCGATTTCTCATGAGTTTCCTTGGGCTTATCCCGGGTAAAAAAATACTCGATGGATCAGAACGACTGAGAGAACGACCGATTGGCCCCTTTATTCACGCTCTCAAAAACGCAGGCGCAGACATCAATGACAAACTTCCGCTTACGATCGGACAGCATAAATTGTCGGAAGAAGTCACGATACAGGGAGGCGACAGTAGCCAAGGTATCAGTTCACTCCTTTTGAGTGGAGTCGCCCTGGGAGTCAAAAAAATAATCATCACGGGAGAACGAACGTCCGTTTCGTACCTCAACCTGACACAAAAAGTCCTCGCGGACTTCGGTATTTTGATTGCTGAGACCATGGACGGATACATGCTCTTAGGACATTACACATCGCATGAAACGTACTTCGTCGAACCCGATTGGGCGAGTGTGGGGTATTTGGCAGGGATTTCATTATTACAAAATAAACCGTTCATCATCCCGCATCTCACCTTGAATTCCCCACAACCCGATGCGCTCATTGTTCCCGCTCTCAAGGCCATGGGAATGGAAATCGGGGAAACACCGGAAGGACTGCTCTTCACTCCGTCAGGAGCTCTTCAGAGCCCCGGAACAGTCGATTGTCGTCTCTTCCCAGACAGTGCGTTGACGCTCGCGGTACTTGCCGCTTTTTGCAAAGGAAGCACCACGCTCACGGGTCTTCACACACTTCCGCTCAAGGAATGTGATCGACTCACATCGCTTCACACAGAACTCGCACAGATGGGGATACTGAGTGAAATCACAGAGGACACCATCACTATTCACGGGGGAGATCCCAAGCCTGCCACGATTCAGACCTATGATGATCATCGGATGGCGATGGCATTTGGGATGGCACAAGTACGTCTTCCAGAATTGCGAATTGAGAATCCCGAGGTTGTTTCAAAATCGTTCCCAGGGTTTTGGGATGTGATGGGGAATATGAAATGTTAAATTTATAGAAAATTTCCTATTTACAAAAAACGATTTCAGCATAATCATGGGAATCATGACAAAACAGGAGTTGGAAAAGAATCAAATAGTTATTTATAAAACTTCAGATAACGAAGTGGAATTGCGGGTAAAGATGGAAAAAGAGACCATCTGGCTTTCACAAAAAAATATAGCAGAGCTTTTTGATGTCAATGTGAGAACTGTGAATGAACATCTGCAAAATATATTTAAAACAGCAGAATTAACAGAAACTTCAGTTATCCGGAAGTTCCGGATAACTGCTACAGATGGGAAAAAATATGATACGAAGCATTATAATCTTGATGCCATTATTTCAGTTGGGTATCGAGTGAATTCAAAAAAAGCCACTCAATTTCGTGTTTGGGCAACCAGTGTTCTCAAGAATTATATTACACAGGGTTATGCTCTCAATGAAAACAGACTCAAAGAGGCTCAAGAGAAGTTTGTTACGCTCCAAGAGACAATCAATTTCTTATCAGAAAAATCGAAAAGAGAAATAATCCAGGGACAAGAAATTGAAATATTAAATCTTCTTAAAAATTATTCAAAATCGCTCACCGTACTCAATCAATTTGATAAAAAGAATCTTCCTGAACCAAAAGGGAAAAAAGCGAAATTTACCTTAGAATATAAAGAATCGAGGGTCGTTATTGAGGAAATAAAAAAAGAATTGATTAAAAAAGAAGAAGCAGGATATCTTTTTGGGAAAGAAAAAGAAAAAGGTGAATTTTCTGGTATTATTAAAAATTTGTATCCGACTATTGAAACCAAAGCGGCGCACTTACTGTATTTCATAATCAAAGATCATCCATTTGTGGATGGAAACAAGCGAAGTGCTTCCTTTTTATTTGTGTACTTTTTGGATAAAAATAATTCTTTATACAAAGAAACGGGAGAGAAGAAAATTAATGATAATGCACTTGCTACATTGGCTTTACTTGTGGCAATAAGCGATCCAAAAGAAAAAGAAATAATGATTCAACTTATTATGAATCTTCTTGCTTGAGATTTACGAATGAATCCCGAAGTTGTTTCAAAATCGTTCCTAGGGTTTTGGAATGTGCTCATGGCGCTCAAATAAGCTTTCCGTATTTCAATCTTTGTGCTACCATACTACTATGAAAGTACAAAAGAAAAAAACTACCAAGCTCATTCAGGCATTTCTTCAGCTCAAGAATGAGAAACAAGCCGGAGCATTTTTTGAGGATATTTTCACACCGCAGGAGATCGAGGCGCTCATTGAACGATGGGAGATTGTTCAGATGCTTCTGGAAACAGATCTTCCACAAAGAGAAGTCGCCAAAAAGGTTGGGTGTAGTGTGACGCTTGTGTCTCGTGCGAGTCGAATGCTTCAATATGGGACCGGCGGGTTTGAAGCGGTCTATGCTCTTGTGAAGAAGAAGTGATGAACGTGGTATAAATCTCCCTCAGGTGCTTGTAAAAAGCGCTTATTTGTACTATAATAACAAGATTTATATTAAAAAAATGGGAATTTCTACACCACATCTCACAGATCCACTTGAGGATGCTCCAGAAGCAGAAGATACGCAGGTAGCTTTGGAAACACTGGCTCAGCAATTTGAGCCGAAGTTAACGATAGATAAAGAAAATGGAAAAGCGACCATTACCATTGGAGATAAATGGTTCCAAGTTTACCGAATGCGGAATGGAGGAATTCGTTATCAAGCGGGAACCGGTACGGATGTGGAAAATTTAGATTTTACGGATCTTGATGATCTTGCGAAAAAACTCTCAGCGCCTTTTACGAGTGCGTTTGGATCAGGACGTCCGAATCTGCGAAAGCAGGTCAACAAAATATACAAAGACCTAGAGCTCGTTCCAACGGGAAGTGTTCCCGTAATTGAAGAAGTAGAAGTTGTTGAAACCAATGAAGATTTTTCCTACAGCATTGAAGATGATAAAAATGCCATCTTAAATCTTGATGGGCACGCCATCACCATTCAAAAAATGGAAAAAGGAATTCAATATTCTATTGATGGGAGAGCGATGAATACGCTCTATTTCAATAATCTTAAAGATCTGAATATCAAAATGGGAAGCTGGCTCGATCATGAACTCGGAACGAATCGATCTCATGCTCCAGTAACAATGAGAGCTATTTATACAAAACTAAAACTGACCGAAGTGACCGGAAGAGAGGAAAGAGTCGCGAGGGAAGAAGCGATACAAAAGGCCGCAGAAGGAACGATTCTTGATCTCGATTATGGAAGCTATGATCTCGGAGATAGTGATCTTCCAGAAACCTATCTCTTGGTACGGAATAAAAATCATGGAAAGTTTTACTGTCTTTCCTTAGTACAAGAGACGTTTGATATGATTTTTGGAAAAGATGAAGGTGAGCGAGCAGGACTTTGGTCTAGCCCCACGAGCGCGGCGGAAGGTCTTCAGGTGTATGATTCTGTTCCGATGCGAAATGAAAAATACAATGACTCTTCTCACGTTAATTTAAAGAAAGGAACGGTACTGAGACTTTCGAACATGGGTGGTATGACACATGTCGGAATTTCTTTGGGAAACGACAAAATCGCGCACATTATTAGAAATACACTGTACATAGACAAACTTTCTGATATTTCAGAGGGATGGAATCCAAGAGAGATTCTCACACCAGATGCATCTTTTGTTGAAAAACCATTGGAAACAAAAACACATAGTGAAACTTTTATGAAAGGGCGTTCGCTGGAAGCGATTAGTCCGTACTTGAAAACCAACGGAGCCAATCTTCCCAAAATAATGCGTTACAACGAAGCCACTATTCAAGAGATTGTGTATCAACTCAACAAAGATAAATTTAAATTAATAAACCATCCAGGTGGTGCACGAGTTGTGATCAAAAAAAACACGAAGCTTGAACTTCCAAAGGAGTGGTACTAAGGGGATGTGATGGTTAACTATTCACAAACTTAACAATCAACAAGTATCCGACAAACGGAGTCAGAGAAAACTCCATTACTTCATTCCGCTAGAGCGGAATTTCGTTTATTCCGTTTCATCTTCCTCTCGCTCATACGGAGGTCTTCGGTTTCGCTTACGAGATTTTTTTGCTACACGCAAAAATCCCTGCTCAGCCTCAGCTACCCCGCATTCGCGGGGGATTGTAGAAACTGTCTTAAGTATTCACGAACTTTACAATTAAAATGTACCCTATGAAGGTTGCGATCAGGCACAGTGCGACATTTGAAAGGACGTTTAACGAAAATCCGAGGTAGTTTTTTTCTATGAGCAGAACCAAGTTGTCTGCACTAAATGCTGAGAATGTTGTGAACGCTCCGCACACACCCGTCACAAAAAACAGGTACACATACGAGTTTGGTTTTGCGAGTCCGTTTTGTAATGCCAGTGCCAAGAATACTCCGATCACGAAGCTCCCGAGTACATTAACAATTAATGTTCCCACTGGAGGGGGTTTTTAGATATTTTAATTTATATTTTCGGAGGTTCTTCGTCATAAAATATATCTACATATTCTTTGTAAATATAAGACTGTCCGTATTTCTTGTCTTCGTCTTTTGGTACAAGTATGTCCATATCAATAAAGCGATCAATTACAGTTTGAGCTCCTGCACGAGTGAAAGAAGTCCACTTTTGAACAGTAGCAACATTAACAACAGGTTGTCCGTATAATTTAGGCAAAACTTTAATTGCACTTTCAGAAGCACGTTTTCCTAGGCTTTGGATTTTTAATACATCCCGCTCTCTTAGAATTGTTATTTCTTTTACAATTTTTATGGCTTCAGTTGCAATTTCAATTACCCCGTCTAAGAAAAAATCTACCCATTCAAGCACACCTCCTTCATCATCATGATAAGTAGCAATTTTTTCGTAATAAGTTTTTTGGTGTTTTTTGAAATAAGAAGACAAAAATAATACTGGTTTTTTTAATAGCCCAGTTTTCCACAGATAAAAAGTTATAAGCATCCGCCCCGTTCTACCGTTCCCGTCAGTAAAGGGGTGAATGGTTTCGAATTGCGCATGGATTAATCCAGCTTTGATTACATCTAGTATTAAATCATCAGAATGTATAAAAGCTTCAAGTTCGTTCAAAGCTTTAGTCATTTCCTCCACAGGTGGTGGGACGAATTTTGCATTTGAAGGGTTCGTTCCTCCGATCCAGTTCTGGGAACGGCGAAATTCACTAGGATATGAATGATGTGTGGCTCTCGCACCATCCATCAATTGTTTGTGTAATTCTCGGATAAAACGTAAACCTATAGGAAAATTATCCTTAATCATTCGATCCATTCCATAATTGAGAGCCTTTAAATAATGCAAAATGTCATCAACATCTTCAGGGACACCTGTGTTAGTGACCATCTCAGCTTCAATGGCATCAACCATAGTAGCCATTGTTCCCTCAATCTGACTTGAAGAGGCAGCATCTTTTCTTAGATACATTAATAGGAAAAAATCATCATCTGGTAGTAATTCTGTAATACCATCTAATCTTGCAACAAGCATTGAAGCTTCTGTCCCTTTTTTTATTGTTTTTGAATCAAAAACAAAATCATCACTTGGAGGAAAAAGGCTCGGAATGAAAGCATTAAAGCCTTCAGGTTGTTGTACGGGAGATCCAATTTTAGACATGTTTAATGGTTTGTTTACATCTTTTTTCAAATGTATACAAAGTATATACGTTTGTATCTATCGTGTCAAGTAATGTATACAAACTTTTGAAAATTATTCAAATGTGTTCAACCTCTTTAACAAATCCTTGCCCCAAAACTCGAAGGCAATGGGTTTCCAGTCTCTGAAGGAATTTCAAGATACAACCGTTCCGCTTCTTTTCCTTTGAACGGTGGAAGGTCTTCGAGCATCTCGGCTAAATCAGAAGCCGCAAGCTCGGGTGCATGACACGTGAGAATAACAAACAGCGGTTCGTTGACGAGCAACTGAGAAACCTGCTGAAGAAGAGGGGCGAGATCCCTTTCGATTTTCCACTGAGATTTCCCACCACGCCCAAACGCAGGGGGATCAAGAATAATAGCGTCGTATTTATTCCCGCGACGAATTTCCCGCGCAAGGAACTTCTGTACATCATCACACATCCATCGAATCTTGGCATCAGTGAGGCCTGAGATCTCGGCATTGCGCTTCGCCCAGTTGATTGATGACTTGGCACCATCAACATGGCAAACCTCGGTGTGAGGCGCGCTCGCAAAGAGAGTGGAGAGTCCAGTGTAGGCAAAGGTGTTGAGAATCTTGAGATGTTTTTTGGTGTCTTTGTGAATCTGTTCTGCAATCCATCGCCAGTTGTCGAACTGTTCTGGAAAAATCCCGACCTGCCCATTGGAAGAGAATCGGAGTTCGGCATGGATATCGCCGATCGTAATATCTTGTGTAGGAGGAAGGCCTTCGATGCCGTTCCACTGTCCTTCGTTGTTGATTCGTTGGAAGACGATATCGGTCTTCACCGAGAAGTCCTTTCTCGCCCAGTCGGCTTTCACGCACGGACGATCTATTGTGAGCGTACCGAACTTTTCAATACGACGACCAGTTCCACAGTCGAGCAATGCGTAATCGAAGTCTTTGGGTGTGATCATTTCTGAGGGATGATATTTCTTTTTGTTTGTTTGGGAAGGGGAATCCGCCCTCATCCTCCAGCTTGACTGGAGGATCCAGTATCAACTCAGGGAAAGGGATCCCTCCGCGGAGCCCGCCCTCGAGGAATCGGGGGGTCGGGATGACAAAAAAGACTGG
>Ga0307929_1000567_pt1 | contig 34902 bp, 38 predicted proteins | sample AceLakmetage1330_FD_203160 | JGI IMG/M metagenome (GOLD analysis project Ga0307929, IMG submission 203160) | Saline water microbial communities from Ace Lake, Antarctica - #1330 | ecosystem: Environmental > Aquatic > Non-marine Saline and Alkaline > Saline | place: Antarctica: Ace Lake...
TAAAAGATGAATTGACTAAAGATAATAGTGTTGAATTAGCAACTTATAAAATTGACCATCCACTAGTTGGCGTGCCAAAAATAAGAGTTGAAGGAACTGATGCTAAAGCTTCTATAAAAAAAGCTGTTAAAAACTTAAAAAAAGAAGTTGAAACTTTTAAAAAAGAAGCTAGTAAAGTTAAATAATTAATTTATTTTTTCTAATTTAGATATTTCATATTTAATTTCTTGATGAATTCTATCTCGTTCTTTATTTTTAGTATTATTATCCGGTAAAGCGCAATATTCGACTTTTAACTTTTTAATTGTATTAATAATATTATTTACTTTATCTTCAGAACTGACAGTAAAAAACTTCAAAAAAGAAGTAACAAAACTATTACCACCCTGCCTTGCATCAATATTAGATCCATCTTTAAATGTCATTTAAAATAATTAAAATAAATCAATATATAAATCCATCGAAATTTTAAATTAATTGACTTGCAATATTATAAAACTGTCCTGAAAGTTCCAATTTGGGAAAGTTAATTTTAGTTCTTTTCATTTTATCCATTAAATCTGGAGCTGAATTTCCATTCACCATTAAACTTAAATTTAAACATCTATAAGCTAAATCGACCTTATCATTAACATAATAAGCAGACATTAAATTATTCCAAGTTATCATATCCTTAGGTGCTAATAATGTAGCTTGAGAAAAATAATTTTCCGCAGCATCATAAAACTTTGAATTAAAATTCATAATTCCAGCAATAGTACAGGCAGTAGAATTATTTACAATTATAGAATCTAAAACTTTTTCACAATCAAAAACCGTTCTTTCACTTTCATACATAGAAACAGATAAAGCAATTTTACCAGCAGATGTTTTAGGTTTTACATCTTTAAAATTACCAACAACACTAGCATAATTTTTATCTTGAAATGCAATTAAAGCTCTAACTTCTTCTGAATTTTTTACATTCATCAAAGCAACATATGCTCTATTTGCATCATTTACATATAAACAAGCCAAAGAGTAAATCCTTAACAATTCAGTATCTTGACTCAAGATTACATCTTTTTCATGATTTACAATAGCCTTTTCTAAGTCAACAACGTTTTTTTCTCTAATTGCAACAACTATACATTTTAATAAAGAAAAGCGATTAAATTCATTATTTTGTTCCATTATTATAAAGAAACCAAGTTATTTTTAAAAAGATTCTTAACATAAGATTTATTAACTATTAAACGATTAAAATTACATGGATGATATTGTTGATGAATTAGAAGAAGATAGATGGTACAGAGGTCCTATAAAGTGGATTATTGGTTTATTTCTACTTATGATACTGATTTTAACAGTAGTGCCAGCATATACAATAAAAGTAGACCCAAATCCAACCAACATTCCAGAAATTAATGAAGTTTTTAATGGAACTAGTTCTCAAACAAACTTTTCAATTAATCAACTAGCCGATTATTATAATTATGTTATTACAGACGGAGAAGTTAAAAAAGTTGCAGATAAAATACTATCTAAAACATGCCAAAACAACAAAGTTTGTAACGCTAAAGCACTATATTATTTTGTAAGAGATAATGTAAATTATGTTAATGACCCATTAAAATTTGAATTTATAAAAGAACCAGCATACACACTAGAAGTAGAATCAGGTGACTGTGATGATCATGCAATTTTACTTGCTTCATTACTAAGAAATGTGGGATTTCAAACAAGATTTGTTTTTATTCCAAGACATGTTTATATTCAAGTTTATTTACCTGAAGCCTTAGCAAGATACAAAAATGGTGAATGGGTTAATCTTGACTCCACTTGTAAATCCTGCGATTTTGGAGAGATTCCCCCTTCTAAAGAGCAAAAACAATATATTTAAATAGTAATTTAGTAATTATTCTATAACACAAAAGAGGTGTCACAATGTTTCAAGAAGAAAGAAGTAAATTATCAAAAAAAACTTTAGATCTAAAAAGAGCAATTGATTCTATAACTGAAGAATTAGAAGCTGTCGATTGGTATCAACAAAGAGCAGATGCATGTAACAATATAGAATTAAAAAAAATTTTATTACACAATATGAACGAAGAAAAAGAACATGCTGCAATGTTAATTGCATGGTTGAAAAACAACGATAATGAATTTGAAAAACAAATTAAAAAGTTCATTAATGCAAAAGATATTGTTAAAAAAGAAAAATAGACAATATAGAAAAGAATATATATGAGAAAGTAAAGGTTAAAGCATGGATGTTCAACAAACATTAACAGTTAATAGAAAACAGTACAAAAAATTTGCATTAGTTTCAGATATTGGTGGAACAAATTCTAGATTTGGAATTGTTGGAATTAAAGAAAATGAGATCAAATTATTATTTCATTTTGTTTTTAAAACTAAACAAATTGATTATTATGAAAAAATAAACGAAGTTCTTAAACGTGCATATGATATGTACGGAATTGAAATTTGCGATTTTGCAGTAGGAATTGCTGGAAAGGTTCAAGGGAAAAAAGTCAAACTAACAAATGGCAAATTTGAATTAAATGTAGATGAAATTTTTGCTAAAACTATGTTAGGAAATATCATTTTACTAAATGATTTTGAAGCTGCAGCCTATGGAATTAATACAATTGATCAAACTAATGAAATTAAAGCAATTATTGGTCCTGGAACTGGACTAGGAAAAGGAATAATTGTTATTGACAAACCATTACCTTCTGAAGGAGGACATTCTGAATTAGTTTATAAAAAAGAAGAAGAAAAATTTATTGAATTTATTAAAAAGAAAGAAAAAATAAAACAAGTGACATGGGAAAATGTTCTATCAGGTAGAGGATTAAGACTTATTAATGAATTTATAACAGGAAAAAAACTAAAAACTGAAGAAATTAAAAATAAAAAAGTATTTGAAGAATTTGGCAAATATCTTGCAAGATGTTGCAGAAACTTTGCTTTAGAAGTACTACCCACAAAAATTTACATTATTGGCGGAATTGCACAAGGACATTTAGAAATGTTTAATAAAAATTTTAGAAAAGAATTTGAAAATGGTTTTCATAAAGATTATTTAAAAAGTGTACCAGTAGAAGTAATTACAGACCCTTTTATTGCTTTAACTGGCGCAGGTTATTCAATATTGAAAAAAAAAGGTTTTAAGAGAAATTAACATTAAATAAAATTAACAATAACTATTTCTAATAACTGCATTATAGCCTTCGTGTTCTTTACCATTAACAATAGCTGCAACACTTAATCTGCAATCCTCATAAGATAATTTTAAAGAAGTTCTTTTACTTTCAAAAAGATTAATTTCTTGCTTTTGTTCAAGAGATTTTATAACATCACCAATTGGAGGAACAGTTACAGCAGAAGTTAAAAAACCAAAATCTCTAAATAATTTAATAAAATTCTCAATATGGTCTGTAGTCAATTGTTCCAAGGACATCTCTAAATTTGGTTGCATTGTAAGAAAAGAATTAATTCAGAGAATATAAAGTTTACCACCCACTTCTTTTAAACTTCTTTTCCAAATCAGCTACACTCAACTCAATAATTGTTGGTCTACCATGAGGACAAGAATAAGGATTATCTACTTTATTTAATTCATCGAGTAAAACATTAAGTTGAACAATTGATAATTCTTCACCGGCTTTTATTGAAGCTCTACAACTTTTTCTTATTATTTTTTCTCTAATTTCATCATCTAAATGAGTAGCTTTAGATTGAGTTAATTCATTAATTACATCAATAAAAGAAGTTGATTTCAAACTGCCAAATATTTCAGGAATTGCAGAAAGTTTAATTGTATTATTACCAAAATCAGAATACTCAAAACCTAATTTATTTAATTCTTCTTTTATCTGCAAAGCCATTTGATATTGAGCAGGATTTAATTCAATCGATTTAGAAGTAACTAACTTTTGAGTTTTAATTGAATTATCTTTTAATTCTTTCATAAATTTTTCATAATTAATTCTCTCATGAACAGCATGCTGGTCTATTATTGCTAAACCTAGTGGACTTTCAGCCACAACAAAAGTTTTATTTATCTGTCCCAAAATTCTAAAAGGACCAATTATTTTTTTTTCTCCATTAACAATAGTAGGTTTAGAATCAGAATTTTCAACTAATTTTTCTTGTGCTTCAACTTTTAAAACTTGCTGGGAATCTTTAGAAAAAGAATAATTCTTTATTGGTTGTTGATCTGTTTCTTTTTCAACAGTAGTTTGAACAATTAAATTTGAAGACATTAACTTTTGCTTTATTGCTTGATAAACAACTTCTTTAACTTTATCTTCATTTTTTAATCTAACTTCCCGTTTAGTTGGGTGAACATTAACATCAACTTCATTAGGATCTATTTCTAAATTCAAAACGAATAACGGATGACGATTAATAAACAAAAATGTTTGATAACCCATATAAACGGCATCAGTAATTGCATTATTTTTAATATATCTTCCATTAATATACAAACTTTGATCTGCTTTTGTTCCTCTAGTTAGTGATGGTTTAGAAATAAAACCACTAATTTTAATTCCATCTTGTTCAAAATTTATTCCAAATAATTCTTTACCAACGTCTGAACCATATACATGAACTACATTATCTAATAATGAATCTGTTTTTGGAGAATTTAATACTTCTTGCCCATTATTACTCAACCTAAAACTTACAGAAGGATTAATCATTGCATATTGTGTTACTATTTTTGTTATCTCTTGTTGTTCTGTTGTTTCAGATTTTAAATATTTCTTTCTTGCAGGAACATTAAAAAATAAATCTTTAATTTCAATAATTGTTCCTTTTGGACTACCTACCTTACTATTATTTAGTAACTTTCCTCCCTCAACAATAATATTAACACCAACTTCTCCTTCACTAGTTGTTAAACTAAAATTAGAAATTTCTGCAACTGAAGCTAATGCTTCTCCTCTAAAACCTAATGAAGAAATTTGAAAAATATCCATCAAACTTTTAATTTTAGAAGTTGCGTGTCTTTTAAAAGATAATAAAGCATCCTCAGGATTCATTCCAGAACCGTTATCGCTAATTTTAATTTTTCTTAAACCAGCATTAATTATTTCAATTTTAATTTCATCAGCACCTGCATCTAATGAATTTTCAATTAGTTCTTTAACTACTGAAGCAGGCCTTTCAATAACTTCTCCTGCAGCAATCTTTGTTATTAAATTATCATCTAATATATTTATTTTGTTCATTTTAAAATCTTAAACCTTTTATTTGAGGTGCTCAAAAGTTAATTACTTTTAGAGTCATTGTCTTTTAATATGAAATCGTTTAAACTAACAACTTCTTTTTTAACAATATTGTCTTTTTCACTTTCAAATGATTTCTTTTCAATCTTATCGAAAGTTTTTACTTCTTTTTCTACTTCACCCATTACTTTTTTTGCTGAATTAACAACAGATTCAGGAATTCCTGCTAACCTTGCAACTTGAATACCGTAACTTTTATCTGTTCCACCCTCTACAATTTTATGTAAAAAAGTAATATTATCATTACTTTCATCAACAACTACATTATAATTTTTAATTCCAGGATATTTTAGGGCTAATTTATTAAGATGATGATAATGAGTTGCAAATAAAGTTTTTGCTTTAATATTTTTATGTATATATTCAGCTATTGCCCATGCTAAACTTAATCCATCATAAGTAGAAGTACCTCTTCCAATTTCATCAATAATTATTAAGGAATTATTTGTTGCATTATTTAAAATATTTGCAGCTTCATTCATTTCCACCATAAAGGTTGATTGTCCCGATACTAAATCGTCATAGGCTCCCACTCTTGTAAATATTCTATCGAAAATTGGAATTTGAGCTTGCTTACAAGGAACAAAACAACCAATCTGTGCCATTAAAGCAATTAATGCATTCTGCCTCATATAAGTACTTTTTCCACTCATATTTGGACCAGTAATTAACATAGTATTATTATCTAAATTTAATGTACAATTATTAGGAACAAAATTTACATCTGCAAATTCTTCAATTACAGGATGACGACCTTCTTCAATTTTCAAGATTCCTTCTTCATTAATTTGTGGTTTACAATAATTATTTTTTCCAGAAACTTGTGCAAAAGAAATTAAACAATCTAGTGCTGCCAATTTTTTTGCAACATCTTGAATTGATTCAATAAAACTTTTCAAATAATTTAAAACTTCAAAAAATAAATCATATTCAAGCTGCACAATTTTTTCTTCAGCACCAAGAATTTTTGATTCCATTTCCTTTAATTCTTCAGTAATATAACGCTCAGAATTTGCTTGCGTTTGTTTTCGAATATAATTTTCTGGAACAAGGTGTAAATTACTTTTAGTAACTTCAATAAAATAACCAAATACCCTATTGAATTTAATCTTTAATGATTTAATTCCACTTCTTTCTTTTTCTTTTTCTTCTAAATCTGCCAAAAATTTCTTTCCATCAGTAGAAATTAATCTTAATTCATCTAATTCATTACTATAACCTTTTCTTATAATATTTCCTTCACGAATAATTGTATTAGGTTCATCTTTAATTGCAGTTTCAATTTTATTTTCAGGTTCAGATAATTCAGGAAGTTGGGAAATTTTCTTTAATAATTCTGTTTTCTCATCACATAATAAAGATTTTATTTTAGGAATTTCTCTTAAAGAAAGTTTTAATGCAACTAAATCCTTAGGAGAAGCATTACCAAATGAAACCCTTGCAATTAATCTTTCCATATCATACATATCATCTAAATGTTTTAGTAATTCTCCTCTTTTAATCAAATTATTTTTAAGAGCATCAACCGCGTTTAATCTTTCATTTATACTAATTGAATTTTTCAAAGGAGCAGTTACCCAGTTTCTTATCAATCTTTTACCCATAGGAGTAACAGTTTTATCCAAAACAGAAACTAAAGTAGAATCTTCAGAATTATTCATAATATTTCTATTTAATTCTAAATTTCTAATTGTAGAAGAATCCAAATGCATAAATGAATCAACAGAATAATTTTGAATTTTTGTAATATGATTTAATGAATTCATTTGAGTTTCTTTTAAATAAGCAATTAAAGCACCAGATGCTGATAACATTAACTCTGAAAACTTACCGAACCCTTCCAAATTCATTACTTTAAAATGCTGTTTTAATGTGTCTTTTGCTTTTTCCCCATAAAAATGTCGGTCATCAAATGAATTTAAATTAAATGAAAGAGACATAATAATTTGCGATTCTTCCAAAGACATTGGATAAATAATTTCTGCAGGATTTAATCTTTTTAATTCGTTAATAAATTGTTTTTCTGTAACTTCAGATGTTTTAAATTCACCAGTAGAAACATCACAAACACAAATTGCAACATTTTTATCTTTCACAAAAGAAACAATATAATTATTATTTTTTTCATTTAACATCATTGATTCAACAACAGTCCCAGGAGTTATGATTCTAACTAAGTCCCTTTTAACCAATCCTTTTGCTAATTTTGGATCTTCAGTTTGTTCAACCATAGCAACTTTATACCCTTTTTTTACCAATTTTGCTATATAAGGGTCAATAGAATGATAAGGAATGCCTGCCAATGGAGCTTTAGTTTCACCTTTTCCTCTACTAGTAAGAGTAATTTCCAATTCTCTAGAAATGGTTTTGGCATCTTCAAAAAATGTTTCATAAAAATCACCCATTCTAAATAAAACAATACAATCAGAATTAGCATTTTTAATATCCATATACTGCTTCATTCCCGGAGTTAGTTTCATATAATAATTAAAAAATTATTGTTTTATATATGTTTTGATGTTAGAAGTTATAAATCCAATTCTAGCATAATAGGTAAATGGTCTGAGAATCTATATCCAGATTTAATTATTTTTTTATTTTTAACTCCAAAATGCTTTGGAACTAAAATATGATCTAATTGAAATCCTGAAAAAGGATGAGTTACATTATCTTTAAAATGATTTACCAGACTATTTTTTTTAAATAATTTATCAAATATTTCATGTTCATCAACATCATAATCATTTTTATTATAACCAAAAAATCTTCCTATTATCCAACTGTGCTTTTTTCTTGCAAATGAATTTAAATCCCCACACACTATACTACTACTAATAGAAGAAGTGTCTAATAAACTGTTCATTATTCTTAATCTTTCTGAAGGAGGTGCTGCCATCGGTAAATGAACATTTAATAAATCCATTTCTTTGCCCTTATAATTTAATTTTATTTTAATTGCTTCAACACATTCAATTAAATTTGTTAATTTAGTTACAATATTATTTCTTGCAGAATTAATTATTTTTATTGCATAACTTTTAGCTTCTATTGATTTTTTTATTCCAACTACCAAAAAACTATTGACGGGATGTTTTTTAGTAAAACAAACCTTATTACAATCTTTAGATACAAAGAATTTATAATCAGTTTCTTTTAAAAGATGCATAAAACTACTTGGAAATTCTTGTAAACATAAAACATCGGGCTCATGACTTTTAATAAACTCAAAACCTTCCTTAATTTTACGAGATTTATTGTATATATTCCATGTAATAATCTTCATATAAATAAGTAATGGATTTTGCATTAAAAAGGTTGTTGATATTTGTCACTATAATGGAACATCTTAGTAATTATTACCATTCTTATTCAAGTACTTAAAGATTCCAAGAATAGCCTTAACCCCTTCACCTGCTGCAACTATAACTTGTTTTTCGGGAATAGAAGTTACGTCACCTGCTGCAAATATTCCAGAAACTGAAGTTTGATTAGTAATAGAATCTTTTTGATGAATTTCAATTTCATTCCATTGATTTTTTTTTGTCAATTTATCAAAATTTACAGAAGGAATTGAACCAATTTCTACAAAAGCACCTTTAACTTTTAATTCTTTAACTTCACCATTTTGTTCAAATTTAAAAACAGATAAACTTCCATTTCCAATAAATTCTTTAGCAAATGAATTAGTATAAGTTAATATTTTAGAACTTTTACTAACTTTTTCCATTAAAATTTGCTCACCAATCAATTTATCATTAATGGTTAAAATATGAATTTTAGAAGCATATTTTTCTAGTAATAATGCAGCATCTAAAGCAGCATTTCCACCACCAATTACTGCAACATCCATACCACTAAATACAGGAGCATCACAAGTAGCACAATAAGTAACTCCTTTTTTAAGAAATTTATCTTCGCCAGGAATATCTAACTTTCTGGGCTGTTTTCCTGAAGCAATAAGAATTGTTTTTGTTTCAAAATTACCTTTATTTGTTTCTACAATGAAAGTTTCCTTATTTTTCTTAATATCAATAACTTCATAACCTTGTTTAATCTTAACTTTATTAGCTTCAACATGTTTTCTAAATATTGTTGATAGGTTTAATCCAACTTCTGAAACAAAACCTAAATAATTTTCAACATCACTACTCCATGCAACCTGTCCACCAATTTCTTTAGTTAAAACTTCAAAACTAATCTTCTGCCTTGCAGCATACACAGCTGCAGCTAAAGCAGCTGGCCCACCACCTATAATAATAGTATCTAACATTTTTTGCATCGACAATTTCCGTTTGCTTCATTGCAATTACAACATAATTTTTCTAAAGCAATACCGCAAGTAGGACATTTATCTAATTTGTGAGTAGTTTTATAACCGCACCTACCACATCCATAACATTGAGTTTTTTTAGTCATATACTAATTACTAAAAAGATTGTATTTAAAGCTTTTGTTGAACAAAAGAAAAACAATTTAAACTAAACTTAAGTACTCTATTATATGATAAGTATATGTGGCAAAAAAGTACCAATCTATGAAACAGGAGCATTCTTTTTAGGATTTACAGCAGGGTATTTAGAATCAAAGGGAATTGAAATACCTACAAGAGATTCAATAGGCTTAATATATGCACCAACAGCTATTGCAATAGGTTGGACTGCTTCAGCATTAAAATTAATGCATATTCAAAATAATGTACTAACAAAATTTGGAAAAGAAAGAATATTAAATGGCGAATTAAGACATAAATACCCTGGCGAAAATAATGTTGCACTTAATGATATGACTCTTGAAGAAAGAACAAGAGTAATGCCAATTTTAGAAAAAGCAATAGAAAATATGGAAAATAGTACTAAAAATTTAAAAATTTTAGAACCAACGGCTTATGCAGGAAGTAAAACATTAACTATATCACTTACAGGATATGTCATAGGTGGATTTGCTGGGAAATATCTATAAAATCAAGTATTTTTATAAATCAAACTTAATTATTTAACTTAATGAAATCATTATATGGAATTGTAACATACCAAACCATTAAAGATCAATTATCATTCAGTGTAGAAGATGAATTAGCACTAACTAGAGGTCTTTATAACGGTCAAAGCGAATACGGATCTTATTTTGTAAGAAGAAATAAAATAACTATAGATATTGATTTGATAAAACGCTCAAATATGATAAATAATAGTTTATTATTAAAAGTAAAAATACCTGATTTTCTTGATGATATAATAGATGAAAAATATAAAACTTTTTCAACAACAATAGATTATGTTTTAGATAATTTCACTAAATTTTCAAAAGTTTCTCTACCTACAAAATTAAAACAAGAATTTAATGAATTTTCTTGCGGGATTAGAAACATACTTTTTGACCAAGAAATATATTCAATACCAATTGAAGACACAGTGGGTAGTGAAATTAATCTAAAAAGACCATTTATTCATGATGAATTAAAACATGAATTTAAACGTCATTTCTTAATTGAATATGCATCAAATTATTGGATGAAAATAAATTTATACCCATACAATCCCGAAAAATCTTTAGAAGAAATGTATAAAAGAGAGATTCGTTCCAATGCTATTTTTTTAAGTCTCCCTGTAGCAGGTTCAATAGGATATTTATATGCATTTAAATCACTCTATGATATTGCTAAAACAACAGATTTAGACTTTACAGCAGGAACTATAGCAGGAATATTTTCTACAGTAATGGCTCTTGTTTATTGTAAAGGATTTGATAAATTAAAAGAATATAAAAAATATAAAACTAAACTAAAAGAATTGCAAACAATCATAAAAGAAGAAGAAACAATTTAAATTAAACCAGGTTCTTAATTTCATGTACAAACCAATTGGAGTAGTATTAAATGAAAATTTAAAAGACAGATTAACATTTTCTGTAAAAGATGAATTAAGACTTGCCAGAGGAATTTTTAATGGACCTGATGAAAGCATGGGTGATTATGTTAAAAGAAATAGATTAGATGTTGAAGAAAACAATGTACAATTTCAATCTCCAGTCCCTAAAGTTCTTGAAGAAATTGCTAATGAAAAATTCCAAGCAGTAAATACTGCAGCAAATTATATTATTGACAATTGCACCAAATTTAATCCCGTTCCAATTAATATGAAAATTCGAGATGAATTAATTCAATTATATTATGAGTTAAAAAACACTCTTTCAACAAATAAATTAAGCTATATTCCAGTTAATGATCAAGTTCAAGATATCATGAATATAAAAAGAGGGGCAATTCTAAAAGGATTTAATCAACAAATAAAACATCTTTTTTTAGATAAATATTATAATTATATGCATCAAATTCATCTTTTTGGTAAACCAGAAGAAGCCTTAGCAAGAATGTATAAAACAAAAATAACTATGACTAAGTTCAGTCTTATTTCAACAGCAGGATTTATGGGATTATTCGGGTACATATTTCATACGTATTATGGAATTTCAAAACAAACTAAACAATATGATTTAGCAGCAATAGTTAGCATTATAACAGCAATTCCAGCAACGATTGTATTAAAGGGAGGATTTGATAAAATTAAAAACATAAGAAAATATCAAAGTAAACTTAGAGAATTACAATCCATTTTAAAGGAGGAAATGGGAGAAACTATTTAAATATAAGTACGTTCTCTAATACATGTATCAATCAATAGGGAATTTATTATTAAATCATAAAAGTTTAGGTCAAATACAAACATCATTAGAAGAAGAAATAGACATCATACAAGGAATTTGTGAAGGACCTAAAGAAAAAATTTCTGATTATTTAAAAAGAAATAATTTATCTATTAATGATGAATTAATGAAAAAATATAATATAAATAATATAGAAAACTTTCTTAGTACTTCCATTCCAAAAGTACTTGACAAACTAGCTTCTAAAAATTTTCAAAGATGGTCTGAAGTTTTAAATGACAAAATAGATAATTACATTAATGATTCTCAAACTCCACACACATTACAAAATAAATTAACCAAAAAATATAATAAACTTAAAAATAGATTTTTTAATGACATCACTTACTTAATTTCAAAAAAAGATGGTTTTAATGTTAATATTAATATTGAACGTTTTGTAATAAATCAAGATAATCCAGACCAAATTAAAATTGAAAAAAAAGGTCCAGTAAATGATGTTAATGTTGAAAAAGCATCTTTAACTCGAAATCTTAATAGAATTGTTAAAGAACATTATTTAGATAAATATCTTAGTTATACTCATGGAATTAAATTCTGCAACATGCCTGCAGAAACATTAAAAAGAATTCAGAACAATGAACTTAAACGTTTAAGTTCAAGACTAATTAATAATTTAATTCCATATTTCGTTTTAGGATCTATTTCAGTAGGATTTTATGCACGTCCTGAAAAAATCGATCCAGGTAACACTGATTTTTTACTTTTAGGAGGCATGTCTTTATTTATATTATATAATGCAGCAACAAATTTTAATAAAACTGTCAATATGATCAAATCAAGATCTGAACTTAAAAGAAAAATTATTAAATTAAATACCATCACAAAAATAGCAGAATAGAATTCACCAAGTAATAAGTAGGATAAATATAAAAGAAAAGAATTCTAAAGACGAAAAGTATTTAAACCAGTAATGCAAAAATAAGGTATGGCTTTTAGAAATCCCTACGCTCTATTCTCATTGCTATTTTTAATTCCCTTAATATTATTTTATTTTTTTTCTAGAAAACCAGTTAAAAAAGTATATTCGTCAATTATGTTTTTTATTAAAGAAGGTGCTATGAAAAAAAGAAATGCTTTCTTTAAAAGATTATTAGCAAATTTATTATTTATAATTCAATTAATTGCAATATTACTTTTAGCATTTAGTGCAGCAACACCACTATTAAACATGACTCAAAATCGTACTGAAGAACATGCTGTATTAATCATAGACGGTAGTGCAAGTATGCAAGCAAAATTTGGTTTATCTACAAGATTTGGTGAAGCTATTAAAGAAGCAAAAAGTATTATAGGAAATCAACAGAAAGTTTCAATTATTCTTGCAGAAAATATGCCAATAACATTACTTGATAAAGGAAAACCTGAACAAGCAATTGATTTACTAAACAAAATTCAACCTTCAGAAACAACATCCAACATTGAAGATGCAATGTTTCAAGCCATGACTTTAATGGATGGAGGAAGTGTTTATGTTTTATCTGATTTTTCTTCTACATCTGACCCAATAATTGCAAAGCGACAATTAACATCTAAAAAAATAAATGTAATCTACAAAGAATTTAATGAACCAGTTAGTAATATTGGAATTGTGGATATTGAAGTTGATGACAGAGTTAAATTAAAAATAAAAAATTTTAATAAAAAAGCTGTAAAAATTAATGTAAAAGGACCAAATTCACAACAGGAAGTAACATTAACTGAACAAGGAGTTGAAGAAATTTATTTTGATTTACAACCTGGAAATAATGTTTTCAAATTAGATATAAAAGATGATTTTACTCCTGACAATATTGTTTATGTTTCAGTTCCAGATAAAAAAAGAATTAAAACATTATACGTTACTAATAACGAAGAAAAGGATTATCTAAAAACAGCATTAGAGTCATTAAATAAATTAGAAATAACAAAAGCTAATTTGCCAATTATTCCAACTGATTTTTATAAATTATATTTTTTTAAAGATATTGATGCAACTAAATTATTACCCGCAACATTTAATGATATAGTAAAAAAAACAAAAGAAGGTTCATCAATTATTATTCACCTTCAACCAGATTCTGGAAAAATAGATTACAAAGGTGCAGGATTAATGACATTAACAGGAATTCAAGATAATGCCAACTTATTAAAAAAAGATTATAATTCAATAACTTCAGAAGTTGAATTTGGAAGTGTTGAGATGTATTATACAACTTCAAATGTTGATTGCGATAAATGGGTTGTAGCCAATAACAACACAATTATTTGTAATAAACAAATTAATGATGGTAACATATTATATTATGGAATTTTAGAAGATAAATCTGATTTTAAAAACACACCAGATTATCCACTTTTTTGGAGTTATTTAATTGATTATTTGGTCCCAGAAGAAGAAGATTATGATCTTAACATAAAAACAGGACAAATATTTGGATTATTAACTCAAGATGTTACAACACCTACAGGCAATATTAAATCAGATAAAGTAATTACTAATCGTATGGGCTTTTATAATTATGATAATAAAACTGTTGCTGCTAATTTAATTGATTTTGATGAATCAAATATTAATGTCAAAACAGAATTAAGTGATGATAAAAGCATTAATGTAGGAGCCGGTTTTGGCGAATCAAAACAAAGTGATATTACTAAATCATTAATATGGGTGGCTTTAATTTTCGTATTAATAGAAATAATAATAGTTAAATGGAGAGGAGACCTATGATTGAATTTGAAAATATTTTATTATTAGGGTTAATTCCAATAGCTTTCATATTTTTAATTATATTTATCAATCATTCTTTTATTCAAGGAGTTAAAAAAAGAAAAATAAGAATATGGATATTAATTACAAGATTTTTAGTAATGTCTTTATTGATTTTTGCTTTAGCTGCACCATATACTTCCACTACAAGAATTGAAAAAGGCGATTCTACAGTTAATGTTTTAATTGATAAATCGAGGTCTATGGATTTATTTGAAGATGAATCAAACAGTCTTATTGAAAAATTAAGTATCTTAGATGGTGTAAATACAATCATTATTGGTGAAGATTATTCTAGTCCAATTGGAAATGCAATATTAAACAATATGTTAGGAGGAGATAACATCTTATTATTAAGTGATGGAAATTCTAACAGAGGTAAAGATTTAGAAGATGTAATGAAATTTGCTTCATTATTAAATTCAACAGTAAACGCAATAAATTTAGATGATAAAAATAATGATGCATCAGTTTCAATACAAGGACCTAAATTAGTTTTAAGTGAATTAGAAAACACTTATTATATTAAAATTGAAGTTTCAGGAAAAGTTAATTATGAAGCAATATTAACATTAGATGGACAAGAAATTAAAAGAATTTCCGGAAGCGAATCAACTGTTGATGAATTTAAAATGTCCTTTACAAGTGGATATCATAAATTAGAAGCTAAATTAGTTACTAACGATTTTATTAGTGAAAATAACATATTTTACAAATCAGTTAATGTTTTAGAAAAACCAAAAATATTACTTGTTTCAAATTCTGCATCACCAGCAGACAAATTATTTGAAGAAATGTACGATTTAGATAAAACAAATATCATACCGCCAGACTTAAGCAAATACTTTGGAATCATTATTAATAATATGCATGCAGGCGAATTAGAAAAAAGTACTGACAAATTAACAGATTTCATTTTAGACGGTAATGGGATTTTTATTATTGGCGGAAAAAATTCTTTTGAATTAGGAAATTACGATACTTCACAATTACAAACAATACTACCAGTTAAAGTTGGAGCTGCAAAGATTGAAAATATTACTGATTTAAATATTGTAATGATTATAGACATTTCAATTAGTTCTGGACTTTCAGCAGTAGGAGGAACAGTAGTTGATATTGAAAAAGCTCAAGCAGTTAATTTATTTAACCAGTTAAGTCCCGAAGATTATTTAGGGGTCATAGCGTTCAATAATGAAGCTCACACAATAAATTCATTAGAAAAAGTGAAAAATCAAGTTAGCACTCCAAATAAAATTTATTCTTTACAAGATACTGGCGGAACATATTTAGAAACAGCATTAAGATCTGCAGATGAAATGTTAGAAAATGCAGCAGGAAATAAAAATGTAGTAGTAATTTCTGATGGTAAAACTAAAAATCCAGATTCAGTTTTGACACTTGCAAGAGATTTAAGAACAAAAGGTATTGGCGTTTATACAATAGGAGTTGGCCCTGGAACTGATGAAGCCTATATGAATAGCTTAGCATTCGCAGGAGGAGGAAATTATTTTACAGCAAGTATTGCAGATCAAATCTCTTTAATGTTTGGAAAAGAAAGGGATGAAACTAAAAAAGAATGGAAATTAAGTGTTTTAAACTTTAATAATTTTATAACAAAAAATATTGCATTAAATGCAAATGTTTACGGTTTTAATCAAGTGGTACCAAAATCATCAGCTCAGATGTTGGTTGCAACTGATAACGGAATTCCAATATTAAGTATTTGGAGATTTGGATTAGGCAGAGTTGCAGCATTATCTACTGATGGAGGAAATTTCTGGGCTGGTCAATTACTTAATGAAGGAAATTCTAAATTGATTTCTAGAACTGCAAACTGGGCAGTTGGAGATCCTAGAAGAAAACAAAGTATAAGAGTTAACATTGAAGATGGAAGATTATTAGAAAATTCTGAATTTAAAATATATAGTGAATCAACACCAACTATTGATGATATTACTTTAACCGAAATTGACAAAAATATATTTAAAGGAGATTTTATTCCAGATAAAACTGGATTTTTTACAATTATGGGTGAAGAATTTGCAATTAATTATCCAAGAGAATTTGAAGAAGTTGGCATTAATTCACAATTAGAAGAATTAGTTAGAATTAGTGGCGGTGAATTATTAGACATTAATAATCCTGAAAAAATCATAGAAAAAATTAGAAAAGATAGTGAAAAAGTTATTGAAGACAGAGAATATTATAGATTTATTATTCTTCCATTGGCTACTTTAATTTTTCTAATAGATATATTTATAAGAAGAAAACACAAAAAAGAAAGAGAGGATAAAAAATGAGATATTTAAAGAGAAATATAAACATATTACTTTTAATCATGTGTATTGTCCTAGTTGGATATAGTTTAACATTAATGACTTACTATGAAACTACATATGGAAGTGTTACAGATAAATATTATGAAAAAGTAAGTGAGTATGAAAACTTAATTCAAGATCTTCAAGAAAGAGAAAATAGATTAAATGAGACTAGTTTTGAATTAACAAGAAAAATTCAAGATAAAGAAAAATTAGATGAGTTATATACTGGTTTGTCTGAAGAAAAAGATGATATAGAAGGCGAATTATCTTCTACTAAAACAACATTAAATACAGCAAATGCTGAATTATCTTTAGCAGAATCTGAATTAGAAGATAAAACTCAAGAATTAAGTTCAGTATTATCAGATGTAGATGATGTTGCAGATGATATAGATAATCAAATAGCATCCATTGTTGAGGATATAGCTGACGATTATAATGCTAGTGAAGACGATATTGAAGATTACTTTTCAGACATGGACGATTTAGTAGATGATTTAAGAGCTTTAAGTTAAAAAATGAATCCAAGAAAACTAATTAAAGAAGTGAAATTTGGCATTTACAAAGTTAGATTTTTCAATGCTTTTTTAGGAGCATCGCTTGTTTATTTAGTATCATACATTATTTTAATGCTTTTTAATCTACCAACATGGAATATTGCATTAATTATTAGCCTATTATTTTTTATTAGCGAGATAGTCTTATTTACAAAAATCCCTTCTTTATTAGAGGTAGAAAATAAATATGAAATATTAAAAGAAGAATTAAGAACGGTAGATGATACTTTAATTCAAAAAAATGAATTAGTTGAAGGTTTAAGAACAGAAGTTAAAACTAAAGTTAGAAAAATAGTAGATTTAGGAGACTTTGTTGATTTCAAAAAAGTATTATCAAGAACATTATCCATTTTTTTATTATCTTTTTTAATAATATTAATTGCTTCATTAAATATAAGACTTTTAGATACAGAAAATTTATGGGACATGTCTCAAGACTTTTTAAAAGATTTAGGAGAAAAAGCAATAGATCAAGGAGAAAAATATCAAGTTGTAAATTCAGAAGGTGAGTTAACAATGAGATTTAAAAAGTTAGCCTTAACTGCGGGAATTGCTGGTGGAGAACAAGAAGGTGGAGAAATATTTGGCGATACAACAATTATACAACTTGGAAATGAAAAAATTAATATAGAGATAAGACCAACAGATTTTGAAGTAAGTGTTGATGAGTTTGAAACTCCAGAAAAAAAAGATTTTTTAGATCAACAATATGAAGACGATGTTTTTTTAGAAAAAACATTTGGTTTTGAAGAACAAATACCTCAAAAAAGACAAGAAATAGTAAAAAGATATTTTAAGAATTTAGCAGAAGAAAATTAATAAGGACTATACGAATGAAATGAATATAGACCATCAGAAGCTATATTGAAAATAAAGTTTTCGGAACGTCCTTCGAACGCAAACGAAAACGTAGTAATAGTTACAAAGGAGGAAAAAAAAATGGTTACACATCATAAAGAAGTGTTTGAAAGGTTACTAAAAGAAATACATAAAGTTATTATTGGTCAAGACGAAATGATTGAACAAGTAATGACTGCATTATTATGCAACAGCAATGCATTATTAGAAGGTTACCCAGGATTAGCAAAAACACTAGTTATTAATACAATTGCAAAAGCTGTAGATTTAAAATTCTCAAGAATTCAAAATACTCCAGATTTAATGCCATCAGATATTACGGGTACTTACATTATAACTGAAGAAAGGGGGAAAAGAGAGTTTAAATTCCAAGAAGGTCCACTATTTTCCAACATTGTACTTGCCGATGAAATTAACAGAGCAACACCTAAATCACAATCTGCTTTTTTAGAAGCAATGCAGGAAAAACAAGTAACAGTAGGTAATCAGACATTTAAATTAGAAGAACCATTCTTCGTACTGGCAACTCAAAACCCAATTGAACAAGAAGGAACATACCCTTTACCTGAAGCTCAAGCAGATAGGTTTTTAATGAAAATAAATGTTGATTATCCAACAGAAGAAGAAGAAATAGAAATTGTAAAAAAGTTCACAGAAAAAGCGGATGTTAAAGAAGTTCACAAAATTCTTGATAAGGCAAGATTGTTAAAATTACAAGATTTAACTAGACAAATGCCTATTGCTAATGACTTAAGAAAAGCAGCAGTTAAAATTGTAATTGCAACAAGAAAAAATAAGGAATTATTCATGTATGGAGCATCACCAAGAGCTTCAATGGCATTAATTTTAGCTTCTAAAGCACGAGCACTAATTAATGGAAGAGCCCATGTAAGTAGCGAAGATATAAGAAAAATGGCTTTACCAGTTTTAAGACATAGAGTTATTTTAAGTTTTGAAGCGGAAAGACAAGGACTATCTGTAGATGATGCAATTGCAAAAATCATGAAATAAGATGATTGATTCTTCTTTTTTAAATGAATTGCAAAGGTTCAACTTAATAGTAAATAAAAGAGTTACATCTAAATATGTTGGTGAAAAAAAGAGTGCTTATTCTGGAAGTGGAACTATTTTTAAAGACCATAGAATTTATACTATGGGGGATAACTTTAAAGCAATAGATTGGAGAGTATATGCAAGAACAGATGATATGTACATCAAACTATTTGAAGAAGAAAGAAATCTTAATGTACACATTCTAATTGATAGTTCAGCAAGCATGAAGTATAACAATAAATTTGATTATGCAGGAAAATTGGGTTTAGGTTTTGCCTTTTTAGCATTAAAAAATAATGAAAAAATTAACTTTTCAACTTTTGCTGATGAATTAGAAAATTTCAGAGGTGCAAGAGGAAAAGGTCAAATAATAACAATGCTTAAACATCTTAATAGCATCAAACCAAAAGGTAAATCAAATCTTTTTGATACTTTTAAATTGTATAAAAAAAATATAAGATCTAAATCATTCGTAGTAATTATTTCTGATTTTTTAATAGAACCAGAAAAAATAATTAATTCATTACAATTACTTGGAAGAGGTCATACAGTAAAAATCATTCAAGTATTAGATAAAGAAGAAAAGGAAATGCCTTTAGAAGGAGACTTTGATTTAATTGATTCAGAAACAGACTTTAAATTAAGAACTTATATTTCTAAAAGGGGTCAAAAAGATTATATTGAAAAACTAAATCAACATAATTCCAAAATAGAAAATGTGTGTAATGAATTTGGATTTAAATTTTATCAGTTTACAACAGATAAACCAATATTTGATACTTTCTTTAAATTAGTTAATGATTAAAATAAGAAACTCCTACCATAATAACATAATGATTTTCTAAAAGTTTTAATTGTTTAGGTGCTTCACTAATACTAATTGCAGTAATCGGATCTTTAACTATTTTATTATACGAGCAGATTGAAACTTCAATTTTATTTTTAAATTCATCATTAAATAACTGAGTATTAACGATATCAGAAAGGTCTTCATCAAGAGGTGTTTTTTGTTTAATTAAAAATACATCTGAACCTTTAAATCCCAAAGGCATAACTTCTGAATTTACGTCAATTCCATTTACACAAGAATAAGGCAAATGACCAATAACAACCATTTTATTTTCAATATTTTTTACAGGTTGATGAGATTGTATAAAAAAAACGTTTTCAGTCATACCACAAGGACCAGTTTTAATTAATTTCATTTTAGATGAATAAACTTCATCTGGCAGATATAAAAACTGTTTTACTAAAGAAGAAAGCACCTCAGGATAAAGTCGATTATAAACCAGATTGAAAATCTCAGAAGGAGCATTGTCGGGCAAACATAATTTAATTGGTAAAATAGTACACACTGGATTGCCAATTATTACTTTTTGCACCGCATTTCCATATAAATCAATTTGATTTACCATTTTCAATATAATAATGTTGCACTAAATCCAAAATGAGCTTGAGGTTTGCTTGACATTGGATTTGTATAAATATGCAGATTACTTAATAATCCTCCACTAACTTTTATTTTTTTACAATCTTCAATAGTTAAAATTTCATCTCTGAAATTTTCTGCAAATAGTTCATTGAAAACATTCCAATTAGATCTTTCATAAGTATACATTGGATTTTGATCAAAAATTGAAAGTGACTTTTCATATGCAAAAAGTGGATATATAAAAAAATCTTCAAAGTTTTCCATTGGATAAGAGTAATGAATAACATCAGCAATTCCTTTTAAAGATGCAAAAGCAGGTTCAGCAAATAATTGCCCATTATCAATCTCAATAACGTCACCATTAATTCTAAAATCTCCTGATACTTCTTGATAAAATTGATATGACCGTCCAAAACAAACTAAATGTTTTGTTTGATCTTCAAAATCTTTAAACTCATAAGTACTTTGATCAATCATACTACTTATTGCAACAGCCCTATTAACACAAAGATCCAAAGTCATTCCTGCTTTCTTTATTGCCAAATCATCTTTTCTTTTTTCAAAAAACTCAGGGTCTTCAACTTGTTCTAAAGGCAAATTTGAATAATCAGAATTTTCCCAAACAAATCTATGAAATGCACAAGCAGGACCTTTAAGTAATTCCATAGATCTTTTACTAGGATTACCCAGGTAAACTTCATCAATTCCATCAGAATCTATCAAATCAACTGATTGTGGAAAAAATGGAATAGGTTTCTCATCTAAAGCAGTTTCATAAGGTGCTATATCACTGTCCATACAAAAAGGGAAATGATATTTATTTATAAAGATAAAGCTTTTTAAACTACTCCGGTTACTTAATGCTCATGGAAAAAATATTTTTTAAGACATTTGGATGTTCAAATAACTTTGCAGAATCTGAAATGATGAGAGGGATTGCTAAAGAAAACTTTGATGTAATTAGTGACCCCGAAAAAGCAGATGTTATTGTTCTTAATATCTGTACTGTTAAAGGTGACGATTCTGCCCTTAGCACTATAAAAAAAACAAAAGAAGAATATCCTTACAAAAAATTAATTATTGCAGGTTGTATTCCTATTCATTTAATCAAACAAATTAGAAAAGTAGATTCAGAATGTGCTATGTTAACAACTCATAACATTAATCAAATTAACGAAGTAATTGAAGAAGTAATTAATGAACATCCAATAGAAATTGTTGCCAAAGAAAAATTAATAAAAGCAGGATTTAATAGAGATAGAAAAAATAAAATTGTTGGAATAGTCCCAATTTCAAATTCTTGTTTAGGTAAATGCACCTATTGTAGTGTTAAACCAATTAAAGGAGTTTTTTATTCATTTCCAGAAGAAGACATTATCAAAGAAGTTAAAAAAGCAGTATTAGAGGGTTGTAAAGAAATTTGGATTACATCACAAGATAATGGTTGCTACGGAATTGATTTAGGAACTAATCTTGCTAAATTATTAAAAAAAATAGTAGAAATAGAAGGAGAATTTTTAGTAAGAGTTGGTATGATGAATCCAAACAATATAAAATTATATTTAGATGAATTAATTGATGTTTTTAGAAATAAAAAAATGTTTAAATTTATTCATATCCCAGTTCAAACTGGAAGTAATAAAGTTCTTAAAGAAATGAAAAGACAATATAAAATTGAGGAATTTAAAGAAATAATTAATAAATTTAGAAATGAAATTCCAAAAATTACAGTTGCCACAGACATAATAGTAGGTTTTCCAACTGAAAAAGGTGATGATTTTAATGAAACTATTGAACTCGTAAAATGGTTAAAAGCAGATGTTTTAAATTATTCAAGATTTAGAAAACGTCCCGGAACTAAAGCTGCAAAACACAAACAATTATCAGCAGAATTAGTAAAAGATAGAAGTAAAGAACTTGGAAGAGTTAATGCATGGGTTGGTTTAGAAGTCAATAGAAAATGGAAATTATGGGAAGGTGGAATTATTATTGATGAAGAAGGTAAAGATGATACTTTAGTAGGAAGAAATGCCTATTACAAACCAATCATAATTCAAAAAAGTACTTTTGAAATTGGTGATAAAGTTAAAGTTAAAGTAAGAAGCTTCACACAACATGATTTAAGAGCATGAATATAATTGAAAAAAATATTCTAAATTGTTTATGCTGCCTTGAATTCAAATATTATTGTTAATGACATTTTTATAAAATGAAAATAATGGAATTAAATATTAATTCCATCAAAATTTTAATCCAAATTATCTAATATAAACCTTTTAGGAAGGAAATCTATAGGGTCTGGTAATATGGGTTCAAAAAGCTTTATTGGATGCAATTCAATTATTCTCTGATGATCAGGCATTGTATCATAATCTGGAAGATGCGACAATGGTAATGGTACCTCATATTCTCTTGTATGACAGACATCATTTATTCCCCCAGCTAATGCTTGAGTTCTTTGAAAATCATTCATATTATGATAATCAGGCAAATTATTAACTAATGGTTGATGAGACAAAGGTTGTTGAAAAGGTTGCTGCATCACTGGATTTGGGTTCCAATATTCGTTAGGCATTTTTGTTTTCTCCATGCAATTAATTGCATAATTAATAGTTATTTATAATTGATATAAAGATATTCCAATTATTATAATTAGTAGTAATATTAATATATATAAAATCAAAAATCCAACAAGTCAAAAAACACAAATAAACAAACCACATAAAAATTAAAACAACATAAATTTTATATATTTAACAACAAGAATTCAAATCAATAGAAACCTTTATAAATTAATTATTCTTCATTATCTAAACAGAGAAGAAGAAAGGAAACTTTCTTGGTTCATATAAAGCCATAAAATGAAAAGATTATTACCAAGCTTAAGAGAAAAGAAGCGATACATTGTTTTTGAAGGTGGAAGTCTAAAAAATATTGATGAAGCCTTGAATAAGTTCTTAGGAATTTTGGGAATGAGTAAAGTTAACCCTGTCGTTATGAAAGACAAAATTAAAGATAAAAAAGGAATTATACGAATAAATCACGCTTATAAGGATGAAGTAATTGTTGCTTTATCTTTAGTAAAAGGATTAAAAATTATCGGAGTTTCCGGTATATTAAAAAAAACAGAAGAAAAATATATGAGGTGAAAAAAATATGCAACCAATGCCACATCAATTAATGGGTTATGATAGAACTATAACAATGTTTAGCCCAGATGGTAGATTATTACAAGTAGAATATGCTAAAAAAACAGTAAAACAAGGTTCAGCAGCTATTGCAATGGTATGTAAGGACGGAATTGTTTTTGTAACAGACAAAAGAATTTTAGATCCTTTAATTGTAACAAAGGATGTTGAAAAAATTTGGCAAATTGATAAACATGTAGGAGTGACTGCATCAGGAATTATTTCAGATGCACGAGTTTTAATTGAAAGAAGTCAAGTTACTGCTCAACAACACACAGTAACATATGATGCTCCAATTGATGTTTTGACAATTACAAAAGACATATGCGATTTAAAACAGCTTACAACACAAAGTGGCGGATTACGACCATTTGGTGTTTCATTATTAGTAGGAGGAATAGACGAAGACGGTTCAAAGTTATATTTAACTGACCCAACTGGAATTTATTTCCCATACAAGGCTGTAGCAATAGGCGAATCAGATACTGAAATTATGGAAATACTACATAAAAAGTATAAACCAACAATTTCAATAAATGACGCTTTAAAATTAGCTCTGGATGCTTTAAAACAAGTGTTAGGAAGCAACTTCAATATCGAAAGAATTGATGCAGCTTATATTAACGACACTTCAAAAACATTCAAAAGAATGAAAAAAGAAGAATTAGAGAAAATGTGAGGTAAAAATGACAAGTAAATTATTAATTAAAGACAAAGATATCGTAGTTCCCGGAGAAGATCTGGCACAAGGAATGGATTTCCTACCGTCAGCAGGGAGCTATAGAGATGGAGACGCAATAGTGTCTCAATTAATGGGAATGGTGAGAGTAGATGGAAAAGTTATCAAAATAATTCCATTAACAGGAACTTATATTCCAAAAAGAAACGATACAATAGTTGGACAAATATCCGACTTAACATATTCAGCATGGAGCATTAAAACATTTAGTGCATATCAAGCAATGATGTCTATGAAAGAAGCAACATCAGAATATATAGAAAAAGGTGCAGACCTTACAAAACTGTATGATATTGGAGATTATATTGTTATAAAAATAACCAATGTTACATCACAAAAATTAATTGATGTAACGATGAAAGGTCCTGGCTTAAGAAAATTAAGAGAAGGAAGAATCGTCAAAGTTAATAGCAACAAAGTTCCAAGAATCATCGGTAAACAAGGTAGCATGGTAGGTATTGTTAAACAATATACTAATACTCAAATTACTGTTGGACAAAACGGAATAGTATGGATTTACGGCGAAGATGCAAAAATGGAAAACTTAGCTGAAAAAACAATTAGAAAAATTGAAGCTGAAGCTCATACTTCTGGACTAACTGACAAAATTGAAGCATGGTTGAAAAAGGAGGTAGCACAATGAGTTACACAAAAAGAAATGACGGAAGAAAATTTGACGAAATAAGACCAATTGAAGCTGAAGCAGGCGTTATCAAAAGTGCTGATGGTTCTGCAAGATTTAAAATTGGTAAAACCGTTGCTTTTGCTACAGTTAGAGGTCCACGAGAAATGTTCCCTAGATTTATGAAAAATCCTAAAAGAGGAGTATTAAGAGTTCATTATCAAATGATGCCCTTTTCAGGAGTTGGAGACAGAATAAGACCTGGTCCAAACAGAAGAGCAAAAGAAATTAGCATGGTTACAGCAAATGCTTTCTCAGAAGTAATAGATTTAGAAAGTTATCCTAATTCTGTTATAGATGTTTTTATTGACATCCCACAAGCAGATGCAGGAACAAGATGTGCAGGCATATCAGCAGCAGCAATTGCATTAGCTGACGCAGGCATTCCAATGAAAGAAATGATTGGTTCTGTTGCAGTAGGAAAAGTAGGCGATAAATTAGCTGTCGACTTAGACTACTCAGAAGAAGCATATGAAGGCGGAGCTGCAGATATTCCGGTTGCAATTACTTCTAGAACTAAGAAAGTTTCTCTATTACAAATGGACGGAGACGTTACTAGAGAAGAATTGAATGAATTATTAGAGAAAGCAAAAGTTTCTTGTGCTCAAATTAATGATATTCAAAAGAAAGCATTGAAAGATAAATATGAGGTTAAAAAATGATTATTAATCAAGAAATGAAAAATCATATCATAAAAGCTTTAAAAAAAGACTTAAGATTTGATGGAAGAAAAAAAGAAGAATTCAGAGACATCAAAGTAGAATATGATGTTGCAGGATCTGCTGAAGGTAGTGCCAAAGTTACAATTGGTGATACAATTGTTATGGCAGGTATTAAATTAGGCATGGAAAAACCATATCCTGACACTCCTAATGAAGGAATGTTAATGGTAAATGCTGAATTTATGCCAATGGCAAGTCCAGATTTTGAATCTGGTCCACCTTCAATTGCATCAATTGAATTAGCTAGAGTTGTTGACAGAGGAATTAGAGAAAGTAAATCTATCGATGTTAAAGATCTATGTATTGAACCAAAGGAAAAAGCATGGAGCGTTGGAATTGATATCATCACTATAAATGATGGTGGAAATTTAATGGACGCTGCAGGACTTGCTGCATTGGCAGCATTAAAAAGTGCAACTTTTCCAAAGCTAAACAAAGATGGTAGTGTTGATTACAAAGAAAAAACTGACAAAAAATTACCATTAGTTAAAGAACCTATTATGGTTACTGTACATATGATTGGAGAAGAATTAATTGTTGATCCAATTTCACGAGAAGAAAAATGCAGTGATGCAAGATTAAGTGTTTCAGCAATTGATGATAAAACAATGTGTGCAATGCAAAAATCTGGTGAAAAAGCTTTAACTACAGAACAAGTTGACAAAATGGTAAAACTTGCATTTGAGAAGTCTAAAGAATTAAGAAAGAGGCTATAAAAATGGCTTACACTAAATTCGAAAAGGCAAGAATTATTGGAAGTAGAGCACTACAAATTTCAATGGGTGCACCCATATTATTAAAACTTAGTGAAGAAGACATTAAAGAAATGGGTTTTAATCCAATTAGAATAGCAACTAAAGAATTTAATGAAGGCGTTATTCCAATTACTGTTAAAAGACCTTATCCAGGTGGAAAGATCGTATTGCAAGAAAGTAATGCTAAATAATTCTTTTATTTTTTTTATTTTCATAATATTTTTATAGTAGTTGTTTTATTATTATTGTATGACTTATGAAAAAAAACTATTTGAAAAATATTTAAATTCTAAAAATGATAAGGATAAATCTGAAATAGCTAAATTACTTAAAACACCTGAATTTATTGATGAATATGAAAAAGCAGGATTTCAAAAATTTGAAAATTCTAAAACATGGAATGAATTATTTACTTCAATTGACAGATTTTTAACTCCAGTTGAAATTGCCGAATGGAATTCTCTTAAATGGTTCTATGAAGAAGTTAAAATTTTTAGAAAAAGTATAGCAAAAACTTATATTAAATTATTAAAAAAACATGGACTTCCAAAAATTAAATTAGGAGATGTAAATGGATTTTATGAAAAAATATTAATTAATTATTTTAATACTAGTTCTATGAAAAAAGTTGAGGAAATGGGGAAAAGAAATATATTTGGTTTTAGAAAAAAAATTAAAAAAACAATACCTAGAACACCCGAAGAATTAATTAAAGAAATAAAAAGAGCCACTTAAGATAAAATACTTAAAAATTTTAAAAAAATTACTTAGTCTTTTTATATTACTACAGTTTCTTAATTAAATGTTTGAAAATAATGAAGCATATAAAAAAACATTGGAAAAATATGTTCCAAAGTTTCCATTAAATCCTAGAATTTTAAACCTTGGATGCGGAGTATGTTATGAAGGAACAGAAATTGTAAATCATTTTAAAGGAACAATGTTAGGATTAGATGATAAAGAATATATTATTAATTCTGCTAAAACAAATAATAATGGAAGTACTGAATTTAAAGTAATTAATTGTAGAGATTTAAGTTCTTTAACTGAATCTTTTGATATTGTAATTCAAAGACACCCTTTAGTATCCGGTACTTGGCAAGAAGTGTTTAAACAAGGATATAATGTAACTAAAGAGAAAGGTCTATTATTTGCAACATTATTTAATTTAAATGAAATGCTATATTCAAAAAAAACATTACCAAAAATAGGTTATAAAATTCTAACATGCGAACAAAATCCATATGCAACTGTTTGTGGAAATGGTTTATTCAAAATTGGTACAGATGGTTTTGTAATAGTTGCAAAAAAAGAAATTAAAAAAAAAACATTAATAGAAAAATTAAAAGAAAAAATTAGAAAGTGATTAACACTTCTGAATCCTTACCATACCGTTTTTTCAAGCTATCAAATACAGGTTGCTTAATAAAAACCTTTTCAGGAATTTTTGCATCAGTTAAAGCCTTTTCATATTCTTCCAAAGTAGCATCTTTAGGATCTTCTAAAGAACCATCTTTAGATATCTTAGCAACCATTACTAATTTATCTTTAGAATCAATGTCATCAACTATGAAGGCTTTTTTATCAAGTAAAGTAATTTCAGCAAACTTTTCACCATGTTTAACACGGATTTTAGTTCTTCCCAATTCTCTACCTCTTTCTCTTTGGATAAAGTCAATTATCAATCTATAAAATTGAGAAGATTCTTTTGTTACTTTATCAACTTCAGATTTTGTTAACTTACCTTTATCATAATCGTCCTTAGCTTTAATAATTGATTTCAACATTCTTAATGCCTTGGCAGGAACATTACCAGTAGTAACCAGATTATTATTAAATTTAGTATCTAATTCACTATCTTCAACTTTTGTTACACCTTCAAGTTTTAAAGCATCTCGAACAATTGTTGAAGTTGTTTCATAAATGTGCAAGATTGAATCTTTTTCTTTATCTTTTTGAATTTGAGTAAATAATCTCTTAATTCTTTTTAGATATTTTTCAGCACCAGCCAACAATTTATCAACTTCTTTTCCAGAAACATCCATTTTGGGATCATGTTCTAAAGCTTTTCTTGTTTTGATAATTTCCTCAAGTAATTTTACATACTCATCTTCTAAGATTCCTTCTTTTTTAACAAAAATTTCTCTTAATAAATCCGGAGTTTCTTTTGGAGTTGGAGGCGGTAAACCGTACAACATCAAAGCTGCCTGTGAAGGGTTTAATGTAGCCCAAAATAAGTCTTCCATTCCAACTTCATTTAATTTAAGATGAACTCTTTTAAGCATATTATCTCCTGAGCTCATGTGTAATTCAATACTTTCTTGAGAAGGTTTAATTCTTCCCATTTTTAACAATAATTTCCAAGGCATAAAAATACCTCTGTCAAAAAATGGTACTCCATCTCTTAATAATGTAAAGTATACAGGATTTGCTTCTTTTAATCCATCCCAGAAATCAGTTAAAATCCAAACTTGAACATTAAGTTTATTTTTAATGCCAGTCATCATACCAGCTTCTGTTCCCATTCCTAAAATGATAGCTCTAAGTTTTTCTCTTAATTCAACTCGAGTCATTTTTTTAACATCAGTATCGTCAACTACAATCCAAACATCAATATCTGATTCAGGAGTAGCTTTACCTTGAACTAATGATCCACCTAAAACATATGAAACAACATATTTTTCAAACTTCTTCATTACCATATTTTTATGAATTTCAGAAATTTTAATTGCAGCAAGCATACCTGTGTCATAAACAGGTGCACCCATAGCGATTAATTGTAAAAGTTCATATTTGGCATCATAACAACTTTGCCAAACTTCATCAAGAATTGCAACATCTGGAACAATATTTTTGTCTTGTTTTTTAGCAACATCTACAATTTTATTAATTGCATTTTGTCTAAACTTAAATTTATCTTTAAATTCTATTTTTGTATCGTCAACAACGATAAGAACATTAATTTCGTCTTTTTTATCTTCTTTTGGCGGTAAAAGAGTAATACCAATAATTTCTTTAACTTCTTTTAAAATAACTTTTTGAAACTTATCTAATTTAGCTTTGATTTCTTTTAATTTTTTTTCAACATCTTTAGGTATAGGTTGTTGATCTGATTGTTCGGGCATTTGAATTTGATTATTTTCCATTTTTACTGTCCTCCTTTAAGTACTTTACACACTAGGTGAGCACTTATATTTTATATACGACTATAATGGGAATACGTTTATAAAAGTGTGTAGTGTAGAATATACATTAGTGTGACAATTTTGTCAGTACAAAAATCCTTGATGCAGTCAATACAATTAAGAAAAAAATGAAATTAGTCACCATAAAACTTATTCCAAATGCATTTAAAATTAATAAAAATATCCACAAAAATAAAAATGAAATTATTACTAAAAATAAAGGAAAGATTAATTTAGGAAATTTTTTAATACCGTGTTTAAATGATTCAGTTATTGCCCGATAAATCTTTTTATGTTCAAAATATGATTTGTATAAAAACATACCAAAATAACCCATAATTAAATAGACAATTAAATTGACATATATGGCCATTACATAATATTGAATAATATAAGGATTAGATTCCAAAGCAACACTTAAAGAAAAAATAGGAATTAATAAAATAATAATTAAAGGCAACCATATAATTTGCCACAAAAATTTTAATAATGTGAATTTTAATGCAAATTTAAATGAATATCTTTCTTTCCAAATTTTCGAAAGAAAATAAGACCTAGTAAATCCAAAAGCTAAAAAAAGAAGTATCACCATAGATAACGTTAAAAATAAAAACATAAATAAATACTGATTAACGACATCTACAAAAGAATTAAGCTGTCCAACATTAGAAATATCAGTTGCTGATAATGCACCATTAATTGATTCAAATTTTGAAGTTGATACAGAATACCATACAAAAAAAGTACCTAAAATCAACAATATAAAAATAAGTTCTGCTAAAAAAACTTTTATGAATTTTTTATCTAAGCTAAAAGAATTTTTAAATTTGGATAGTTCATTAATAAAATAATTCATAAAAAGAATAAAATTTAGTACTTATTAAATATTTCTATTTACAAATCTTCAATATACTATGTTTTTCTAATATTAATCTTTTTGGAATTTGAATTGTATTATCTCTTTTCATTTCCATCGACGAGTAATATATAGCTTTTTTTAGTTTAAAATTCATATGCGCAATTGTATAAAAAGAATATATTATTTAAATATTTGTTTTTTTATAAAGTAGTAACATTAGAAGGTACTTCTTTGAGATGTTGATGATGAACTTGACGATGAACTAGAAGATGATGTTTCTAAATCAATATCAATATATGATGTTGAACTACCAACTTCCTTAATTGTTGTACACAATTCACTATGTTCTTCATAAAAAGCATCTATCATTTCCCCATCAGTAAATTTAATACATACTTGATTGTAATTATATTCTGAATATGATGCGAAAGAATCTGAACCAGTATACAAGATTTCATCACCCACATCAACTTCTTGATCCTCATCATAAAGCCAAAAATCCCTTTCACCACTAAAATAAAGATTAAACATTATAGGTTCATCAGAAGCTTTTGCAGTTCTTGATGTTTTTCCAACAGCATTACTTATTTTTTCAGAAGATTTTTTTACAATATTCCATAATTTTTTTTCGTCAGAAGATAAACCCTCAGTATTAGTGGAAGTACTACCTCTTGCAATTAAACCATCATCATCAGAACCACCCAATAATTCTGAAAATCCTCCGCTCCCACTTGCTTCGGGATTTCTAATAAAATAAGTTACACGATATAACCATTGATTTGTCGAATTAGGATTTTGAATAAATTGTTTTGTTGCAGTAATTGCTGATGATTGAACTAAAAGACCATCTTCATTTGCAGAAAAGATTGCATTATCAACGCCTTCCATATCACTAGACATATAACAAATGTGTTCTACCCACACATCACTTCCACCTAATAAAATACTTTTATAGAAAAAAGAATCGACCTGAAATTTCCACTCTGAAAATTCATCATCCATTCCAAATAAACTTGAAATTTTACCCCAACCTAATCCTAACCTAAAACTTGTTAAGTAATGATCAAAGTTAACTTTGTTTTTAATTCTTTCACCAACAAGAGAATTATCACAACCACTTCCTATACAATCATAATTAAACCCGTTCCATTTAAGAGTTATCAAATCACTTTCTATACCACCACTATTAACACTTTTATAAGTCAGCGAATTTAATTCACCTGCACCACTTTCTGCATTTGGTAAATTATAATTTTCAGTAACATAAACTTGTACATCACCAGGAACCTCTCCGCCAGAAATAGTACTAAAATGTTTATTTACAATCATCAAACCAGATTTTTTATCAATTAAAGAATAAGCACCATTTTCTCCATATATTGATTGCATTTCAATACCAGCTTCATTTGCTGCAGCTCCCGGACCACCACTTGATTCAGACGAAGTAGATAATGGCGAATTAGATTGCGATTGTGATTGAGCAGCCTTTTTTGCAGCATCAGGAGTTTTATATAATCCTGAACTACCACTTACCTGAGGATTAATCATAGGATTATATTTTTGAAGATTGTAATTAGCTTCAGTCATGTAAAATTTAGTATCACCATCTGAAGAAGTAATCTCAACAACATCAAGATATTTATCATTTGTTTGTATAGAATAATCACCCCAACTATTAATAGTTACACCAGAAGCATCATCAAGATTAAGATCACCATTTGCAGCCACAAGTACAATAGGTAAAATCATCAAACCAACAATCATCAACACAATTATCTTTTTCATTTTACAATCAATCCATAAGCTTTTCCATCTTTAAACATTTTACTTAATCCTTCTAAAACATCAGTTCCAGCATATCCCGAAACAAAGGATATTCTCCAATCATAATTTAGCATCATCCCTACAATAACACCAACAACAATACCGATAAATGAGGTTAATAAAAAATAAACTAAATTAAATTTTTTTTTGTTTTTCATAGCTTTACCAAATCCTACTAAAGCTCTTACTACTCCTCCCAGTCCACCAAATAATGCAGCAGTTATATAATCAATCATTTTATAACTCCAAAATACCCCTTACCTTATTTATAAAATTTAAACTATTTTTTCTTACGTCATCAGCAATTCCTTTTTCAAATGATTCATCAATATTATAACTTGCCCTTTCTCTAAGAGATTTGGAATTTGTAATTATCTCAATATCGTCCTTATTTAATGCATTAGCAACAATTTCTAAATGTTCTTTTTCTAAAAGCTTGTTATCATGAAAATAATAATAAATTATAAAACATAATGTTGCAGCATGAGATTTAGACTTAAACTTTAATTTTGAAACAAGTGCCAAAGCTGCATGATAGGAAGCATAATATGAAGAATTAATTACCCAATCATAAAAAACATCATCAAAAAGAGTTCTTAAATCATCTTGTTTACTATTTAACCAATTTGATAAATTCGCATTATGTTCGGCCTTATTATAATGTAACTTTTCATTTCCTTCACTTTTTACGATTATTTCCTTGTTTATATATGAATCTAACCAAGCTTTACAATCATTTTTATTCTCAATCCAATTTCTCCAATTAGGCTTCTTCATTTTTTAATTCAACCCACCATTCTACACCATTAATGATTATTTTATTTCTCTTTAAATCTTGAAAAAACTTTTTCTTTTGATTATAAAAATCCTTTTTAAAAGTATCATAACCCAAATATACAGGAGATAAAACCACATCATATTTTAATGAGAACATTTTAGCTTTTTCTTCAGCTTCTTTCTTATCAACACCAACCAATAAAATGTCTACATCGGAATCTTTTGTAAATTCATTACGAGCATAAGAACCAAAAATCAATGAAATTAGCGGTTTTGTCCTTAAAGATTTAATAAAATCAAAAATCAAATACTGAATTTTTTTTGGAAAATCATTTAACCGAGAATATTCAACTAAATAAATATATGGAATTACCTCCCTCTTTGAATAATTTATTTCATATATTATGTTTCTTCCGTTTTTTTTATTTTTTAAAATATTTTTATTTTTATTAATAGAATTTTTAATTGAAGGCATTCCAAGTTTTAAATTTCTACTTAATTCTCTAGCATAACTTCCATTTTTTTCATAAATTTCTCTTAATAATTTTAAATCAGTACTCATGATACAAAACATATAACAAATGATATATAAAGTTTATCAATCATGCATATCCCCTCGCTGTGGATGAACTACCAGTTTTTTCAATTTCATCTAATGAATCTTCAAAAGCCGAACAATAATCGTCTTGCATACTCTTTGTTGACGTCCAAATTCCAGAAAGTTCTTCAAAAGTATTTAATGAAACACTTACAACATGCACAAATCTGCACATTGTCCATGCAGATTGAGTTGGAGGACATGCAAGATTAAAAACTACACCAATTAAAGCAAAAGGATTACTTAGTGCTTCTTTAACATAATTAACAACAGTATTAAATAAATTAACTGGAGCAAAAAAAGTAAAAATTGGACCTAAAAAGTATTTACAAGTCAGATAAGATTTTTGTTGTTCACAACCATAAGGAGGAATTCCATATTGTGTCATTTCGACTAAACAATAACCATAAAAACATTGAATTTGTCTGTATTTGTCCAAATTATTAATTATTCCAGGAATACACAATGAAGCCATCGAAAGATAAACGTTATCTTTTGTATTCATAAATTCAGAAAGTGTTGAACCTGTGACTTGTTCAATTTGTTCACCACCAAAACCGTCCATAGTTGATAAACTTTCCAACCAATCAGGTGT
>Ga0307929_1000568_pt1 | contig 34885 bp, 29 predicted proteins | sample AceLakmetage1330_FD_203160 | JGI IMG/M metagenome (GOLD analysis project Ga0307929, IMG submission 203160) | Saline water microbial communities from Ace Lake, Antarctica - #1330 | ecosystem: Environmental > Aquatic > Non-marine Saline and Alkaline > Saline | place: Antarctica: Ace Lake...
AATCTTAACAGTTCGTAATTTTTGTCAAAGAGCCCTTTTTATCAAAAAAAAAAGATACAACTATTGATTATCAACATGATAAATATAAAAATGTGGATTTCATCAAAACTTTCGGACACTTATGCTAAAACTTAGATTAACAATTTGGTGGTACTTATTAAGGTAGAAAATGGCCGTAATAAACGCACCCGCTTGCGATATAATCGTGGCCAAGGCTGCGCCTTCGATGCCCCATTCGAAAACCACCACAAACAAGAGGTCGAGCAAGATATTGGAAACCGTGGCCACAATCATAAAATAGAGCGGGGTTTTAGAATCGCCCATACCGCGCAAGATGGCACTAGTGCCGCTAAAGCCAAAGAAGAAAATGGTTCCCAAAAAATAAATGTTCAGATACTGTTGCGCCTGGGGCAAAACCTCCTGAGGCAGTTCCGTGAGCTTAAAAATGGAACCACTAAAAGCGATGCCTGCGATGGTAATAAGTATCGAGGCAAAAAACAAAATGATATAGGTGGTGTCGATGGTGCGTTTTACTTTTTCGTAATCTCTGGCACCAAAATACTGCGCTATGATGATGGTAAAACCCGAACCCAGCCCGATAACCAGCGCGATAAGCAAAAACAGAATAGGAAAGGATGCACCCACAGCCGCCAGGGCTTCCTCGCCGAGGTAGTTGCCAATGATGATGCTGTCCACCACATTGTAAAGCTGCTGAAACACATTGCCAAAAACCATGGGCATGGCGAATTGAACGATCAGCTTACTCTCTTTTCCCGTGGTCAGGTCTTTCATTGGCTTTGTTGGGTGGTGCCCGGTTGTCCGGATGGTACTTCTTTTAAATCCTAAGCACCTTACTTGCTGGCGACAGGATTAATGGGTTCTTCCGTGGTTTTATCCTGCTTACTTTTATCCAGCTTATCCAGGTCTTTGGCTGTTCGGTCTATTTCCTTTTTCACCTCATCTACTTCCGAGGTGGCGTTTTTAAATTCCTTCAATCCCTTGCCCAATCCGTGCATGAGCTCGGGGATTTTTTTGCCGCCAAAGAGCAGCAAAACAATAACGAGGATAATAGCAATCTCGTAACCGCTGGGCATAAATACCAAAATTGTTTCCATTGGACATTATATTTTAGCCGACAAAAGTAATTCATAAATGATTGGATAATTAATTATACTTTTGGGTGTTTTTAACAAAATAGAAAAACTTATTGCAATGAACACCGAACAAAATATTTCCGACGACAGCGAATACATCATTATCCCCAACCCCATTTACGATGTGGTTTTCAGGTATTTGATGGAAGACCCCGAAAGTGCTACCATAGTTTTATCTACGCTGATAAACGAAAAAATTACCTCCCTGCAACTTGAACCCCAAACACACGCGCAGAAAAAACCCTATAAAGCCAAAATAGAAGATCCCAAAACCCAGGATGACATCTTTAGCCAAAACATTAAAAGATAGTGGCGTGGCGATTGAAACAATAATGCAGCAAACAAAACTTACCAAAGAAGAAATTGAAAATTTGTAGCAGAAAAACAAATCATTGCGTATTTTAAAAACGGAAAGCAAATAGTTGCTGATTAAAAAAATGTAAATTTGTACAAGCATAAATTGTTGATTAATATGTCGAAAACAGAAACAATAAAAGCGAACATCGAACCCGGCCTAAAACATGAAGCAGAAGAAATTCTTCAACAACTTGGACTTTCTGTTTCGGAAGCAATAAGCTTGTTTTACAATCAAATCAGGCAAAACAAGGGGATTCCCTTTAAAGTAAAAACGCCAAACGCAACAACGCAACAAACCTTTCGAGAGACAGATGAGGGTAAAAACCTGGTTGAATGTAAGAATGCGGAAGATATGTTTAATAAATTGGGCATCTGACCATGTTAAAGCCGGATTATACCAAGCAGTTTGAAAAGGATCTGAAACGAGCAGAAAAAATAAGAAAAGATATAATAAAACTGAAGGTATTGATTCGTATGCTAATTAACCAGGAGAGAATTCCCCAACGGCACAATGACCACAAACTGCTTGGCGGGTTTCAAAACAGGCGAGAATGTCATATTGAGCCGGACTGGTTGGTGGTTTATAAAATTAAAGAGGAGAAAATTATTTTTGAGCGTACCGGATCACATTCGGATTTGTTTGGGTAAAACAGCAAATACATTTTTATAAATGATTTAAAACAATGAACAACAAAGATTTAAAACAATGACATAAACACACTAAAATAGAAATATAAAAAGCGTTAGCTTTTATGGTTACAGTACCCACGCTTTTTTCGTGAGACTATGATTTTGTAAGCCGCATGCGAAACGAAATCATTAAGTCGAACAATCCCGAATCACTTTGTTCTCGGGATAAACTCAACTAATAGCCCGTCGGGGCTATTGAGGGCAATCAACAAAAATCCTAATACTTATGAAAAAGTTTACATTGCTCTTTGCGCTGCTCCTTGCAGCAACATGCAATTTCGCACAGGCTTCCCAGGCCTTCAACTACCAGGCTGTAATCTGCGATGCCGCCGGAAAGCATTCACGGGGTGACCATTATCGGAATCAAAACAAGCTTATCCACTTATTTTCCACCTTAATAGAAAAATGATCCCACGAGATAAATCAATCTTACCTTAATTTTTCAATCTCGTTAGGAATAAGGTAAGGTTGATGGTACATTGGGTTTGCATTTTCTACTAAGATTTTTGATGATGATAAGGTTTTAATCTTTTATCGTTTCTGCCAACATCATACATCTGACATCTGACATCTGACATCTGACATCGGATATCTTTCTACTCATCCAAAGCCTCAGCACGCCGACGATATACCCTCCGCGATATTAAGATGCTGATTTCGTAAAGTCCCAAAAGCGGGATGGCTACCAAAACCTGACTAAAAATATCCGCCGGGGTAATGATGGCCGAGACAATCAGCACAATCACAATCATAGCCTTGCGGTTTTTGCGCATAAAGTCGGGGGTGATGATGCCAACCTTGGTTAGGAAGAAAACAAAAATGGGCATCTCGAAAACCAAGCCCACAGCAAAAGTGAGCGATACCACCGTGCTGATATACGAGTTAAGGGCAATTTGGTTTTCAACGCTCGCGCTTACGTTGTACGAACCCAGAAACATAACCGCCAGCGGCACAATTAAAAAATAGCTAAACAAAATCCCGATGATAAAAAGGAAAGAAGACCAAAACACGGCTCCCCGCGTATGCTGCTGCTCGTGCTTGTAAAGTGCGGGTTTAACAAAACGCCATACCTCGAAAATGATGTAGGGAATGGCCACGATAATGCCGGCAAAGATGGAGATGTAGAGATGGATAAGAAATTGCCCGGCCATCGTGATATTGATAAGTTTGAGGTTAAAGTTTTCGATGCAGAGGCTGTCGGGCGAAAAGGCCGACCAGTATTCGGCAACCCATTGGCCGAAGCGGCACAAGGCTCTGTTGGTAATAAAATCGGACGACTTGGGAGCCAAAATGATGTGGGTAAAAATAAGGTCTTTGCTCACAAAAGCCACAATACCCAAAACGACAACGGCCACGATAGATCGCACCAGATGCCAGCGCAACTGCTCGAGATGCTCCCAAAAGGTCATCTCGTCCTTCTGCATTTCCTCTCTATTTTCGGGTAAGGCTTTATCCGACATGGCTTGATTTTTATTTTATGATTCGGTAGGTTCTGAATTTCCCGATCTCGATGCCGTGCTTTTTTTCCAGCCAGTTCAAAAAGCGCAACCTGGGCGAGAGCTTCATGCCCTGGGTGGGGTCGAACGAAAATTTCCAGTTCATCCGCTCGATACGTGCGTGCATAACGGCGGGGTGGGTTCCGGTAAAGTGTGCCAGCGAATCGATGTTGGAATAATCGAAGGCATTGGATTTCTCAAAATTACGCTCCATCCACTGGTCGTCGTGCCACATTTTGTTGAAGTGTTCCATCTTTTCCTGCATCACCTCCGGAGGTTTCACCCAGCCATAGTGATAAACGGTGGCATTTACCTTTTTTACCTTCAGGCGTTTTCCGTTTTTCATAAAACTAATAGCATCTCTAAACGACCGTATCGCGCGGTCGTTGCGGATAATGCGGATTTGCTTGTAGGACCACTTTCGGCTGTCGGCAATATAATCGAAGGAGCCGTAAAAATTCAGATGGTCGAAAAGTAGACCTTCCACGCGTTTGTCGGCCAGGTTTTCCTGCATGGCTTTGCGTATGGCCGGGTAGTCGTCCTCGTGTAGCACCTCATCGCCCTGGATGTAAATGGCCCAATCGGTATCGGCGGGCAGGGCATCCTTGGCTTTGTCGGTTTCTACCGCCAGCACCTTGCCGCCCTCGCGCAAGTTATCGTCCCAAACCGTTTGGATGATTTTGATTTTTGGGGAGCCGATATTTTTAACCATCTCCAGGGTATTATCCTCCGAATTGCCCACCGCAACAATCATTTCATCGCACAAAGGCAAAACAGAGCGGATGGATTCGATGTAAGGATAGCCAAACTTTTCGCCGTTGCGGATGATGGTGAAACCGGATACTTTTGCCATAGTTGTTTCGATCCTTTTTTATAAAATGATGGGCAAAAGTAATGATATTCTTTATTTGACCATTGCCATCTCAGTATTAGCATCGGCACACCCACCGACATTATATTTTATTTTTTCATAACAAAAAATTCACAGGCATTAAAAAAAAACTATTTTTGTTACTCATTTAATGTTTAACCAAATTTGTTTTATAATGAAAATTAAAATGTTACCATCGATCATGATGATGGCAATGATCGCATTCTTGCTAATGCCATCTATGCAAAGTTGTAAATCTTCCCAAAAGGCTTCGTCTAATAATGGCGAAAACCCGATTTCCACCTACTGCTCGGGGCTTGAATACCAAAGTGATGGTGAGTATTTCAGAGCCAACAATTCGGCCGAGAGTACAAGCCAGAGCATGGCCAAGAAAAAAGCCATGAGTAATGCCCGCCTCGATTTGGCTGCTTCTATCCAAACTAAGGTAAAGTCTATTACTGATAATTACGTCCAAAGTGTGGCTGCAGGCGGGGAAATTGAAGACGTAGAACGCTTCGAAAGTCTTGGTCGCGAAGTGGTTGTTCAGGAGCTGAACGGCATTCGTACAATTTGCGAGCAATTTACCAAGCTTGACAACGGAAGATACAAGTGCTATGTGGCCATCGAACTGGCCGGCAACGAAATTTTGAATGGGATGAAAAACCGAATTGGTGAGGATGAAAAACTGAAAATAGACTTCCAATACGAGAAATATAAAGAAGAATTTGAAAAAGAAATGGACGATTACGAAAATCGGTAATAAGCCTATTTAATAGCAATGCCTTAATCACTCAAGCATCACTAAATAGTGCTGAGTGATTAAGGTTTTTTTTTACCCTATGAAAAAGTTGCTCCTGCATATTATCTTTTTCTTACCACTACTGGTTATCGCACAGCAGTTTGAGCCTGAGCCGAAAGCGATAGAAAAAGAATTTAAAGCCTTCCGGGATTCCTTCGATAAGGAATTCGGCAGCGAGGATGCCACCAACAGCGAAGTAAAGGTGCTTAGCTATCGCCCGGAAGTAGTACTTCCCGAGTGGTTTGTCAATTTCAATTCCCAAAATACGCAAACCAGCCTGGGCATTTCCGACCCTGGCCTTGATAGCCTCGATGCAATCAACCAGGCCATACACCGCGCACTCGCCCTGGCTTCGTTCGCCCATCATGCACGCATCAAGAATGTGAGCGACAATTATTACATAGATAATGGAGGCAAGAAAACCCTGGGAAAATTCAACTCACTAACGCTCTATCTTAGCTTCGACAGTCTTGCTTACACCTTGCGCAACAGCACTTATACCACTAATGGCGAAGCACTGGTAATGATTAAGATGACCAATGATCCCATCAATCGCATAGCCCTGGAATCGAGCATTGAGCTGTACCAGTCCGAAACCTCCGGCAGTATAATCAACCGCCTTAAAATGGAAACAAAGTCCCCTGCCAACGAAGACAAGTATTTAAAATCGAGCTGGACTTTAATGGAGAGTTCCCATAGCTACGAAATAAGCTCGATATGGGAAGATCGCTTGCTATCACTTCCACAGGCAAAGTATAAATACATTTTGCCGTCAGCGGTAAATGATCTCACATCGCAAAATAATGATTTTGCCTTTGATATGAAATACGGCCTTTGGTATGCCTACATCAACGCCCTGGCTGTGAATATGGAGCAAATGGAGGTTTTTAGTTCGCAGATTCAGATTCTCGAAAGCAAATACGATGACCAGTATCAGGATTTAAGCCGGGTAATCTTTTCGGAAGCAATAAGTTTTTCCATTTCGGGCATACAGGTACAGGATAACAAGCTAAGCCTGAAGCTGGTGAAAACTGCACTTTAAAAGTAGGTGGGGGTATTGGTTGTATTTGCTGAAATGAGTTTTAATTATACCGAAATCGGTTGAATTAAAAATTGGAAAAAGGATTTATTAATTGAATAGAATAATAAAGATAAATCATGACAAAAAACCAATTGATTAAAGTTCAGGGGATAACTGTTAAATCCTTTAAAGGACAATATGGAGACTATATTTCACTAACAGATATCGCAAGAAATAAAAATGCCAACGAGCCAAAAGATGTGGTGAAAAATTGGATGCGCTCCAAAACAACAATCGAGTTTTTAGGCCTTTGGGAACAGATAAACAATATTGGTTTTAAAGGGGTCGAATTCGACTCCTTTCTGAATGAAGCGGGTTCAAATGCATTTACCCTATCTCCATCGAGATGGATTGAAAGTACGTGTGCAATTGGGATTATTTCAAAGCAAGGGAAAGCTGGGGGGACTTATGCTCACAGAGATATTGCTTTTGAATTTGCTTCTTGGGTTAGTGCTGCGTTCAAACTCTATCTTGTAAAAGAATTTCAACGCTTAAAAGAAGATGAAAATAATCGGTTAAAAATAGAATGGAACTTTCAGCGAACATTGGCAAAAGTGAATTATAGAATTCATACAGATGCCATTAAAGAGCATTTAATTCCAACCGAACTTAGCAGTAAGCAAACCTCTATTATTTATGCCAGCGAAGCTGATGTTTTGAATATGGCCTTATTTGGGAAAACAGCAAAACAATGGCGTGACGATGCTTCGACAGGCTCAGCATCCAACAAGCAAGGGAACATCAGAGATGAGGCCTCAATTCAGCAATTGGTGGTTTTGTCAAATTTGGAAAGCATTAATGCTATGCTTATTCATCAAAATGTACCACAAAAAAATCGATTAATTTAATTAAACCAAATGGCGATTACACAAATGAAATCGCTTGTGAAAAATATCCATATTAAGAAATTGGAAAACGAATAAAAATGCCCAAAACAAAAAAAATTAAAATTATGAAAACATCAAAATTTGTATCCGCCCTGCTTATCCTCTTAATTTTCGGAGGGCAATCCCTGATTGCACAAACCTTTGAAGATTACAAAAAACAGCGGCAACAGGAGATGCAGCAGTTTAAAGAAGACCGCGAAAAAGGGCTTCAGGCATTGGCCGATGAATTTTCGGACTATGTAGAAAAACAAGATAAGGCTTACAGCGATTATCTAAAACAGCGGTGGGAGGAATACCAAATCTTCCAGGGACTTGCCGCCCCGCAGGAACCCAAGCCTGAAATTGTACCGGAATATGAGGAACCTAAAAAGCCCTTGCCGCTAAATCCCATACCCGTAATTAAACCCGTGCCCGATGAACGACCTACTTTTGTCCCATCGCCGGTGCTGCCGCGCATTACCCGCCAGGAGCCTGATAATTTTCCGACCAACGAAAAAGCGTTTCAGTTTTATGGCTATCCCATAGTTTTCGACTACGACCCCAAAATAGCAACAGTAAAACTGGAAGGTCAGCCCGATGAAGATGCCATCAGTCAGGCCTTCGACCAACTAAGCCAAAGTAACTACAACAGCCTCCTCGAGCAATTTTACAACTATGCCGAGGTGCTCAATCTTAACGATTGGGGCTATTATCGCTTGCTGAGCCAGGCCGCCGAAACGCTGGCACCCAACGATGAAAACACCCAAAAAATGTTGAGCTGGTTTTTGCTGATTCGTTCGGGCTACAAAGCCAAGGTGGCCTATTTCGACCAGGACATTTATATCCTGCTCCCCATTAAAAACCAGGTGTATGATGTTAAATTTTTTCAGCTTGATGGCCTTACTTACTATCTGCTTGATGGAAATACCACAAACATTTATACCTACAAAAAGGACTTCCCGGATGCGCAGAAGTTATTCGATCTTAACCTTCAAAAATCTATTGCCCTGGGTGAGGAAACCCTGAGTAAGTCTATCCCTTTTCAATACGAGGGTGAGGATTACAATATCCCGGTTAGTTACAACAAAAATGTCATCGATTTTTTCCAGGATTATCCCCTGGCTGATATCAAGATTTATTTTGATGCCATGGTTTCGCCCGAGGCCAAATCATCGCTCGCCGAGGCATTGATGCCCCTGATTAGCGACATGAACGAGGCGGATGCCGTAAACTTCCTCTTGCATTTTGTACAAACAGGTTTCGAATATCAAACCGACCAGGAGCAGTTTGGCTACGAAAAATTCTTCTTCGCCGAAGAGGCTTTTCATTATCCCTACTGTGATTGCGAAGACCGCTCGGTGCTTTTTGCCTATCTGGTGCAAAGTCTGACCAAGCTCAGGGTAATCGGGCTTAACTACCCCGGACACGTGGCTACGGCCGTTTGTTTTAACGATGATGTTGGAGGTGATTATCTGGATTTTGAAGGCCTGAAATACGTGGTCTCCGATCCTACTTATATCAATGCGCCTGTGGGACTTACCATGCCTCAATATAAAGATCAGGAAGCCAAAATTGTAGTTTTGAATAATCAATTTTCCGGAAGGCAGATGCAGGATGATTTGTGGGACGATATAATTGCTGCCGGCGGCCGCCGTGGCGATAATGGCCAGGACATGATTGTGAACGAAGACGGCTCCACCCTGATTACCGGATATTTTTCCAAGGCCTTTAATTATGCTGATATTGATGTGGCCGCCGAGGATAAGCCCGCCATGTTTGCCATGATGGTAGATAAAAACCGGCAACCGCAATGGTTTAGCAACAGCACAGGCGCGGGAACAGCGATGGCTTACCACACCGCCTACGATGAGGCCGGAAATTATTTTGTTTCGGGAACCTTTAGTGGTGAAATGGAGATTGGAAATCAAAAACTTAAAAGTACCGATGAAAAATCGGATATCTTTTTGGCTCGCTTTAAGGCCAACGGCGACTTGCAGTGGCTGAAAAATGCAAACATCGACACAGCGAATCTGAATGGTGAAACAGGCTACGATTATTTGAATTTTACGGTTCGTTTTAACCGCGATGGCAAATCACTGGCCAACGAGCTTTTTTTCGAGACCGGCGATTTTGATAACTACGGCATTTCTATCCAGGCCTCGGGCGAAATAGTGGTGGCCGGAGCCTTCAACAAAACCACCGGGATGAATATTAAAAGTCTGCTGTTTAACTCGGGCGAAAGCTTTGATGCCGTGGAGGCCATCAAAGCTGAAAACGACCGCCTGATTAGCGAGAACTACGACAAAACGATCGCTGGCCTTTTTGCCATTGTTAAGCTGGTGCAAAGCGGTGGCCTTTCCATTCCCGGCTCGGCAGCCCGCGATGTGCTGGATAAATATAATCCCGGATTCAAAAACGAATTCCCGGTCATTTTCAAGGCCATAAGCAAGGTTAATTTCATAAAAAATGAACAGGGTATCGTTACCATCAAAACGGATGGAGGCAAGGATTTGCCCATCGACATGATGCGTGTAAAAAACGAGGCGCAGATAAAAATTGCAATGCTCGAAAACGGCGATGCCCGCATCGAGGTTCTCTCGGGCATACGGGTAGGTAAAGCCATGTGGTGGTACGACCTGAATCACATCGTGCTCTACAAAACCAATGGCGATTTATTGTTCGATTATGATGCGGATCACAGCACTATAACAAAAAACCTGCAAGCTGATTTGTTGTATTAATACACCAGCAGATTGCAGCCTCTTATTTCGGCCTCATCGAAACGACCTAAAACCTCGAAGTGGTTTTTTGAAACCATGCGTCCCAAATCCTGAGTGGCGATAAAAGCAGCCGAATGGACATTGGCCAGATCGATAACATTGATGCCTCCGGTTTTGCCAGGAGCCACATAAGCGCAAGGGTCGTTCACATCCCTTATCATAACTTTCATCCAGGGCGGACATTCAAAAATTCCATCGCCTGCGGACCAGGCCTGCGAAAACAGCTCGCTCATCCCGTACTCCGAATAAATTTTGTTTACGCCAAAACCCTTACAAAGTATTTGGTGCAGCTCTTCGCGCACAATTTCACGGCGGCGACCTTTCATGCCCCCGGTTTCGATGATTTTGGTGTGGCGAAGCGAAAAACGATATTCTTCGATCAAATCGAGCAGGGCAAAGGTAACGCCGATAAGCAGGATCTTTTGTCCGGCTTTTTCCAATTCAAGAAGTTTGGCATGGAGTGCCTCATGGTTGTACAAATAAAAATCACTGCCGGGATGGCCGGATTGGTCGATGAGTTTTTTGACCATGTAAATGAGCGATGAATTTTTTTGTTCTAGATAGGAGGGGAGCAAGGCCAGGATGCAATAGTTGGAAGCCTCGCCAAAAAAACGCGTAAAACCCCGACTGAGAGATTCCTGGTAAACGTCAAGATCAGGATAATAATGCCGGCTGCGTGTTTGGGCGGTGGTGCCGCTGCTTTCGAAATATCCGGCAGGAGCAAAATCACCACTAATCACTTTTTGGCTTTTAAAAAACTGAATGGGCATAAAGGGAATATCCCAAAGTGAGTTTACCTTTCGGGGATCGATATTGAGATAATCCGAAAACTTTTGGTAAACCGTATTGCTTTCGTATTGGTATCGAAATATTTTGAGGGCAGTATCGTTGAAACTATCTTCATTATCAACAATATTAAAAACCGTATTTTGGAGTACTTTTTTCATGGCATCAAATATCACAAAGTAAATTGAAAACGATTATAAAATTATTTATTTTTCTCATTACTGCTGTAGTATTTTTGGATAGCTGCCGCGAGAAAGAGGAATATCCCGAGGTACCTAATCTTGAGTTTTTGAGTTTCACCAAGCTGGTTCATCCCGCAGGATACGACACCCTGGGCATTATGGTGGTGTCGTACACCGATGGCGATGGCGATTTGGGAATTTCGCAATACGATACTTCAGCATTCAATTTTTTTGTGAGTTATTTTGTGATGAATAATGGCGTGTTGGGACCTGGATTGATTTATAATAATCAAACAGAGCAATTCGACACCATCAATTTCAACAATCGCTTTGGGCCGCTGGCTCCCGATGATTACGAGGGCTGGATTAAAGGAGAAATTGAAGATACCATAAAACCGCTTTTCGACCCCCGATCCACCAAAACCCACGATACCATTCAATTTATGGTTTACATGACCGACCAGGCAGGCCACAAAAGCAATACGGTAAGTACGCCCTTGATTGTAGTGAAAAATCCCTAAGCTGCTTCCCGGATTTCAGTTTATCGATAAAAATCAAAGTAGCTGAAATAGCTAAGGAATTATAATTTTGCCAGCCCTTTGCGGGATAACATTGCACCATGGAAAAAAACAAGGCACTCGAAAGTCGTAAGATCGTTATTGCAGGAATTTTTATTCTTGTGGGCGTTATCTTTATTGCCCGGCTGGTGGTTGTGCAATTACTAAACGATGAATACCGGCTTTCGGCGGCCAACAATGTGCTCAGATACGAAACACAATATCCGGCGCGTGGCTTGGTATTCGACCGCAATGGCCAGCTTTTGATTTACAATGAGGCCGCTTACGACCTGATGATCATCCCGAGACAGGTAAAAAATATCGATACCCTGCGCTTTTGTAGCCTGATGGATATTAGCAAAGAGGAGTTTATCGAAAAAATAAACACGGCCAAAAAATACTCCCGCCACAAGTCCTCAATATTTGTCGAACAAATTGCCAAAGAGCAATATGGCTATATCGAAGAACAGCTTTTTAAGTACCCCGGGTTTTACGTCCAGTCGCGCACCCTGCGCAAATATCCCCGGCCGATAGCTGCGCATACCCTGGGCTATATTGGCGAAGTAAGCCCCAACGAAATTCAGAAAGATGCTTATTATCGTCAGGGCGACTACATCGGGAAAAGCGGTATAGAGAAGGCTTACGAAAATGAATTGCGTGGTAAAAAAGGGCTGAAGATAAAAATGGTGGACGTGTTTAACCGCATAAAAGGCGTGTATGAGGAGGGTAAATACGATACCCTGGCGCAGGCCGGTCAGGATCTTTATCTTACCATCGATGCCGACCTGCAGGCCTACGGCGAAAAACTGATGCAAAACAAGCGGGGAAGTATAGTAGCCCTACAGCCCCAAACCGGCGAAATACTGGCTTTGGTAAGCAGTCCTGCTTACGACCCCAACCTGCTGATAGGTCGTGTGCGTAGCAAAAATTACAAAGCCCTGTCGCAGGACACACTCGTTCCTTTGTTCAATCGAGCTTTGCTGGCCATGTATCCGCCCGGCTCCACTTTCAAGCTGGCGGTGGCACTCATTGGCGAGCAGGAAGGCGTGCTAAACGAAAGTACCCGCTACCCTTGTGCCGGCGAAGGGGCGCTGCCCATTCGCTGCAGTCATACTCACAAGTCGCCCCTGGCTTTGGTTGAAGGCATCGAGCAGTCGTGCAATCCTTATTTCTGGAATGTGTTCAAAAGCATTATCGACAATCCCAAATATTCGTCCACCCGCGAGGCCTTCGTGAAATGGAACAGCTACCTCGAAAGTTTTAATCTGGGCAGAACCTTCAATACCGACTTGCTCGTAGAGCGTGGCGGCAACGTTCCACAACCCGAATATTATGATAAATATTTTGGTAAAAATGTGTGGCGTGCCATGACCATCCGTTCGCTCTCGATAGGCCAGGGCGAATTGCTGGTAACTCCCACACAACTGGCCAACCTTACTGCCATTATTGCCAACAAGGGTTTTTATTACGATCCCCATATTTTGAAAGCCCGCGAGCTGGGGGGTGAAATTGCAGCCAATACGCTGCAAAAACATCAAACCCTGGTAGAAAAGCGATATTTTGAGCCGGTAGTCGAAGGGATGCGCCTTGTTTATGGCGGCGAACATGGCACTGCCCGCTGGTATGCCCACGACAGCATAGCCATGTGCGGGAAAACCGGTACCGTGCAAAATCCACATGGCGAAAATCATAGCATGTTTATCGCTTTTGCCCCTGCCGACAATCCCCAGATTGCCATCTCGGTAATTGTCGAAAACGCAGGCTATGGCTCTACTTACGCCGCACCTATTGCTACGCTGATGATGGAAAAATATCTGCTGGGTGAATTTAAAAAACCCTGGTTTGAAAAGAAAATATTAGAAACCAATTTACTAAACGGAAATTGAGAAACCACAGCCACATATTTGCAAAGCTCGACTGGTGGACCATCCTGCTTTTCGTAAGCCTGGTTTTGCTGGGATGGATAAACATTTACGCCGCCATTTACGATGAAGATCACGCGAGCATCTTCGATATGTCGCAGCGCTATGGCAAGCAGCTCCTGTGGATAGGTACCACATTAGTGCTCGCTTTAATCATTCTTGTTACCGATGCAAAGTTTTTTCCTACTTTCTCTTACCTCATCTATGGCTTGATGCTGGCTTTGTTGATAGGCGTGCTCTTGTTTGGGAAAGAAATAGCCGGTTCGCGTTCGTGGTTTCAGGTGGGCAGTTTTTCGCTTCAACCCGCCGAATTTGCAAAGTTTGCTACCAATTTGGCTGTGGCCAAATATCTGAGCGCAATTAACATCAACCTGAAATCCGTTAAAACGCTTTTGCGTACCGGGATTCTTTTGCTGCTGCCGGCAGGCTTAATTCTTTTGCAAAACGATACCGGTTCGGCATTGGTGTATTCGGCCTTTATCTTTGTGCTTTATCGCGAGGGGATGACCGGCAGTATTTTGATTATTGCCTTGCTCACGGTTTTCCTTTTTTTACTGGCACTTCTGGTAAATAAAATGATTGTAATTGTAGGTCTGATGCTGCTGGCCACCATTTTTGTTGTGCTAATCCGGCGCACCTTTCGCAACATTGCCGTGGTGGCGGGCTTGTTTCTTATCACCGCCGGCTTTGTGTATTCGGTCGATTATGCCTTTCAGCATGTGCTGGAGCCGCATCATCGCACACGCATCAATGTATTGCTTGGCAAGGAATCGGATATCAGGGGTGCGGGTTACAATGTGCATCAATCGCTGATTGCCATCGGGTCGGGGGGCTTTAGTGGCAAAGGATTTTTGCAGGGCACACAAACCAAGTTCAACTTTGTGCCCGAGCAAAGCACCGACTTTATCTTTTGTACTGTGGGCGAGGAGTGGGGCTTTTTAGGAAGCACGCTCGTAATTGTACTTTTTCTGGTGCTCTTATCGCGCCTGATCTTTCTTGCCGAACGTCAGCGCTCGGCCTTTAGCCGTATTTATGGTTATGGCGTGGCCTCGATACTCTTTTTCCATTTTGCGGTAAACATCGCCATGACCTTAGGCCTGTTTCCGGTCATCGGCATCCCGCTTCCTTTTTTCAGCTATGGCGGCTCCTCGCTGTGGAGCTTTACCATCCTCCTTTTTATCTTTATCAAGTTGGATGCAAATAGGATGAATGTGCTGTAAGGAGAGAGTGATTGCTTAATCGAAAATGGTTATCCCTTAATTGTCCCAAAAAATAGAGATTCAGACATCCCATACCTATCATAGTAAATCAGTTAAATGGACATTGGTTTAGGGCGATACGTAAGCACTCGGACAATGGGCATCAAACATCGATAATCACAACACACCCTACTTTGAAACTACAAATTACAACCGCTAAAATGTTTGTAAGGTGGACACAGGAAAATTACTTTAAGTATATGGGTACAAATTTTGACTTTGACCGGATGATTGAATACGGAACATATCCAGTGAACCAAACTCTTTCAATCCCCAATCCAGACTACAAAAGGCTGACTTACCTGCTCAAAAAAGGTAAGAGAAAAAAAAGCAAGGATTGAAGCTCGCGATTACAAAAAGATGGTCGGCAAACTGTTGCAAGAAGTATTTAACAGCGACACTGACATGATCCCTGATTATCAAAACCAAACATTAACAATCAGGCTACATTCCTTATCAACCCCAAGGACAAACCAAGCAGTAAAGAAATTATGCGAGTTTTTAAATCAAACCGAAACAGTTTATCCATATACAAATTTGCACTTGAAGCACGAAACAGTCGCGCGCTAAATTGCGATAGTATTGATTGTCTGATATTAATCTCGTGGTGAATGCCGCGAGACAATCTCAAAGTTTTCGACAAGGTAGTTTCCGTTTTCATCTACCAGCATCAGGCGATGTTTCCCAAAAGCAGCCTGCAGGCTTAGCTTATGCTCGTGGATGGTTTCGCCCACCCATTCCTCGTCCACATACCAAAATATGGTGGCCGCCAGATTTTGATGCGCAGCCTCAAAAACAAGTTTCCCTACCGTTCCATCGGCCTGCTTAGGGAGGTAGATTTTGGAGGGACGATCGGGCCAGATAAGTTGCATAGGTTTTTCGCCTGCCGGGTTGCAGCCGGTTTTCCAGGGAGGCTTGTTTTGATAAAAGGGATTTTGGGCTTTATAATACCAGGCCATAGCTGGCGGTAGGGTAAACCAGCTTTTTTGTTTAATTTTTCCCTGAGGATAACATTGGGCGTGCACGCGGAATTGGCCGCTTTCGTCCAGGTGTATTAATTCGTGCCAGGGACAAGTCGGCGTTTTTAATCCTGCGGGCAAGGTAAGAATGGGTTCTGTTTTTTCGCAAAAAGGCCCGGGGCGCATCCCACTTTTGCTGCATACCGGCATGGTAATCAAATCATCCTGGGGTATCTCAAACCAAGCCGAAGAAGGCAACAAGTCGAAGGCCTCGAACATGAGCGGTGCGGCGCAGTTCAAACCGGTGAGTCCTGGACGGCCTTCGCCATCGGCATTGCCTACCCAAACGCCCACGGTGTAATTAGGCGAAACGCCCACGGCCCAGGCATCGCGATAGCCAAAGCTGGTTCCTGTTTTCCAGGCTATCGATTTTGATGAAAGGAAAGATTCCCAGCCGGCCTCTGCTTCGGGGCGACCTACTTTTTTCATCGCCTCAAAAGTTTTATAAATGGCTCCCGCTGAAAAAACATCGGCATCTCCGATTTTCTCAAGTGAATCTGATTTTCTTATCTGAGGCTCAGCAAAAGTACCTTGATGAGCTGATTTAGTTGTTAATGGATAATTATTCAAAACATCAGCCATCCCACGATAAACCTTGCATAAGTCCCAGAGCTTTACCTCGGCACCACCCAATATCAGCGAAAGCCCATAATGTTGTGCATCGAAAGTAAGGCTCGTAAAACCACATTGCTGCAATATTTCGTAAAACTGCTCCAGACCAAATTGCTGTAAAAGCCGCACAGCCGGGATGTTGAGCGAGCGTATCAGGGCTTCATCGGCGGGCACAGCCCCATCGTAGGAGGCATCAAAATTTGTGGGTGAATATTGGTGAATGGTCGTGGGAATGTCGGCTACCAGGCTGGTGGGCAGCAGTTCGCCCGCATCGAGCATGGCAGCGTAAAGCAAGGGTTTTAAAACACTGCCGCTGCTTCGCGCACGCATAATTACATCCACCTGATTGCCATGGTCGCCCTTAGCAGACTCTGCCGCATTGCCCACATAAGCCAGTACAGTTCCCGATCGGTTATCCAAAATTAAGAGTGCGGCATTATGAATTTGATTGCTTTTTAGCAAGGCTACATGACGATTTAATATTTCGTTGCAACGCTCTTGCAAATTGCTGTTGATGGTTGTTTTTATTACTTGCCCATGGTATTCTTTGTCGAGCCGGTCGAGGAGATGGGGCGCATTTTCGGGGAGTGGAGCAGGTTTTTCGGGCAAGTCTTCTTTTTTGGCCAGCAAAAGCGTGAGCGAGTCGATGGAACCTCTGGCGGCTAAATAGTCAAGCAAACGATTGCGCTTTAACATCAGCGCATCGCGGTTACGCCCGGGATGAATCAGCGCAGGAGCGTTGGGCAAAACCGCCAGCGTTGCACTTTCGGCCCAACTAAGATTATGGGCACTGCGCCCATAATATCGCCAGGCTGCTGCATCCAGGCCTACCACATTACCGCCGAAGGGTGCATGAGAAGCATAAAGTTTTAAGATTTCTTGCTTTGTAAATCCACATTCGAGCCGCAGGGCAAGTATTATTTCCAACATTTTCTCCAACAGTGTCCGGGACTTTCCCTGGCGCGACAAGCGGATGGTTTGCATGGTGAGAGTGGAGGCTCCACTTACAATTTCGCCCGCCCGCAGATTTTGTAGCAACGCTCTGAAAATGGCAAGAGGATTTACGCCCGGATGCTTATAAAAATGCCGATCCTCGAAGGCAAGGATACAGGCTTCAAACTTTTGCGGCACTGAATCAGCTTCCGGAAAACGCCACTGACCGTCATCGGCAATCCGTGCACCCAACAAAACCTCATCGCGGTCGAAAACAACGGTACTGGTGGGATCGCTAAACAATGACGAGGGCAGCGAATAATAAAAAAATACAGCCACGGCCAGGCAGGCAAGAGCAAGCCAGGTGTAAACAGATTTATAAATTGGCTTGTGATTTTTAAAGCGCATTAGCTGATTTTATTATTAATAAGATCTAATAGTGTCCGGCTAATTTTTGAGGTTTTTTCCTTCGTTGCCAATGGCAAACCATAATTCCAAATATTAAAAAGAGATTTCTCCTGCCGCACGTGCGGCATCGAAATGACAAAGCACCAGGGCTATGAATGGGGTGAGAGAAGGTGGGCACTTCGCGCCCACCTTCTCTCACCCCTCCACCCGCTCCGGCGGTGTCATTGGTAACGAAGTGAGGAATCTCCTATTAATCTGTTTCTATGCCAAAACATGTCATTTGTATGCCGCATGCGCGGAAAGAAATCTCCTGAATACAGACATTCGAAAAAACATGTCATTGTTACTGAAAAGAGAAATCTCATTAACGCATATATTAATATCATTGGTATTCTATTTTAATCAGACCCGAATGTAATAAGAATCCCATTTTCATGTAAAACTTTGAAATACAAATTAACGTATTTTAAAATCCCGGCCTGTCAAATCATTTTACTTTTGCAAACTGAATTGAATAACAATTTATTAACATAAACAAATAATAATTTTATGGCAGTATTAACAGGAAAAAAAGCCCCCTTATTTGAGGCAGAAGCTGTAATAAACGGTGGTGATTTTGTTGAGAAGTTTACCCTTGAGCAATATATCGGCAAGAAACATGTCGTGTTTTTCTTTTACCCCCTGGATTTTACCTTTGTATGTCCAACCGAAATTTTGGCTTTTCAGGAAAAGATGGCTGAATTTGAAAAACGCAATGTAGCAGTTGTTGGCTGTTCGGTGGATTCCAAGTTTTCGCACTGGGCATGGCTCAACACCGAGAAAAAAGACGGTGGCATCAAAGGCGTGAAGTTTCCACTGGTTTCGGATCTCTCGAAAACCATTAGCGAAAATTATGATGTGTTGGCCGGAGAATTTGACTACAACGAAGACGGCGAGATGGAGTTTGAGGGTGCCCCTGTGGCATACCGCGGATTGTTCCTAATCGATAAACAAGGCGTTGTGCGTCATCAGGTAGTTAACGACATGCCCCTGGGGCGCAGCATTAAAGAAACTTTGCGTATGATTGATGCACTGCAGTTTTTTGAAGAAAACGGCGAAGTTTGCCCTGCCGACTGGCACGAAGGCGATGAAGGAATGCAGGCCTCGCACGATGGCGTTGCAAGTTACTTGTCGAAACACTAATTGCGCAAGTATAATTAAACTAAAATACAAAGCCCCAAATGGGGCTTTTTTTAATTTTTTAAAATAAAAATGACATGACAAATAAAAAAGCAAATGCCGATTTTCCCATCCACGAGATATTGGAAAAACGATGGAGCCCCCGTGCTTTCGACAGCAGAAAAGTAGAGCGCGAAAAACTGCAACGCATCTTCGAGGCTGTGCGCTGGTCGCCCTCGGCAAGCAACGAGCAGCCCTGGCGGTTTATCATTGGCGAGCAGGGTGATGCTAGCTACAAAAAAATATTTGAGACTCTGGTAGAATTTAATCAGCTTTGGGTAAAAACGGCTCCTTTGGCTGGGATTGCAATCGGTCGCACGCACAGCCTGAAAAGCGGTTTGCCCGCCGAGTGGTTTAAATATGATGTAGGTCAGTCGCTGGCACATCTCAGCTTCCAGGCCACCCACGAAGGATTATTTGTACATCAGATGGCCGGCTTCGACCGCATCAAGGCCCAGGAGCTTTTTGATATCCCCGAAGGCTTCGAGGTTATCACCGCCTTTGCCATGGGTTACCCTGGCGACCCCAATATTTTGCATCCTAACCTGCAAAAAATGGAGGTGGAAACAAGAACGCGGGATAAAACAGATACCTTTGTCTTTTCAAATACCTTTGGCGAAAAGTCAAATTTAATTTAACCTTTCAAAACATGATTCTCCCTCAGTCTCCACTTCCTGCTTTCAGCGTGAAGCTTGTTTCCCGCAATGCTTTAAAATTAATTGTTGCGGCCAGCCTTCTATTTTTTTTCCTTATTTTTTCGGCTTGTGGTGATGGTGCAAAATCAACATCGACAAGCCAGAATATCAAAGCGGAACAGAAGAAAAAACCAACCATCCAAACCCCCTCCATCAATGCAGATTCGGCGTATTATTTTGTGGAAAAACAGCTTTCGTTTGGTCCGCGTGTGCCAGGCACCCCGGCGCATAAGGCTTGCGCCGACTGGCTCGAAAACACGCTGGCCGAATATGCCGATGAGGTAATGGTGCAGGAATTTAAAACCAGGGTTTACGATGATCGCATTTTTGAGGGTAAAAATATCATTGCATCTTTTAAGCCGGAATTTCAAAACCGGATATTTCTTTCAGCTCATTGGGATTCGCGTCCTTATGCCGACCACGACCCGGATATAGAAAACCATCAGGTGCCCATTGATGGAGCCAATGATGGAGCCAGTGGCACTGGCGTTCTTATCGAAATAGCCCGGCAATTGCGTTTGCAAATGCCTCGTGTGGGCATCGACATCATTCTTTTCGACCTCGAAGATTACGGCCCACCGCAGGATAGCCAAACCGACCAAAGCACCGACACCTGGGGCTTAGGCTCGCAGTATTGGGCACAGAATTTTCATAAGCCCGGCTACTCGGCACGTTATGGAATTCTGCTGGATATGGTGGGTGCAGAAAATGCCGTTTTTCCGATGGAGGGTTTCTCGATGCACTTTGCGCCCGACATCACCAAAAAGATTTGGGCTATCGCTGGCGAGATTGGCTATGGCGATTATTTCGTTTACGATCAGGGCGGCTATATTACCGACGATCACTATTATATCAACAGCCTGGCACAGATCCCGACCATAAATATTATCCATCTGGATCCGGCCTCGACCAACGGCACCTTTTACGATCATTGGCATACCGTAAACGACAATCTGGAACAGATCGACCGGGGAACATTAAAAATTGTAGGACAAACCGTTCTTGAGGTAATTTTTAGAGAGTAAGGCTTGCTATAAATGTGTAAGCATTTGTTGTTTGTTCCATTGCAAAAATAATATTGCTAAATAGTGTCTGTCTTTTTAGTCGTTTCGTGAGATTTGAATAGCCATGATGTCATCATCAGATTGAATAAGGTTAAGATTGCGTTGTAGTCGCATTTTCTACTAAGGTTTTTTTGTGATAATAAGCCTGTATGACTGTCCAGGCAGGGTTTTGATGGTGTACCTATGAAATCATAATGGAAACAGACCTCTCCATCATCGGGCTTGTAGCAGATTTGTTCTCGAGAAAAATCTATCCCCCACTGTCCCCGCAAGGGCCTGATGTCTTGCGTTCCGCATGAGCTAATTATGCTTAAAAAAATTAAAATTTTTTCGACTTTTCGAGACAATCGGAAATTTTCGATTGGCTTGAATATCACCTACATCTTAAATCTAAATTCGACAATCTTAAATCTTATATTTTTCTAAATATTACTTTAAAGGCCGACACAATTTAGGATTCCGGCAGCATCAGCCTAACGGAACATCTCCAATAGTTGCGCTCTGTTCTCCAGGCTGTCAAAGGCCGTCTCTGTAGCAAAGCGTGGAGCATCATCAAAGCCAAGCATGGCGGCCTGCATTATGTATGCCTTGGCGGCAGCGGCATCCCCATCGTGCATCATCACAATAGCGTTAAGGTAAGCTGTTTCGGGATTATCGGGTTCCAGCATCCAATAAATATCGATGTAACGTTGGGCACGCAGCATATCATCGGCTGCAATGGCGCGATGCGAGAGGCTGTATGCCGCCAGACCCAAATAGGCGTGTATTCGCCGTAACAAACGGGTTTGAAAAACATCTTCCCCCTTGCCTCCGAGCCGGGTAATTTCATTTTTCCACCAATCGGCATCTTTGGTATCGAAATCCTGCAAATATTGGTTTTGCAAGCCACTTTCCTCCTCCAGCGATTTTACCATGGCGGTCAAGTCTTTTTTATAAGTAGGCTTTTTCTTGTATTCGGCAGCTTGTGCTTTGAAAGTGGCTACATCAGCCAGGCCATCCAAGATCGAGGCAGCGCGTTCGGCAGTTTCTACCGCATCAAAATAACGCGATTTGGCTGCAAAGCCATCCATGGTAGAATCATAAAAACCGATGGCTTTTTGAATATGGTGCTTGTCATTTTCGACCTTTTTATTTTTCATGGCATTCAGTGCTACCGCCATAAAGGCTTCACGCATCACATCCTGGGCAGGCCATTCATGGCCTCCGTCAAAAATAACCAATTCGTTGTCAAATCCTGAACGGGACAAAAGCCGGTTGTTGTTGATCAATTCGCCGAGGTTAAAATCTTCGTAGCCTGCAATAGCAAAGTAGTAGAATTTGCTGTCGGGCAATTGCTGTAACGCCGGGAAGCCAGCACCACAGCCAATCACAGCCTCCACTTCGGGCTGCTCTATTGCTACCGAAACCGCCACACGAGCACCACCCGAAAAGCCCATTGTATAAATGCTGGCTGCTTTTACCGGAATTTCCTTCCCAAGAGCCGAATGCATTTCACGGTAATACTCTATGCCCTCCTGAAGCGTTTGTTGATTTTTTGACTTTTTGGAAGCGATCAGTGCGAATTTAAATTCATCGGCAAGACTTTGATACTTGCTTAAGGCTTGCCGGGCTTTGGCGTGGGGATCAAAAATAAATACCACAGGAATTTTTTCATCGGCAGCAATTCCGGCGGGCAGATACCAGCAAAAATCTGCCGTTTCGTGAAGCAAGTCATTTTTTTGCTCAAGCTTATTTTCCAAAGCATCATCTAAAACTTCCTCCTGGGATTCGGGCAAGGAATCCACTACAGGCTTATCCAACGTTGGCGATTCTAACTGAGGCTGTTTGTCCGTAGTTTTCTGCTTTTGCTTTGGATTATCGGGACTGGCACAGCGTATCAACAAGAAGGTAGAACACAAAATGAGAAAAACGATAAATGGTTTTTTACGAAACATATCAAGGTATTTAATTCAACGATTAATCCACCTCGCGCATATTGTGATACACGCTACTCACGTCTTCGTCATCCTCGAACCTGGCAAGCATTTTATCAAAATCAGCAGCCTGCTCAGCGTTCAGCGGTTTTGTTTGGGTGGGGATGCGTTCAAATTCGGCACTCTCAATTTCAAAATCATTATCCTCGAAATAATGCTGCAAAGCACCAAAAGATTCAAATTCGCCATAAGCGATAATGTGATCGTCTTCGGCAAAAATCTCGGACAATCCCAGGTCGATCAGCTCCAGCTCCAATTCTTCCAAATCGAGGCCTTCTTTGTTTATTAATTTAAAAATGCTCTTATGTTCAAACATAAAGCTCAGGCTTCCGCTGGTTCCTAACGAGCCTCCGTTGTGGTTAAAATAGCTGCGCACGTTGGCCACGGTGCGGGTAGGATTGTCGGTGGTAGTTTCGACAACCACTGCGATGCCGTGCGGGCCATAGCCTTCATACACCACTTCTTTGTAATCGGAAGTATCGGGCGAGCTTGCTTTTTTGATGGCACGCTCCACATTTTCCTTGGGCATATTGGCACTTTTGGCGTTTTGTATCAACAGGCGCAGGCGGGGATTCATGTTGGGGTCGGGGCCGCCGGCTTTCACGGATATAGTAATGTCTTTGCCAATTTTTGTAAAGGTTTTGGCCATGCTGCCCCAGCGCTTCATTTTTTTGGCCTTGCGGTATTCAAATGCTCTTCCCATAGTTTATGAATTTTTAATTTGGGCGCAAAAGTAGAAATTTTAGTGTAGTTATAATCAGGGTTTGACTTCAAGTCAAGCCCTGATTCGCTAACCATCATTCAAGTCAAGCCCTGATTCATTCATAAGGATTGCTCATGCAAAATTATTTCGCCTTTCCCGGGTAGCGATAGGCCATGGCATTGATATTCATCCCTGCACCTACCGAGGCGAAAAGTATAAGGTCGCCCTTTTGCAGATCATGCTGCTCCTCGCAAACACCTTTGATTATACGGTCGTACAAGGTGGGGATGGTAGCTACCGAGCTGTTGCCCAGCTTGGCAATGCTCATCGGCATAATGTTTTCGGGGACACTGCGTACTTTGTAAAGCCGGTAAAAACGTTTTACAATTTCAAAATCCATCTTTTCGTTGGCCTGATGGATAAAAATCTTTTTTACCTCATCGATGGTATGTCCGGCTTTATCCAGGCATTCGCGCATGGCTTCGGGCACATGCGTCAGGGCAAACTCATAAATCTTTCGTCCGTTCATTTTCAGATAGCTCACGCCAGGATTCATGCCCCCCACATTACTTTGTCCGCGATACAAATAGTAGGCTTCTTTGGTAGAAAAAGTGGCCATGCTGTAAGAGAGAATACCGAGTTGTTCGTCTGTTTCGCGGATTTCGAGTACCACCGCGCCGGCACCATCGGAGTAAATCATCGAATCGCGATCGTTCTTATCCACGGTACGCGACAAGGTTTCGCTACCGATAATCAGGCATCGCCGAGCCATACCGGTAAGCATATATGCCTGCGCCTGGATAAGGCCTTGCAGCCAGCCGGGACAACCAAACACGATGTCGTAGGCTATGCACTTGGGGTTGTTGATACCCAGCTTGTTTTTTATTTTCGAGGCAATGCTGGGCAGCATGTCGGTTTGTATGGTTCCGGCTTTGATGTCGCCAAAGTTTTGGGCTACGATAATATGGTCGAGGCTTTCGCGGTCGATGCCGGCATCGCGGATGGCTTCTTCGCCGGCGATGGCACCAATATCCGAACACAACTGATCATCGCTTGCATACCTGCGTTCCTTGATGCCAGTGATAGCATGGAATTTCTCGGAAATCTCATCATGCGATTGCTCAAAGGCTCTGCCTTCAAGATCGTAAAAAGTGTTTACTGCAAAATCTTCGTTTTTAACAATCTTGGTAGGGATGTAACTTCCTGATCCTGTAATTACTATATTTTGATATGCCATAATTTTATAAATTTAAACTTAAATTCAGCGGGCAAAAGTAATACAATCAAATTTATTTTATTAAAGAAATACATCACAATTATTGTCTTAATATTTCATATTGTATTATAAGCCAATGTCATAAATGTAATAATAATTAGTGATTATCAATAAAATGGGAACTTTCCTCTTTGATTTTGGAAATGGGTCGGTAATTATGACAAAATGTTTTTGCCACTACCTCAGGTTTGTGCGGATTTAAAACCAATTTCATTGCACAAGCCGACCTCGATTATCATATCAGATAATCCTCTAGTATTTTTGGCAACATTGGCGCAGATACAAATCTGATTCAGCATGGCGCAATATAAATCTAAAAACAGCCATCTGTTTTGTAAAAATATCCGCTTTATTGAGGAGTTATGAAACCACACAAAAACAGATTAATTATCCTCCTCCGATTGCACGTAATAACCTCCCCGGCTAACAATGCGCGCATTGGCCGGAAGTGGTTTCTGCAAGATCACATGCACATAGCCATCTTCTGCATATCCTGTTTCCACGGCCATCCGTTTAAATTCACATTCTGGGCTGTTAGCAGGCGAGGTGGTATAATAAATATAGGGTTTGCCTGTGCCATAGTTCATCAGGGCACTCTCGGGCAGGGCATCCAGCATTTTTTCGCCGGTGTGTATTTGCGAGGCCACAAACATACCCGGAAAAAGCATAGTGCCTGTGTTTTCAAATTCGGCAGTTACTTTTACAATACGTCCGGCTCGTTGTACCGTGCCCCCAATCGAAAGTACCCGTGCTTCGAATATCTGTTCATTCACATTCGAGAGATTAAAGGTAACACGCTGACCTTGTTGTATTTTCAAAATATCCTTTTCAAAAACATCCAGATTAAGGAGCAGCCGCTTTCGGCAGGTAATCTCGAAAAGCTCATCGCCGGTGCCCACATTTTTGCCCAGGTTTACTCTTATGGCGTTTACCATCCCCTCGATGGGACTGCGCAGGGGTACTTTGGTAAACAGTTGGCCGTTTTCGATGGCAGCCGGATTTATCCCCAACTGCTCAAGCATTATCTTGGTGGCACTCAGGCGGGCTTTGGCGGCCTGATAGGCGGTTTTACTTTCGAGGAGTTTTTTTTCGGAGCTTACCTTTTCTTCAAAAAGCCGCTGTTGGCGTTGATAGTCGTTTTCGAGAAATACCAGCGAGTTTTGGGTGTTTAAATATTGCTCCTGGAGGTCGATGTAATCGGGATGAGTGAGGTAGGCAAGCACCTGTCCCTTGTTCACTTTTTGGCCGGGATATACTTCGATGCTCTGGACAATGCCTCCGATAACGGGACTTACCGAGGCAATTCCATCGGGTGGGATATCCAGAATTCCGCGTGCATCCACATCGCCCGAGAGCAATTTTTGTTCTATCTTCCCGAAGGTGATTTGTGCCAGCTCGATTTGTGCCTGCGTTAGCTTTACCAAACTCCCCGACACCGATGCTTCCTCTGCTGCATCCTCACCTTTGGTTTCTGCCTGTCTGCACGAGGCCAGTGCTACAAGCACACTAAAAATCAGTACAAAAATGGCTTGGTTTTTCATGGCGAATTTTATATTTTGATTGTTGATCATAGTAGTATTTGTTTTTTAATTTGGATTTGCACTGCTAATTTGTTCCAGCCTTACCGCAGCTTGATGGTAACTGTTGAGCAGGTCGTAGTAATTGCTTTTCAATTGGTAGGCATGAGAAATGCTGAGCACATATTCAAAGTAGGTCATCTCACCTTCATCGAGGGTGGTTTGACTGTTGCGCAATATCTGATCGGCTTGTCCCAGGGTAGTCTCCTCGTACTGTTGTATCAGTTGCCGGTATTTCAGCAATTGGTTTTGCAATTTTAAAAATTCAGAATCCAAACGGATTTTTTCGAAATGCAAATTGTTGGAGGCCTTTTGCAGTTCAATCTTTGCGGCTTGTTTGCGCCCCGATTGCGACCAAAACCATATCGGAAAATTAATACCCACCTGCCAGCCCTCGAAGCCATCCACCTTTTCGATACTTTGATTAAAATACCCGATACTAAAACCGGGCAGGTATTTTTGGTTTTCGATACTCACCGCTGCATTCATCAAATTGGTTTTTGCACTTAGGTAGTTAAGATTAGGTGAATTTTCAAGGATACTATCTCTAATTTTTGCAGATGGCACTATGGTTTTCAAATCCCCGGCAGGCGCAAAATCGCCCTGGATACCGGCCAGAGTTTTTAAGTCTTGAAGATAGCTGTCTTGCTCCAGCGAGAGTTCCATCATGTTTTGCTCGATGCTTATGGCCTGTGTTTCGGCCACCGATTTGGTAACCAGGCTTAGCTCGCCGGTTTCGTATTTTAACATCACAGCCCGCAAAAACTCTGTGTAAATGGCATACTCATCTGCGGCAAGCTGATATTTGGCGTGTGCCGTAAACCAGTTTATCCAGGCTGCTTTAACCTGACTTATCACCATTTTTTCGGTAAGGCTGTATTCCGTTTCGCGCAAGCTGAGCTGTTTTTTTTGATATTTGGATTGCGCAATATAAAGCCCCGGAAAGTCGATGGGCTGATTGATTTCGATGTAGCGATCGTTAACGGCGGCATTAATTTCACCCCATTGCCAGTTTAGTTGGGGTGCCGGCAAATCGAAGGCAGTTTTTTTCATCTTATCCGCAATTTCGATATTAAGGCGTGCATTTTTCACATCCTTGTTATTTTCTAAGGCAAGGCGGATGGCCTGATCGATCGAAAGTTGCGCGGGGCTAGCATCTTGTGCCTGAAGGAGTGCCGGAGCTAAAAAAAGAAGGAGGACAGGAAGCGTTTTTTTCAGCTTTCTTTTCATAGGTTTGATATTAAAACCATCATTAAAGATAAGATACAAAACCGGAAGCACCACCAACGTTAAAAAGGTGGAAGAAATAATCCCACCAATAACTACGGTAGCCAGCGGGCGTTGCACTTCTGCCCCGGCAGCGGTGGAAATGGCCATGGGCAAAAATCCTAAAGCGGCCACAAAAGAGGTCATCAGTACCGGCCGCAATCGTTCCGAAGTACCGGTGCGCACGCGTTCGTAAATGTCGCTCATGCCCTCTTTTTGCAACTGGTTGTAATAAGAAATCAGCACAATGCCATCGAGTACGGCTACTCCGAAAAGGGCGATAAATCCTACACCCGCCGAAATGCTAAAGGGCATGTCGCGCAACCACAATGCCCATATCCCACCCACGGTAGCCAGGGGTATGGCTGTAAATACCATAATAGATTGTTTGAGCGAATGAAACGAAAAGTAGAGCAGGACAAATATCAGGATAAGGGCAATAGGCACCGCTATACTTGAGCTGCGTTGTGCCGCCCTCAGGTTCTCGAAGGATCCGCCGTAGGTAAAATAGTAACCCGGCGGCAGCTTTATGGTTTCCTGCATTTTTTGAATTACTTCTTCCACGAAAGACTCTATGTCGCGATTGCGCACGTTGACACCAATTACGATGCGGCGCTTGGTGTCGTCACGCGATATTTGCATGGGGCCTTCTTTAAACGAGATGTCGGCTACCTGACTAAGCAGAATCAGTTCGTCGCCCGGACGGTTGATACGCAGATTTTGGAGACTTTTCAGATCTTGACGGTATTTTTCGTCTAAGCGCACCACCAGGTCAAAACGCTTTTCTCCCTCGAACACTACGCCTGCCGATTCGCCGGCAAAAGCTGTGCGGATGGCCTTGTTTATATCTTTAATGTTTAAACCAAAAAGTGCCAGCTGGGCATAATCATAATCGACCACCACCTGAGGCAGGCCTACAATTTTTTCCTCCCGCACATCGCCCGCACCCGAAATCGCTTTGATAATATCGGCTGCCTCGTTGGCTTTCTCGCTGAGGATTTCGAGGTCTTCGCCATAGATTTTTACGGCCACATCCGATTTTACGCCCGTCATAAGTTCGTTGAAACGCAACTGGATGGGTTGGGTAAATTCAAACTCTACGCCTGCAAGCACTTCCATCTTTTCCTTCATCATACCCATCAGCTCTTCGCGATTGTCGGCACTAGTCCACTCGCTTTTGGGTTTCATAATAATCATGATGTCGGCATCTTCAACGGCCATCGGGTCGGTGGGCACTTCGGCAGTACCAATTTTGGAAACCACCTCCTTTATTTCGGGGAAATTATCCAGGAGTATGCGCTCGGCTTTGGTGCTTGCCGAAATACTCTCGGAAAGCGATGAACCGGGCGGCAATGCCATTTGCGCGGCCATGTCGCCCTCTTCGAGCGTAGGCAAGAATTCGCCTCCCATGCGCGAAAACTGATAGAACGATAAGCTTACGATAAACAGAACAGAAGCAATGAGCCATATTTTGTATTGCATAGCCAGCTCCAGGGTAGGACTGTGCCCTCTTGTGAAAAAATCCATGATTTTGTCGGCGATGGTTTTTCGTTCCTTCACTTCCTTTTTCAAAAAAATCGAGGATATCATCGGCACGTAAGTGAAGGATAAAATCAATGCCCCAATTAGCGCAAAGCTCACCGTTTGTGCCATAGGCTTAAACATTCTGCCCTCGATGCCGGTAAACGAAAGGATGGGAAGATAAACGATAAGAATGATGCTTACGCCAAAAACCGCAGCACGGTTTACACGCACACCGGCTTTGTATATGTTGCCGTCGAGTTGACCCTGTGTGATTTTTCCTTTAAAGTTTTTGTATATCTGATGGATAATGCCTTCAACAATAATCACCGTTCCGCCCACAATCATCCCGAAGTCCAAAGCTCCCAGGCTCATCAGGTTTGCCGATACGCCAAAGAGGTTCATCATCGAGAAGGCAAAAAGCATCGAGAGCGGAATGACGGAGGCCACGATAAGGCTGGCTCTGAAATTGCCCAGCAGAAGCACAAGCACAAAAATTACGATAAGCCCTCCCAGAATAAGGTTTTCGCTTACGGTATTGATGGTTTTTCGTATCAGCTCCGAGCGGTCTAAGTAGGCGTGTATTTCGAGGCCTTCGGGCAGCACCTTTCGTAGTTCTTCAATGCGTTCTTTTACATTTTTGATAACCTGGTTCGAGTTCGCTCCTTTAAGCATCAGGGTTATTCCGCCCACCACTTCGCCTTTTCCGTCTTTGGTCATGGCACCAAATCGGGGCGGAGCACCAAATTGCACCTTCGCCACATCGCGAATGGTGATGGGTACGCCACCGTAATTTTTGATGGCGATATTTTCGATGTCTTCAATTTTTTCTACCAGCCCTTCGGCCCGGATGTAATAGGCGTTGGGCCCCTTTTCGATATAGCTGCCCCCGGTATTTTGGTTGTTTTTTTCGAGGGCATCAAAGATTTCATAAATCGTAATATTCTGGCTTACCAGGGTGCGCGGATCGATGGTTACCTCGTATTGTTTTACCAGGCCACCAAAGCTGCTGATCTCTACAATGCCCGGTATCCCCGACAAAAACCGCTTTACGATCCAATCCTGAATGGTACGTATTTCCATGGGCGAATAGTCGTTTTCGTAACCAGGCATTGGCTCGAGCACGTACTGATATATTTCGCCCAGGCCGGTGGTAACGGGCATCATTTCAGGGCTGCCCATGCCTTCGGGAATTTCGGCTTCGGCCATTTTTATTTGTTCGCTCACCAGTTGTCGGGCAAGGTAGGGATCCACATTGTCTTTGAAAACCACCGTTACCACCGAAAGACCATAACGCGAAATGGAGCGTATCTCCACCACATCCTGAATGTTGGCCATGGCAATCTCGACCGGGAAAGTAGTGAACTGCTCTACCTCTTGCGGTGCCAGCGATGGCGAGATGGTGATGACCTGCACCTGGTTGTTGGTAATATCGGGAACCGCATCGATGGGGAGAATAGTGAAGTTGTAAACACCCCAACCGATAAGAGCCAGCGTAAGAAGTCCGACAAGCAGACGATTTTTTAGTGAGAACTGAATAATTTTATTTAGCATCTTAATCTTGCTTTAGATTGCAAATATGCGAAAAATGGGGGTATGATTTTATCGGAGCTGCTTGTTTTTTTTTCTGCACTTTACTACAAAAAACAAACAGGGGCATAAACGCCCCTGTTTGCCAAATAAATATTTTGGAATATTGCAAATCCTGAAGCCAGGTATTTTTGTCCACGATGCAATTTTCTTAATTGATAACCGATGGGATTTATTCAGTTTTTCTAATCACATTTTCAAATTTCATACCGGTATTGCAAACGCAAAAGCCATTGCCTACTTCCCAAGCCGAATTTACAATCTCATCATACAATTCCTGGGTGATGTACTGTGGGGTATAAACAATTTGCTGAAAGGTGAGATGGGCAGTGTAAGCACGCATGTGGTTGCGCGAACCGCGATAGAGTTGTTCCAAGGCGTAAGTCAAATCCTGGTTATCCACATCATTTTCCAGGTGGTCGATCAAATCCCAAATATCTACATCTTCGATGGTAGCTCCCACCACCAGGGCATCCTGAAACGAAGCCGAACCCTGTTCGACCAAAGCATCATAAAGGGCTTGTATTTCTTCGTTAACAAAAACGCCCTGCTCGTGATTAGCGGCCGGATCGGGCAATTCATATTTTTCCATAATGGCCAGCATGGCTGTACTATGGATAAATTCGCTATTGGAAATGTTGTTGAAAATGGGAACATTGTACAATTCGTACATGGCCACATATACATCGTGTGCCAGGTATTCTTCTTCACGCATATAATTCAGCGTGGATATTTCGCTTTCCGAAAGATCTTCCACGGGCATCGAGTTGATGCAGGTGTAAATACATTCGATAATTTCGGGAATACCATCTGTAGCTTCTTCTACAAGCATGGCTTTTTCAACCGGGCTAACGTAGGTGTAGTCAGCCGTTTGTTTCATAACATTGGCATCCGTAGTCTTGTTGCAACGTACCAGGGCAAATGTACTTGCCAGTGCAAGGGTGAGCAAGAGTGATTTTAGCATTAAATTTTTCATGTTCGATGAGTTAGTTGATGAATAAATGAATTAATAATGAGACGGCAAAAATAAACCATCCCCAGGATTGGGGACTTACGAAATTAAATTTAAGATGTGTAAGATTTTATGGAAAGTCGAATCATTAAATAATAACGATTAAGCCAAATTCCTATGGTGTGTAAATTATCTTTCGTGCGGTGCGCTTATCGCCCACACTGCACATTATAACATAAACTCCCAGAGGTACTGCTGTGCCGCTTTCATCCAAACCTGCCCACCTGACAGAGAAATTCCCTGTATCACTTTGTTCGGGTATCAGCGTTTTTACCAATTGCGAATTGGTATTATAAATTTCAAGTACTGGTGGATTACCTTCTTCTTCCACTGATATAGTTAGCAAAATTTGATCGGCAAAAGGATTGGGTTCTCCCGTTATCGAAAAGCCCTTGCCCGCTTCTGGGTCATCAATACCAATCCAAACGTGCTTAGCATCGCGCATGTAATAAATCTCGTGGTCTGATCCAAAATTATTAGTCCAGATAAAATCCACATACTCAAAATTAAAATGCTTGTAGGCTATCGAAGGATAAACAATGCCGTTTCCGGTGATGTATTCCATGGCTGACATGTAGTTACTCCAGAAATACCCATACGAAAAGTTGTGGCTCAGTTGCCCCTGCCCGAGCGATAAAAAGCTATAACCTATGGGCGGGGCCAAATCATCGATGCATACATAGTCCACCTCTTCCCACGATTGAGATGGCATTTCAAACGGCCCCTCAACCCAATAAGTATCGAATTGAAATACCTCCATTTCGCAAAGTTTATGGTTTGAATTGATGTATAAAAACCGGGCTGAGCCATCGTCCGAGTTTTCCCATGAAGAATTATAGCTAATGCAAGGCATCGATCCGAGGGCAGAATACAGCGTGTCGAAGCTGGTCATCCAATCGGTGGAAACGAAAAAGGAAACTGAATCCACATTGTATTGCAGGGCAAAAAAGAGGCTGTTGTCAACATATTGCAAATGATTGGCGATGGCAATATCCGAAATCTGGGTTTTGGTAAAAATGGTTTTGCGCTCCAGGGCTTCATTTTCCATAATAGCAGCGTAGATCAGCGATTCGGTGTAATCGTCGTTTTGCTGTTTCCACAGCACATTTAGTTTTCCAGCAGCATCCACATCAGCCACAGGCAGGCTGTTGGATTTTCCCGGGTAACTTAGAATATTTGGCGGAAGCCAGCTTGTAAAATTATCGCTTTGCAAATGCAGTATTTCTGCCGGCGCATTGTTCGACTGCAAGAGCAAGTGCATCTTATCATCCGGGCTTATGGCCAGGGTAGGATTGGTTCCCTCGCTAATAAAAAAAGCATCGCCCCATTGCTGCAAGGCCTGGTCGAACATCAGACTCTTAATAACATTTTGTTGATCGATATAATCAACAAACACCACGTAAATATTGCCGTCAGAATCGCGTACAATTTTGCGTTGGTTGTGATTAGCGGTGGCTTCGCTGTGATTGGAGGTGGCAATAAGTGTTTGCGAAAAAAGATTACTTGCAAACACGCAGATAGCGGCAAACAGTAGGAACTTTTTCATGGCGCATACATTTTAAATTATTTTTATGTGAAAGCACGCCAAAGGTAAGTCTAAAAATCAAAAAAAGAAAGAATTAGGAATTACTTTTTAAAGCACATCTGCATCACAATAGTTTATCCTTTTGATGCCCCACTTGTCGCACACCAGTTTAAAATACCGATAGCTAATTTGCTCGCCTTCGTAAAAACGCAATATTAGGTTTAGATGATAGACATGATTTACAGTATGTCGGCTAAGATTTTTTTTGGCTTTGATGAAAACGTCCTTTTCGTGGTCGTCCATTTTTATGGTAAAAGGGCTGATGTCGAAACGTAGAATCTGGGATATGCCCTTGAAGGATTTTAAGCTGGGAGCTTTGTTTATCGAAATTTTTGTTTTGTAAAGTATTACCTTGTCCTCCAGCCATTCCTCGGGAATTTCAGTAACGCGCATTTTTTCGCGCGCCGCTATAATTTCGGGGGGAATATATTTTTGACTTTCAAATCCAAAGCCTTCCTTCACCACTCCAATCTTCGGATTTTCCTGCGTCGAAATAAGGGTTCTGAAATCGAAGAAAGCCTTCTTGCGTTTCTTATCCAAAAACATGCGTGTGAGTTCTTTTATCCGGTCTTTGAACATATAGCTGATGACCAGGATGATAAAAAACGGAAGCGTGAGCGTGCCAAACATCATTTGCGTAGCAAAGGCAATGGAGGTAGCAAATATCATGGCAAGTCCTGCTGCCAGACTAAAAAACAGTTGCTCGTACAGCACGCCCTCTTTGCGGGTGTTGATGGTTAAAAAAAGCACACTCTCGATAAATCTTTTAAGTCTTCCTTCGCGGTGCAACACACTCTCGACCACTTTATTATTGTTGGCCACCGAAGGATATTTCATTTTCTTTCGGTATTTCATTTCATCCAGCACGAGCTTATTCAGCATGTTTTTCAGAGGCTGGTCGGGATTATCATTGGCCGGCAAGCCATTCATCAAAGTAAAGATCAAGCGATCGATCATCAGGCTCTGATATTCATCGGCAAACCGGGTGGCCATATTTACCTTTTGGCTATGATTAAGGAGGGTAATTTGGTCATAAATCTCTTTTTGCATTTTTCTAATGGAATAACAGCCCGTGACAAATATTTCGATTTCAAGAGCCTGCTCCTCATAAGTCTTTATCAGCAAAATCTTTTTTATCTCGTGTTGAATGCTTTCTTTTACAACTACAGCATGATGTTTTATAATACTTATCAGCTTGTTTTCAGCTTTGCTATAGAGCAATAATCGGGCTTCGGCGATTTCATCGGAAAGCTGTTCCCAAAACGCCGATGATTCAGCAGTGCAAATTTTAAGATCGACCGAGGGCGTAGAAAGCCTGATGTATGATTTGAGCGATTTGTAAAAATCGCCACTGGAATAATTATACTTATTTACGCCCAGCGTTTGGGGTAAGAAAAGATACATATCCATTCCGTATTTATTCTTCTTCTGCAAAAAGCTCACGGACGGGAAACCCAGCTTTAGTTGAAACGATTGGCTGGAGTGTTTCTTAATTCTAATTTGGATCATATGTCATATAGCATGACATATTTGACACTTTTTCCCGATCATTAAGAATGGGGCTTTTTTCAAGCCCCATCCCCCTTAAGGGGGCCCTAATGGTCGATTTCGTAGCATGAGTTCCTTGACATAT
>Ga0307929_1000570_pt1 | contig 34830 bp, 25 predicted proteins | sample AceLakmetage1330_FD_203160 | JGI IMG/M metagenome (GOLD analysis project Ga0307929, IMG submission 203160) | Saline water microbial communities from Ace Lake, Antarctica - #1330 | ecosystem: Environmental > Aquatic > Non-marine Saline and Alkaline > Saline | place: Antarctica: Ace Lake...
TTGACAACCCCAGTTCCGCCAACCGATGCATACGCACCGGACTCCTCTTGCTGTCCAAATCCTCCGAGCGTTTCCTCGCGACAGGATCAGACCCCCGGCATTGCCGCCTATTTGGAACCGCTGGTCATTGCATGACGTTATTGACGTTTTCTTTTTCTGGCAGTAAGTTGTTTTTTTCCTGAATAGATCATCAACCCCATACCCTTAGCGAACAAGAGGAGATCAACATGTCCAGAGTATTCAATTTCAGCGCCGGTCCAGCAGTGCTTCCCTTGGAAGTTCTCGAAGAGATACAACGCGATCTCCTAGACTATGCCGGCTCCGGTATGTCGATCATGGAAAGCAGCCACCGCGGCAAAGAATACTCCGCCGTACATGAAGAAGCCGTCGCCAACACCAAAGAACTCTTACAGTTAGACGACAACCACAGCGTGCTATTCATGCAAGGGGGCGCAAGCACCCAGTTTCCATTGATTCCAATGAACTTTTTAGGTGCCGGCCAAACCGCCGACTACACAAACTCCGGCGCATGGGCTGGCAAAGCCATCAAAGAGGCAAAGCTCATCGGCAACGTGAACATAGCCGCCGACTGCGGAAAAGAAATACCCACCCGCGTACCCTCCGAGTCCGAACTGAACCTAACCCCCGGCGCGGCCTACCTGCATATCACCTCAAATGAGACCATCTCCGGTGCCCAGTGGAAATCCTTTCCAAAAACAGAAGCACCCCTGATTGCCGACATGTCTTCTGACATGCTCTCGCGTCCATTTGATGCCAACGCCTTTGGGCTGATCTACGCAGGGTCCCAAAAGAACCTCGGCCCCGCCGGTATGGCACTGGTAATCATTCGCAACGATCTAGCAGACCGTGTCCCTGAGAACACACCAACCATGTTCAAATATAAGACACACATTGACGCCAACTCGCTCTTCAACACCTGCCCCACCTTCACAATCTACACCTACATGCTTGTGACGCGTTGGATCAAAAAGATGGGGATCGATGCACTCTACAAGCAAAACGTCGACAAGGCCGCCAAGCTCTATGCTGCAATTGACGCCGGCGACTTCTATAAAGGAACAGCCGTTCTCGAATGTCGCTCCGACATGAATATCACATGGCGCCTACCGACCGAAGCCCTTGAAGCCCAATTCATTGCCGAAGCCACAAAACAGGATCTCAAGGGGCTCAAAGGGCACCGTAGCGTAGGCGGCATCCGCGCTTCCATCTACAACGCCTTCCCCACAGCAGGCATCGACACCCTCGTTTCCTTCATGCAGGAATTCGAGCGTACTAACGGATAAACCCGAGCAGAAAAGATGGAGGGTCGGGCTCCGTCCCGACCGCAGTTCAACTGTCAGAATGAGAATTACTGTATAGTCGATACTCATAGTCGTCACTCGTAGTCGACCGTATTAGAAAGTGAGGCGACGAGGAGTGAGACAATCTGTACGGCGAATGATAAGCACTTCAAAACAATCCCAGGCATAACAATCGCCATCTTCAGACCATAGATGCCAGAGACAGTCCTTCTCAACTGGCATGCCAGCTCCGCCGCCATCTGCTCTGTCTCTCCGGAATACGCTCATTGCGCCTCAAGGGGCTTACCTACTAAGCGGGTAGACTAAGCGTATCCGATAAAGCGAGGGGACTAGAATTGAGGACGAATAGGGACAGGCAAGCTATACGCGAGTAATTGCGCGGCAAGGTGTGTTTTTAGGAACGTGACCTCGTGCTGGGCTTGAGACCGCAATTCTGTGTTGCGCTTCCGTACTAGCCCCAGACTGCGTGTCTTCCGAGCGTACAGCCTGGCCCGTCTGGCTGGCGTGGGGCAAAACAACACCCGCTTGGGTTTACGCTTGACCGTTTCGTCTCGGGCAGGCACGTTACGAACATTGCGTTGTCGCGATCAGACCGGCCATGCCTTCGTGGCTGGGCGTTCTGATGGAGTCGATTCCGTGTCATGCCGACATGGCGATAACGGTTGCCCGAAAGGTATGATCGAATGAAATTTGCAAGACTATTGGCAGTGGTGACAATGACAGCGATGGTTGTCGGCTGTAGTGACTCCAAAGCAAAACTACAAACACCGGACGGTGCGCTACGTAACATCCAGGAATCGGTGATCAACAATCATCCTGTCCAGATTTTCAAGGCGCTTCCCGCCAGTTACCGCGCGGACATCGACACCCTGGTGGTCGATGCCGCTCAGCGTATGGATGCCGAGCTATGGACCCAATCGAGCGACCTGCTTAAACAGGTTGTTGGCATTCTGAAAAGCAAGCGCCCCCTGCTGCTTGCAAGCCCGATGATGGCCAGTACGCCGAATAAAGCCGATATTGAGAAGAACTGGGACGCTGGGGTCTCGATCTTACAGGCCTTGCTGAATAGCGACTTTGCTAAGCTTGATCGTCTGCGCAAGGGGGATGTTGAAGGTTTGCTGTCAGGAGAGGGTGCTGCCATCATGGCACAGATAACCCATTTAATGGAAAACAGCGAGCAGAGTGCCGAAATGGGGGAAGAACTGGCCAAGCTCAAGGCCATGCGTGTATCGGTGGTTTCTGAAGATGGAGATAGCGCCGTGGTCAAAGTTGAAGCATCCGATGATGAATCCGAGATGATCAACATGATGCGCGTTGAAGGGGTCTGGATTCCCCAGAAAATGGCAGACGCCTTTAAGAAAGGCATTGCCGAGGCTCAGGAGAATCTAAAAATGATTGATTTCACCAGCGACGAAGGTAAACAGAAAAAAACGATGATGTTGATGCAGATTGGCGCCATCAAACCCCTGTTGACACAGCTTGAGAAGGCCAAAACACAGGAGGAACTTCAGGCTGTGTTTGGTGGCTTGATGATGGGGATTATGGGCGGAATGAACCGCGGCAACAATTAGTTTGCCTTTGCCAGCAGACGCATTTTGCGACGTTATTCGGGGCGAGGGCACCCCAACTCCATTTTTGCAGGACGTCGCTTGATGCAGTAATGAAGGTAGCCCGCACTCGGGTGCTTGAACCCCGGACTCGCTTCGGGGCCGCAAATTGCAGAGAGAGCCACCCCCGCCTTTTAGCTCGGTTTAGTCCGCGTGCAAGGAGAGACGCAAAAAACGCATATTCTGAACTCTTTTGCGTTACCGACTCAAAGGACAACGTAGAGCCAGATCGGCAACGTGATCACACTGAGGGCTGTGCTCAGCACCAATGCGGACGAAACAAATCCCTCTTCCACACCCATCTGGCGGCTGACCACATAACAGGCCACCGCATCGGGTGCCGCGGCCAGCATCACGACAACCCCCATGACAACCGACGCCGTCTCGGGAAAAAGAGTCGCAGCCCAATATAGGTCAACAACGGTAACACCACCAACTTGGCCAGCACCGTATAGATCAACGCCCCCATATGCGCCTTGGTCTGCTGCCAATGGATCGAGGCCCCAATCGCCAGTAGCGCCAACGGCAACCCCATACTGCCAATGAGTTTCAAAAAGGACCCGACCAGAGCAAGAAAACCCACGATGCCAACCGGCAACACCAGCACTCCCGTCGCATCCCGAAACCGCTCCCCAACCAGAGCGACGCCAATTCCCGCAACCGCAGCCATAACCACGGGATTCAGTACCGCCTGCCGCAATTTACTGCGCCATGTCATCGTTTTACCCGCTCCGTAGAACCCAATCAGCGCATAGCCAAAAAGCACAAAGAACGGCATCACAAGAGCATTGTAGATTGCCGCCTTGGCCAACCCTTCCATTCCAAATGCATTCTGGCACAGCGGAAAACCCATGTAAGTGACATTGGCCCAGAACGTACAGAAGACAAACGCGGCAGTGAAGGCACCGCGGTAGCGCAGCACTCTCGCCACCAGCATGGTCACCAGCGCCACGAAGACAAATGCAGCCAGCGGCCATAGCGTCAGCGCTGGGTCTAAAAAACTACCGAAACGCTGCTGTGAGACCTCCCTGAAGATCAGGGCTGGCAGCGCAAAATAGTAGACCAACCAGTTGATGAAGTCGCGCCGACTGTGGTTCATCTGCCCATGCAGCTCCAGCCACTTGCCCAGCCCCATCACAGCAAAGACAGGCACGCAGACCACCAACACATCCAAAACACGTAACGGGGGAAAAATCATGCAATAACGTTACCTATTTTTCCCGACAACGTCGAGCGGATGCGGTACCACGACGTCAAGGGTGTGCGCTTTTCGGACACTTCACGGATGTGCGTTTTTTTCGGGCATCAGGAAGTGTGTACTCGATCACTCTACAGATAGAACCTGTCCGAAAAAGTTGCGCACTCACAACCCACAATCTCACTCTCCAAGTTGTCCTTATTCGCAACACAGGTGGATCGTGGCGTCCCGACGCGATTGTGCAACGTGAGAGCCTGAAGTATGACAGTGTGCCCCCTCCTGTCTCTCTTTAGGTGCCCTCACTTGCTCAACGCCGTCCGGAAATTGAAACACGGGAATTAGCGAGAGATTCCATTCAAAAGTCCCCCCACCGGACAAGTACAGTGGGGGCTGCGCACCCGCTGCAGGGCGTGCGCAGCCCGCCCTGTACTTCCGTGCACAACCGGAGGGCTTTTTAATGAGGTCTGAAGGTAACAGGGGTGACGATTCTTTATGTATAAAAGACAGAGCTTGCCTGGTGGGTGAATACGCTTGATTGCCAGAGCAGGCCCCGCCATCTCCCCATTTTTCATCGACTCAGCATAGATGTGCACGGCATTATGGAAGTGCGGCAAAGAACCACATTCAAAACGATGGATTGAAAAAGCTGAAGGTCACACCATGTCACGAACTAGAATCACGGTACTACTCTGCTACGCGGTTGCTGTCGGCTTGATCGTGGCAGCGGCAGCGTGGTTTCGAACACGCCGACCCCCGCGCTTATCCCACCCACCTTCCGCGCAGTATTCGACATATACCAAGGCCCGCACGACTGCGGACTCCCCCTCTCTTTCCACCGCCTCATCTCCCCTGGCAACGTCAGCACCTCACTCCATCGGTACGACTCCCCAAACTCCCATTGTGGCGCAGCCACTGGAGGAGGATGTCATTCCCGGTGAGTTCATCCTTCGCTTCTATGACGAACGAGACCGCAAAGCCTTCGAAGCCCTTGCTAAGCGCATGGGCATCACCGTCATAGATTCTATTGCCTTTGGTCATGCCGTCCGAATCCGGGTGAATAATCCTGAACAGCTACGCCGATTGCTCCAGGAGGGCCCCACACCAACAGACTGGTCTCCCAATATCTACGTCCATGTACCTGAGGGCGAAGAACGCGAAACCCTACCCCCGTCTGGACCCTATCAGGCATTTGGCAGCAGTATGCTGGCTTGGCTGGGAATTTCGGACAATGCAAATTGGGGAACCGGAATTACCATAGCCGTGCTGGATAACGGAATTGCCTCAGCGGCCGCACTGCAAGGCACCACAGTCACGTATCTTGATCTTGTCGGTGACGGCACCCCTATCGCCGCCCACGGCACAGCCGTGGCATCGCTTATCGCCGGAAACGATGAATTCGTGCAAGGCGTTGCGCCAGGTGCAGACCTGCTCAGCATTCGGGTTATGACCGACGCGGGCGTGGGGGACGCCTTTACGCTGGCAAAGGGCATTATCGAAGCCGTCGACCAGGGGGCCCGCATTATCAATCTCAGTCTTGGATCCCGTCAGGACAGCGCCATCCTCAGAGACGCCATTCGCTACGCCGTAGAGCGCGATGTGTTGCTGGTTGCCGCAGCTGGGAACGATGCCGTATCGGGGGTGCTCTATCCCGCGTGCTACGATGATGTTTTGGCAATTGCCGCAGTGGATGCAAACGGTCGGCATCTCTACTTTTCAAATCGGGGGCCGGAAGTGGATCTTGCCGCTCCCGGCGCGGGGCTTGCAGCAGCCCAACCGGAAGGTGAACCCGTTCTCTTCTCGGGAACGTCAGCCGCCACACCCATTGTGGCCGGCACCATCGCCGCCTTGCTGTCGCAGAATCCCACACTGGACAACGACGCCATCGTGGCACTTCTGCTCCTCTACAGCAATGATGCGGGCGCCCCGGGCAAAGATGATCTCTATGGCACTGGAGTCGTTGATGTGGGGCGGCTCACTGAGCGCGACACCGCTGGCGTCTACGACATGGTTGCGATGGCTCCCTATATTCGTGACAATGCAGCAAACAAGATGCTCTCCATAGACATTTCGGCACAAAACCGTGGAACCGAAACCCTTGGCGAGGTATCCCTAATCGTAACGTGGGACGGGACATCACAGACCTTTTCTTTTTACGACATTCGCGTGGGAGACACCCTATCTCAACCCTTCACCTTTGCCCATGACAGCATCGCCAACGGCGTTCTTGATATCGGATTCAACGTCATCCCCATGGGCGTCAACGATGCCACGCCTGGGAATAATGCCATGCGCGCCACTATTGGGCTGTAAGTGCGGAATGCAAAACTTGGACTATTATAGAGAAGGCTGCTGTCATTCCGAGCTTGCCGAGGAATCTCTCGCATTACTGGAGGCCTGAGATCCCTCGACAAGCTCGGGATGACACATAACGCAGAATGCGCAATATCCTCCCCACCATCCGTGTCCATCCGTGCCATCCGCGGTTCAAATCTATTACACCCCAGAATGCTCGCAGAACACTCGGGATTGAAACCCCGTTAACGCTGTGACATACTGTGGCAATTCAGATTTTCGATGTAACGACGAGGGAGAACAACGTGGCAAAGCAAGAAAAGACAGCGATTACACCCATTCGAGCAGAAAACTATCCAGAATGGTATCAGCAGGTTATTAAGGCAGCGGAGTTGGCGGAGACAAGTCCCGTGCGCGGCTGCATGGTAATCCGTCCCTGGGGCTACGCGATGTGGGAAAATATCCGTGACGGTCTTGATGGCATGTTCAAGGCAACAGGGCATGTGAATGCCTATTTTCCGCTCTTCATTCCTGTGAGTTATCTGGAAAAAGAGGCCGAACACGTCGAGGGCTTTGCCAAGGAGTGTGCCGTTGTAACCCACCATCGGCTTGAAGCGGGACCCGACGGCAAACTGATTCCCGCTGGCGAGCTTGAAGAGCCTCTGGTTGTGCGTCCCACCTCGGAAACCATCATTGGGGCCACATACGCCAAGTGGGTTCAAAGTTATCGGGATCTCCCCATCTTGATCAACCAATGGGCTAATGTTGTCCGCTGGGAGATGCGAACGCGTCTATTCTTGCGAACCACTGAATTTCTCTGGCAGGAAGGCCACACCGCTCACGAGACCAAAGAAGAGGCTTGGGAAGAGACCGTAAAGATCTTAAATGTCTATAAAGAGTTCGCGGAAACCTACATGGCAATGCCTGTGTTGACCGGAGAGAAGACCGCGGCCGAGCGCTTCCCTGGCGCAACCAATACGCTCTGTATTGAAGCCATGATGCAAGATCGCAAAGCGTTGCAGGCGGGAACAAGCCATTTTCTCGGCCAGAGTTTCGCCAAAGCCGCCGGCATTGAGTTCCAATCACGCGATGGCTCTTTGGAGCATGCATGGACGACATCATGGGGTGTCTCGACCCGTTTGATCGGTGGCATGATCATGACACATGCCGACGATAACGGCATGGTCGTGCCCCCACGCTTGGCACCCAGTCATATAGCCATTCTTCCCATCTGTCGCAAACCTGAAGATGAAGCGGCCATTTTTGAGTATTGCAATGGCATTGCCGAGCAGCTGCGCGAGCTGACCTACCACGGGCGTCCGCTCGACGTCATCGTCGATAAGCGCGAGATGAATGCTGGCGAGAAGAGCTGGAGCTGGATCAAGAAAGGCATCCCGATCACCTTGGAGGTCGGCCCACGCGATATGGCATCTGACTCTGTATTTGTCTATCGCAGGGACACCACCCGCAAGGATCGCTATGGGCTAGAGAAGGATGCGTTTGTAGCGTCAGCCGTTTCTGTTCTAGACGAGATTCAAGCAACCCTGCTCGCTCGCGCCATCAAGCTCCGCGATGACAACACACAGGACATTGATAGCTGGGATGCCTTCTGCGCATTCTTCACGCCCGAAAACACAGAACATCCCGAGATCCACGGGGGGTTTGCCATGTCCCACTGGTGTGATAGCGCGGAGTGCGAGACCAAAATCAACGATGACCTTGCCGTTACAATCCGATGCATTCCATTTGACCGGGCTGACAGCGGCAGCGGCACATGTGTGGTCTGCGGAAAACCGAGCACCGGTCGTGTGGTCTTCGCGAAGTCGTACTAGAGCTGAAATTTGTCGGTTTTCCTCAGGGTTTCGTGCTTTGTCTGCAAACAGCAGATTGGCTCTCCGGCAGGGATTGTCGGGGATGCACGCCTGTTATAGTGCGTCATTGCATGACGTATTCCCTCCCGATGAGTTGTCCGGGCTGAAGACCCGGAAGACCAGACGCAGTCTAGGGCTACACCTCGGCAAGGTGTGCCTACTTAATGAGATGCGTTGCATCATTAAACACAATGTTTCAGAGCAAAAAAATGAGACATGCGAGTGCATGTCTCCCAATAAAACCATTGAATTTTTCAAACAGGAAAACCAAATGCCTGCTTCTACTTTAAAACCCGCTTCGCAAAAAGAGATACAATAGCTATTATAACAAAATAGGTCACAACAAAAACGACAGCGGTTCCTAAGCATCCCGCAATTATCATCATGTTCCTCTCCTCAATCCTTAAATCAACAACCGCCAAGTAAAGCAGTCATCATGCCATTATTTTGTGATTTGGAAACTATGTGCCCCATGGAATCCATATAAACCCCACTGGATATAATGATAATCAGAAAACCCGTTCTCAATCAACCCCAATAGTTAGACGTTGTCAGAAAAGGTCATTATATTCCTCTAACTGCAGGCAAGCTCTTGCCGGAGAAAAGCTGCTCTTCACCGGTACGCGTATACCAAATACACTTCTTTTTACCATCCGTAGCGATCTCTTCTATTTGCATAACGCTTGCGTTCACAATTAATTCACAGTGTATTCGCTGTGAATCATAGTGTGCAACGCTTCGATGGCTGCATCTTGTCTTGCATGTTGACAGGAATAACCCTGTTTTCAGTCGACGACCGATCTGCACAGAAACCCATGATGTGTCCGGAAATGGAATCCTCGATGCTGGTCGAAGAAATAGAGGGTTCTTTACCTCTAATAGAATCCAAGAAATCACGGACCAGCCTGCCGTCTCCACCTCCATGTCCACCATGAGCGCCAGTCATGTCCCCTGTCACATTTAAATCAACGATTTCTTCGGTGAACTCGTGTCCCGGTCTTGGATCGATGTGGCGAATCGTGAACATGCTGTCTTCCAGGCGCCCCTGAATCTCGCCGTGCGTTCCAATCAAGTGGATAGAACGAGACGGTTTGGAGCACCCTCCGACCATGTTTAGCGTTGCCGTACAACCATCCTTGAATTCGATCAGGACAGACTGATGGTCAACCACATTCATGTCTGTCTTCCATACGCATCGCCCGTATGGACTGGTCTTGAGCGATTCAATCTTATCATCGAGGGTCGGTCGGTCTATGTGCTCCAAGGAATCCCATACATAGAACGACCACCGATCAGGATGATCAATATAGTGCTTCCGTGCGGAGTATAAACAGTCCTTTTCGATAGGGCAATCCACCAAACAGCGAGCCCCTGCCCCCGGCGGGGCGTTCTCCTGTCGAAATTGAAAGTTATTGCCGAAGCTTGCGACACGCGTGGGATAAATGCCGCTCTTCATCCAAGCGATTAGGTCCAGATCATGACAGGACTTCGCCATGAGCATTGTTGACTGGCAGTAGTCGGTTCGATTCCACTTGCCGCGTATATATCCGACCGCCATATGATGGTACGAGACATGTTCAGTGGCTTGGATGTTGATGATATCGCCTATCTCTCCGTCAACAATACGCTGTCGGATCGCCGCATAAAATGGTGCATACCGCAACACGTGGCAAATCGCCACTTTCCTGCCGGTCTCCATCGCTACACGAACCAGCCTCCACATCTCGTCTTCGTTCGTTGCAAAGGGTTTTTCCAGAAGCATATCGTATCCACGTTTGAGCAGAGGCAAAGCGGTAGGAACATGCTGGTGATCCATCGTCCCATTGATAATGAAATCAGCCAGCTTAGGCTGTGCAGCCAATGCCTCGGCGGACTCGAAGCAATGCGCAGCGTCTATGCCAAAACGTGTTGCCATCAAATCTCTTCGCAAGGCTGAAGGATCGGCAATTCCGATCACCTCGATCTCATCCAAACACGCATTTGCATATCCGACGGCACGGTGACCCGCGCCCACAATGATGCACGATAGCTTCTTGTTCATCGTTTTCCTCGCATCGAACACCGGCAGTGAGCCGTACACTCGACTGGCCTTGTTATGTGATATCGAGTCGTCTGATGTAGTGGATCTGTCTCGCCACTTCTTTGAAACCACATGAGGGATAGAACCGCTGGCCCACAGCATTCTGCTCGAGCGTTTCGATGCGAACGCACTTCATGCTCTCACTCCTGAGATGAGCAGAGGCCCTGGCCATCAGTTTTCTGCCGATACCGCTGTTCCGGTAGGCCGGAAGCACACCAAGGTTCGGAATGCGGCCCACCTTTGTGACTTGATCAACCCGTGTTGTGATGTAGCCAATGGGATTTCCGTCTTCCTCCGCAACGAAGATACCGTTGGGATTCACGGCAATATCGTCATCCATCTGGCGTTCCTTCCGCCATGCCCAGTTCTTCCCTGCAATCTGACCAAAACACTCCTCGACGTTCTCGTCAATTGAGACCCCCTTGAAGCAAATGATAGTAATCTCCTTCAGGTCCCGACGATCTGTTTCCTGATACTCTCTGATTCTCATAGCGCTCTCACATAACATTTAGCGTTTTATATTGAGGGCTACGAGCATAGCACTATTGCAGAAGAGAACAAGGGTTCGTCGAGTAGCATTAGGGATAAAACGGTGTTGGATGAAGCCCGTTGCCATGGGTAAAGTACCGCGCTTTTTGGATAAGTCTTACAATATTTTTATTACAGCACGATGTGATGACTGCCAAGAGATCGTCCCGATATGCTTCGGGCTGGAACAACCCTCGTGTTGCGGGTAGTATAGCCCTCATGAGCCCTCTATTGATAATCATTGTTCTGATTCTTGTGTTGCGGTTCGTGGTCGACCTTGTCGCAGACCTTCTGAATATGAATCGCATTTCAGAAGACCTGCCAGACGAATTCACGGAATGGTACGACCCCGAGCAATACACCAAATCCCAGCGCTACCTTAGGGAAACAACGCGTTTTGGCATTCTAACAGACACACTTCAGATCTCGGTCACTCTGGTTTTCATCTTGGCTGGTGGGTTTAACGGACTGGATCGCCTTGTGCGGATTGCCGACCAAGGCCCCATTGCAACAGGGTTGTTCTTCATGGGCGCATTGCTGGCAGCGGGACAGCTTCTAGGGCTGCCATTCTCCATTTACAGTACGTTTGTGATTGAGGAGCAATATGGATTCAACCGCACAACACGCCGCACGTTCATCTTGGATTTACTAAAGGGAGTGGCACTGTCCCTAGTGCTGGGCGCACCCATATTGGCGCTTATCCTCTGGTTTTTTGGCACTGCCGGCTCGGCGGCATGGTTGTTGTGCTGGGGAGCTGTCACGGCAATTCAGATTGTCCTTCTTTTCGTTGCACCCTACATCATTATGCCGCTCTTTAATAAATTCAGCCCACTTGAGGAAGGGGATCTTCGGACTACCGTCGAGACCTATGCGCAGGAGCAGGCCTTTACGATGCGAGGCGTCTACACCATGGATGGGTCACGCCGCAGCGCAAAGAGTAATGCGTTTTTTACCGGATTTGGAAAATCTCGCCGCATTGTACTTTTTGATACACTGATCAAAGCGCATCCTGTACCCGAGCTGCTGGCGATTATCGCCCACGAGATGGGACACTACAAAAAACGTCACATTCTGAAAGCAATTGGGCGAGGAATCGCAACCATGGGGCTCACCTTCTTCCTCCTGTCCCGCTGCATTGAAAACCAACACCTCTTTGACGCTTTCAGCATGCAGCATTTCTCCATCTATGCCAGCCTCGTCTTTTTCGGTTTTCTCTACACCCCTATCAGCATGGTTCTAGGATTCATCGAAGCCCTGATTTCTCGCCGTCACGAATACGAGGCTGATGCTTTTGCCGTTGAAACTGTTGGAACTTCAAGTGCACTTATTGACGGTCTAAAACGGCTAACCGTTGAAAACCTCGGCAACTTGACACCCCACCCTTTCAAGGTATGGCTAAACTACAGCCACCCCCCCATCCTTGAACGCATCCGCGCAATCCGCAAGCAGGAAGGGCGGGGAGAATAGACTGTGGGGAGTGGAGGGTGGAGGGTAGGGGCATTATCTTAGGGGTTCTCGCGCTTCGTAGCCTCGCGCGCCAGCGCGTGGATGTGAGGGAATAGTCTACACCCCACAGTCCACCCTCCACTCTCCACAGTCTACACTCACAAACCGGTTTCGCTTGCCATTTATTTGAATCTGTTCGATGCTTCGGACTCTGTTCAGCCTCTTACAAAATGCTAGGTTATGTGCACGGGACGAGGGCGTCCCATCTCCATATGTGGGTACATTGAAAAAATGGAGGTGGGGCGCCCTCGCCCCGCAGGTGTTTTACAAGAGATTCACGAGAGGAGGAATTCTGTGCATTTCAAACAATATGGTAAGACATTCCAGTTACGCATTGAAACGGCCGAAGATCTTGAAGCCGTACTGAAACTGGACGCTTCGCATTGGGTTGCCACCAGTGCACCCACCGACGTCTTTCGTTGTGATTCCAAATTCATTAAGCTCTTGGATCCGGACGATTCCAAACGCATTCATACTGAGGAAATGAAAGAAGCCATTCGGTGGATCCTTGCCGTTCTGTCTGACCGATCACAGCTGCGCAAACGCACGAATCATGTTCCATTAGCAGCGCTTAATCAAAGTACGCCTGAAGGTGCCGAGGTTGCGGACTCGGCAGCGTACGTCCTAAAGATGCTGGGTCGTGAAGAAGAAACAACCATTTCGCTCAAGCGCGTACGGCAGTTTCTTTCGAAATTGAAAGAACAACCCCTTAATGGGGATGGTGTTCTGGTGCCTGCCGCAATCGACGATCCCGAGACGGCTCAGCTGATTCGAGATTCCATCGCCACAATTGGCGGCGAAAAAGATGCCAGCGGCGAAATGGGTATTACTTTAGATCGCTTGACACAGTTCCGGAAGCAAGTTGAGGCGTGCCAGGCATGGCGTGCAAAGGGAACCCTATCAGAAGATCAGGAGGCGGGTGGCGTTCGCCCCTTTGGCAAAAGCACCGATGGGATGTATGCCACGTTTATTAAGCATGCCAGCTTGGTCGACCATTTCTTTACACTCTGTCGCACCGTTCAGTTTGACCCGCGTACGGCTACACGGTTGAGCTGTTCTGAGGCCACCCTTGATGCATTGGATCTCTCGCAACCCGCTGACATCACGGACTGTCTACAGCGCTCTCCGTTGGCAATGCCCAACAGCAAAGGGCGATTGCCACTTGTAAAAGAAACCCTCAACCCACTCTATGCACAGTGGGTAACCAAGTTGGAATCCGACGTGTTGATCCCAATTCTGGGTGATTTGGATAAATTTCTAAATGCAGAGCAATGGGCGCAAGTTAAGCAAGCCCTGCAACCTTATGCGGACTATGTAACGGCACAGCAAGGGGTGTTGGTACAATCGCTATCCGATGAACAGCTCAAGCACTATCACTCCAGCACAGCTTATGACGAAGTCCAAAAGCTTATTGTGGCAGACAAGGCCGTTTCGGACATGCTCAAGGGCATCCACCAAGTCGAGCGGTTGGTGCTGTTTCACCAGCATCTCATGCGGCTTGCCAACAATTTCGTCAGTTTCAGCGAGCTGTATAACCCCCCCGTTCGTGCCATGTTCGAAGAAGGGACCGTGTTGTTGGATGGGCGATGGTTTGATCTGGCACTGCGTGTGAATAATGTGGCGAAGCATAGTGCCATTGCAAAATTCAGTAACATCTTTGTCCTGTATCTTGAAGTGACGCGTAAAGCCCCTGAGACCAATATGACCATTGCGGTTCCTGCAACTTCTGGTTCAAAAGGAAATCTTGGTGTCGGCAAGAGGGGTGTCTTCTTTGACTGGCAAGGCCGAGAACATGATGCCGTGGTCACCGGAATCATCGAAAATCCCATCAGTATACGGGAGGCATTGGTCGCCCCTTTTACGCGGCTCTGGTCTTTTGTTTTAGGCAAGATTGAAGCGATGTCCGGATCCCTTGAAAAACAACTTCAGAAGAACACAGACTCACTTCTGGAGAAACCGGCAGCCGCGCCTCAGGGGGTGGCCGGGGGACCGGCGGGAATGTTAGTCGGGTTGAGTCTCTCGGCAGCAGCCATTGGATCTGCCTTTGCGTTCATCACCAAAACCCTAGCAGGACTATCGAGTGGACAGCTGATAGCGAGCGTGGTGGGTGCCGCTGTCGTTGTTGCCGTACCGGTCTCGCTCATTGCCATATTGAAGCTACGCCGACAAGATCTAAGCTCCCTTCTGGAGGGGTGCGGCTGGGCAATTAATGCCCGGATGCGCTTTGATAACACACAACGCCGAAGCTTTACACGTCGCCCACGCTATCCGCTCGATGCAATTGGAACGCCACAACATGCTTGGATCAAGCAGGTGTTGATTGCCGGTGTGGTGCTGTGTGTGATCTGGGGCATGCGTGCCGGATGTCGTGGGTGTCAGCGTGACAACGTCAGTAAGACAGAGCGAACTCCAACAGCCGTAACCAATACGGTTTCAGTGACCGAAGCAGAGCAACCAGAAGCAAAGTAGGGGGCTAAAGCCGGTTGTAAATTTCGTGTTGGCTGTTGAATATTGAGAATCCGTCAACTCAGCGCAATTCGTGGCTATATTATCTTCTTTGGTTCCCTTCCACAATTGCCTTCATCTAGTATTTCCCCTACGCTCGAATGAGTCGACACATACTTTTCACAGCCACGCTTCGCTTGCTGTGAAAAGATGGTCACTCTAAACGTTCGCCCTAAAGAAAGAATACGACCCCTCAACAATGAAGAAACGGCGGAATCCTTACGCATCCCACCTCAAGAAATAAGTGACCATTCTATCGTGTGCTACGCTAGCGCGTCACCCGAAGTATTATTTCAATGTTAGACCAAAAACAAAGGAGAAACCATGACAGCACCAATTGCACTTCAACTGTATTCGATACGAGAGGAACTGAACGGCAATTTCGAAACGGGTGTTCGAAAAGTCGCAGATATGGGCTACGTTGGCGTAGAACCGGCAGGATTTCCAGGAACAACTCCGCAAGAGGCGGCAAAACTTTTCAGGGACCTTGATTTGGCCGTTCCCTGTGCTCATGTCGCCATGCCTATCGGGGAGGCAAAACAGCAAACGCTAGATACAATGCACACCTTAGGCTCGACGCGTATCGTTTCCGGTCTTGGGCCCGACTCTTTCCTGACGGTGGACCTGATCAAGAGGTCTTGTGAAAAGTTCAATGAGGCAAGTGCTGTGGCGGTTGAAAATAGCATGTCATTCGCAATCCATAATCATTGGTGGGAGTTTCTGTCGATAGACAGCGGACATGTCTACAAAGCAATGCTGGACTATCTGGATCCACAGGTACTCTTCGAGGTAGATACATACTGGGTCAAGACTGCAGGTCTGAATCCGGCAACCGTGGTGCGTGAACTCGGAGCAAGGGCTCCTCTTCTGCACATCAAGGATGGCCCCTGCAATAAAGAGGAATCAATGACAGCTGTCGGGGACGGTATTATGGATTTTCATAGTATCGTCGAGGCCGGAGGCACGACGACCGAGTGGATGATTGTCGAGCTGGACAGGTGTGACACCGATATGATCGAAGCGGTGGAGAAGAGCTATATATACCTGACCACAAAAGAACTGGCTCACGGAAAGTCTTGAGACGTCTGGATGGCAAGGTCTAACAATGTCCTCGGGCAGTGCATTGCGATCGGGAAGAAGATCAAGTTGACAAAAGTCATGGATAGAGCAAGATAAAATGAAGAATTCACCTTTGAATGGTAGATTGGCGAACAAGAAGATGCTTCTATGTTTTGATTATGATGGCGTGATTGTGGATTCGTTCGACTCTCTACTGAGTGTGTGCGTTGAGGCCCAGGCCGCTTCCGCATATGGGCGAGCTCCCAGTCCTGCCGACTTTCAGACAATAGAGAACCTTTCCTTTGAGGAACTCGGACGTGTTATCGGTTTGCCGGACAACCAGCTTGCATCCTATTGCGATAGTATTTTCGCACTTCAACAGAAGGAATGGAAGACTCGCCCTTTCCCGGGAATTGTTGATGTTCTCTCGGAATTGGCCACACAGCACACTTTAGCCGTAGTCACGAACAGTCAAAGTGAGGTCGTTGCCGCCGCGTTGAACGCGTTCGGGCTTGGTTCGGCGATAACAGCGGTCAAAGGTGGCGAATCAGGGGCGAGCAAAGCCGCGAGAATTGCCTATCTCAGGGCAGCTCACGCCGCCGCTGGCGAGGCAACGCTCATGATAGGCGATACCGTCGGGGACATTCGCGCCGGAAGAGAGGCCGGCGTGCAAACAGCAGCCGTGACATGGGGCTTTCAACAGCGTGATCTCCTTCTCAAAGAAGCCCCTGATTGCCTGTTTGATCAGCCAGAGGAATTGCTCTCAATTGTTCGCGGTCAAGGGCACTTCTGCTCGTCCGTAAAATAACATAAGGTGAGTGCATATGAAATTTCGTTACAATACATCCGGGCACTGGTTAAAGGGAAACACTCACTTACACAGCACCGCCTCTGACGGGGTAAAGACGTTCTCCGACTAAAGCCCGCGCCTTAGCCTATGAAAGCAAGACTATGACACCCAGAGAATTATTCATCGCAGCGCTAAACCGAGAAACACCCACAGGCCGAGTACCTCATTTCGAACTGGAGTTCTTCCTTACGATGGAGGCTTTCGGTCGGGTGCATCCGTCGCAGAGGAACTACGGGCAGTGGAGTCAAATGTCTGAGCAGGAACGAACTCTGCATCGGCGCGACGTGGCCGATCTTCACGTAGCAGTTGCTCAGCGCTACGAACACGCGGGGATGCTGTATCATTCTCCAGGCGGCTGGAAAGAAGACGATACACGTTTGTCCATCGAACACGTTCGCGAACTGTCTGCAATGGACTACTTGATTACGCTGCATGGCGACGCGACATACTCACTCCCCAGCGGAGACGACATGATGGACTTCGTCGTAAAGGTAGCCGACCAGCCGGAAGAGATGAAGAATGACGCCCAACGGCGTGTGGACTCAGCCCTGAATCGCGGCGCGCTCATCAAAAAATGGGGAACGATCGACGGCTTCTGTCTGTGCTCTGACTACTGTTTCAACGACAATCCATTTCTGTCTCCTGTCATGTTCGACGAATTTGTCACCCCCTACCTTGTTCAGCTTGTGGCCGGATATCGAGAGATGGGGTTCTATGTCATCAAGCATACGGACGGGAATATTATGCCCATTCTCGATTCCCTCGTTTCAGCCAACCCACACGCCCTTCACAGCATCGACCCGCAGGGCGGCGTTGACCTCGCTGAGGTCAAACGGCGCGTCGGGGACCAGGTCTGTCTGATCGGAAACGTGAACTGTGCGTTGCTGCAGACGGGTACAGACCATGAAGCCTCCGCTGACGTTCGACGGGCGCTTGCGCAGGGCATGCCAGGGGGAGGCTATGTGTTCAGCACCAGCAACTGCGTGTATACCGGCATGGACCTGGAGCGTTACGATCTGATGCTGGACATCTGGCGCAATGAGGGAAACTACAAGTAAAGTCATAGTGAAATCGGAGACAGTACACATGACAGCCAAAATAACAGAACTGACAGAACCGGTCCGCGGGTGGCGTTATCACTCGGGTGCAACTCTGTACACCGAACGTCTACGCGACGGGCGACTCATCGCCGCCTCATTCCTGGATATGGGTATTCCTTGTTACGCGAACGACGAAGACCAAGACACGCCTGCTTTCGATCTGCAACTCGACGGAGAATCCCTCAATTTCGGTTGGGATCTGGCCGAGGCCACGGTGATCGGCGAAGACACCGATTCGCCGAGTGCCCGCCTGCTGTTGCGGCACACGTTGAAGCCAGTCGAACTCAAAATTGTCACGCTGGTCGGTGGCGACGGTTTCTTCCGGCGGCAAATGCAACTCCGGAATACATCGGGGACCGAGACGCTGGGATTGACCTCTGTATCACCGCTTGCTGGGATGGTCTGGCCGATGGAGGACAACCTACGCGAGAACCTGCACGATATCGGGGGGGTGCCGTACCGGATCGGATGGAATCAGGATCTCGAGTGGTGCACCGAGGGCAACTTCCAGTGGCAGGACGTACCGTTGAATACCGAACTGTGTTTCGGATCACGGCGCGGACGCAGTGGCTATACAACACCTTTCGCGGTGGCGCATAACAACGTCTACGGCGGTTATCTCGTGCTAGGCCTCTCCTGGTCGGCCAACTGGCGCATGAGTTTCCATTGCGACTATTCGCGCAACGGATCCAGCAAGCTGTTGTTTGACCTGCGCCCAGACGGACCGGTGCCGATGCGTATGATCGAGCCCGGCGAAACCATCGACTTGCCCGAGGTGCATTTCGGGATGAACCACGTAGGGTTCGACGATGCCGTGCAATGTTGGCATGCCTACCTGCGCCGGCATGTGCTCTACCGCGTTGGTGACGGCGTGCAGCCGATAATCTACAACCACTGGGGCTTCATGCAGCACGAAGTGTCCGAGCCCCGACTGCTGCACGAAATTGACATCGCAGCCGAGGTGGGGGCCGAGCTCTTCATGGTTGACGCCGGTTGGTATGCCGACGCTAATACTCCGTGGCCCGATACCAGCGGCGACTGGCTGGCTGGCAACCGGTTACCGAACGACCTGTTCCCGGTGTTCGAGTATGCGCGGAGCAAAGGTCTGCTCTGCGGTCTGTGGGTTGAGATCGAGAGTGCCGGCAAAGCATCGAAGATGGCCGACGAGCACCCGGACTGGTTCATCACTCGTTACGGCAAGCCCATCGAACGCATCCTCGACTTGGCCAAGCCAGTGGTCCGTGACTATGTGGAGTCTACCATCTTCCGGCTGATCGAGCGCTACCAGCTCGACATGTTCCGGCTAGATTACAATCTGGATGCTTGGGAAGGCGGATTCAACCTGAAGGACGGCCGGCAAGAGAGTACCCTCTGGCGCCACGTCGAGGCAATGTATGCTATCTTCGACAAGGTCCGCAGACGCTACCCGAAGCTGCAGCTCGAAAATTGTTCCAGCGGCGGCGCTCGCACCGACCTTGGGATGAACAGTCGCTTTACCACCGCTTGGATTTCCGACTGGATGCGCATGCCGCGCACGGTGCGCATCCTCAACGGCATGTCCATGGCTCTGCCTCCTGAGATGCTTAATCGGCTCTTCGGAGTCTGCATGAAAGGCAGCTACCGTGGCAACCTCGAAACCCAGTTGCACAACATCATCCTAGGCCACCCCGCCGTCAGCGGCCTAACACCGAGCCTGGCCGAAGCCAATCCCGAAGTGCTACGGTTGGTGAGAAAGTATCTGGGCATCTACCGGAACTTCATTCGCCCCTTCCACCGCGAGGCGCGCATCTACCACCATACCCCAGTACTGAAGGGCGCGGACGGCAGCGGATGGTGCGTCATAGAGAACGCGGCGGCAGACCGCAGCCGCATCATCGCCGGCGTATTTCGTCTAATCAACGCCGAGCAGGATGAATACTGCCTGCGCCTGCGCGGCGTCGATCCCGGCCGACGCTACCGCGTGACCACCGAACCCGATGGCACGGTGAGGGCGCTTGACGGCCACATCCTGGTCGATCAAGGACTCACCCTCCGTCTCGACACTCCACTTACTTCCCATCTACTGCTTTGTGAAGCAATAGACTAACGATCCCGTCTTGGTGAATATGGGGGAAATGTGAAGACAACAATCTCCTGCAGGTGACGTTCTAAAGTCCACTCCTGAGGAGTAACGTAAAGAAAAGCATGACAGTACAATCAAGCAAACCAAACATTGTCTACTTCTTTGTCGATGACATGGGCTATGGTGATGCCTCGTGTTTGAATCCCGAAGGGAAGATCCAGACTCCGAACATTGACCGACTCGCCCGGGAGGGGATGGTGTTCTCCGACGCCCACTCCAGCTCAGCGGTATGTTCGCCGTCGCGGTACAGCGTGCTGACCGGCCGCTATAATTGGCGCTCCTCCTTGCAGCGAGGAATTGTCGGCCTATATGGGGACCCACTCATTGCCGAAGACCGGCTCACCGTGCCGGGCTTCTTGAAGCAGCACGAATATCACACCGGTTGCATCGGAAAATGGCATTTGGGCCAAGGCTGGGACTTCGATGCTAACGGAGATGATTTCCATCCTAACGTTCCTCACGGGGGAGGCAAGATTTGCATGGATCCAGATCTCGCAGCCACCGCCGAGCAACAGACGCTCTGGAAGGAGAGCTTTTCGAAGCCAACCACTGGTGGCCCGACCGCACGCGGCTTCGACTACTATTTCGGTGTCGATGTTCCCAACTGGCCGCCTTACTGCTTTATCGAAAATGATTGTACTGTGGGCATCCCTTCGGAGTTTCTGCCAGCACGACTGCTGGGCAACAATCTGGCCAGCACCGCAGGTCCAGCCATGCCCTACTGGCATTTCGAGCAATTGCTACCGACCTGGGCAAAGAAAGCTGACGGCTACATCAAGGAACGGGTAGAAGCGAATGAACCGTTCTTTCTCTACCTTCCCATGACCTCACCACACACGCCGTTGTCGGTCAACAAGCCCTGGATTGGAAAGAGTGGCTTGAATAATCTTTATGCGGATCTCGTTATAGAGACCGATGATGTGTTCGGGCGCGTGCTAGCCTCACTGGAGGAACACGGCGTGGCAGACAACACTCTGGTCATCTTTGCCAGTGACAACGGATGCGCCCACTACATAGGCGCCCAAAAGATGGAAGCGCAGGGGCATTTCCCCAGCGGCAACTATCGGGGCTACAAGTCCGATGCATGGGACGGCGGACACCGCATCCCCTGCATCGCCCGCTGGCCTGGCGTCATCCGTCCCGGAAGCAACTGTGGTGATCTTGTCTGCCTCTCGGATCTCATGGCCACCTGCGCCGAGATCATCGGGGACACCCTGCCAGACAGCGCGGGTGAGGACAGCATGAGCATGATGCCCCTATTCCATGAAGCAGGCGCATCTAACCGCAACACAATCGTGCACCACTCGATTGACGGCAAGTTTGCCATTCGCGATGGCCGTTGGAAACTCGTGTTGTGCCCGGGCTCAGGTGGCTGGACCCAAAACGATGCTGATGCAGCAACGGAGGGCCTGCCCTTCGTCCAGCTCTACGATATGCAGGCCGACCCCGGGGAGAAGGAGAACCTGCAGGCGGCTAATCCGGAGAAAGTGAAGGATATGGTAGCACTGCTCAAACAACTTGTGGCAGATGGTCGCAGTACACCCGGCTCACACCAGAAGAACGACGTGCCTGTTGATATATGGAAGCTCAATACGATGCCTGATGTCGACCCGACAGTGATCGACGACTATTGAGGACGTAGAAATACCGACACCCATAGGCGTCGGGGGGGGGGGGTAGGTGACCCCCAAAGAGACCCCAAAAAAGAGCCCCGTGCCGGAAGAAATATTTCCCGGCACGCTTAGCCACAGGCATGATCTCAGCTATCTAGAGCCTATCCGAAAAGGTCGGAGGCACCAAAATCTCCAAATTTCCTAATCTTTGTCGCGAGCTTTGTCGCGAGCTTTGTCAATTCTTCTCTCAAACCTGTTCCCCTTTTCGACAAAGCTCAGGACAAAGCTCGCGACAAAGGGACAAGGGGGACCTTGTTTCCGGTCTGTTTTCTCATATTTTCGCCTCACCTCGGTTCAACCCCTTTTCGGATAGGGTCTATCTACTAAATGCCTACGCCCCTTCTGTAACTCGAAGAATTTGTAATTTGGCCCCACTATTCGAGTATTCTTCTGTTGCACGCGGGGGGTGGGGGAGACTACTCTCCAGTCAGTGGTAGAGCCATGGTGGATCTAGCTGAGTAGTTTCCAAAAAAAGCGTTCCGTAACTATAATTCACAGCGAATACACTGTGAATCAAGTGCGAAACGAGCATTCGGAAAAAAGAAGGACAGTAATGACTAAACGCGAAAACATGCTCAGGGCAATTCGTTTCGAGGGACCTGACTACATCCCCATGAGTTTCCATATTAATGCTGCGTGCTGGCACCACTACAACCAGAATGCTTTGCAGGATTTGATGGAAGCACACCCCTTTCTCTTTCCTGGTTTTCGGAGGGAGGACACAGTGACACCTCGCTATGGTCTGACTCAAAGGAAAGACGATCCGTATACTGATCCGTGGGGCTGTGTGTGGGAAACGACCGATGACGGGATCACCGGGTCCGTTCACCAGCATCCCTTGAAAGACTGGGCCACGTTCAATGACTACAAAGCGCCAGACCCTGACACGACTGATGGGACGGGGCCGATTGACTGGAAGAGTATCCGTACCCGTGTGGCTCGACAGAAACAGAACGGCGAATTGGTCGGAGCCGGATTACCACACGGGCACACATTTCTTCGCTTACAGGACATCCGGGGATATGAGAACCTGATTTTCGACATGATGGATGAAGAGCCCCGTCTATCGAAACTTATCGAGATGGTCGAAGCGTTCAACTATCAATTCGTCTTGAAATGGATGGAGCTGGAGCCCGACATGATGAGCTATCCCGAAGACCTAGGGATGCAGGTAGGTCCGATGCTTTCTCCGGACAGCTTTCGCAAATACATTAAACCCGTTTACCAGAGACTCATGAAGCCTGCACGCGATCAGGGCTGCATTGTGCACATGCACTCTGATGGCGACATTCGCACACTTGTCGATGATTTGATTGATGGTGGAGTCGAAATCATCAATCTGCAGGATCTAGTCAACAGCATTGACTGGATTGCGGAAAAGTTTGCCGGTCGCATATGCGTCGACTTGGATATTGACCGACAAAATATTACGGCGCGAGGCACACCAGAACAAATCGACAGTCTGATTCGGGAAGAAGTCACTAAACTCGGGGGCAAAGCAGGTGGTTTAATGATGATCCACGGTCTGTATCCCGGCGTTCCTCTTGAGAACATCAAGGCTCTAATGGATGCCATGGAGAAATACGCAACTTACTATTCATAAATGATAGGATTACTGAACCAGAGAATTGAATGTATTTGTACGTACCGCGCAATCCACTCATTCTGAGCATTCGATAGTAAAAGGAGATATAACATGACACCGAGAGAACGCCTTCTGACCGTACTACGGGGTGAAATCCCTGACTGTGTTCCAGTGGCACCGGATTTCTCCAATATGATTCCGGCTCGCCTGACGGGGAAGCCCTTCTGGGACCTCTATCTCTACAACGATCCGCCGATCTGGGACGCATACATTGACTGCGCTAAGCTTTTTGACATTGATGCTGTCATGGACGGCTACTTTCCGATGCAGTATCCTTCAGAGCAGACAGGTAGCGGTCCCGAATGGGAGCTATTCATCGTGTTTCAGAATGACGAGCGTATCGTTACTCAAGATTCCTACCTCGAGAATGGCAAACGCATCTGGCGCAAGACTGTGGTTGTCTACTATGTCGCGGACCCTCCATCGTATGGAATCAACCCAGAGGACATCGGCTTGCCACCGGAGCCTAAACATTTTGTGCCTGTTGAGGGCATTAAGCCGGTAGACATGAGCCCAAGCGGGCTGAAGCGAATTATGGGCTTACTGGGAGACCAGGGCCTCGTCGGAGTATTCTTGGCCTATACCTCTGCACTGTGTAATGAAAATGGGATCTACAACTACTACGATCATCCGGAATTGCACGAGCAGTGGGCAGTCGAGCGGGTAACAAATGTGGAAAGACGCTTTGAGGATATCATGGCGCTGGAGACAAAGCCTGACTTTCTCTGCGTGGGAGGTTCTGGATCGCTTGTGTTCCAGTCCGTTGATATTCTCAGACAGCTAGCACTTCCTGCCGTAAAGCGCGGAATCGAGCTAGCCACGGCAGCGGGAATCCCCACACATGTACATTCCTGTGGCCCGGAGAAAGCGCTGGTCAAGATCATGGCTGAAGAAACCGAGTTGACAGTGATTGATCCCTTGGAGATTTCGCCTATGGGTGACTGCAATCTTGCTGAACTGAAACGATTGTACGGTGACAAGATTGTACTCAAAGGGAATCTTCACACGACCGAGGTCATGCTTCGGGGCAGCGTTGCCGACGTGATTGCTGCCAGCAAGCAGGCTATCGACGACGCGGCAAAGGGAGGGCGGTTCATACTATCAACGGGGGATCAGTGCGGCCGCGACACACCCGATGAGAACCTGCGCGCCATGGTGGAGACGGCAAGGACATACGGGAGGTATTGAGGATAGATCGGGATAGAGACTCCTCTCAACCTGATCGTTCAACACAGAAGATGTAGTTGATGACAATAGCAGTGCTGTTTGCGCTCGTGGGAATGCCAATCATTCTTTTCTGGAGGGCTCCCGTCCTGTGGTCTCGACGTTTCCTACTACGCCTTCTCATGGGGATCATCTAGGTGTGGGCAATAATGGATGCCCCCGTTTGACTTGCTTTTGAGAAAACAGGAAACACATGAATATCTTTGTTTTATGTACTGGTCGCTGTGGCTCCATGACTTTTAAGAAAGCTTGTGGTCATATTGACAACTTCAGCTCAGCCCATGAGTCAAGATGTGGACGTCTCGGTGATTAGAGACTTGCATATCCGGAAAATCATATTGAAGTTGATAACAGATTGTCTTGGGATGACTTTAACGGTAGATATGGGGACTGGGGCAGGCCGCTTGTGCTCTACCTTGCTCGGAGGCTGAGTGGTACCACACTCAAAGAGATAGGTGACGGAGTTGGTGGCATGAATTACAAGGCCGTCTCACGCGCTCTTTTCAGGTTTAAAAAGAGGATGGAGAAGGACAAGAAGATAGCCAAGATAGCCAGAAAGCTGCTTTCTGAAGTGTAGAGTAACTTTATTTGCAATCAATTGAACCTGACGCATGAGGCGTGGGGGTAAACGGAGGATAGGATAATGAGACGAGTTGGACTAATGTGTGCGGCATTGTTGTTGGTTTGTTCATGCAGCGAGAAGAACGCTTCCGTTACGGGGAGTGACGTTGAGAAACCGGCCAAGCCCATAAGGATGGCCCCAGAGACGTTTGAGTATAGTGAAACGCCAACCGTCGCAATAATCCCAAATGGCCCGGTCACGGGATCATTGGCCGGTAAAGCTTTTACGCCTGGCATGATCTATTTTACGCCCGGCATGGAGAAATGGGCCGTGCGGCTGATTGAGAAATTCCCTGAGTCGCCGACAGACGCCGGGTTTGGCGATGACGGCATGATGCTGGATATTGAGTTTGGGTTGGATCCGGCGCAAGGCAAGACCTTCACCAAGACCAATGATTACAATGATGGTATTGTATCGTACTACAAGACTGATGGCACGATCGACAGTTGGAGTGGTAAGAATAGTTTTGCCATTGAGATAACCGAATGGGAGGCCGTGCCGTTTGATGCCAGTGGTGAAAGCGAGTTCTATGTGGCCGGCAAGGCATCAGGCTATCTCGCGGTATGCTTTGAAACTGATGGCGAAGATGTCCCCGATTCATGGGCCGCCGGTTCCTTTAAGGATGTTCCTGTGCTGTACCAAGGCGCACCGTTCTGGACCGAAGAAGATTAGCAGTTGTTCGGTGAGGTTGCCGGGCGTAGAGTTGTCTACGCTCGGTTTGCCACTGATTCTTTGCGCCGTTTCCGCAACAACACCAGCGCGGCGATGACGCACAGTAAAGGATATCCGGCGACCCAGCCGATGTTGAAGAATTGGCAGGCCAACAAGGCGTCTGCCAGATAACCCGCCAGTGTCTCTTCGGGGCTTGCGAACAGCTCCACGATTAGCGGTTTTTCGGTTGTGGTAATACCGCAGCCCAGCAGCGAGGCGGCGATGGCGATACGATGATCCTTGATCTTCCGTCCCGCGCGGATCGCCGCCATCGTATAGACGCGACCGTCAGCGTCTGTACCCGTGGCGGTGACTGTGTCTGTGCCGGGCACATCCACTAGCACGCTGGCATCATTGTGTGCGCTGCTCCGTACGGCCCATGCTTTCACCGTTACCGTTGATGTGTCGAAGCGCATGGTTGAAGTGTCAACGAAGGTGTCAGCAACAATTGGTGCAGCCCGATAGAAGGTTCGGATCGTCCGGTTATTGTGGCTGTTGCCCGTCCATATGTGAGTTCCTTCGTAGTCTCGCATGACGATGCCGTTGGTCAGATAGAAGATGCGACCATCGTCGCTGTTCACAGCATCTGCCAGCGAGACGCCCTTTAGTATTTCGCCGCGTTGGGCATAGAAGTAATCATAGATGTTCGTGCTGCATATGGCAGCCGGGCCCAGGGCAATGCAGGCCGCGAGCATGACGGCTCCACGTTGGCCGGCGGTAGCCCGACGAGAACGGATGCTGGCGACGATGCATACCAGGCCGGTCACGATTGCCCCGACAATGGTTACCGCGACATTCGTGTAAGCCGCCAGGAGTGCGGCAACCGCGATCGTTATATTGAGAGTCAGCAGTCCCAGCAAGTATGCCAGAATAAAGTTCTTTGTACTTTTCATGGCATTAGTATGCAGTAAACCTGCCCACCGATACAATGCCGGAGAGTATAGAGGCAGGTCATAGCCGTAGCGCCCCGTTCCAAAATAGCACCTTTTGTCATGATCTAAGACTGGCTACCAGGGTCCCTCAGAGCTATATTGGTGGGGCGCAACCGTGCGTGGGCCTTGAGCGGAGCAAGGGGGCCAGGTATGGATGGAGCTGAGACAGGGGAATCTGTATGGAACAGGAAATGCTTGCCCGCGACACGTCAAAAAGAGCAGCCACAATAGGAGGGATTGGGTCGATACTCTTCTGGTGCTGGAGTGGAGTGTGTTTCACTCAAGGCGGCAGACTACTCGGGGCTATGCCGTACCTCGCCCTGATGACGGCAACAGGCACGTTGACGGTTGCGGTTCTTCATGTATGCGGGCACCGCCGGCTTTCCGAGTTGATCGCTCTGCCGCCGCGCGTCGTCATAGCCGGGTTCTGGGGAGTAGCCGTCTACACTGTCTGTCTGGCCTGGGCATTTTCCACGGCGGAACCCCATGAGATTGGCCAGATTAACCTTCTCAACTATCTCTGGCCTATCTGGATTGTCTTGCTGAGCTCCGCAATGCTTAAAGGGCATAGGTGTTCCCCATCCACATTCCTGGGCGCCTTGCTTGGCTTCAGTGGCGTAATCATCTCGCGCGGTGTGGAGGACCTCTTTCATATCCCGAACCGGCCTCTTCCGCATATCGTGGCCCTGGTTGGGAGCTTTCTCTGGGCGCTCTACTGCATCCTGCTCCGAAGATGGCGTATCCGTGAGGAAGATGGCGGAACCGCCCTAAACTTTGCGATGTGTTCCATCATGGCCGCGGGGCTAGCAACTTGGCGAGGCGAGTGGACATCTGTTGTCATGACCCCGAAAGCTGTGTTCTGGATACTCTTTGGGGGCATTGGCCCCGTCGGCCTTGGCTATCACTGGTGGGAAACCGGCATGAAGCGTGGCGCGGTAAGGTTTCTCGGTCTTCTCGCATACTTCATCCCGGTGGGATCCTCAATCCTGATTGGGCTGTTCTTCCGGAAATCCATGAATCTAGGACTAATCCCAGGGGCGATGATGATCGCGATCGGCGCCTGGTTTGCGGGGCGCAAAGAGAAGATGGAACGCTGAGCCCCTGAACGTTTGCGTCGCCCTGATTCGAGTGGGGTGATCCATCTTCAAAGGTGGCAGCTCTTTTCCAGGAGTCTACACATTGCAAACGTTCGTCAGGCATGACGGAATTATTGCAGGTTTCGTACTCACTGAAAAAGGCAAGAAATACCTTTCGCCCTTTATAGCCTTGGCGGCGGAGGTTCCGCAGTTGCCTTCGTCTAGTATTTCCCCTACGCTCAAATGAACGTAGAGAGGTTCACATACAGGGAACTTGAACCCCATCCCCCCGTCACCTACGGCAATGGAGGACAAGTTTAGTTCGCGCCCATGCTGGGCGTACCCACAAAGTGGACTATATTTCCAAAGGCTCGAATATAAGCCTTTGAAAAATGTTTACTTCAACGTTCGCTTCTTATTGTTGGAAAACTGCTATGAATCCAAACGAACGGTTCGTCATTTCGTTTACCAAAGACCGCGGCAGAGGAAATCTTCCATTCCTTCGCAATGCAAAGACAGTCACTCTCTACCACGCAACCCCGGAAACAGGAACCTATTCGCACCACAGTCACATCACCCATTTCAAGGGGGTTCTCTATGCCATGTGGAGTAACCACCTGAAGGACGAAGACGCTCCCGGTCAACGTGTACTTATGGCACGCTCACTCGATCAAGGGGAGACATGGGATGAGTTCATGGAATTGTTTCCACCGCTGGACCGTGTTGATCTTGCTTCTGAAGATGGCCAGGGAAGACGCACGCAATGTGCCAACGGCTTTACCGTTATTGACGGTGTCCTATATGCATTCTCAGAAGTGTGGGATGACGGCGGAGAATGTCGCACAGGTGGTCGCGGGCGTTTGGTTCGGACTGTCCATCCAGACAGAGGGATCGGTGCCCTCTTCTGGCTGGGCAAAGAATCTCCTGCCCCGAAGGCCGGGGTGCCAGCCTATCCGATCGGCGATCCCAATGTTGTCGGGAAGATCATTACGCACCTTGGTCGTCCTGGAAATGAGCTCACTTGGGATTTCAGGCATCTCACCACGCGACCCACGGCAGCCGACGGCCACCTGCTTTGCGAACCGACTTCGGCCTGGAAGCTAAAAAATGGCACGTGGTGCAAGCTGTACCGTGATCTTGGAAAGAGCAACCAGAACTACGTGTCGTTCAGTCACGATGATGGCGCGACATGGACCAAAGCGACTCAGACGAACTTTCCGGATGCCAATTCACGGTCCACCGCCGGGGTACTTCCTGACGGCCACGTCTATGTCGTCAGCAATATCTTCCCGCAAGGACGTGATCCACTCGCTATCTCTTTAGCAGGAGACGGCTTAACTTTCAATCAGGTGGCTCTAATCCGACGCAACGCGCCTCCGCTCAAACACGAAGGTCGCTGGAAAAATGTCGGTTTTCAGTACCCCCATTCGGCGGTTATTGGAGATACTCTATGGATCGTTTACTCAGTGAACAAGGAAGACATTCAAGTAACACAGATACCACTAACCGAAATTTACTCATTGAGTGGCTGAATCGCGTTGACCATACCCACTGAAGGCCGCAGCCGACCTTCAGTCGTCTGGTCACGCACGACGTTGGCCCTAAAATCACAAGAAGGAGAACATAATGTTTACTGAGCTATCACAAATACGCAACGCAACAACTGGCCGAGTGTCATCATGGGATACAACTGGCCGAAATGCAGATCGCTGGATAATTCCTTCCGGAGAATCCCGTATTCTTGCCGATATACAGGGTTCAGGGAAACTTACTCACATTTGGATGACACAGCCAAATCACTATCGCGAGTGCCTTCTGAAGATAACCTGGGATAATGCAAAACACCCAAGTGTACTTTGTCCGTTGGGAGATTTTTTTGGTTTGGGGCATGGGCTTGTAGCCTCCTATGAATCACTTCTATTTTCCGCATCAACGCGTTCTCCTTATCAGTTCAATAAGGGGTGCGCTCTGAATTGTTATGCTCCGATGCCCTTTCACGAAAGAGCGGTGATTGAACTTGTCAATGAGAGCAAAGAAGACCACACCCAATATTTCTATATCGACTATGAATTAGACGAGAATATTCCTGAAAACAGTGGTTATTTCAGTTCCGAATTCAGACGAACAAATCCATTCGGGGGCTGGGGGCATGAAATCGCTTCAAATGCTGTTGGCAGCCATTTGGCAAACATTGTAAACAAAGAACGCCTTGCCTGGGAAAACAACTATGTAATTTTAGAGACAAAGGGAAAAGGTCATTTCCTCGGGTGTAATCTCAGCGTTACTAACTTCAAAGGTGATTGGTGGGGTGAGGGTGACGATATGATTTGGGTGGACGGTTATAAGTGGCCACCAGATCTTCACGGCACGGGTTCAGAGGATTATTTGAATCAGGCATGGGGCATGCAAGACAATGCATTCCTACGTCACGGTAGCTCAATATTTGAAGGCAAAACAACCATCATTCCCTCACTCTGTCCTTGGGGAGAAGGTGGCTATCAGACCAGCTATGTTCATCACCTTGAGAATCCGGTCCATTTCACTAAAGAGATAAAGGTTACGATTGAACATGGGCATGGAAACCATTTGGCCAATGAGATGTCATCAGTCGCATATTGGTATTCTTTAGAACCCGGGAAAGCCAAGAACCCTCCACCCGCAGCAAAGCGTCGGCCAGTATTCCGTGATAACACAGGAAATTGGCTATACGACAAGAGTAATCAATGTCCCGGAAAACAGATTGAGCTAACTTCAGAAATGAAGAAGATGAAAGCTAAATGGAAAAAAGAATACGGAGAATCGCTAGGCTAACATTCCTTTGACAAGCAACATATTCATGCTAACTCTAATGATTAAGTTACCGAACCAATCTCCTGGAGGCGACAGCCTGAAGGCCGCGCCTCAGGAGTGACGTTGAAACTGAAAAAAGGATCACGACAATGTGGAAAGCAAACTGGGAAGATACGAAGCAACATTTTGTAGACTGGTGGAATCACGAGGGGTTGGTAATAGGAATGTGGGGAGCTCCTCCGTGCGAGGGCTTCCTCCATGAACAGCCCCCACTGGCACCCAAGGCGAAATCTATCCGCGACAGCTATCTTGATGCTGGATCAAGAGCCCAACGTAATCATCATGTTCTCGCTCATCGTTCATTCCCTGTCGATGTGTTGCCGATCTCAGAGACAGACATCGGGCCAGGATCACTTGCGCTCTTTTTAGGGTGTGAACCCGGTTTTTCACCAGAGACCGTATGGTTCGAGCCCTGCATTCACCTTTGCGAAAATCCAGAGGACTTGCCTCCTTTTCAATTTCATGAGTCAAATGAATGGTGGAAGGTGACAAAGGCGACTCTGGAAGCTTGCGCAGAACTGGGCAGGGACAAATATCTGGTTGGCTGTCCCGATCTTGTTGAGAATGTGGATATCCTAGCCTCGCTTCGCGATCCACAGACGCTTCTCATGGATATGATCGAACGGCCAGACTGGGTGCAACAGAAGGTTACCGAAATCAACCAAGTTTGGTTTGAAGCCTACCAACGAATATACGATATCATCAAGCTCCCTGACGGGAGTTCCGCGTTCGGAGCATTTTATATTTGGGGGCCCGGAAAGACCGCAAAGGTCCAGTGCGACGCGTGCGCCATGTTCTCTCCTGACATGTTCCAATGCTTTGTTGTTCCGGGCCTAACCGAACAGTGCCGATGGCTCGACAACTCCATGTACCATCTCGACGGCACCCAAGCTATGTGCCATTTGGACGCTTTGCTGGAGATCGAATCACTGGACGCAATTGAGTGGACTCCTCAGGCAGGGATCGAGGGAGGCGGAAGTTCCCGCTGGTTCGAACTGTATAAGAAGATCTTGAAGGCCGGCAAATCAGTGCAGGTACTCGGGGTAAGGAGTGATGAAATTGTGCCCCTGCTGGATGCCATCGGCGGAAAAGGAGTCTACATAATGTCAGACTTCTCCTCGCTCCAGGAAGCCGAGACATTGATGGCAACGGTCGAACAATACAGGTGATTTCTAACCGCATCCTGCACGCTATGCGCTGCCGCGCAAGCGTGAGGATCACGTTCGAGAAAGAAAAATGAAAACAATATCATTAACGGACGGTTGGTGCATCACCAGGAGTTTACCAGGAAAAGGGGATCCTGCAGAGCTGTCGGCTATCGGATTGGGTAACGGCCCGAGCTGGCATGAGATTGCAGTGCCTGGCGATGTCAATGCGGTTCTGGTTCGGGACGGCCGTATGCCTGATCCGCATATCGGAGACAACGGTCGACAGTGCTATTGGGTGACTGCTCATGACTGGTGGTACCGTTTGGAGTTCAGGCCGGTTGCCACTGAGGAGAAAATCACAGAGCTGATTCTGGACGGCATAGATGGACACGCTGATGTGTTTCTCAACGGACAAGCCCTTGGTCGTGCCGAGAATGCCTTCCACCCCCACCTTTTTGATGTAACGTCTATCCTGTGTGCTGACGCGCCGAACGTTCTGCTGTTACGGTTCGAAGCAATTGATACAGTAATGGGTACCCCTCGTGTCGATGAACTCGCCGGATGGAAAAATCGCAAGGTCTTAATGCGCAAGCCACAGTATTCCTTCGGTTGGGACTGGGCGCTGCCGCTGCCGTCCATCGGCATTGCGGGAGATGTCCGCCTGGAAATGCACGACGGCAAACGACTCAATTATATCAACGTGAAACCGCATTTAGATGGCCGGGTCGACGTCAAACTACGCCTAAGCAATGCCTGCTGTGAGGCCGATTATCAAGTCATCGTCCGTGTCGAAGGGCATCGTTTCACCAAGGCTGTAACGATTCATCGCCCGGGGCGATGTCACCTTTACACTTCTATCCAGGTGCCCGATCCGCAGTTGTGGTGGCCAAATGGATTCGGCAGCCAGTCGCTCTACACATATCACATTTCTCTTATCGAGGGCGGGCACGTTGTCGACGAGAAGTCAGGGCGTTTCGGATTCCGGGAAATAGCCATTGAGGAGAACCCATTCACCGAGGATGCTGGGCCGGGAATATCCTTCTGGTTCAAGGTAAACGGTCGGCGGATTTTCTGCAAGGGAGCCAATTGGATCCCCCTAGAATTATGGCCGGCAACAGCCCGCGACGATCAGTACCGATTTTACATACAGAAAGCCGTGGACGCCAATTTCAACATGCTCAGGGTATGGGGAGGCGGCATCTATGAACGAGAGATATTTTACGACCTTTGCGACGAACAGGGCATCATGGTCTGGCAGGACTTCATGTTCGCCAGCGCCGGTTATCCCGTGGATCTTCTGCGCGAGCGGATCATTGCCGAAGCCGAGTATCAAATCCGTCGTCTGTGTAATAGACCATGCATCACGTTATGGTGCGGCATCAATGAAGATGCCTTTTCCTGGGGACTGCCCTCAGACAATGGCGCCAACGACTGCCTAGCCGATACAGGAGTTTACAGCGATATAGACGACAAACTGAAAATCGACCGGGTTCGCAATGATCCGCAGATTTACACCATGCTTTTGCGCGGATTGGTAAGCAAGCTCGGTCTCGGCGTACCCTATACCGAAAGCAGCCCTCAATCTCACGACGACTGCGGCAATGACCCGTTCAGCGGCAACAGCCACCTCTCCGCCTGGAAGTTCGCTCTGTTCAGTCGACGGAAACAACCGGAGAAATTCCGAGAGCATTTTGAACAACCACAGTCTTTTGATTCGGAATTCTGCATCCAGGGACCGTGTAGCGTGGCAAGTGTCCGGCGCTTCATTCCCGAAGAACATCATTGGCCGCCGGATGATATCTGGGAATACCACATTCAGCGTGGTCACGCCAACATACCGCATCATGAGCAAACCCTGATCATCGCCAGTGGTATTTTCGGCGAGATAACGGATCTGGAGAAATACGTAAAATATGGTCAGGCAACACACGTTGAGATGATGCGCAGTGAATTCGAATCGGCCCGTCGTGATCGTCCCAACAACGGCGGTACGATGATGTGGATGTTCAATGACTGCTGGCCTACCAGCAACTGGTCGATAATCGACTACTACCGACTGCCTAAACCTGCATTCTACGCTGCTAAACGCGCATGCGCCCCGTTCCTGCCAATCGTCTTCGAACGCGCTGGAAAAATAGGATTCTTTTTCTCAAATGATACACCGGACGCCGCTGCCGTAAAACTGGAAGTTGGTCAGGCCCATCTCAACGGTGATTCCGTCTGGACTCGTCACATGAGTGGTTGGGTCGCGTCGATGGACACCGGTTGTTTCCTGGAAGTTCCGCGTGAGGATCTCAGCTTGGAGGTCGGCGATTTCCTCTTTATCTACGCCGTCGCAAACGATTGCCTTCTCCCAGCAGTAACCTATTTCCCTGACGGATGGCGTAACATCACTTGGCCACAGCCCAACGTGAGCCTCGACGTCATTTCTTGTCAGCGTGAAGAAACGGGCTTCCAGACCCAACTGAGCGTGGCCTCCCAAGCCTTCGCGCGCCTACTGCATGTCTGCGTCTCCCCGAGCGCTGGCGCTCATTGGCTGAGTGACAATTTCGTGGATTCACCTCCAAACACGAGCGTTAAAATGACGTTGTGGTCCGAGCGGGAAGTCAGCCGCGACATATTGCATGTCGGACACTTTTTGACAGACTGGCCGTAGAACAAAAAGAGAGTTCCGATAAAATGATGCGCTCGACAAGCAATAGCCGCACAGCGGCCATTGCTTGCGAGTGATCTTGGCAGAAAGGACAAAACATGGAACCTATTTCAGTACGAGATCGTGAACTCTTGAGACAGCGGGCTCGGATTCCAGCGGTTCCAAATTAGGAAATCTTCGAGTTGCGGGAGGGGCTTCGGACATGAAAGTCAGCGTCGCCGATCCTAATCGCACTCCTCTGCACTCGCCGATCCTG
>Ga0307929_1000571_pt1 | contig 34816 bp, 27 predicted proteins | sample AceLakmetage1330_FD_203160 | JGI IMG/M metagenome (GOLD analysis project Ga0307929, IMG submission 203160) | Saline water microbial communities from Ace Lake, Antarctica - #1330 | ecosystem: Environmental > Aquatic > Non-marine Saline and Alkaline > Saline | place: Antarctica: Ace Lake...
GAGATGAAGCGGCTGGACCGGCTGATGTCTGCAGATGGAGCTGGCATGGTTGTTGTCTGGGGGCGGCGAAGGCTTGGGAAGAGTCGTTTGCTAACAGAGTGGTGCTGTCGGCATAAAGGATCTTACTGGGTTGCCGATGAATCTGCATCTGCCATTCAGCGGAAATATCTGGCATCTGAACTTGAACCCGTATTCCCTGGAATATCATCAGCAGACTACCCCGACTGGAGCGTGTTACTGGATTGCGTGGCACGAGAAGCAAAGCAGAAAAACTGGAGAGGTCCGCTTGTCTTGGATGAGTTTCCCTATTTAGTCGCAAAGGCGCCTGAACTTCCCAGCGTTCTTCAACGATGGATTGATCGTGAGAAACGTGAAGGTGGAATTGTATTGGCATTATCGGGTTCAAGTCAGTGCATGATGCAGAGCAGCATTTTGAATTCAACCGCACCTCTTTACGGGCGGGCTGATGAGATTCTGAAGATACTGCCGATACTGCCTGGATACATAAATGAATCTTTGTCCATTATCGAACCGCAATTCGCGCTTGATTATTATACATGCTGGGGAGGTGTTCCGCGTTATTGGGAGTTATCCATGCCATTTGGTTCAAATCAAATGGATGCAGTCAGTGACTTAGTGCTTTCTCCGTTGGGGGTTCTTCATGACGAGGTTGACAGACTGCTGCGACAGGAAATGCCGTCCGCGATATATTTACGACCCATTCTTGATGCCATAGGATTGGGGGCAAGCAAATCTTCAGAGATTGCTGGACGCCTTCAAACTCCGGCAACATCTATAACCCGCGCATTGAAGCAATTGCAGGAGCTGGGGTATATAAAGCGTGAGGTCGCTTATGGTGAAAGTGAAAAGAATAGCAAAAAATCACTATACAGAATATCTGATCCATTTTTACGGTTGTGGTTTCGTGCGGTAGCGCCTCATCGTGGTGCTCTGCAATCGGCATCGGCAGCGGAAAGATTAAGGATATTAAAGACGGTTTGGTCGCAGCTGAGAGGAGATGCCTGGGAAGATCTTTGCCGACAGTCTATCCCCTATTTGTCATTTCTCAACAAGGAGTGGATGTCTGCTGGGAGGCACTGGGTATCAACTGGTCATGAATGGGATGTTGTATCAAATTCACTGGATTCATCCACGGTATTGCTTGGCGAATGTAAAAGTCTCTCACGGTCTGCAAACAAAGGCGATATCGACAAAATCCTTCGAGAAATGTTAAAAAAAAACATTCCATTGCTGCGTGGCATGGATGATGCAAAAAAAGAATATTTGATTTTTATTCCCTCAGTCGACAAAGCAAACATTTCTCTGCCAGAAAATATACATCTAATAACGGGTAGCCAGGTGTTCAGCTCGTTGATGTAGCAGGGCGCAACAGTCTAGAATCTAGGCCTGACGCTACTCCATAGCCAAGTACGTGCGCATCTTCGAGGCGCATGCTTTTTGTGCCCCCCAGTGGGGGCACATCTCGGAGATATGTGCGTACTGCAAGAGGTTTTCAAGTACGTGCGCATCTCCGAAGCGCATGCTTTTCGGTGCCCCAGCGGGGCACATCCCCGACAGTCCCTCATCGGGGTTCCCAACTAGGAGATATGTGCGTACTGCTTGGGATCTGCTGTGCATATTTCCGAGATGGACGCTATTCAGTATCTGCACATCTCCGAGGCGCAGGGATCCCGTTCCTCACAAAATGTGAGTCATAATGACTCTTGTTGTCTCGCGAATATCTTGATTTGGGTCATTGTGGCCGTCTTTCTATGTATTTTAGTATTCTGTAACATGCTGTATTGTAGTGATATAAGTTGATCAAAATAAAAAATATCCTCTTGGTATGTAAATTGCTGGATTATGATGCAGTGAATCAATTGGAAGGAGAGCATTATGGATTTGGAAAAACTGACTCAGCGAGCCCAGGAGGCTATGAAATCGGCGCAGATTAAGGCCATTCGGTATGGGCATCAGGAGGTAGATGGTGAACATCTTCTCCTGTGTCTGCTTGAGCAGGAAGGGGGATTGGTTACGAGCTTGCTTGAGCGCATCGGAGTGAACCTTGCGACGTTTCAGGTTCGGTTGGAGCAAGTGTTGGAACGTCGCCCTCGTGTGTCCGGCGGAGCCACGGAAAGTGGTAAGGTGTACGTGACGCAGCGACTAAATGCATTATTGGTAGCTGCTGGCGATGAGGCCCGTAAGTTGAAGGATGAGTATGTGAGTGTGGAACACCTGTTTCTCTGCTTTGTGTCCGAAGGCAAGAAGAGTGATAGCGGACGGCTTTTGGCCGAATTTGGTGTCACGCGCAATGGGGTTCTAGAGCTGTTGCGTCAGATTCGCGGTAATCAGCGTGTCACGAGTGATAATCCTGAAGGGGGCTATGAGGCGCTTGAGAAGTATGGCTCAGACTTGGTGGCATTGGCAAAGTCCGGAAAACTGGATCCGGTGATTGGTCGCGATGCGGAAATTCGAAGTGTCATTCGCATTCTGTCACGCAAAACAAAGAATAATCCCGTTTTGATTGGTGAGCCAGGGGTGGGTAAGACGGCAATTGTTGAGGGGCTGGCGCATCGTATTTTGAGAGGCGATGTTCCCGAGGGATTGAAGAATCGGACTCTGTTTTCGCTTGATATGACATCGCTGATGGCTGGGGCAAAGTACAGGGGTGAGTTTGAAGAGCGGTTGAAAGCAGTGCTCACGGAAATCAAAGCAGCCGAGGGGCGCATCATCCTCTTCATTGATGAAGTGCATACGATCGTGGGGGCGGGGAAAACGGAGGGATCCTCTGATGCTGGAAATATGCTGAAGCCGATGCTGGCGCGCGGCGAGTTGCACTGTATTGGCGCAACCACGCTTGATGAGTATCGCAAGCATGTTGAAAAAGATGCCGCATTGGAACGCCGATTTCAGCCTGTCTTGGTGGATGCACCTACGGTCGAGGATACGATCTCGATCTTGCGTGGTCTAAAGGAGCGGTTTGAGATCCACCATGGGGTTCGGATTCTTGATGCTGCTCTCGTCGCATCGGCCGTGCTTTCCGATCGCTATATCAGCGATCGCTTCTTGCCCGACAAGGCGATTGACCTGATGGACGAGGCGTGTGCCTCCATCCGGACAGAAATCGACTCCATGCCGGTTGAGCTTGATGAGATGACGCGCAAAGTGATGCGCCTTGAGATTGAAGAGACGGCACTTAAGAAAGAAAAGGACAAAGCCAGCAAGGAACGGCTTGAAGTTTTGCGCAAAGAGTTGGCTGACCTGAAGGCGGACGCAGATGCCATGCAATCTCAGTGGGACAAAGAGAAACGGTCGATTGCCGATGTGCGTGCGATACGCGAGCAACTGGACCGAGCGCGACAGGAGAGCGAAGAGGCGGAGCGTGCGCACGATCTTGAACGGGTTGCAAAGCTTCGTCATGGCGTGATTCCAGAGCTCGTCGAAAAGCTGAAGCAGCAGGAACAAATGCCGACAGAGCCCTCGCTTCTACGTGAAGAAGTCACCGAGGAGGAAATTGCCGAAGTGGCGTCGCGATGGAGTGGTGTGCCGTTGAAGCGGTTGCTTCAAGGGGAGCGTGAAAAGCTGATGAAGTTAGATGAAACGCTGCATGAGCGTGTGATTGGGCAAGATGAGGCGGTTCAGTCTGTGGCGGATGCCGTGTTGCGTGCCAGGGCGGGAATCAAGAATCCGCAACGGCCCATTGGGTCATTCCTGTTTCTGGGCCCGACAGGGGTTGGCAAGACTGAGCTGGCTCGGGCGTTGGCATTGGCTTTATTTGATTCGGAAGAGAGCATGGTTCGTATTGACATGAGTGAGTACATGGAGAAGTACGCTGTGTCGCGATTGGTTGGCGCGCCTCCGGGTTATGTTGGTTATGAGGAAGGCGGGCAGCTCACGGAAGCGGTTAGGCGCAAGCCATACAGTGTTGTGTTGCTGGACGAGATTGAAAAGGCCCATCCAGACGTATTCAATGTGTTGCTCCAGATTCTCGATGATGGGCGACTGACCGATTCGCAAGGTCGTACCGTCAATTTCAAGAACACGATTGTGATTATGACTAGTAACATTGGATCTTCGCTGCTTTTGGACGGCATTGACGATGCAGGGGTCATGAAGGAGGGGGCGCGGGATGCGGTGATGCAGCGACTGCGGGAGCACTTCCGACCTGAGTTTTTGAACAGGGTTGATGAGGTTGTCCTATTCAAGCCTCTGCTTCTGGAGGAGATCGAGCGAATTGTTGAGTTGCTCATCCAGGAACTAGCGGAACGGCTTCAAGCCCAGTCGATTGCGATTAGCGTATCGCCGGATGCTTGCCAATTCATTGCACGTGAGGGATTTGATCCCATCTACGGCGCCCGTCCTCTCAAGCGATTCCTGCAGCGGGAGGTGGAAACGCCCGTGGCGCGGCTTATCCTTTCGGGAGCTGTGGTTCCGGGCGGAACGGTTGAGGTCTCTGTCAAACAGGGGACACTACAGATTATAGAAAACGCATGTAAATAAGGACGGGGCGGGGGCGCCCCAGCTCCATTTTTACAGAATAGGTTGTTTTGGGATATTTCTTTCGCTGGACTCTGTACAATATGTAGTGGGTGCGTCATCCCTAGTTTGTCGAGGGATCTCTTGCTTGTCGTCACGCGTTTCCCATGAGATCCTTCGACTCCGCTCAGGATGACAAAAATAAGAACGTCGTGAGAAATATCAAGATGTAGGGGGTAGTCCAACAAAGGATATACCGCCATTAGGTCATTTTTGGGTAGTGGAGGTAGCCCTCCCCCCTCCTCAGGATCGGGATTTCCGGACTGGCTTCGGGGCCGCATTATAGATGCGTGTACGTTACACGACAGGAGGAGTGAAGCGTGGCTTGACGAAGACGGGTGGATGCATGTAGATCGGGTTGAGCGGCTCGCCGGGAGTGTCCAATGTCTTTCGCGTTCTTGCCAGAAGGGCAATGTCGGTTGCTGTTGGCACTTGATCGCCTTCGATGAGCGTTGCCGATGGTGGGATGACGGCTTGAAGATCGTCGCCAAGGCGTTCGTGGTCTGGTGAGACAATCGTGTCGCCGAGTTTGAGATGGTGTGCAAATTCGTCGATGGGAATCAGCTCAAATGTGCCCGTTTGCCGAGGCGCATTCTTGTGCACCTCGAAAATTCCCACCCATAGCCGTTTCCGTCTGGCGTCGCCAATGACGAGGATACGTTGTCCCGCAATATTGCCTTTGAGTTGGAGCCGCATGGCGATGGCTTCTGCGCTGCTGATGCCGATGATGGGTGTGTGCGTTGGTAGGGCCATGGCGCGGATGGCGGAGAGCGCGAGTCGTAGGCCTGTGAATCCGCCTGGGCCCAATCCCACGCCGAACAGATCTACACTGTCGAGTGAGATGTTGTGCGATTTCAGAAGGGAATGGATTGCTTCAAACATACGCTGTGAGGCCCCTCTTGTCGAAAGCCACGATGCATTACCGAGATGTGCGTCGTTGTGTAGCAATGCGACAGTGGGGGTCGCGGTTGATGCCTCAATTGCAAGCGTGTAGTTCATGGCTATGAATAAAGCAGAAATTTGGAAAGTAGAAAGCAGAAAATGTGCGCCTCGGAGATGCGCACGACCTTGATGCGCACATTTAGTAGGCACATATCTCCGACATGTACCCGGAATGGGGCTGGTGTTTTTTTAAGTGTTTACGTATCATGCACGCGACTTGAACTGAAATGAAATGCTCTTCGAAGGAGGCTGTTATGGCGTTGAACATTGTTGGGAAGATTGATGAGAGCGTAAAAATCAATCACGTGCTGGCAAGTGTGTCGGACAAAACGGGCTTGGATGTCTTGATTCCGGGATTGGTGGCAGCCAATCCGGAGGTGATGATTTACTCTACGGGTGGCACGTATAAGGCTATTCAGAATATTCTTGGTGAAAATGCATCTCGTAATCTGACTGCCGTGTCTGAGTACACAGGTCAACCGGAGATGCAGGGGGGGCTCGTTAAGACCTTGGATTTTAAGATCTATCTTGGTCTTCTCAGCGAGACTTACAATGAAGCCCATAAAGTCGACTTGGCTCGCGTTGGGGCAGTGGCGCTAGATATGGTCGTTGTGAATCTCTATCCGTTCCAGTCGACCGTAGCTCAAGATGGGGTGACTCCAGAGAAGGCTAGAACAAACATTGATATTGGTGGTCCTTGTATGGTGCGTGCCTCGGCAAAGAATTATTTGCGGGTTGCTTCGGTTACAGATCCCACGGACTATGCTGGTATCTTGCGGGAGCTTCAGGCGGGAGATGCAACGCTTTCGCTCGCAACGCGCCTACGGTTGATGAAGAAGGCGTTTGCGCACACGGCCGACTACGATGCGGCGATTGCAGCTTATTTTGTCGAGCAGTCTGTTGCCGACGTTGAGGCATGTTTTACTGTGGCTTAGAGAATGTATTGTCAGCTAGAGAGGGCCACATGTATGAATTGGGCATAACAACGAGTTTTTCAGCGGCGCATCATCTCGTTGCTTATCCGGGGGCCTGTGCGGTATTGCATGGCCACAACTGGAAGGTTGAGATTTTTGTGCAGGGCGAGCAGCTTGATGAGCTTGGGATGCTTGTTGACTTTAAGGTTCTGAAGGCGTGCTTGAATGAACTGATGGAGGAGCTCGATCACACGGACTTGAATACGCATCCGGAGTTTATTGATCTCAACCCCACCTCGGAACAGATTGCGCGTTTTTTGTATCGCCGCCTCTCGATTAGTGTTTCAGACAGTCTCTATAAAATCTCGCGTGTGATGGTTCACGAAACCCCCGGTTCTGTTGCGACCTATTGGGAGTAAGTGAGTAAATCTGAAATCTGGAAATCTGGAAATGCGTGTCATATCGTGGAGACCGCCTTGCAATACAAAGGAGTCATCCCGAGCGAAGTCGAGGAATCTCCACTTCGCGCGGGGACGAGATTCCTCGACTTCGCTCGGAATGACAGGAATCTCGATAGTCTACTAATGCAATTCTAATTTATGACACAGGAACTCGAATTGTTTGAGATTGGGACATTTAAAATCGGGATTGGGAAGGGTAGCTTGTTGTTCTCATGATTGATCTGCATACCCATTCGACCTTTTCAGATGGAAGTCTTACGCCGGAGGCGCTTGTCGAATCCGCTAGTGCTGCGGGGCTCTCTGCCCTGGCGTTAACAGATCATGACACCACAGAAGGCCTTGCCCCGTTTATGGTCGCTTGTGAGAAGGCTGGCATTACTGGTGTTCCCGGTGTTGAGATCAGTGCTGAATATGCTCCTGGTACGATGCACCTGCTGGGTTACTTTATGGATCCCGATCACGCGGGGATGCAGTCCGCTTTGTTACGACTGCGCGAAGGTAGAGAGCATCGTAATCACCGAATTCTTTTAGCACTTGCTAGTCTTGGTATGGATCTGCCTTGGTCGGAGGTTACCGCCTTTGCTGGTAGCGACGTGGTTGGGCGTCCCCATATTGCGCAGGCAATGATTGCACGCGGTTATGCCGCAAGCAAACAGGATGTATTTAAACGCTTCTTGGGAAAAGGGAAGCCGGGCTATGTTGAACGTGACAGACTTTCGCCTAAGAAGGGTATTGAACTGATCCGTGCAGCTGGTGGTGTTCCTGTGCTGGCGCATCCGTTTACGCTGAAATTACGAAATAAAGCCCTTCGGTCTTGTGTTGCGGAGTTGGTGGATTATGGGTTGCAGGGCATTGAGGTCTTCTACCCGGAGCACGGGCCCGAGCGACTTCATCTGTACCAGCGCTTGGCGATTGCTTTTGGATTAACGATGACGGGTGGTTCTGATTTTCATGGGGCTGCCAATCCTGCGATAAAAATTGGTCGAGGGTTTGACAATATTCATGTTTCGGATGCGATTCTCGATGATCTTCGTAGTCGCAACTGTTTGCGGAGCAACCACTAAGAAGCCATACTGTATCGCTGCGGGAAGCTTCGACTAAGTGTATTCGACTCGGTGTGGGGACGACTTTTATCGATTATGAGTCTTTCCCTTTTTCATACCCTTCATAGCATTTATGGCAATACTGTTCTCATAATTCTATTCATGTCGCAGCGCCTCAATTGGATCGAGTTGTGCAGCCCGGATTGCGGGGTAGATTCCGAAGATGATTCCAATCGCAACGCTGATGAAAAGCGACAGGCCAACACTCCAGGGCGTTACAACGGTAGGCATATTTGCGAGTTTTGAGATGATTAGGGGAATCAGCAAACCCAGGACCACGCCGATGAGTCCGCCGGAGGTGGAAAGGACCACCGTTTCGACAAGAAATTGATGAACAATTTGCCGTTTTTGAGCCCCTATAGCACGCCTTACACCAATTTCGCGTGTGCGCTCGGTTACCGACGCGAGCATGATATTCATAATGCCGATACCCCCGACGAGCAGGCTGATACAGGCGATAGAGCCAAGAACAACATTAAACGTGTGTTTTGTTTCGCGTGCTTGCCGCAAGAGCGCTAACGGAATGTGGAGCTGATAGTCCTCAGTCTTGTGTGATGTCTGTAGCATTCGCTCAATGGCCGCTGCTGTGGGTTCAACATGATCCAGTGAGGCAATATGGATAATGATTGTGTGCAGTTCCACCTCTTCGCGGCTGAATGAACCACTTGCGATGTGCATGTCGACATCGCCGTATCGCTCGCGTGCAACGGGCAGAGGGATGTAGACATCATTAGCGCGATCGGGTGTTTGGACGCTGCTGCCTTCGCCGATTTCGGTGCCAACAATGCCGACGATCTCGAACATATTTTCACCCACACGCAAAGTCGTCCCCAGGGCGTGGTCAACAGCGAGCAGTTTCCGGGCAACCTTCTCCGTGACGACAGCGACGGCCCGCCGCTCTGTGATGTCCTCTGATACAAGTGCTCGCCCGGCAATGATATCTCTTTGCACGAGATCAAACCATCGCTCGGTTGTGCCGACAACGCGTACATTGGAGTTCCGTTTCCCGACTCGGGCTTCCTTGCGCAGAATTTTTGCCGGAACGGTGTTCTCGACGGTTTCAAAGGTTTCGGTAATACGCTTCTGGTCTGCATAGGTCAGACCATACCTGAGCATCCGTGTACGTCCTGAGGAGGTTGCAGCCTCGTCGGCGAGGGGCTTCGATGATGTCAGGATGATGTTCTGACTTCCCAAGCGCTTGATTTGATCCATTGCCTGGCGGCTGGCGCCCTCTCCAACCGAGAGCATTGCAATCACACTAGCGACACCAAACACGATGCCTAGCATGGTCAGTATGGATCGAAGCTTATGAAGAAACACGTTCTCAATACCGAGGCCAAGATTGCGCAGAAAGCGACTTCGATGCATTACGATAGCCCCCCCATGCTGGCGATGCGTCCGTCGAGCATATGAAGCTGTTTGGTTGCATGGTCGGCAATTTCGGCCTCGTGTGTCACCATAATGATTGTCTTCCCCTGCGCATTCAGACCGCTTAGCATATCCATAATTTCTTTGCCGGTCTCCGAGTCCAAGTTGCCCGTGGGCTCGTCTGCAAGAATCACGGTGGGGTCATTGGCTAGAGCACGGGCGATGGCGACTCGCTGCCGCTGCCCACCGGAGAGCTCGGTGGGTCGGTGATGCAGGCGGGATTCCAGCCCCACGCTGACGGCAAGTTCCCGCGCGCGATCTTTGCCTCTTTCCGAGCTCCACCCCAGATAGTAGAGAGGAAGCTCAATGTTGCGGAGTACGGAAATCTGCGGCAGCAGATTGAAGCTTTGAAAGATGAATCCCAGATAGCGCAGCCGGACATCGCTTAGGGCGTCATCGTTCATATGGCTTACGTCTTGGCCTGCTAGCGTATAGTTTCCGCGAGTGGGTCGGTCGAGACACCCAAGCAAGTTGAGCAGTGTACTTTTTCCAGACCCACTGGATCCCATGACAGCCCAGAATTCGCCTTGGCGAATGCGCAGTGAAATCCCAGCTAATGCGTGTACGGATGCAGAACCCATTTCGTAGGTCTTGTCGATGCCATCGAGTTCGATGATGACCGAGTTATTATTTTTTTGTTTTTCGGTCACGATGCTTTTCAGGTGAGGGTTTTCTTTTCGATTTTGCGGGTGGCGAGACTGTTCTTATGGGTGGAGATAGCGCCGCCGTCTCGTCACGCACCGAATTTCGAAGGGGAGGCGTGAGCAGAACGCGTTCTCCTTCTGAAAGCCCTTTCAGAATGTGAACCATGCGATTGTTGTCACCCCCTACTTCTACGACACGTCTTATTGCGGGGCCGTGCGCATCTGCTACGAATGCGACGGTGTTGCTCCCCTCCCGAACAACGGACTGAATGGGAACAAAGAGAGCATTGGTATGTTGCTCTGCCACAATTTCGACTTCACAGGTCATGCCGTTCCGGAGTCCTTCTGAGCTGCTGTCAACGTAGATTTCAGTATCGTAGACTTTGAGATCCGGATTCATCCAGAACGATGTGGCATCGGGTAGGGGCGCAATCTGTTTTACGTATCCGGTAAACGTCGCTTGGGGAAGGGCCTCGACAGTGATTCTCGCTCGCATTCCAATGGTGATCTTCTTGACGTGCGTCTCGTGCACTTTGATGGAGGCCATCATTCGAGTGATGTCAGGGAGATGGATCAGGGCTTCACGCTCGCGCACGATGCGGCCCTCGGCAAGGGGCTCTGTGTTATTGTGTCTTCTGGCGTTTGCGCTCGTGGCGTAGACAACAAGGCCATCGGAGGGGGCTTTGATGCGGGTGGCCGTGATCTCTTCTTCGATTTTCGCAAGTTTATCGCGCTGCCGGCTAAATTCCATTTCCTTTGCCGTGAACTCAGCTTCGGCTTGAAGAATGTTTGCCTTTGCTTTACTTCTTGCCCGCTCCAGTGCCATTGCATTTTGCCTGGCATCGCTTTGCAATTGCGCTAATTCGCGCTCGTAGGTATGAGCCTCTAGTAGCTGTTTCTTTCCTCGCGCCAATTCCAGATTCAGTGTTGCTTTCTTTGCGGCAAGATCATCCGCTTGGAGTTCGGACTGGGATATGAACTTTTGCTCCAGAAGCTTGCGTGACCACTTCAGTCTTTCCTCGGCACGTTGGAGGTCTTCCTCGGCAAGTGTAATGCTCACTTCTGCTTCGCGCAGCTGTTGTGGGTACTGGCCTTTGGTGTAGGTTTCTAAATCCTGATGAGCGAATTGTAGCAGTGTTTCTGATTTTTCAACATCGCTGGCAGCTTGGCTCTTTGTGATTGAGAGATTTTCCCGTGCACGCACAAAAAGGGACTCGGCATTCTGTACCGTGATCTGCTGGGAAAATAGTTTTTCCTCAAGAGCGCTTGATTCGAGCTCGACCAAGAGGTCTCCCTTCTTGACCTGTTTGCCTTCTTCAATAATCCATAGAATTGACGTATTGCCGGGAATTGTGTTTTTGATCACAATTCGATTTTGAGCTTGGATTGTTCCTGATTCGGTGAGGCTGATCACAAGGTTGCCGCGGCGAACCGGTGTGGTAATCTGACCGTTACTCATCAAGGGCGAGGGGGCTGACCGATCTCGCAGGGCGATACCAAGAATGGCTGTTACCGCGCAAACAATAATGACTGCTATCCACAGTCGCTTTCGGTTGGGTTTCTGAGGTGATTTACTCATGATCTTGAGCTCCAGAGTTATCCGTGTGGGGTTTATCTGTTGGCGGTGTCGCTGAGAGGGGTGTGTTAAAGTCGCATTCCTGCAAGAGACCGCTATCGGAGACCTGTAGGATTCCAACATCCCGTTGAAGGCGCAGCTCTGCTAGACGGTATCTTACGATGGCAGATGTCAGCGCATTACGAACGGACAATAACGATTCTTCGGCTTCAAGCAGGTCTCGCATTTCGGCTCGTCCGGCTTGTAGTAAGAGATCCGTACTGCGTTGTCTTCGCTCCGCCAGTTGGACCGCTTCGATCTGTGTGATGATGCTCTCTCGTGATTCTGTCAGGTTGCGACATCCGTTGAGCACTTGAAGCTTGATCGAATCTTCTTTCTCCTGAGCGGCGCGGACGGCGCGTTCAAGGTCGGTGATTCGGTTTCGGAATGCGTTACGTTCTGCGGTACGTTCAAAAGGGAGATCAATGGAAATGAGACTGGATAGAATTCCTTCAGACAATTTTAATGTTGTGTCATCCTGGGTGGCTGATGAAAGACTCCGCCGGTTTCCAAATGACGCGGATCCAAGGAGTGAGACTTCGGCGCGTAGTGCATCAGCGGCGACGACAATGGCTCGTTGGGCATCCTTAATGCGGCCTTCCGCCGTCTGCATATCGAGGCGGTTCTGAAGTGCGGTGACAATAATGCTTTGGGTGTCGGGAAGGATCGCGTCTGCATCCTTGCTGCGGGTCTCCGCATCTCGGATAAGCTCTAGGAAGGCTTTTCGCAGAAGGACGATCTCTGCATCGGGAGGCAGTCCGAGGGAGTGCTTAAATTTATCCAGAGCCTGTGCCGCAGATTGCTGGGCGTTCACCGACCGGTCGTATGCACGGAGTTGATCCTGATGTGTCTGGTCGACTTGGATCTCGGGCAGTCGTCCTGCTTTCGCCATTGACGTCGCCCGTTTTGTCGATGTGACAAGGGTTTCATGGTTGCGTTGTGCGTTGTAGGCTTGGTCGTTTGCCTGCATGACACCGAGAAATCCTTCGGCTACCGTGACCGCAAGATTTCGCTTAAACTCTTCAAGCGTGAAGAGGGCATATACGACGTTGCGTTCGGCTTGCGTGAGCGGTTCACGCGTGATGTGGCGACCGGAGCCACGAAGGAGTGGAATAGATATGGTGGCATCGGCAGAAAGCCCCCAGGCTGAATCGCGGTCACCGGTCAAGAGCTTTACCAGATCCACGGCAATTTGACTGGAAACGGCTGCTCCGGTCTGGAACGTTTTGCTGGCTGTGGTTGCTAGGCTGCTCGAACTGCCCTCGACGGTTTCGGATCCACTCGCATCGCGGCTGAGCTCGCTGTCCAGAGCTCCTGCAACCGTTGCGCGAAAGGCGTTGCGTTCGAGATCGAGGGCGAGTGCCGTGCGAAAAACATTTTCTTTGGCTGTCTGGTATTCTCGGCTGTTGCGGGCGGCAATTTGAAGCGCATCGAGAAGGGAGAGTTCTATCGTTCCGTTGATAGCCCAGATGCCTGCGATGGTATTGGTGATGGGGTTTATCTGCGGCGTTGGTAGCGTGGGCCAATGAGGAGGAGGCTCTAATGCGTCTGTTCCCAAGGAGGATGCCCCATAGGCAGGCAAATTTTGCGTCTCAATAAGTCGCCGCCGTAGAGCATCGGCGGGCGGCTCAACATTGAAGGTGGCCTGTGGTCCTGAGTCGATGACTCTTTCGCGGGTTTCCTCGACAATGTCGTATGCTGCGCTGTCTGCACCTTTGCGGTAGTCGGCAGGTGTTCGGCATCCACATATCAATGTTGTCAGTGAAACAACGCCTACTACTGATGCTAAATGCTTGTGGGTGAATATGCTCATTTAGTGAATCCTTAAGAAGCGAAATCTAGCGTATGCTGGCCGTTTTCGCAAGAGCGCCATGCAAAGCTCGGAGGTCTGGGGGCTGAGGGCGGAAGCCAGGGTCATACAGGATGGAGATTCACGACAAGTAGGCACATATCTTCGAGGTGTAGCCCTCGGCCTTTGGCGAGATCGATGTCTACGCATGCGGCCCCGAAACGAGTCCGGGGTTCCTGTACCCGAGGGCAGACCACCTCCAATGCAGCTTTCGTCTGTGGTCTTCGGGGGCGCGAACTGTCGTGCCCATAGAGTACGCTGTACACGTCGTCCCACTCTTCGTCGATAATGGCCTCATGGCAAACGCATCTAATCTCCGGGTCGTTTGCGGCCTCGCCAGTACAGCGGGGGCTGCGCACCCGCTGTAGGGCGTGCGCAGCCCGCCCTGTACTTCTCGCAAACCGTGCACAACTCGACTGCGCTTTCTAGGTTAATCGCCCCATCTCCATTTTGCCTATTCTCGGTTCTTCACGGAACTGTGTATCAGATTTCCGGAATCCGATCTTAGCCTTCCGACCTCTGCATCAGGGGTATGTCTAGTCTTTGGTGCCCGTTACAATGTTCACAAGATCAAAGGCATCGTGGACTTTTTTGCTTTCGGTAATGTAGATATCTTCCAACTCAGCGATGGAAATGTGCGCGCTCGATCTCTTCACCATCAAATAGGCATGTACAACGATGTCAGGTGGGGTGCCGCGGTTCCGCATCCCTATGAGTTCCCAGAACGGCAGATAGGTGCCACGGATCGTTGCGCTCAGCCATGCCTGAATGACGCGACAAAAGGGACATCGTTTCAGGTGTGCGTCAGTGGGGGCATCCATTCGATCTGAGCTGGGGGTGGTGTCGGTGGGAGGCTCTGTCCCGTACAGTTTTCGACACAGATATCCCGTGACGTAAAGAGCAGTTGGTATTGCCAGCAGAATTGCGCCCGAGAGCACAAGGAAGACTCCCGCCCATGCTCCACGCAACATTACGACAAGCCCTCCGAGCATGATGGCCGCGCCAAGCAGGGAGAAGAGAATAGGTGTGAAGCATTTCGTTGTAGACTGTTTCATATCACAAGCCATAACTGGGCTAAACACCAATCTTCTCGCATAGGGTTGCGATGGGGCAGCGGTTACATTGGGGGTGGCGCGGTTTGCAGAGCGTCTGGCCGAACGACACCAACTGGCGATTCCAGGATTTCCAGTAGCGTTTTGGCAGAATCCTGCGCAGTTCCATTTCCGTTTCGAGTGGTGTCTTTGTTTTGATAAGGCCAAGGCGGTTGGTAATGCGGTGGACGTGGACATCGACACAGATGCCGTGCTTATCGAACGCGACGGTAACAACGAGATTTGCTGTCTTTCTCCCGACCCCAGGGAGCTTGCAGAGCTCGTCGATCGTTTCGGGGATGCGTCCCGCGAATTCCTGGTCGAGAACGTCGGGAAGGGCTTTGAGGTGTTTAGCTTTGACGCGATAGAAGCCGACAGGAAAAAGCAGCTTCTCAATTTCATCAAGAGGGGTGCGCCGAAGGTCGTCGGGGTTTTGTACAACCTTGAAGAGTTTGCGAACGACTTGCGTGGTCGTTTTGTCCTTTGTTCTTGCGCTGAGAATGGTAGCGATGAGGACTTTGAATGTCGATCCGGTTTGCGCCTGAATGAACTCAATGATAGGGGCATCATGGCGATCGTATTCGCGCTTCAGTGCTTTGTGTACAGCCGGTATGTCCTCGCGTGTCATGTCATGCTTGCATAGGCGGCATCCATTTGCGCTAGGATTGCCTCTGCCGCGGCGGCGGGATCTGTTGCCCCGAGAATGGGCCTTCCTACGACAAGAAAGGAGGATCCGCCCTCTACTGCCATTGCTGGCGTGGCGACGCGCTTTTGGTCTCCGACATCGTCACCCGCAGGACGAATCCCAGGTGTCACAAGAATGGGGCTTTCGCCCAATTGTGATCGGAAGGTTTCCACCTCAAGAGGCGAGCAGACGAGACCATCAATCCCGCAGTTGATCGCGAGTTTTCCGAGGGCGGCGGTGTGCTCGGGAAGGCTTCGTACAATGCCACATTCTGTAAGATCAGATTGGTCCAGACTGGTTAATGTGGTAACGGCAACCAGTTTTGGGCCCCTGTCGCCTAATGCGGCTGCTGCTTGCGAAGCGGCCGTTAGCATATTGCGTCCTCCGCATGCATGAACAGTCATGAGTGCGACATTGTGCTGGCCTGCGGCTTCAACTGCGCGCGCTACGGTTCGGGGGATGTCGTGCAGTTTGAGATCCAGAAAAACACGCTTTCCGTTGTTGGCTAGAAACGAAAGCGCCTCTGGGCCTGCGGCTGCGAAGAGCTCCAACCCGATCTTGTAATAGCGGATCCGGCTGGGAAGTTGGCTTACAATTTTGGGGATCTCGTTTGCTGATGGTACATCAAGGGCAACGATAAGTTCAGGTTTCATTCTGGGACTCCTACTCGTGTTGGTTGGTTCTGTCAAAATCTTGGGTCTATTTTCTCTCTAACTGTCTTAACGGTTTTGGCTTTTTTCTAAGCTTTTTGTGTTGCAAATACTAATTATAGTACGTGCATATCTCCGAGATGCACTCCGCGCACAGCGCGGCCCGGCCAAAGGCCGTGGGGGCTACACCTCGGAGATGTGTGCCTACTTGGTCGTTTTCCTGACGTTTTCGCCTTTAGTCATTACTAAGTTGCCCCATGGGAAGCGGCAACTCGTGAGGTGATGTTATCGTAATTTTGCGAGAGTTGGGCGCGTCGAGCACCTCGAAGCAGATGTGAATTGAGTGCTCCGGGAGTAAGTCTCCGGCACGTTCGGCCCATTCTATTATGGTGATACCGTTGCCGTTAAAATAGTCCTCTAGTCCGAGTGTGAAAAGTTCGTCGGGATTGCTGATGCGGTAGAGGTCCATGTGGCAAAGGTTTTGCATTCCTTCGTACTCGTTGATCATTGTGAAGGTTGGGCTTGTAATGGGCTCTGAGATGCCCAGAGCGTTGGCGATTCCCGTCACGAAGCATGTTTTTCCGCTTCCAAGGTCTCCGTGCAGCGCCAGGATTGTTCCAGGGGAAAGGTGCGGTGTGAGGGTTTTTGCAACGTTATGTGTTGCATTGACGGAGTCTGAAATGGCGACGGTTGTGTTCATCGAGAGGGCAGTAGAGGTGCAAGGTGTTGCTTGAGTTCAGATTCAAGATTACGCGTGCGGTAGCGATCAAGGCGTTCGGTCTGTTGTTTGACAATGGCATCCCTAAGTTGTGGATTCTGAACCAGTTGTGCCAAAAGTTCAGCTGCGAGGTCAAAACGTCGCTCTTGTAGAAGGATGCCGCTGCCGTCGAGGGTTTCGGGAATCGCGGCAGAGGCGTGGGCCAGAATAGGGACTTCATGTAGCATGCTCTCAATAAGGGGAATGCAAAAGCCTTCGTGTTCGCTCATACAGAGAAAAGCGTCGGCACTTGCATAGTATGCATTGAGCTCGGGTTGCGAGACCGCCCCTGCGAAATGTACCTGTTTGAGGTCCAGATCTTTAACCATTGAGGTCAATAGGCTGAAGTAGCGCTCAGCGCCAGCGTGTGACCCCACATGAATCAGGCGAGACTTGGGTTCAATGGTTTTCTGGTAGTAGGCGAAAACCCGCAGCACATCCTCAATTTTCTTGTTGGGGGTGCAGCGCCCCACAAAGAGAATGTTCTTGCGACCATCGTTGAGCTTCTTTTGGGTGCGGGAATCAATGGTGCGCGTCAATAAGGAAAGGTTCAGCACAAGTGGTAGAATGGCTATGTCACGGTAGCCTAGATCCTTGAGTTCGGATGCATTGAAGTGGCTGCAGGCCATATTGACAGTGGCGGTGTTCGCAAGGGCAGCGACTTGTTCCCGACCTAATTGCAGAACACCCGCAGTTTGTTTGTTGACGATCTCAAAGTAGTGTGCCGGTGTCACGTTATGATATAAAATTGCCTTCTTGCAGTTCAGATTCTTGAAGGTCTCATTTACTCTTGAACCGATTGAAAGATGCAGTAGCACGATGTCGTTTAGATCTGATGTGTCTGCATAGCAGCTGACATCCTGTACGCGTTTACGAGCGGCCTTTTGGACGCAACGCGCCTCGCTGAAAATCTCCGAGGAGAACCCCCAGCTTCGGAAGATGTCGCGAAATACGACTGCTTCGTTGCTGATGGCATCACCGCTGGTGTATCCAGCTACGAATTGATGAATGGCAGGCATGCAGGATAGAGTAGAGTAGCGCAGACCGTAGGTCAACTGGCCAATGTTCCATTGGCAGCGAAGCGGCAACGCTGAAAGCTGAAAGTTGAAATTGGGATAGAATGCGCAATTTTCATTATGGTTTGTATCCCGAACCGTTGTTGTAGCCCCAGACTGTGTCTGGCTTTTCGGGCTCTCAGCCCGACGCCTGCCCGCGGGGCGGATACGTCATGCAATGACGTACTACAACTCGCGACACAGTCACGCACTACATGACAATGCGAGTGTGTGGAGGGGGGGTGGGGGCTCTGAGTTGCTTACGGGCGATCCGTGTCGGGCGGCTCTATCCGCTTAAGGGCATCCAGATCAATGCCCCGCGCTCTGAGTTTCTCTGCAACGGTTTCATTCTTTGAATCCAGAGCATAGCTTTTTGACCAACACTCCAGCGCTTGGTCGGGATTATGTAGAGCTTCGTGAATGTCGCCGAGATGTTGGAGGATTTCTGCATCGGGTGTCTTCATGAGCGTTTGCGCTTTTTTGATTTCTTTCAACGCCTCTGCAAATTTCCCCTGTTGGAAGTAGATCCACCCACGTGTATCGAGATAGGCGGGGGCGTTCTCCTCAATAACGAGAGCTGAATTTATATAGAGTATGGCTTGATCCAAATCCCGGTTGGCGACTGCCAGCATGTAGGCCAGATAGTTCAACACACGATGGCTGTCAGGGTAGTGTTGGATGCATTCTTCGAAAACGCGCTTTGCCTCTTCAATGTGGCCGCTACGCTCATATGCCGCGCCTAAGCTTAGGTAGAATATTTCCGTAAGTGCTTTTGGTTTTGTTGAATCATCACTTCGGTTTTCTGCGTTCAGTTGCCGGACGTTTTCAAAGAGTTCGATAGCTTTCTTGAAGTCCTCGGAATCGCTATAGACGCAGCCGAGAGCAAAAAGGATATTGGGTTCGTCTGATAGCTTATCTCTGGCTTCATTCAGTACTTTGATTGCTTCGTCTTGATTATCTTCATTGAGACGAAGATAGGCAAGGTCGACAAAAGATGCGGGTAGAGGGAATTGTAACTTGGTGGCGCGGGTTAGCACATTGATGGCGGCTTCGCGATTTCCCTGAGAAAAGTGGAGTTCGCTGATGAGTTGATAGAATTCTGCCCGTCGATTGATATCCCACTTCGCGAGTTTCTCAAAACATGGAATTGAACGTGAGATGGCTCCATGGGTAACAAAGATCTTAGCCTGCTCAAAGGTGTAGATTGAGAGGGCTTCTGGTGTTTCGGAGTCCTGCTTGCCGCGATCGAGAACGCTCAGAGCTTGGTCATCCGCATTGGCGTGAAAATGGAGCCCAGCTAGTGCTATGTACACAGTAGTGGGGGTGCGGTCGAGTTTTAGCGCCTTTTGGTATTGGATGACAGCAAGGGCGTTTTTTTCTGTAGCCTGATAGACCGCTGCAAGGTCAACACATCGTTCGTATGACTTGGGAGCATAGTCATAGGACTGCTCAAGCGCTTGTATTGCGATTTCGGGCATGTTGCCGCGAAGCGCGATGACTGCAATTTTTGAGAGCAGGTCGTGGTCGGCAGAGTTTGCTTTGGCGACTTTTTGGAACTCTGCTAGCGCATTTGTGGAAGCGGGACCCTCTGAGCCTTGATAGAGAAGCCCCTGCCCATAATGGGCAAGGGACTCTGCAAGTGCTTGTTCCTGACTCGACAGTGTGGTGCCGTTTGTACAGGAAGCAGCTGAGCCTGCTGGCTGCCATGTTTGGCAACCAGTAAGGCACAGTAGCGAGCAGCAGATTATTAGCAGCCACGCTCGCATAAGCAATCTCCAGCCGTTGCTAGCTCTTCTTATGACGATCAGCCCGCACACGTTTGCGGTATTTATGCTTCGTCATTTTTTTACGGCGTTTTTTCTTAATGGAACCCACGGTGCCTCCTGCTTATTACTAAGGAATTACTTTGTTAAGAGGGAGCTCTATGATTCCCTCTGCCCCCGCCTTCTTCAATTGGGGGATAATCTCACGTACGACCGATTCGTCAATCACCGTTTCAATGGCCACCCAACCCGTTGTGTTTAGTGGGTTGATAGTGGGTGCATGTAACGATGGTAAAATGTTGGTTATGATTTCAACGGTGCTTTCGGCGGCATTGAGTTTCAGTAGCACTTTGGCTTCGGCGGCAAGTGCCCCCGCGAGCAAAAGTGCGAGTTGCTCTATTTTGGTGCGTTTTCCTGCATCTTCCCACGCTGCTTTATTGGCAATCAGGCGTGTGGTTGAAGAGAGGATGGTCTCAACGATGCGAAGGTTGTTGGCTCGCAGGGAGGATCCGGTCTCGGTGAGCTCGACAATGGCATCCACCAATTCCGGGGCTTTCACCTCGGTAGCACCCCAGGAGAACTCGACTTCGGCGTTTACACCGTTCTTTTTCAAGTATTTGGTTGTCAGCCCCACGGCTTCGGTCGCGATGCGCTTGCCTTCAAGATCTTTTGCGCACTGAATGGTGGAATCCTCTGGCACGGCCAAGACCCATCGGACGGGGCGGAAGCCTTGTTTGCCGTAGATAAGTTCCTGAACGTTGACAACGTCGGATCCGTTCTCAACAATCCAATCGTATCCGGTAATTCCTGCATCAAGCATGCCGAGTTCGACGTAGTGGCTGATTTCCTGAGCGCGAATTAGCCTAGCCTCAATCTCGTCATCATCAATACGGGGGTGATAGGAGCGTGACCCTGAGCTGACGTTGAATCCAGCCTTACGCATCATTTGGTAGGTGGCCTCTTGAAGGCTACCCTTTGGAAGTCCTAGAACAATTTTACTCACTTGCTTCATCCTTCTTCGTTCAGGTGGTGTTCAGCCGCCCCATTAATGGCGGGGATATTCAACCTTTTTTTTGGCAAAGGGAGGAATCATAGAGGCATTTCTCTTAACTTTAAAGCCAAAAAGCCGAAAAAAGCATGTTTGGATTTAGTTAACATCCCGACACATGCCGTCCCGTGTGTGTTAGGGTTCCATTTGCAATGGCTTTTAGAGCCGCAGGGTAGGCCAAATGCTCTTCGATCTGGATCCGCGCATGTAGCGATTCCGGGGTATCGTCAGCTAGGACGGGAACCGCTCGCTGTGTGATGATGGGGCCTGTGTCGGTGCCTTCGTCCACAAAGTGCACGGTGCATCCGGCGACCTTTGTGCCGTAGTCCAACGCCTGCTTCCAGGCATGGAGGCCAGGAAAGGCTGGCAGGAGTGAGGGATGGATGTTTACCATTCGCCCTCGGAAGGCCGAAAGCAGTCCCCCTTTGATGATGCGCATAAACCCGGCGAGGACTACGATGTCAGCACCCGACTTACGAAGGCGTGCGATGTAGCGTTCTTCGGCCTCACCATCAATCTTTGTCTTAAAAGGGGCGGCACTTATGTAATCGGCCGGAATGCCTTGTCGGCGTGCACGCTCAAGAATGGGGGCATTTTCCACATCCGTGAGAACATAAACAATCTTCGCATTGAGATCACCTGCTTCGATGGCGTCGATGATCGACTGGCAGTTGCTACCACTGCCGGATCCAAGAACGGCAATTTGGAGAGGGATGTCTCGTGTCATGGGGCTCCGTCAAAAAATTGTGGATATGATTCAAATTTGGCACCGGCGTTTTAAATATAACTTTCAGACGCAGGATTGGAGATGTTGGCATTGGATGGATCTATTTTCAAGGTCAATCGGCCCTCAACGTGGGCGCAGGTGTTAAATAAAGTACATCTCGGAGTTAGGAATCCCGATGAGGGACTGTCGGGGATATGCATATGCAGTAGGCACATATCTCCGAGATGTGCTAGTAGAGCGGGAGTGTGCGCCTCGGAGATGCGCACGTACTTCCGGTTACCTAGGGGGAGGGCAGTGCGCTTTTCGCTTTCGGTTTGGTTGGGTACTGGGGTAGAGTCGGTGCGCTAATTAGTTTAAAACGGGTGAGGATTGGATATGGCGGCAATGGAATATGGGCGGGTTTTGGAAGGTGAGACGGCGCTTCTGCTTCCCAGTATAGAACAGTTTGAAGCGCAGCGTGTAGATCAGCAGATACTTGAAGTGCCAACTGGTGATCCGGAATGGCGTCAGACTACACTTGGAAAACCCATTTCTGTGACGGGCCCGGGGACATTCTTCGGGAATGCGCAGCGCACGCTGGAGCTTGAACCTACGACACATTCAGGATGGTTCTTTGATCGCAAGGATTTCCCCGATTCGATGCCGATTCACGTGTCGGTTGAGAATGTTTGGACTGTGTTGCGCAATATTGTGTTGTGCAGTGGATCGCCTCACAACTATATGCGCATGGTTGAGCATATCATCGCGCTCAAGTATTTGGGGCTAGATAATGTAGTGATCCGAATGGACTTTGGGGATCCGCCGCTATTTGATCGCAGCAGTATGGATCTTGTCGAGGCGATCGAGCAGGCGGGTATTGTGACGCAACATGAGCCTGCGATTTGTGTGACTGTTAAGGAACCGGTGACGGTGGTGGACCAAAATGGTGGGTTTCTTACCCTCGAGCCCGCTGCGGCTGGCAATCGTCGTTTGACTGTGGACTGTGCGATTGATTTTTCAACGGCGATAGGGCAGCAGCGTATTCAGTTTGACGTCAATCGCGAGACCGTTCGCCACGGGTCGTTTGCGCGCACCAACACCAACCTGTGGATGATGTTATATTGTAAGACGGTGGGGAAGATTTTCGCGGATACCCGAAATTTGGGTTATACACTGAAGAACATTTTAGTTGCCGGGCCTCGGCGTTATGTCAACAAACCGCACTTGCTGCACAATGGAAAATCATTGGAGGCGGTGTGGCATCGCAGTGTGCTTGATTTGCTGGCTGCGATCGCGCTTATTGATCGCGGGCGCTTTGTGGGAGCGATCACGTCCTACAAGTCTGGGCATGCGTTGGATGTGGAGATGGTTCGAGCGCTTTACCAGAATGAATTGTTGGAGGAAGTGTAGTGTCGATTCACCGAACGGCAGTTGTTGAAGAGGGGGCGACAATTGGTGCTGACGTCGTTGTGGGCCCTTTCGCCTACATTGCGGCAGGTGCAACGATTGGAGACGGTTGTCAGATTGGTCCGCATGTCACGATCTATGGTTTCACGACTTTGGGTGCAGCGAGCAAGGTGCATGCGGGGGCCGTTCTTGGCGATCTTCCACAAGATTTTGGTTTTGAGGACGGGGAGTCGTTTGTTCGAATTGGCGAAGGGTGTGTGATTCGCGAAGGGGTAACGGTACATCGCGGTTCGAAGCCGGGAACAGAGACTGTGATCGGGAATCGGTGTATGCTGATGGCATTTTCCCACTTTGCGCACAATGTCCAGCTTGAGGATGACGTCATTGTGGCGAATGGTGCCTTGATTGCGGGCTATGTTTTGGTAGGTGCGCGCGCGTTCATCAGTGGTAACGTGGCGGTTCACCAGTTTGTTCGGATCGGCCGTCTGGTAATGCTGGGAGGCGGCGCCATGATTTCCAAAGATGTTCCGCCGTTTTGTACGGTACGGCCTGCCATGGAAAACGGAGTGGGTGGGCTTAATGTGATTGGTATGCGCCGGGCAGGGATCGGCGCAGAGGATCGCTCAGCCGTCAAAGCTGCATTCAAGCTTCTCTATTGCACGGGGCTCAATGTGTCCCAGGCCCAAGAACAGCTTGCAGAGATGTTTATAGACGGCCCTGGGCGCGAAATGCATGATTTCGTCTCAGAATCAAAACGCGGGATCTGCGGGTGTTCGATCGTGTAGATGTTTCCCGAAATGAGTTCATGTCCTGTAACTTCCCGCGCGTTTCTCGTTCGTTTCGAACCTCCAACATCGCACTCAAAGAGAATCCCAGATTCCGGGGTTCGATGTTGATTGAATCGACGTACAGTACGTGCGCATCTCCGAGGCGCATGCTTTTCTTTGCCCTGCGGGGCACATCTCGGAGATATGTGCATACTGCTTGGGCTTTGCGGGGCACATCCCTGACAAGTCCTCATCGGGGTTCCCAACTCGGAGATATGTGCGTACTGCGTTAAGGATTATCAGGGACAGATCTACTGTGCGAAGCAAAGTTAAAGTTTCTTGAGAATTTCGGGGATGTCATTCCGCGCAAAGTCGAGAGATCTTCAGCTCTCTGCAAGAAAGATTAGCCTCTACGCTTTCTTCTTATACGTATAAGGCTTGGACACGACTTGTCCCTCGGGCGGGAGGTCTTTCCGGGTTAATCCTAATTCTGCAAGGACGGCATCGGTCGTCTTGAAATGACACTTTACCGTCTGTAGGAGGACGTTAGGGGATTTGGCGCGAGCCAGTGCGACGGCGACTTGTCGGACTGCGGCAGAGGCACCCTTCTTGATTTCGGTCCCGTACATTTTCTCCATGTTCTGTAATGCCCGAAGAAAGGCTTCGCGAGCCAGGATTGAAGCGGCTGCAACCGCCGTGTCTGACTCTGCCTTATGGCGCTGGATCAGTTCGATACCGCGCCCCTTTTGCATCAGCGCACGCTTAACGGATTCTTTGCTTCCAAATTGATCAGAGATTGCCTTTGGGCACGTTGGCACTTTTGCGAGAAGATCTTCGATGGCACGGGCGTGCCCCCATGCCAGAATTCGATTCACACTGCGCATCTTACTGTAAAGTCGGTTGTATGCGGCTGGGCCGATTGTGACGAGAGCAAAACGGTGCCCCAGAAGCTTGCGCAATTCTCCCCCGATGAACATGGCTTTCTTATCGCTCGTGATGTTCTTGCTGTCTTTGACATCCAGACTGCGCATGGGTTCGATGAGCGTCTCATCAATATAAGCGGCGGCAATAACCATGGGGCCAAAGAAGTCTCCCTTGCCACTTTCATCTACCCCCATGTGGGGTTCGGCGAGCTCGGGGCTAAGGACGTCTTCGTAGCCGACAGAAGCGGAGAGGAGCACGAGTGGTTCTAGAATGAACTGCACGAATTCTTCGGCACCCTTTCCCTGCACCAGGAGCTTTCCGCTGTTGTAGAGGTTGATGTTGCAGTCCTCGGTCTTCGCCGAAATGCTGGTGTAAGGGACCTCGGTGGGGCGGTAGTTGCCCGCACTCAGGATTTCGACCAGAACGGTTTGTTGGTCGTCGGTGAGTTTGTATGTGAATGATTTTTTGGCTGGCATGAGGGGTAGAGTAAAGCAGCGCAGACCGTAGGTCAACTTGCCAATGTTCCATTGGCAGCGAAGCGGCAACGCTGAAATCTAAAAGCTGAAATTGCATTGTATCTGCCTATGTTTATGACATATGGCATTTCTGAACACGCAAAGACCGCGTAATCTGTCATCCCGAGCTTGCCGAGGGATCTCAGCCCCCTGTAATGCTTGAGATTCCTCGGCAAGCTCGGAATGACAACATCCGCTTTTGTGTCGTCCGTGTTCAGCACCTTTCAACACCTGCCCTCTTTTATTGCTTGTCCCCTCGTATGCATCGAAAGCTAGTCCATCTCTGAAGTGGACAGGAGTGGGCTTCCGAAGGTAGGCTATGCGCTCTGATTTTACTTACTATGGAGGATCGAAATGGACACAAAGCACTGCGTGATTACGGATTTACCGGAATGGAAGGCGCTGGAGGCTCACTATGCGAGTATAAAGGATGCTCATTTGCGTGACCTGTTTTCAGAGGATGAGGATCGTGGTGAGCGGCTGACGCTGGAAGCTTCTGAGCTTTTTCTGGACTATTCCAAAAATCGAGTGACAGATGAAACGATGCAGCAACTCGTGGCGCTCGCGGAGGCTCGCGGGTTGCGAGAGTCCATCGCGCAGATGTTCGCCGGTGCGAAGATTAACAAGACCGAGACTCGTGCAGTCCTGCATGTGGCGCTGCGTAATCGCAGCAATACACCTATAATCGTTGACGGGGAGGATGTGATGCCCGGCGTCAATGCGGTCATCGAGAAGATGAGCGCATTTTCGGATCGAGTGCGTTCCGGCGAGTGGAAGGGGTTTACGGGGAAACGCATTCGAAACGTCGTCAACATTGGTATCGGGGGATCCGATCTGGGGCCAGCGATGGCGTATGAGAGTCTGAAATCGTACAGCGACCGGAACCTGACGATTCGGTTTGTGTCGAATGTTGATGGCACGCACTTTGCGGAACAGACTTTCGGGCTTGATCCGGAAGAGACGCTGTTCATTGTGGCCTCCAAGACGTTTACGACTCAGGAAACCATGACCAATGCCGGAACCGCCCGTGCGTGGGTGCTCGATACGCTTAAAAATGAAGCGGCCATTGCGAAGCACTTTGTTGCCGTGTCGACCAATGCCGAAGCCGTGGCTGCATTTGGTATCGACACCGCGAATATGTTTGAATTCTGGGACTGGGTTGGTGGGCGCTATTCCATGTGCTCCGCAGTAGGTCTGCCCGTAATGGTGGCCATTGGGCCTGAAAACTTTGTGAAGATGTTAGATGGATTTCACGCGATGGACCGGCATTTTTCAGAGGCACCGCTGGATCAGAACATGCCCGTTGTGCTGGGATTGCTGGGAATCTGGTACAATAACTTCTTTGGTGCTGAGACGCATGCCATCCTTCCGTATGATCAATACATGCATCGGTTTGCGGCCCATCTACAGCAGGTGGACATGGAGAGCAACGGTAAGTGTACGGGGCGTGATGGCGAAGCGGTTTCATGGCAGACGGGGGCCGTTATTTGGGGCGAGCCGGGCACGAATGGTCAGCATGCTTTTTATCAACTGATTCACCAGGGAACGAAACTGATTCCGTCAGACTTTATTGGTTTCAACAAGAGCCAGAATGCCCTGGGTGATCATCACGTCAAGTTGATGGCAAACTTCTTTGCCCAGACGCAGGCATTGGCATTTGGTAAAACGCGTGAGGCAGTGGAGGCTGAGGGTACGACAGGCGATCTCGTGGCCCACAAGACGTTTGAAGGCAATCGACCCACCAACACGATCATGGCAGATCAGTTGACTCCCTTTGTGCTGGGAGCCCTGACGGCGCTCTATGAACATAAGGTGTTTGTGCAGGGCGTAATCTGGAATGTCTTCTCGTTCGACCAGTGGGGGGTTCAGTTGGGCAAAGTCTTGGCTGGGAACATCCTGCCTGAACTTGAGTCCGAGACGGCGCCTGCACTTGCGCACGATAGCTCCACAAATGCACTGATCACACGGTTCCGTCAGCGGCGGTAGGTTTTTGCGAGAATAAAGAGAGAATAGAGAATGGCCGCGAATGGACGCGAATTAATTTTGAAGGTTGAAGTATTTAGGGGGGGGCGACTGCGCCTCGAAGATGTGCAGGTACTGAATAACGTGCATCACCGACGATCGCTGCCGGAGTTCCCCGCTCGGAGATTCGCAGGTCCTTTCGAATGCATTTAGCGTCCGAAAAACCGCTTTAAGGGGTTGTCGCTACGGTTGCCCTGAGTGTGGTGGAGTTCTGCTTTAGCTGCTGGCCCCTTGGTATAGGGTGGAGGGCTGATGATGACGGTGTCGTCGTCTGGCTCATCTGGGGGAGGGGGCGATGCCATTCCTGGCCACGCGGAACCGAAGCCCCGTTGTTTCATGAGTTCTTCGACTTGTACCATTCGGTATTCACGGTTGGCGGTAATGTAGATAAAGCCAGAAATCATGATAAGCATCAGATTTCTTGGGGAAAAGATCACCATTCCAAAGACCGTGACGTGCTTAAGCCCGAATATTCCAATGATAAAAAATGCTACGGCGAGAGCGCGGCCTAGCCGTGCGGCCATATGGGTGGCTTTGAGGCGTCCGTGGTGGGGTGTCATCAATGCGCGAAAGACGCGGCCCCCGTCCATGGGGAAGGCGGGGATTAGGTTGAATCCCGCAAGTAGCAAGTTGACAACTCCTGCAATCAAAAGGACTTCTCCCAAGAGACGTAGCAAGCCTGGACCAAACGCATAGAGTGGGTATCCTGTGGCAATACAGATTATACTCAGGAATAGACTTACAATAGGGCCGGCGATTGCCATGAGGCATTCGTCTTTTGGTTTGTCTGGCATTCGATCCATTTTGGCCGCACCACCAATGAACATCAGTGTGATCTCATGAACGCGGCACCCTTTGTGGATGGCGACAAACGAGTGGCCGAGTTCGTGCAGAGCGATGCTTCCAAATATGAGTGCTACTTGAATTGTTACTATGACTAGTGAGAGGAAGCCGCTCACCAATCCATGATTGCGCGTGCTGGCACTTACCTGCGGGAAGGCCACGTAGACTAAGAGCACAAGGAGGGAAATATGGATTTTGATTGGAATTCCCCACACACTCCCAATTCGATACTCTGATTTTAACATGGTGTTATCTCTCTTGTGTTCTATGAGCTGTTTGCACAGCCCCCCAGTCAGATGTGCGGCCCGAGGACGGGCCACCTCCAGAAACAGGTATAATCTTGAAAATGGGGGTGGGGTGCCCTCACCCCACAGGTGTTTTGCAAGCGGCTCCTATTATTTCTTTTTGGACGAAAAGAAAGATTACGAGAATGTGGGGTGATTGCGAGCATTATTGAATACTGCTCTCCTGTTCTGTATAAGAGGAAGCAACGAATGGAGAAAAATGGCAGTGCAAAGCACCAAATCTGAATCGGAACCCAAATGTGAGCGTCTGTTGGGTGTCCTGCGGCAACGCAAGACGCTGCTGATTGTGCTTCAGGATTATCCTGACCCCGATGCCATAGCGGCGTCAGCGGCTTTGCGTGAGTTAGCGCGCAGTGTATCTGAAGTGACGACCACGATTGCGTGCGGAGGGTTTGTCGGCCGAGCCGAGAATCAGGCACTTGTCAAATATCTGGGTATCAACATCCAGCCGCTCCATAAAATTAATATAAATTCATTTGAGTGCATTGCCATGGTGGATACGCAGCCGGGGGCGGGCAACAATACACTTCCGCTTGATTGTCTCCCCGATATTGTAATTGATCATCACCCTATTCAGCCGATCACCCGTAAATCGCCGTATTTCGACATTCGAAAGCAATATGGATCAACATCAACAATGCTTCATGAATATCTGCGGTGTGCAAAGATAGATATCCCCGTTCCTGTGGCAACGGCACTATTGTACGGCATTCGCTCCGACACGGCTGATTTTGGTCGAGATGCGATGCAGGCTGACATCAATGCATTTCTGGCGCTGTATCCCACCTCAAACAAACGTATTCTGGGTCGCATTGGGATGGCACGTGTGCCGCGAGAGTATTTTCAGGTCATGATGTCTGCCTTGCGCAATGCGCGTAGCGTTGGGGATTGCATCTATACAGACTTGGGTGTGATCACGAATCCTGACATGGTTGCCGAGATAGCGGACTTGCTCCTGCGTGATGAGGAGACATGTTGGGCGTTGTGTTGTGCCTGCTATGGAGAGACGCTGCTGGTGTCGGTTCGCACGAGCAATCTTGCTGAAGATGCGGGAAAACTTGTTCACCGTATTGTGGGGCGACGAGGGACGGGTGGGGGACACTCAGCGATGGCGGGTGGACAAATTCCCCTGAAGGGACTCGACGAACTTGACGTAATGACGAAAACGGTGATTGGTCGATATTTGAAATATCTTGGAGAGGGAGACCTGGCCGTGGAGCCCCTTGTAAAGCCTATGACATGATCTGGGAAAGGGGCTAAATGAGCATGGATGTGTATGCGTTCGGGGGATACTCTTGCAAACCATCTGCGGGGCGAGGGTGCCCCACCTCCATTTTTTGATTATATGGGGTTTTGGAGGTGGGCCGCCCTCGTCCCGCGCACCTGACTAGGAGTCTTGCATGAGGCTCAAGGGACGTTTTTTTCGAACTTAGTGCGGTATGTTGTCATCCGCGAGAACGAGGTGGCATACCGTCAGATCGTCTAGTGAAGGTTTTTACACATGGTTTTCAGTTCTCTCATATTTCTTTGCATCTTTTTGCCTCTCACTCTGGCGCTCTACTATGCGGCGCCGGCTCGCTGGCGTAATAGCGTTGCTCTTGGTGCGAGTCTTGTTTTTTATGCGTGGGGGGCCCCTCGTTTTGTGTTTGTCTTGGTGGCGTCGAGCACCATTGACTACATCGCCAGTCGCTATCTCGCACCGGATAGTCTTCGTCGGTCTGCCCTGCGGCGAACGATTCTGACGCTTGCGATTTCCACGAATCTGTCAGCGCTGCTCTACTTCAAGTATATGAATTTCTTTGTGGAGCAGGTGAACCCGATTCTGGAAGCCGCCGGGGGCAGCGGGATGGTGTGGCAGAAGGTATTGCTCCCGATTGGCATTTCGTTCTTCACGTTTCAGAAGCTCAGCTATTTGATTGATGTCTATCGTGGCAACGCCAGACCTGCCCGCAATTTGCGCGACTACCTGCTTTATGTGTCACTGTTTCCTCAGCTTATCGCGGGTCCCATTGTCCGGTATCACGATGTGGCATTGCAGCTTGAATCTCGGGGCTATAGCGCGGAGCGATTTTTGGAGGGTGTGTGGCGTTTCTGTTTCGGGTTAGGTCGCAAAGTGTTGATTGCAAATATTCTCGGGAGTGTAGCGGATGGGGCCTTTGATCCTGAGCTTACCGTGCTGACTCCTGGCGTCGCGTGGCTTGGGGCGTTGTGCTATAGCTTCCAGATTTATTTCGATTTTTCCGGGTACTCTGATATGGCTATCGGTTTGGGAAAAATGCTCGGACTTGATTTCCTAGAGAATTTTAATTTCCCCTATGTCGCGTCATCGTTTACGGAGTTCTGGCGCCGTTGGCATATCTCACTGTCGAATTGGATGCGGGAGTATCTGTACATTCCGCTAGGCGGAAACCGCATGCGACTTTGGCGCAGGACTCTCAACCTGTGGCTTGTGTTTCTCATTTCCGGATTCTGGCACGGAGCGTCTTGGAACTTTGTTGTGTGTGGGGGCTATCACGGAGCCTTTCTCTCGATGGATAAGCTCATTCAACGGCGAGGCTGGCGTCTTCCACCCCGTTTGATCTCCATTCCGGTCACCTTTTTTCTCGTTCTGATTGGGTGGGTATTCTTTCGAACGGAGACGCTACCTGAGGCAATGCAATTCTTTGCATGCATGCTGGGGAGGGCTGCGGGGGAATCGTCGAAAGTATCAGTTGCATCCCTGATGGGTGTGCATACATGGATTGCCCTGGCCGCGGCGATCGCGTTATCACTGGCTCCCATTATCAAGGGGTGTGAGATTTTAAAAGATTGGCCGATTGAGGGGTGCACACGTCGGGATCATGTCCGGGTAACCGTGCGTTTCCTTCTTTCGGTTGTGTTGTTGGGTTGTAGCCTTTTTTGTCTGATTGCAGGCCAGTTTAATCTTTTTATCTACTTTCGGTTCTAATGATGAATATGTGTCGATACAGACTGCTTTTGGCCACTGTTTTTGTAGTGCTTATTGTGCTTCCGTTTGTGCAGAAAGCTACAAGAATATTTCCTTCCCGTTCGCTTCACGGTCGAGAGGTTACTGTTAAGAAACCAGACTGGTCGCTGTCTTCGTTGTGGAGTGGCGCTGCCGCTCGGCAGTTTGAGGCATACTTTGCGCGGAAGGTTGGGTTTCGGAGTGAGGTGGTGCGAAGCGTTAATCAGTTTAATTTTAGCGTTCTGGGTAAAATTTCGGGAAACATGGGTACGCCGGTTATATTGGGAAAAGATCACTGGCTCTATGAGCACGAATATGTGCGGCACTATGTTCGGGAACTTGGCGTGAATGATCGGGACCGATCGGATTTTGTGAGTAGCTTGAAGCGGTTTCAGGATGCATTAAAGGCACGCGGCATTGCTTTTGTGCTGGTCATTAGCCCCAGTAAACCGGAGATCTATCCCGAGCACCTTCCCGATCAATATCGTAATCGCGTTGTCCGTGACACTCCAACCCGCGCCTATGGCATGTTGCGCCCGGAATTTGAGGCCGCGGGAGTGAACGTCTTTGATGTCCATCGGTTCTTCAAGGATGCGAAACCTAAATCTGAGCTGTTGTTTGCCAAGACTGGCACGCATTGGAATTACTATGGGAGTTTCCTGGCCTGTCGCCAAATGCTGTGGGAGCTGCGAGATAATCAAGGCCTTCAACTTGCCCTACCGCAGTTGGAACGCATTGTTATGGACTCTACAGTGGGTACGGATGAAGATCTGCTTCAATTGCTCAATTTGCTGTGGTTTGAGTTTTCTGAGAAAAGTCAAACTCCCTATCCCATCGTTTCGACGGATCCGGTGGAAATGGAGTTGCGGCCCAATGTCCTTGTCGTGGGGGATAGCTTCTCGTTTACATTGATTGATGCATTGAATCTCAGCAAGTCGGTGAGAGAAATAGATTTGCTCTACTACTTCAAGCGCCACTTTCGGTATCCGGTGGAGGATAAAGAAGGGTATGTTCAAGACCATGAAGGTGCTGAGATTGGTCCCATTGATTACAATAATCTCGATTGGAAACGCCTGCTGCTTGATAAGGATCTCGTGATTCTTGAAATTAACGAGATCATGTTTATCGCTCGCGGCTGGGGTTTTCTTGATCGTGCCACAGAGGTTGCAAAATGATATATCTTGATAATGCGGCAACAACGCCACCCGATCCTGCGGTATTGGATACGTTCAATAAAGTATACGAGAGCTTTTGGGCAAATCCGCACTCATTGCATCGTCCCGGAGAGCGGGCGGAACAGCTCCTTGAACAGGCTCGCACGCAGGTATGTGATGTGTTGGGTGGCCGCGATCATCGTGCCGTATTCACCTCCGGCGCCACGGAAAGCAACAATCTGGCGCTGAAAGGCATCGCTGCGTTATACCAGCAGCGTGGGAAACACATCATTAGTACGAATAGCGAACATCCCTCCGTTGAAAATGTGTTGTGCTGGCTGGAGGGAGAGGGTTTTCACGTGACGCGACTGCTTGTTGGAGTAGAGGGTCATGTCACTGCCGATCAAGTTCAGGGTGCGCTCACGGATTCAACGATTTTGGTTTCGACGATGTTTGTGAACAATGAATCGGGAGCGATCAATCCTGTTGGTGATATTGCACGGGTGCTCTCGCAACACCAAGCGCTCTACCATGTTGATGCTGCGCAGGGCATTGGAAAACTCCCGTTTTCGCTGGTTGATATTCCTGTGGATCTGGTGTCGATCTCAGCTCATAAATTCTTTGGACTGAAAGGGAGCGGTGTGTTGATTCTGCGTGAGCGTCAAGCGATTGAACCGCAACTTCTGGGGGGCGGGCAGGAGTTTGGTCTTCGCTCCGGGACTGTTGACGTTCCGCGTGCCGCGGCCATGGCGAAGGCCTTGCGCCTTGCGATTAATGATCTCCCGGCGAAACTCGCGGGCGTAACATCGTTAAACCAGATTCTTCGAGATGGGCTTGCAGAGCTGTCCGGATTGGTTTGCAACTCGCCGCAATCCGCCTCACCGTACATATTGAACTACTCGGTATATGGTATAAAGCCTGAGACGTTACTGCAGGGGCTTTCCCAATCGGAGATTTATATATCGACTGTATCGGCATGCTCCTCAAAGACGGCGGAACCGTCTTCGGCTATTCTGGCGCTTACAGGAGATGAGGCGCGCGCCCAAAATAGCATTCGGTTTTCGCTTTCGCATCGCACAACACTTTTGGATATTGAACGCTTTCTGGAAGTGTTCGCCGCGACTTTGGACAAACTACGATAGGAAAAACGCATGCAGTACGACGGCATTATCGCAACATTTGGTGAGATCTTTCTGAAGGGAAAGAATAGGAATCGGTTTATTGATACCATCTTGCGTATGGTCAAGCGACAGCTTGAGGAGTTTGATACCATTCGTATTCGAAGAACCCATGCCAATCTGAATGTTGAGTTGAATGGAACCGATCCCGATCCCGTTATAGCAAAGCTCAGCAAGGTTTTTGGTATTCAACGGTTTCAGCTCTACACCTATTGCGAGAGTGATATAGACGCGATCAAGGAAACGGCGTTGGCGGTCGTGAATGCATTGGATGACGACGGAAAACGTATCAAAATCACAGTGACACGAGGGCATAAGCAGTTTCCACTCAAATCGCCTGAGGTGGCGCGGATCGTGGGGCAGTATATTGCTAAAAACTCGAATGTTCCGCTTGATATTATGAATCCCGATCTCAAGGTGAAGGTGCAAATTCAGAAGGCCAGAAGTTTTATTGTATCGAAAGAAGTTTCCGGGCCTGGGGGCTTGCCCATAGGGATCAATGGAACGTCGCTTCTGATGCTTTCGGGTGGACTGGACTCGCCTGTGGCTGGCTATCTGATGATGAAACGGGGATTGGGTATTGAGGGATTGCACTTCGACTCGCCACCGTATACCTCACCTCGCGCGCGCCAGAAAGTTTTTGATCTTGCTGAAAAACTGGCCCATTACATGCCGACAGGGAAGATGGTGGTTCATATTGTTCCATTTACGGCACTCCAGAAAGCGATTTTTGAAGTGGTTCCTGAAAGTTATGGCATCACGATTATGCGGCGTATGATGTATCGTATTTCGGAGCGGGTGGCACAGCGTCGAGGGTGTGCTTTGATTTCGAATGGTGAAAGTCTGGGGCAGGTTGCTTCGCAGACTCCGCAGAGCATGTTGACCATCAATAGCGTCATCACTATGCCGGTGATCCGCCCGGTAGCGTGTATGGACAAGATTGAAATCATGGCCATTGCACGTGTGATTGATACTCATGACATTTCGATTCGTCCGTATGAGGACTGTTGCACGGTGTTTGTTCCGAAGAGTCCATCGACAGCTCCAACATTCAAACGGTGTGAGCAATGTGAATCGCGTTTTGATTGGGCTGCGCTTGTAGATGCGTGTGCGGAAGGCGTGATGAGCGAAACGGTTGAAGCTGGCCATCCTGTGCGGATAGATGCCGATACAAGCGATGAAATCTGTGCGCTACTGTAGATCAGCAGAGCCTGTGTCTGCATCTTGGAGATATACACATATTGATAAAAAGTTGTGTATACTCTTAAAGAAGTTTGATGCAAAATTATGCCTGAAACGCAAAGAGATTAAACTCTAAATTAAGGGCTGGTACCAATCCGTTCTCCGAATCCTACTTGACTAACCAGCGGTTCCAAATTAGGAAATCTTCGAGTTGCGGGAGGGGCTTCGGACATGAAAGTCAGCGTCGCCGATCCTAATCGCACTCCTCTGCACTCGCCGATCCTGCCGGAGGCAGCATTACCCTTTG
>Ga0307929_1000572_pt1 | contig 34799 bp, 27 predicted proteins | sample AceLakmetage1330_FD_203160 | JGI IMG/M metagenome (GOLD analysis project Ga0307929, IMG submission 203160) | Saline water microbial communities from Ace Lake, Antarctica - #1330 | ecosystem: Environmental > Aquatic > Non-marine Saline and Alkaline > Saline | place: Antarctica: Ace Lake...
CTTCGATTTCATAGTTTTTCGAGGATGCACGACCGAAGGTCGGCACTCGTTAGGGAGATAACCCTATTTTAAACGCACAAAATACATTGCGGGGTGGAGCAGAGGTAGCTCGTCGGGCTCATAACCCGAAGGTCGTTGGTTCGAATCCAGCCCCCGCTACTACTAAAAAAAGCTGGCCGATAGTGCCGGCTTTTTTTGTTTTATTACCTGAATAGAAATCACATATCACTATGGCAAACATACTTGCAATTGTAGGCAGACCCAATGTGGGCAAATCAACACTCTTCAACAGGCTTACCGGCCAGCGGCAGGCTATCGTTGAGCAAACCAGTGGCGTTACCCGCGACAGGCACTATGGCAAAAGCGACTGGAACGGAAAGGAGTTTTCGGTAATCGACACCGGCGGCTATGTGGTTGGCTCCGATGATATCTTCGAGGGCGAAATACGCAAGCAGGTGGATTTGGCCGTAGCTGAGGCTGATGTGATAATGCTGGTGGTGGATGCGCGCGAAGGTCTCTCGGCTCTCGATGAAGATGTTGCCCTGGTCTTGCGCCGCTCAGCTAAGCCCGTTTTTGTGGCCGTCAACAAGGTGGATACTTCCAAAAATATCCACGATGTGGGCGAGTTTTACAGCATGGGTCTGGAGCACCTTTTCCCTATTTCGGCCATCAACGGTAGTGGAACCGGTGATTTGCTGGATGAAGTGGTGAAACACTTCGAGTTAGAAACAGCGGAGATAGATGATGACTTGCCCAAATTTGCCGTAGTAGGTCGCCCCAACGTAGGGAAATCTTCGCTCATTAATGCCCTTTCGGGGATAGATCGAAATATTGTTACCGATATCCCCGGCACTACGCGCGATTCGATAAACACCTTGTACAAGGGTTTTGGCTTCGAGTTTTATCTGGTGGATACCGCCGGCCTGCGCAAAAAGAACAAGGTCTATGAAAATATCGAGTTTTATTCGGTGATGCGCTCCATTCGTGCCATCGAAAACAGCGATGTGTGCATCCTGATGATTGATGCCACCCAGGGATTTGAGGCGCAGGATTTGAACATTCTGCATCTGATCGAGAAAAACCGGAAAGCCGTGGTTTTTGTCGTTAATAAATGGGATCTCGTAGAAAAAGAATCGAACACACATAAAAATATAGAAGAGGAAATTCGTAAGAAAACGGCTCCCTTTGTTGACTTCGAGATTATTTTTACATCGGTGGTCAACAAGCAGCGTATCCACAAAACCCTGGAGGCAGCACACGAAGCTTTTCAGAGCAAGAGCCGCAAAATATCTACCTCCAAGCTCAACGAGGTAATGCTTCCTATTATTAATAACTATCCTCCCCCGATGGTTAAAGGCAAATATGTTAAGATTAAATTCATAACCCAGTTGCCTACACGCTTTCCTGCCATTGCATTTTACTGCAACATGCCGCAATATGTAAAAGAGCCTTATTATCGTTTTATCGAAAATAAGCTCCGCGAAAATTTCAACTTCCGGGGCATGCCTGTCCAGGTTTATTTCAGGAAGAAATAATTGCGTTAAGCACCAAGCATTTTCCCTTCGATTAGTTTTTGCTCCTGTTGAACACTTTAAGTATTGGCTTGTTTATTCTTCGCCATAAGCGAAAAGGGCTCGCCATGTAAATCATATACTTTTCAAGGCCAAAAAAATCACTTCTCTTGCGTTGTACGATTATATTTTCTGATCGTAAATCACCTAACTTATTTACTTACAGAGCATATTTAATTTTAGATAAACAAGAAATTGTATCTTGAGATTAGTTATGAGCTATGACATTATTACAAAGGGTCATAGTGGGAAAATCAAAGTGGAAACCCGACAAAGTCAGGGTTCAGCATTCATCATTGTATTACCGGTATAATTATTTCAAATATGAGAAATTCAGAAATAGATTCTTTAAATAATGCGTATCAAACCTTTGTAAGGCTTGTGATTAGCGAAGGGCCGGTTGATCAGTTGGGTGAAGTTGCAACAGCAGATGTTATGGGCTACGGCACTACTATCGACGAAATAATCCATGATTTACCAGGATTAAAAAATGTGGCCAGATTGCAGCGCGAACAAACCCCCAACGAAAATTTCCATTATAATGCTAGCCCGGTTTTCCGCAAAATGATCAATCAAGACAGGTCAGGAATTTTTGTTGATGAGATACAACTGAATTTTGTTTTTGATGGCAAGCCCTTGAGTTTTCAGATTCGATTGAGCACAGTCATGGAACTTTTTGACGGTGTTTGGAAAGTGGTTCATTTTCACGCTTCAAAGCCCGAATACGATTCAGGTGGGAACGATCCCTGGCACAAGGAAGAATGGCAAAAAAAGAATGAAGAACTGCAAATGCTCGTTGACCAAAAAACGGCAGATCTCGAGCAGAAGAACAGCGAATTGGAGGTTGAAGCAGCACTTGAGCGGGTGCGAACTGTGGCCATGAGTATGCAAAAACCAGATGATCTTTTGGAGGTCTGTCAAATTATTTCCGATCAACTGGAACTATTAAATGTAAGCAACATCAGAAATACCCAGGTAGCCATTGTTGATGAACCAAAAAGGAATTATCTAAATTATCAATATTTTACCCCCTATTCAAAAAAGGTGTTCGAGCTAACGGATTACGAAAACCACCCCACATCCCAGGCCATGGTGAGCGAAATGCAAAAATCTGCCAATTCATTTTTTGAAGGAAGTATGCAGGGCGAGCAATTACAAAGTTTTAGTGAATGGCGAAAAAAATATGACCAGTTTCCCGATCCCTTGCTCGACAAAACCCCGGCAGTGTATTATTATTTTTACTCTATTGGTAAGGGTGGGCTGGGTCTTACTACTTACCAGGCCATTAGCGAAAGTGAGCTAAATATTTTTAAACGCTTTCACAAGGTTTTCGAATTGGCATATAGCCGGTTTCACGACATCCAAAAAGCCGAAGCACAAGCCCGAGAAGCGCAAATTGAAGCGGTTTTGGAAAGAATACGTTCAAAGTCCTTAGCGATGTATAAAACCGATGATTTGGGCGATGTAGTTAGTGTGTTATTTGAGCAGATGCAGTTGCTGAGCGTTGATATGGGTTTCGCATCGGTAAGCATTTTTATATTCGAAGAAGGTTCCAGGGATATTTACCAATGGATACAATTGCCCGATAGAGTTGCATCGCTCCGTGTTCCTTATTTTGAACACCCGATATCATCCAACTTGTTTGATGCTAAAGACGCTGGGGCTGATTATTTTTCAAAAATTTATACTGTTGATGAAAAAAACTCCTGGCTGGAAAAAGGTTTGGAGCTTACAGACTACAAAAATCTCCCCGAAGAATTTAAAACCTCCTTGCTGGAAGCCCCCGGCTATGCGATTTCCATAACACTGGCAAAAAATTCAGGTATTTGCATACCCAGCTTTGTTGGCAGTCTCCCATCCGCCGAGGATGTTGAAATCATGAAACGGGTGGGCAAGGTTTTTGAACAAACCTATACCCGCTTTCTCGATCTGCAAAAAGCAGAAGCACAAGCAAGGGAATCCCAAATTGAACTCTCACTTGAAAGAATCAGGGCACAGGTAACCGCAATGCAGGAATCTTCAGACCTGTTGGATATCGTAGTAACCATGCGCACCGAGTTTGTGTCGCTGGGGCACGAAGCCCATTACTTCTGGTATATGCGTTGGCATCCCGAAGCATACGAAAAAGCCATGACCTCGGGCGATGGCACTAAAATAGGAATGATCATGTCGCTGCCCCGGCATATCCACGGCGATATAAAGCTTGTAGCCGATTGGGAAAAAAGTGATGAACCTGCACTTGTTTTCGCGATGGATGTGGAAACTGCTGTGGATTATATTCAAAAAATGATAACACTGGGGGATTTTGTGCAAGTTGATCCTAACGCGCCTACCCTTGACGACATTCGCCACATTGGCGGCCTCACCTTTATTATGGCGCGGACCAAGCATGGCGAGATCGGCTTTAGTCTGCCGGGTGCTGTACCAAATCCACCACAAGAAAGCCTCGATACTTTAGTTCGATTTGCAGCTGTATTTGATCTGGCCTATCGTCGTTTTGAAGACTTGAAAGATGCCGAAAGACGAAACCGGGAAATGCAAATTGAGCTTGGTCTGGAACGATCGCGTACACAGAGCATGCTTATGCAGCACTCCGATGAATTGGGTAAAACTACCCAGGTTTTTCATGAACAACTCCAGCTTTTGGGTATCGATTCTGAGTTCTCCTATCTATGGCTGCCCGATGAAGCAAATCATGAACATTTGTTTTGGGCTACCTGGGATGAAATCAGCAATGGCACAACAATTTTTAAAAACAAAACAGTTAGCTATCCTTTGGATAAAAAAGAGCCATCCATTGCAGCATGTTATCTGGCATGGGGAAGCGGCCAGCGGGTTCATATAAATCCTGTTGCACCTGATGAAGTTGAAAACTATTTTGCAACATGGGAAGAATTGCTCCACGGCGTTGATAAATTTAGACCGGAATTATTCCCGAAAGGAATTTATTATCTGGATGCCTATATGAAATATGGCTGTTTCGGTATTATGATAAAAAGACCCATTTCCGAAGATGAAAAAATAATACTAAGCCGCTTTACCATCGAATTTGAAAGAGCCTATACCCGTTTTCTCGATCTCCTGAAAGCAGAAGAGCAAGCTGTGAAATCGGAAGAAGATTTGATAAAACTAAAAGTGGAAAAACAACGCGCTGAAAATGCATTATCAGAACTAAAAGTTACACAAACCCAACTTATCCATGCCGAAAAAATGGCCTCTTTGGGTGAACTCACCGCAGGCATTGCCCACGAAATACAAAACCCTTTAAACTTCGTCAATAATTTTTCGGAAGTAAGTGTGGATTTAATAGATGAATTGAACGAGGAAATTGAAACCGGAAATACAGAAGAAGTAAAAGCTATTTCAGGCGATCTGAAATCAAACCTTCAGAAAATCCATCACCATGGGCAGCGGGCTAGTTTTATTGTACAAGGAATGTTGGAACATTCGCGGACAAACCCCGGCGACAAAAAACTAACGGATATCAATGTTTTGGCTGATGAATTTCTTAAACTATCCTATCATGGTTTACGTGCCAAAGATAAAAGTTTTAATGCCGAATTAAAAATGGATTTTGATAAGGATTTACCATTAGTCAATGTTGTTCCCCAGGATATTGGCCGCGTATTGCTGAATTTATTTAACAACGCGTTTTACGCCGTTTCCGATGGCGCAGAGAAAATTCACGAATTTTCTCCCCCCACGCCATCACCCCCGACCGAATTTTCTCCCCCCGCGCCACCGATGCACCCCGCGCCAGCGGTGCAGGCCGGTAAAGACGCGATGCATCGCGTCTCTACCTACAAACCCCTCGTTACCCTCACTACCAAAACCCTGGGCAACAAAATTGAAATCCGCGTGCAAGACAACGGCAACGGCATCCCCGACAAAATAAAAGACAAGATATTCCAGCCCTTTTTCACCACCAAACCCACCGGACAGGGAACCGGTTTAGGTTTAAGTATGAGTTATGATATTATTACCAAAGGGCATGGAGGCGAGTTGAAAGTGGAAACAGAAGAAAATAAAGGAACAACATTTTCAATTATTATTCCAATTAATAATTAGCGTATGAGGATAGTTTTAATCATACTGACGATAATGCTTTTGCAGCAAATCCATGCGCAATCCAATTATTCGGATAGCCTGAAAAGCGTATTGGAAAATGCCCCCAATGATTCTGTACGCTTCATTATAAGTTTCAATCTTGCGGATTATTATTTTGATAGAAACCGGAAACAGACCTATGAAAATAATGAGGTAGCCTTAAAAATTGCGCGGGATAACCACAAAATGCTGGATGTAGCAAAATGCCTGGGCACAAAGGGATATTATCTGAATAAAGAAGACCGTTACGGGGAAGCACTCAAGTGTTATTTAGAAGGATTAAAATATGCAGAAAATCCGCAGAGCGAAAAACAAACATGGTTGAAACCCCCTGATGCTGATCCTTTTCAATTTCGTATGCAGGTTCTGGCAGGGCTTATTCACGACTTTGGCCACGTGTTCTGGTCCACAGGTAATTATACGCAAGCCATACATCAATTCCGTTTATGCCTAAAATATCTCGATAAGGCCTTGCCTACTTCACACAATTCGGCGCTGATGAACATTGGAGCGGTTTACCTCAATTTAAACCAGCTCGATTCGGCCCTGTATTATCAACGAAAAGCAATAGCAAATAACCACCTGACCTATCGAAGTACGATGCTTAAATATTTGGGGGATATTTACCTCCGAATGGGAGCTTATGATTCAGCCAGGTTTTATTACCAAAAAGGAATAAAGGTAGCAAGGCAACAAAATAAAACGAGCGATTTAGCCATTGGTTATATGGGATTGACTCAATATTATCTTGCACAGGGAAATCCCGATTCAAGCCTTTTGTATGCTAATGCATTTTTGAAATCATTTACTGCCTTGCAAGGCAATCCCATCAAAGACATCAATATCAGCATTGCCTATGAACTTTTGTTTCGTGCCTGGCAACTTCGGGGACAAACCGACAGTACCTCGAATTATTTAGAACTGGCTTTTTACGCCAGAGACAGCATTAGTAAGAAAAAAATCCGTAGCCTGGCTGAATTTCAAAATCTTAGTTTTAACGAACAAATGAGGCTGGAGGAATTGGAAAAAGAAAAACTGGAAACGCAAAGTAAAATCCGGATTTATTCCCTGCTGGCAGGCCTTATTCTAATTCTTGTTGTAGCCGGAGCTTTTTTTCGCCAGTCGCGCCAAAAACAAAAAGCGAACAAGATTCTGCAAAATGCTTATGCAAAATTACAAGCTACCCAAACCCAACTTATCCATGCCGAAAAAATGGCCAGCCTCGGAGAACTTACCGCCGGCATCGCCCACGAAATACAAAACCCCTTGAACTTCGTCAACAATTTTTCGGAGGTTAGTGTTGATTTGCTTGACGAATTAAATGAGGAATTATTAGAAGGAAATACCGAAGATGTGAAAGAAATATCTCAGGATTTAAAACAAAATTTGGAAAAAATCAACCATCACGGCCAACGGGCTAGTTTTATTGTTAGGGGAATGTTGGAACATTCGCGAACCAGCACCGGTGAGAAAAAGCCAACGGACATCAATGTTTTGGCGGATGAATTTCTCCGCCTATCTTACCACGGCCTGCGTGCCAAGGACAAAGATTTCAACGCCGAAATAAAAACCGATTTCGACGAAAGCCTGCCAAAAATTAATGTCGTCCCGCAGGATATTGGCCGTGTTTTGTTGAATTTGATTAACAACGCGTTTTACGCCGTTTCCGATGGCGTAGAGAAAATTCACGAATTTTCTCCCCCCACGCCATCACCCTTGGCCGAATTTTCTCCCCCTGCGCCGCCATTTCCCCCCGCACCAGCGGTGCAGGCCGGTAAAGACGCGATGCATCGCGTCTCTACCTACAAACCCCTCGTTACCCTCACTACCAAAACCCTGGGCAACAAAATTGAAATCCGCGTAAGCGATAACGGCAACGGCATCCCCGAAGAAATCAAAGACAAAATCTTCCAGCCTTTTTTTACCACTAAGCCTACAGGGCAGGGCACAGGGCTGGGTTTGAGCATGAGCTACGACATTATTACCAAAGGACATGGCGGCGAAATCAGTTTAGAAACAAAAGAAGGGCTTGGAACAACTTTTAAAATTTTATTACCCATCCAATTAAACGAACAATGAAAGCTAAATCAATCACAGGAAAAAACCCGGGAGAGCTTAAAACAGCCTTAGAGCAAATTATGGCTGTAGGATTCAAACCAAGCCTTGCCATCGTATTTATCTCCATAAAACAAGATAGAAAAGAAGTTTGTGAAATGCTCCACAGCAAGGGCATCGACATCCTTGGAGCTACATCCAGCGGCGAATTTATCGACGGACATCAAAGCGAAGGTGAAATAGCCATCTTGCTTTTGGAATTGCCACGGGATGCTTACACAATTTTATTTGAGGAAATTGGAGACCGAAGCATCCAATTAGCAGCTTCTGAATTGGCGCAATATGCCCTGCAACATTTTGAAGATCCTTCATTAATTCTTTGTAGCACAGGTATGAACAGCAAAGGCGAATACTTTGACGGGGAAACCCTGGTGAAAAGTATGGAAAATGCCCTTGGTCCGGATCGGATATTTTTTGGCGGCATGGCTGGCGATGATGGGACTTTTACCGGCACATACATATTTACCCAGGGCAAAGAAACGGATTTTGGCATGGCAGCCCTTGTTTTGGATGCTGATAAAGTAGCCTTACAGGGCATGGCCATCACCGGATGGAAACCCATGGGTATTTCACGGACGGTGAGCAAGAGTAAAGGAAACCTCGTTTATACCATCGATGATAAACCAGCTGTTGAAATGTACCTCAAATATTTGGGTAAGGAAGACAAAAAGAATGACCCGTCATTTAATGTGATGGATGAATTGGGTATGCCTTATCCTTTTATCGTGGAAAGGGAAGCTGATGGCGAAACAGTTTTGCGAACACCAATGAGCATCGATTTTAATGAAAATGCCATTGTTTTTGATTTGGAAATTGCACAGGGAACAAAAATCTGGTTTTCGATGCCTCCCGATTTTGATATTGTTGATGAAATAATTGATGAAGCAAAACAGCTAAAAAATAATAATCAGCTTGAAGCAGATGCCTTGCTGATATTTTCCTGTGCAGGTCGTCAACCTGTATTAGGCCCCTTGGTTACTGCCGAAAATGATGGACTGCATGAAGTATGGAAAACACCCATGGCTGGTTTTTTTACTTATGGAGAATATGGAAGAGCCAAAAATGGGAAACAGGAATTTCATTCTGGTGCATGTTGCTGGGTAGCATTAAAAGAAAAATAGTAATTGTTTAAAACGGGGAAGCCGAAAACCAATCAGAGTAGGCAATAAAATTAAATTTAATCAACATGAAAAAATCATTCAATTTATTAGGTTCGTTTACAATGCTGATCGTACTTTTTGTTATCGCTTTTTCAACGCAAAGTTGCAAAGAAGTATCAAAAGAAGTCGAGGAACATGTAACCGAAGCAGAAGTCCCTGAATATTTTTTACTGCGTCCGGAACTCGAAAAGATTTACGGTTACTCTCATGCCGTTAAAATTGGCGACGACCTTAAAATCTCCGGCGCGGTAAGTATGGACAACGATGGTAATGTAATCGGGGAAGATGATATGGCTCTGCAAATGAAAAATTGCTACGCCGACCTGGAAAAAGTGTTAAAGCATTATGGTTATTCATTCGATGATGTGATTGTAGAAAATGTGTTTACCACAGATATGGCCAAATTTCTCGAGGCTGCAGCTTACCGTAACGAAATCTATAAAACACAATTCCCAACAGGTAGCTGGCTCGAAGTTAAAGGATTGGCAATACCCGGCCTGATGATCGAAATTGAAATGGAAGCACACAAGTCGAAATAATATTTATCCGGTTAGGATATAAGATTTAACTACTGGATAATAAAAATACCTTAGTTTCAATATGAAAGCAAAATCAATCAAAGGAAAATCGCCGGAAGAAATAAAATCAGCGCTGGATCAAAGCATGAGCAATGGATATACTCCTACTTTGGCCATTATATTCAGTTCTGTTAGCCAGGATAGAAAAGCCATCAGTAAACTACTCGATGAAAAGAATATTTCAATTTATGGAGCTACAACAAATGGAGAATTCATAGATGAGGAAACAGAAAAATAAACTGAATAAGTATAAATTTAATTTAAAACAATAATTATGAGAAAAGGAATGACAAAAGTAAGCGTGCTGTATCCAAATGGAAAAGGCAAAAAATTTGACATGGACTATTATTGCGGGCCACATGTAAAAATGGTCATGGAGTTATTAGGAACTGCCCTTAAAGGCGCAACTGTTGAATCGGGTCTTGCAGGCGGTGCACCTGGTTCGCCAGCACCGTTCCTGGCCATGGGAAATATGTATTTTGATTCAGTTGAAGAGTTTAATAAATCTTTTGGGCCCAATGCAGAAAAGATAATGGGCGATGTACCCAATTTTACGAATACGGAACCAATTATCCAGATAGGTGAAGTAATCATTTAATTCATCTAACCTGAATAATTCATGAATAGGTAAAGCTATCAAATCAATAGCCCCGCCTTTTAAGGCGGGGATTGAATTGCGTGACCTAACGCCCCCTGAAAATTTAAAAAAGTTTATTTTTTATTTTAAACTTTTTTAAATTTTCAGGGGAGGGAATTTGGTGTCAATCATAGACCCCGCCCTTCTCAAAGATAGGGATGCCAATGGCAGAAGGACGAGGCTATTGATATTTTTATTGTCAATTCTTATGAATTATTTAGGCTAAAAATACGTCATACACAATACCACTTTCTAAAAAGGAAATAAATGAACCCACACCTTCAAGAAGTTTTGAAATTAATTCAGCAGGATGATAATTTGGATGTTGAGCAAATTGAGGTTATTTCGGGCTTATTGAAATCCGTTGACAAGGAATTGACTATCACGGCCTTCAAACTCGACCGTACCGAAAAAGTAAAACGAACCACGGCCATCCTTCTGGAAGAAACCATCGAGGAGCTCGAACAAAAAAGGAAAACAGTTGAAGAATCGCATGAGGCTTTAAAAAAATCAATGGAGGAATTAAAAGCCGCCCAGGTACAACTCATCCATGCCGAAAAAATGGCTTCCCTGGGTGAACTAACAGCCGGCATTGCCCACGAAATACAAAACCCTTTAAACTTCGTCAATAATTTTTCGGAAGTAAGTGTGGATTTAATAGATGAATTAAATGAGGAAATTGATAGTGGAAATGCAGAAGAAGTAAAATCTATTTCAGGCGATCTGAAATCAAACCTCCAAAAAATCAGCCACCACGGCAAACGCGCCAGCGGCATAGTGCGAGGCATGTTGGAACACTCACGCAGTGGTTCTGGTGAAAAGGTTCCCACGAATATCAATGCACTTGCAGACGAATACCTGCGCCTGGCCTACCACGGCCTGCGTGCCAAGGACAAATCTTTCAACGCCGAAATAAAAACAGATTTCGATGAAAGCCTGCCAAATATCAATGTTGTTGCCCAGGATATTGGCCGCGTATTATTGAATTTATTTAATAATGCGTTTTACGCCGTTTCCGATGGCGTAGAGAAAATTCAAGAATTTTCTCCCCCCGCGCCACCGCCACAGGTCGGTAAAGACGCGATGCATCGCGTCTCTACCCACAACCCCACCCTTACCCTCACCACCTTTAACCTCGGCGACAAAATCGAAATCCGTGTAAAAGACAACGGCAACGGAATCCCCGATGAAATCAAAGATAAAATCTTCCAGCCCTTTTTCACCACAAAACCCACCGGGCAAGGCACAGGCCTGGGATTGAGTATGAGTTACGATATTATTACCAAAGGGCATGGGGGAAAATTAGATGTACAAACCAAAGAAGGAGAAGGTACTGAATTTATAATAATATTGCCCCTTTTAGATCAAAAACAAAAAACATGAAGTCATTAACAAGCATACTACTACTATTATTTTTTGCAAACTGTTTTGGTCAGGATAGCACACTGGTGCTTTCTGCTAAAATGTTTGATGAAAATAACAGCTTTCAACTTGCTGAAAAAGGCCAGTGGATTTTTAAAAAAGGCAATGATGTATCCTGGGCAGATCCAAACCTAAACACAGCCGATTGGGATACCCTTAGGCCTGTTGATCTAAAAGCCGATATGGCCGATGAAAATGGCCGCTTAGAAGCTTGGTTCAGATTAAAAATAAAATTAGATAGTAGTCTGGAAGACTCGCTTACGGGGATGGGTTTAATTTCAGAAGTTTGGGCTGCTTCTGATGTTTATATTAATGGTAAATTATTTCATTCATTTGGCAATACCGGAATAAATAACCAGCCTTTTAAAGCTTATAATTCCCTGGATAAGCATCCAATATTTCTTGAATTTCTTAGCGATAAAGAATATTTAATAGCCATACATTTTGTAGATAAAACAGCCCCCTACTATTGGCACAAACCATTGCGATCCCAGCTTACTTTAGCCTCATTTTTTACGATTACTACCCCATACTATTTTTATCAAAAAACAGACTTACAAACGAATCGGAATAGATTTAATTCTGGAATTACTACCCTATTATTGACTTTGGTTTTGCTCTTCTGGTTGATCTATTTTCAAAACAGAAAAGAAAAACACCTGCTAATGATAGCTTTAACGGTGTCTTTTCTGTTCCTCACGCTCCTTGCACTAACAATGGAGTATTATATTAGTTTATCTTATAATTATGAGGTCTTTTTTTATTATAGTTCTGTTCTATTTATTTTATTGTTTTTCGCCATCACACCCTTTACGGTGGCAATGATTTTAAATAAAAGAATTCCAAAAATTCTTTGGGTTTTTTCAGCAATTCTATTGCTTACAACATGTATTTCCATCTTCTTTAATCTTGAATTTGTACAGATTATTTTAGTAGTTAGCTCTTTTGTTATTTCTGCTTTTTATATTGTTTTGGCACGCAAGAATATCAAAGGAGCTAATTGGGCCTTGGTAATAGGATTGGTTTTACCTGTAAGTTATTTTTTATTATTTGTTAGTCAGACTTATTTTAATTTCAAAATACCTCTAAAATTTAGTTTAATTATTTTTTACACAACATACCCTTTAAGCATGATGGTTTATGTATCCATTTGGTTTAAGGAGTCGCGGAAGGCAGTGGAAACAAATGCTATAAAAGTAATAAAGATAACAGAGGAGAAAAAGAATCTTTTAGCCAGTCAAAATATTTTACTCGAACAACAGGTAAATGAAAGAACTGCTGAATTGAACCAATCATTTGAAAATTTAAAATCTACTCAATCCCAACTTATCCACGCCGAAAAAATGGCATCGCTTGGAGAACTTACGGCAGGTATTGCCCACGAAATTCAGAACCCTTTAAATTTTGTCAACAATTTTTCGGAGGTGAGTGTTGATTTGATGAACGAAATGGACGAGGAAATGACATTGGGAAACACAGCAGAAGTTAAAGACATAGCCGGCGATTTGAAACAAAACCTCGAAAAAATCCATCACCATGGGCAGCGGGCAAGTTTTATTGTACAAGGAATGCTGGAACATTCACGCACAAACCCCGGCGATAAAAAGCCAACAGATATCAATGTTTTGGCTGATGAATTTCTTCGCTTATCTTATCATGGATTGCGGGCTAAAGACAAATCGTTTAATGCTGAAATAATAACTGAGTACGATAAAGATCTGCCGAAAATCAACGTCGTTCCCCAGGATATTGGCCGCGTATTGTTGAATTTATTTAACAACGCATTTTACGCCGTTGGTAGGGGCGTAGAGAAAATTCACGAATTTTCTCCGCCCGCCCCCCTGACCGAATTTTCTCCCCCCGCGCCACCGCCACAGGTCGGTAAAGATGCGATGCATCGCGTCTCTAACCACAAACCCACCGTTACCCTCACCACCAAAACCCTGGGCAGCAAAATAGAAATCCGCATAAGCGACAACGGCAACGGCATCCCCGACGCAATCAAAGGGAAAATCTTCCAGCCCTTTTTCACCACCAAACCCACCGGGCAGGGAACAGGTTTAGGTTTGAGCATGAGTTATGATATTATAACCAAAGGGCATGGTGGAGATTTGAAGGCGGAAAGCGTGGAAGGAGCGGGGACTACTTTTGTAATAATTTTATCAATTTAAAATATTTAACTATGAAAATTTTAGTAGTGGATGATGAAAGGGACATACAAGCCCTTTTTCAACAGAGGTTTCGCAAAGAGATACGTTCGGGTCAATTGGATTTTGAATTTGCCTTTTCGGGCGAAGAAGCCATTAATCTTCTGGAGAATTTGATTCCTCAAACAGTGTTAATACTATCGGATATCAATATGCCCGGAATGAGCGGTCTGGACTTGCTGGAGCGAATCAAACAAAAATATCATCAGCCACCGCCTGTGGTGATGATGATTACCGCGTATGGCGACAACGAAAACTACAATAGAGCCATGCAGCTCGGTGCTGACGATTTTATTACTAAGCCTGTGGACTTTGCAGTGCTGAAAAATAAAATTCAAGAACTGAGGTAATAGCGATATAACTAGTGTTTGTAAAAAAAAAGCTGCCTGTCCCTAAATTCCGGGAAGGCAGCCTTTTTTGTTTATCAAAACAAAAAGATTACTTCTTGCTTTTCTTGGTGGCTTTGGCAGCCATCTTTTCTTTTACGCTGGCTTGTGCAGCAGCAAGGCGTGCAATCGGCACACGGTAGGGCGAGCAACTTACATAGTTGAAGCCCAGGGTATGGCAAAACTCTACCGATGAGGGTTCGCCACCATGTTCGCCGCAAATACCAATCTTGATATTCTTGCGTGTCTTACGGCCTTTTTTCACAGCCATCTTCATCAACTGACCCACACCTTCCTGATCGAGTACCTGGAAAGGATCGTGCTTGAGGAGGCCCTTGTCGAGATAAACTTTGAGGAATTTTCCGGCGTCATCGCGTGAGTAGCCAAAAGTCATCTGCGTGAGGTCGTTGGTACCGAAGGAGAAGAACTCGGCCGATTCGGCAATTTCGTCGGCGGTGAGTGCAGCTCTGGGTATTTCAATCATCGTACCTACCAAGTGGTCGATGCTGTCGTTGCGTTCGGCAAAAACTTTGGCAATGGTATCTCTTACTATAGTCTCTTGCATTTTCATTTCGGCTTTGGTACCGGTAAGCGGGATCATAATCTCGGGCATGGCAGTGATGCCGCGTTTTTTAAGATTAAGCGCAGCCTCGATAATGGCGCGGGCCTGCATTTCCGAAATCTCGGGATAAGTATTTCCCAAACGGCAGCCACGGTGGCCCAGCATGGGGTTAAATTCTGCTAGATCTTCTACTTTGGCTTTGATCACCGAAACATCTACGCCCATCACTTTTGCCATCTCGGCTTGTCCTTTGTCATCGTGGGGAACAAACTCGTGCAAGGGCGGGTCGAGCAGGCGAACGGTTACAGGAAGGTCGTGCATAGCTTCGAAGATGCCTTCAAAATCCTGGCGTTGTATGGGGAGCAGACGGTCGAGTGCTTCACGGCGGCCTTTTTCGTCTTCGGCCAAAATCATCTCGCGCATGGCAATGATGCGATCGCCCTCGAAGAACATGTGCTCGGTACGGCAGAGGCCGATACCCTGGGCACCGAATTTACGGGCTACGATCGAATCTTTGGGTGTGTCGGCGTTGGTGCGCACCAGCATTTTAGAATATCTATCCGAGAGATCCATCAGTTCGCCAAAGTCGCCACTCAGGTCGGCGTCGATGGTTTTAATCTGGCCTTCAAACACTTCGCCGGTACTTCCGTTGAGCGAAATCCAGTCGCCTTCTTTCAGCTTTTTACCTTCGGCTACCAATGTGCGTTCTTTGTAGTTGATTTTAACACCGCCGGCACCCGACACACAGCATTTACCCATTCCGCGGGCTACCACAGCAGCGTGTGAGGTCATGCCACCACGGGCGGTGAGGATACCTTGTGCAGCATCCATTCCGGCCAGGTCTTCGGGTGAGGTTTCGATACGAACCAGAATTACCTTATGGCCTTTTTCTTTCCATTCTTCGGCCTCATCGGCATGAAAAACGATTTGGCCGGTAGCGGCTCCCGGTGAGGCGGGCAGGCCTTGGGCTACAACCTTGGCTTCGGCCAGGGCTTTCTTATCGAAAACCGGGTGAAGTAGTTCGTCCAGTTTATTTGGCTCCACGCGCAGCAGTGCTTCGCGTCTTTTCAGTTTACCTTCCTTAAGCATATCCATGGCAATTTTTACCATCGCTGCGCCGGTACGTTTTCCGTTACGGGTTTGCAGCAGCCACAGTTTGCCATCCTGGATGGTGAACTCGAGGTCTTGCATATCCTTGTAGTGGTTTTCCAGGTCTTTTTGGGTTTTAAAAAGTTCCTGATAAACGGTCGGCATGGCTTCTTCCAGTGATGGAAAATCGGCGGCTCTTTCTTTTTCGCTAATTCCTTGCAGCTTAGCCCAGCGTTTTGCGCCTTCGAGGGTAATTTGCTGCGGGGTACGAATTCCGGCCACCACATCTTCGCCCTGAGCATCGATGAGGTATTCGCCGTTAAAAATATTTTCGCCTGTGCCGGCATCACGGGTAAAGGCAACACCGGTGGCAGAGTTGCTACCCATATTTCCAAATACCATCGCTTGCACGTTAACGGCTGTTCCCCACTCGGCGGGGATGTTGTTCAGACGGCGATATACTTTAGCGCGGTTATTCATCCAGCTTTCAAAAACTGCTGCTACCGATGCCCACAGTTGTTCCCAAGGATCGGTGGGGAAGTCTTTGCCGGTTTTTTCTTTGATGGCTGCCTTAAAACGAGCCACCATTTCTTTCAGGTCGTCAGTGCTAAGGTCGAGGTCTCTTTCTATATTTTTTTCTTCTTTAATCTGGTCGATGATCACTTCAAAAGGATCTTCTTCCTCTTTACTTTCGGGTTTCATGCCCATTACCACATCGCCAAACATCTGCACAAAGCGGCGGTACGAATCCCATGCAAAACGTTCGTTGCCGGTTTTTTTGGCGATACCTTCTACGGCATCATCGTTCAATCCCAGGTTGAGCACGGTGTCCATCATGCCAGGCATCGAAGCGCGGGCACCCGAACGTACCGAAAGGAGGCAGGGATTTTCTTTGTCGCCGAATTTGGTGCCCATAATGGTTTCCACCTGATTTACGGCATCCTCTACTTCTTTCGTTATTTTTTTGAATATGTATTCGGCACCCTTATCGTTAAAAAGGGTACAGGCCTCGGTGGTGATGGTAAATCCCGGAGGTACCGGAACACCAATCAAATTCATCTCAGCGAGATTTGCACCCTTGCCGCCTAGTAAATTCTTCATCTTAGCATCGCCTTCGGCTTTTCCGTTGCCGAAGAAATAAACAAACTTTTCTTTCTTCTTTGTCATATTAAAATAATTATGATTAAATGTTGATAGTTGATATTCAATAGAATAAAATAATTTGAGTGTGCAAAATTAAAAATTTACCCGCATTTGCAGGTATTAAATGTTTGTTAAGAACTTACACCTCCTGTCATTGAGTGTTAATATTTCAGAAAATGAGAATTTTTGGGTATGAATTTTGGTAGGCCACCGCGATTTAATTAACAATAAGATAATATGACTAAAATTTCAATCGCTTTAATCACACTTTTGTTTTGCATCCCTAATTTAATATCTTCTCAAGATAACAGACCCAAAGTTCGGACATGAGATTTATTCTGGGACACGATGTCTGAATATTTCGGTGCTTCGCACCTTTGATGCTTCGCACGAATGCCAGTGCTACAAATATTGCGCGGCTCTGCCGCTTTGTGCTTGATGAAAGTCAGGGTTTCACTCCAAGTGAAGCCCTGACTGGGGCACAGATTTTTTTGAATACCGAATAAGGAACTCCAAAACGCTCTTTGATCGCCTGCCCCGACCATCGGGGTCAGATTTGAGATGTTTTGCTGTCACACCGTGAATTTGTGTGGCAAGTGGAGCAGTCTTATAAAATTGTGTGCTATCGCCCGGCGGTATTCACGGTGTGATTTTTACTTTCATTGCTGCGACCACAGGCTGAAAGCCTGAAACATCAAAGCAAAAAGCCGCCCCAATAATCACCGGCAGGCCGAAGGTCTGCGACAGCTTACATGGGAAAACACGCTGGCTGAAATGATAGCCTAAGGCTGCAAGGGTTTGCAGCCCCGCAGTTCGGCAGGCTCACTGACAAAGGGGATCGCAACCCTGGGCAATAGGTTTTAATCTTGCAGGCCTGGAGTTTTTGATGTGAGCAATCTCCGATTAGCATCTCTGAGACGCGCAAGTTGCGCGTCTTTACGCAATACCGAAAAACAAACCATCTGCAATCGCCCATTCAGCGCAAAACCGCCAAAATCCAATTCCTCCGCCAGGCAATAGCACGCTTGTACAGACGCGCAATCTGCGCGTCTCAGATCTCTAATAATAGCGCGTCTCTGCCTCCCAAAAATAGCGCGTCTCTGCCTCCCAAAAATAGCGCGTCTCTGCCTTCTGAAAAATAGCACGTCTCAGCTCCCATTAAATAGGGATTGCAAGCCTGGGTTTCTTTTGATTTCAGATTGTAGATTTCAGATATAAGATTTTAGATGTTCGCGAAAACATCGGACATCATACATCTGACATCTGACATCGGACATCTGCGAGGGGGTTGCAATCCCCTTCGATAAAGCCTGTCGGCTTTATCTCCCGCGGCTGCGAACCCACGCCAAAGGGTTCGCAGCCGCGTAGCGGATAGCAAGCCTGGCTTACAATAATCCATTAGTGGATTTCCGCCAAAAAAGGGCGGACAGGCTGTGGTATATTACGAAACCATTCGTGCATTCGTGGCATCCAATTAACATTCGCGGCACCCATTAATCATTTGTGGCATATTTTTTAAAAGTCTATTTTTGCATTTTTTGCCAAAATCAGCTACTGATGATAGAAAACTTACTTATCGATAAAACGCTCGAAGCCATCCAATCGCTTTACGGGCAAAGCATTTCTGAAAAGAGTATATCCCTGCAGAAAACCCGCAAAGATTTTGAGGGCGATTACACCCTGGTGGTTTTCCCCTTGCTAAAAATATCCCAGGCCAAACCCGAAGAAACAGCGCAGACTCTGGGTGCCTGGTTTTTGGAGCATGTCGAAGATGTTTCGGCCTTTAATGTAGTAAAAGGCTTTCTTAACCTGGTGGTCGCCGACAGCTATTGGCTGGATTTTTATAGCAAGGCAAAGGATAAGGCCAACTTTGGCATAGCCGAGAGCCACGAAGGTGCTCCGGTCGTTATCGAGTATTCTTCGCCCAACACCAACAAGCCGCTTCATCTCGGGCATATCCGCAACAACTTGCTGGGTTTTTCGCTGGCCAAAATATTGAAAGCTGCCGGCAAAAATGTGCTAAAAGTGAATCTGGTCAACGACCGGGGTATCCATATTTGCAAGTCGATGCTGGCCTGGAAAAAGTGGGGCAATGGCGAAACACCGGCTTCGGCAGGCATGAAGGGCGACCACCTGGTAGGAAAATATTACGTGCTTTTTGATATGTACTATAAGGCCGAGATTAAAGAGTTGGTCGAAAACGGGATGGATGAGGAATTGGCCGAGAAAGAAGCCTCGGTTTTGATGGAAGCCCAGGAAATGCTTTTGCACTGGGAAGAGCAAAATCCGGAAGTGCGCGAGTTGTGGGAAATGATGAACGACTGGGTTTATGAAGGCTTTGCCGAAACCTACAATCGGCTGGGCATCGACTTTGACAAAGTGTACTTCGAATCGGAAACCTATTTGCTGGGTCGTGAGCTGGTGCATGAAGGCCTGGAGCAGGGGGTTTTTTATCGTAAGGAAAATGGCTCGGTGTGGTGCGATCTTTCGGATGTAGGCCTGGACGAAAAACTCCTCCTGCGTGCCGATGGCACCTCCGTGTACATGACCCAGGACTTGGGTACTGCCCAACTGCGATATGATGAATTTAAGCCTGAACGACTTGTTTATGTCGTAGGCAACGAGCAGAATTATCATTTTGATGTATTGCAAAAAATCCTGAAAAAAATGAGCCGCACCTGGGCAGATGGCATTATGCACTTGTCCTATGGAATGGTTGAACTGCCCCACGGACGTATGAAATCGCGCGAAGGCAACGTGGTGGATGCCGACGACCTGATGGAAGAAATGTACCTTACCGCCCGCAAGACCGCCGAGGAACTGGGGAAGATTGATGCTTTTACGGATAGCGAAAAAGACTCGCTCTTTAAAATGCTTAGCCTGGGAGCACTCAAATATTACATGCTAAAGGTGGATCCCAAAAAGACCATGCTCTTCAACCCCGAAGAATCCATCGACTTTAACGGCAACACCGGCCCCTTTGTACAATACACCCATGCACGTATTTGCTCGCTTTCGCGAAAGGCGGCAGAGAAAGGGCTTGTCCTCGATCAATCGGCAATGCCCGCAGTTTTGCTGCACGCCGAAAAAGAGATTATTAAACTGGCCTTCGATTTTGAAAATATAATCCGCGAAGCAGCCAACAATTACAGCCCGGCACTTATTGCTAATTATGTTTATGAGCTGGCCAAGGGTTTCAACCACTTGTACCAGTCGCTCCCGATTTTGCGCGACACCGATGCTCCAACTGCCTCATTTCGGCTCACGCTGGCGGCCTTCACCGGAAGCATTATCCAAAAAGGAATGGACTTGCTGGGGATAGGAGTGCCGGAGAAGATGTAGCCTCGACAAGCTCGGCTACCGGGGTTTCGACTACCGATACAAGCTCGGCTAAAGAATTAATATTTGATCATAAGGAGGGTTTTTTTGTAGTTGGCTAAATGGTAACACCCTTAGCTTTTTTATCAATATTTTTCTTAAAATCACCCCACGAGGGGTCATCATAATTGATATTGTGTAAATTATTCAAAATAAAAGGAGCCACCTTCTCCACAGGTTGGTAAAGCAGTGAGCCTTCTTTTAAATCCTGCTTAAGGATGGAGGAGCGGCTGTCGATCATGGCAAATAGCATAATAAGCACACTCATAATCACCACACCCTTCACAATTCCAAAGAGCATTCCTACAATCCGGTTTAAAATACCCAGGGCTGCCAGCGAAGCAATTTTGTTGAGCAGTTTGCCAATCAGACTTACTATTACCACCACTACCACAAAGGTGAGAATAAAGGCAATGATGAATAGCCAGCGATGCCCCATGTCGAGATAGGCACTCAAATAATCGGCCACCCGCTCCGAAAAGTAGATGGCAAAATATAGTCCAAGCACCAGTGCCACAAGTGATGCGATTTCTTTAATAAAGCCATTACGAAAGCCCATGATGGCTAACAGAATAATGGGAATGCCAATTATCAAATCCAAAAAGTTTACTTCCATTTTAGTTTACGTGTTAGTTCGGTTGAAAAAACAAATTCATCAATCTCTTTATTTCCGGTGTTCATAATCTCGTCCTTGTTGCCTTCCCACCAAAGTTCGCCCTTGTAGATAAAGTGGATGCAGTCGCCAATTTCCATCACCGAGTTCATATCGTGGGTGTTTATCACGGTAGTAATTTGGTATTCTTTGGTGATTTCGCTAATCAGCTTGTCGATAACGTTGGCGGTTTGGGGGTCGAGGCCCGAGTTGGGTTCATCGCAAAACAGATACTCCGGATTTAGCGCAATGGCACGGGCAATGGCAACGCGCTTGGTCATGCCACCGCTAAGTTCCGAGGGCTTTAGCTTGTTGGCGTTTGGCAGGTTTACCCGATCCAGGCAAAAATTGACACGGTCGAGTTTTTCTTTAGCGGTCTTGGTCGAGAACATGGTGAGCGGAAACATCACGTTTTGCTCTACGTTCATATAGTCGAAAAGTGCCCCGCCCTGAAATAACATGCCTATCTCCTGGCGGATACTTTTTTTTTCGCGAAACGACATCTTCGAGAAAATACGATCGTTGTAGCGAATTTCGCCACTGTCGATGTTGTGCAAGCCCACCATGCACTTGATGAGCACGGTTTTTCCCGAGCCACTTTGTCCGATTACCAAATTGGTAACGCCCTTGGTGAATTTCACCGAAACGTCTTTCAGAACATGATGGTCTCCAAAGTATTTATTAATATTTCTAACTTCTATCATACCAAAAGAATTTGGGTAAGGATAAGGTTGGAGGTGATGATAAGGATGCTGCTATAAACCACAGCTCGTGTGCTGGCCGAGCCTACTTCGAGAGCTCCGCCACGGGTATAAAATCCTTGATAGCCCGAAACCGAAGCAATGATAAAGGCAAAAACCGCTGTTTTGATAAGGGCATAAGTAACGGTGTAGGGGTCGAACCAGCCCTGCAAACCCATGATGTACTCGTGCGAAGTAACGATACCCGTGGTGATGCAGGCAAGCCAGCCGCCGAAAAGTGCAAAGGCAATACTAAAAACAATGAGTACCGGATTGATGATGACGGCAGCGAATACCTTGGGCTGTATCAGAAAATTAGCCGGGTTGATGCCCATGATTTCAAGCGCATCAATTTGCTCGGTAACGCGCATGGTGCCTATCTCGGAGGCTATGCGCGAGCCTACCTTGCCGGCCAGCACCAGGCTAAGCATGGTGGGCGAAAACTCAAGAATGATACTTTGGCGGGTGGTAAAGCCGACCATGGTCATCGGGATCAGCGGAGTGTCGATGTTGTAAGCCGTTTGTATGGCCACCACAGCACCCACAAAAACCGAAATTATTACTGTTATCCCCAGCGAATCAACGCCCAGGCTTTGTATCTCGATGAGTATCTGACGAAAAAATTCTCTTACCTTGTCGGGTTTTACAAACACCTCCTTCATCAAAAGAAGGTATCTCCCAAGATCGGAAATTAGTTTCATGCTTATTGTATTATTTTTGCGAAAATAGAGATATTTTGAAATCTAAGGGCTGTATCGTAAACTTGTGTACAAAAATATGCTTGCTTATGAATACTTTTTTTATTTTTGGTCAAAATATTTTTTGAGCTTCATTTATCAACCAAAAGCTTGTTTATGAAAAATGTCAGTATCCGTTTTATTGATGATGATGAAAACAAAGATGCCTTAGGTATCAAGATGAAGGGAGACCTTAACATCGAAAATGCCTGCATTATAAAAAATGAACTCCTGAAAAATATCAAATCCAAAACGATCTTTAATTTACATATTACTGATTTTACTGCCCTCGACCTGGCTTTTTACCAGTTGCTGATGTCGCTCAAACTCACCCTCGATAAACAGAATAAAATGCTGAATGTAAAGATAGATATTGATGATGAGCACGCCACTCTGCTATTTAAGTCGGGTTTCGATTTCAATTTTAATTAAAATAAAATAATGAGAATGGATAAAGCCAAAACGATTTTGGTAGTGGATGATTCGGAAGCCATCCGACAAGCGGTTTCTATCATGTTGTTAAAGAAAGGCTTCCACGTCTTGCTGGCCAAAGATGGTCAGGATTCGTTGCAATATTTTACCGGGCAGGAAATTCACCTTATTCTTTCCGACCTGCACATGCCCAACATGGATGGCATAGGTTTGATAAAAGAAGTGCGCAAAAATAAGGATTACAAAAGAACACCCATCCTGGTTCTTACTACCGAATCGCAGCTTTCGATAAAAAGAGAAGCCAAGAATGCCGGGGCTACCGGATGGATATTAAAACCCTTTGAAACCGAAAAACTGGTGGGAACCATACATAAGGTGCTAAGGTAATTAAGACCAGGATTTGTTAAATTATGATGAGCATGGATAAACTGGAAGAAGAATTTGCAAAAGAAATGCTTGAGCTGAGGAAAAAGTTTGCCGTAGAGGCGGTGGAGCGAATCGCCGAGCTTGAAACTGCGGCACTTTCACTCGAAAATAAACCTGATGACAGCACTCAGGTCGAGAACCTTTTTAGAGGCATGCACAGCCTCAAAGGCAGCGGAGGTATGTTCGATTATAACAAGATTAGTGAATTTACTCACCATCTCGAAACCATTTATGACTTCGTGAGAAAAGGGAAAATTCGTATCGACAGCGAACTTCTCAGTATTACCCTCGATGCCATCGACCACCTGAAAGTTTTGATAGAAATGGGTGATGAACTGCCGCCGGAAGTGTTGCAGAGCCACAAGACAAAAACCCAAAGAATAAAGGATTTCTCAGACCTGCATATCGATTTGTTTTCGGGAAACACACCTGCTCCCGTAAATATAATTCCCGATGCCGGAATACCTGAACTGCCCACCACCACCTACTTTATATCGTTTAAACCCAATGCCCAGATTTTTAACAATGGCAATAACCCCTTGTTTCAAATTGATGACCTCCATGGTATGGGCGATATTTTTGTGATTCCTCATGCCGAATCCATACCCACCCTCGATAAACTGGAAACGGACTTGTGTTATTGCTGGTGGGAGATTATTGTTGCCAGTCGCGAAAACCAGGGCACCCTTGCCGATGTTTTTATTTTTGTTGAAGATGAATCGCAAATTGTAATTCAGCAAATATCGGAGGAGAATCTTTTGGATATCGAAGAATTTGTGGATTATCTGCAAGCTTTTAAAGCTGCAAATGAGTTGATCGATCTCAAAGATTTGAAACAGTTTATCGACAAACTGCCGCCTGCCCGCGCAAATGAAAACTTTGCCGATGGCAATCAAAACCCAATGCCACAGGATTTAAAATCCGTTCCTGAGCTGCAAGCCGAGGCAAAACCAACGCAGCCCGAACAAAACATCGCGAAGCCTGAAATCGCGAATTCTGCCTTGCCCGAGAGTACAATTTCGAGTATCCGGGTCTCATCCGAAAAAATTGATACCCTGATGAATCTCGTTAGCGAGATGGTTACCGTACAGGCACGCCTAAATACCTACGCCGGACAAACAAAGGATCCGGATTTGCTAACCATTTCGGAGAGTGTACAAAAACTATCGAAGCAATTGCGCGACAATGCCTTTAGCATATCATTAATTCCCATTAGTAGTATTAGTACGCGGTTTCATCGGCTGGTGCGCGACCTTTCGCTTAGCCTGCACAAAAAGGTGAAGTTTGTGATTGAAGGTGAGGATACCGAAGTGGATAAAAATATCATCGAACACATCAGCGACCCGCTTTTGCATTTGATACGCAACAGTCTGGACCACGGTATCGAGAAACCCGAAGTGCGCCTGCAAAGCGGGAAGCCTGAAGAAGGTACCATTCGACTTACCGCCAGCTATTCGGGTAGCAATATCAAAATAGAACTCCACGACGATGGTGCCGGCATCGACAAGATGGTTGTGGTAGAAAAGGCCATCCGAAATAAATTAGTAAAAGCGGAGGAAGTTTTGTCGGAAGAACAAATTTTCAATCTGATTTTTACCCCTGGTTTTACAACGGCCATGCAGGTTTCGGATGTGTCGGGTAGGGGTGTAGGCATGGATGTGGTGAACAAAAAAATATCGGAAATACGTGGCGAAGTTAGTGTGAAGAGCCAAATAGGCGAGGGTACCACTATTACCATCATGTTGCCGCTTACCCTGGCCATTATCGATGGCTTGCAGGTTTTGATAGGGCGCACCAGTTACGTTATCCCAACCGGCGCGGTACACAAAATCTATTCGGTGGCGCATAGCGTAATAGAAAAGTCCTTTGACAATCTCCTTGTTTTAAATGGAAAACAGACCCCGTTTTTTTATCTTCGTCGTCAATTCAACCACCACGAGGAGCCGCCGGCCAGGGAAGAAGTGATAGTGGTGAAATACGAAAATAAAGAAGTAGGGCTGATTATCGATAAGGTGATGGGCGAGTTTCAAACCGTGCTGAAACCTCTGGGCAGGCATTATCAAAAACAGGAGTTTATCTCGGGGGCAACCATCCTGGGCGATGGCTCGGTAGCTTTGGTGCTCGACACCAACAAAATTATATCAGGATTTGCAAAAGAAAATCAAAAAACAGAAAAAGTAAAATGAGCGATACAAACGAAAATGGCATGAGCCATTACCTTACTTTTCAATTGGGCAACGAGGTGTTTGCTGCCCACGTCAAGAGTATTTTGAAAATACTGGAAATGCAAAAAATTACGGAGGTGCCCCGCTCGCCTGCCTACATGAAAGGTTTGATAAACCTGCGCGGCAATGTCTTGCCTGTAATTGATGCGCGGCTAAAGTTTGGCATGGCCGCCACAGGCTATACCGAAAAAACCTGCATCCTGGTTTTAAACATTGCCATCGACCAGGAAACTATCGAGGTGGGGGCCATCGTGGATGCCGTGATGGATGTGATGGAATTTCCCGATAATGCTATCAAACCCTCGCCAAGCCTGGGCAGTAAATATAAATCGGATTTTATCGAAGGCGTGATGAAGGTGGACGAGCGTTTTATTATGGTGCTTAACATGGATTCAGTTTTTTCGACCGAAGAAATTATCGATCTCAAAGAAGTAATTTAAAAAAGTGTTTTATGAAATGGAATAATCTGAAAATAAAATATAAACTGGCACTGGGATTTGGTGCCATTATCGTGATCCTTATTATCATTGGAGGTATTTCGATAGTTGAGTTTACAAAAATAGAAAGGGATTCGGGATCTATTTCGGAGCAGTATCTCCCGGGGGTTATTATTTCGAACAAGCTCGAACGCAACACTTTCCGAATTTCCAGCTTGCTCAATAGCTTTGCCCTGGGCAAAAAGCAAGCAGATCTGAAGGAGGCCAAAAAGTACTTGCTGGAGCTTGAAAATTATTTGGACAATCTTGCTTTGGCAAAAAATCAACTGGAAGAAAATCTGGCCAAAACGATTATCACCAGCAAAAGTACGCTGAAGGAATATCGGGCTTTGATGGATGAGATGGCTGGCGAGAGCATCCAACTGGAAAGCAACAGAGCAGTTATGGATGAGGCGGCTGAAAGTTTTGTTGATAATTGTTTCGATTACCTGAAAGGACAGGAATCATTGCTCGCATATCAAATTGATTCAAGAAAAGCAAAGCGCGAAGTACTCGAACGCATCACCCTTGCTAATAACATCCTGGATATTGGAAACTTTATTCGCATCAATAATTTTAAAAACCAGTCCGACAATAATTTTTCTAACCAGGAGGAATTTAACAATAGATTTGCTGAAATCGATCAGTTGCTCATTCTTTTGGAAAAAACCGACTCGGATCCCGACAATCGGTTTTATCTTACCAATATTCGTGTCTCTACTGCGGCTTATCATCAGGCTATGGATGATTATATCAATAGCTACAAGCGTTTGCAGCATGGCAACAAGCAAGCCCATGAAACTGGCAGCCGTTTGGTTTCTATTTACAGCACCCTGGCTGAAAACAGCGTTGCAGAATCGGCTGGCTTCGTAGCGTATTCCATCAGTAAAATTAAAGATTCATTAAATATTCTGATTATAGGCTTAATTCTTTCGATTATTTTTAGTGCCCTGCTGGGATGGCAAATCGCACGGTCGATAAGCCGGCCATTGAAAAAAGGGGTTGCCTTTGCACGCGAAATCGCGGAGGGCAATCTTGAAGCTACACTCGAAATTGACCGCAACGACGAAATGGGCGAACTGGTTGAAACCCTTAACGCGATGAAGGCTAAACTCCATAACACCATTTCATCAATACAGGCAGCAGTGCAGCATATTGCTGATGCCAGCGCGCAAATGAGCCAGACCTCGCAAAGTATTTCGCAGGGCAGCACCGAGCAGGCCTCATCGGCCGAAGAAATATCGGCTGCGATGGAGGAAATGTCGGCCAGCATTTCGCAAAATACCGCTAACGCCCAACGCACCGAAAGCATCGCTGCCCAGGCCACAGGTAAAATGAAAAGTGGCAACGCCAATGTGATGGATTTGACAGCGGCCATCAAAGAAATTGCCGAAAAAATTACCATCATCGGCGACATTGCCTATCAAACCAATATCCTCTCGCTGAATGCTTCGGTGGAGGCAGCCCGCGCCGGAGAGTACGGCAGAGGCTTTGCCGTGGTAGCCGATGAGGTGAAAAAATTGGCCGAAAGAAGTCAGGTGGCTGCTACCGAAATAGATAAAGTTTCTGGCTCGGGTGTGAATCTGGCCGAAGAATCGCGGCAGCTTTTTATTACCATCGTGCCGCAAATTGAAGATACCCTGAAGCTGGTACAGGAAATCACCGCCTCGAGCCTTGAACAGAGTTCGGGTGCCGGGCAGGTTAATGATTCGATACAGCAGTTCAATCAGGTAATCCAGCAAAATGCAGCCGCAGCCCAGGAGATGGCCACCAATGCCGAAGAGCTGGCTACCCAGGCCGAATACCTCACCGAGATGACTAATTTTTTCAAAACCGGGAATCGCACGCAGACCGGCCACAAAAAAGAAAGTTATTTTGCTAAGAAGAAAAGTAAAGAACTCTATTCTGGTAAAAACTCCTTGCAGATAAAGAGCACCCAAAAACCCGGCGTTGATCTGCGTATGGGCAGCGACAGGCTGGATAATGATTTTGAAAAATATTAATCATCCGAATAAACATTGCTTTTTGTGTCGGTAAGCCAAATACATAATATTTTTAATGCCACGCTTTCGGATCAGGAATTTGAAAAGCTTAGCGAATTTATTTTTCGCGAATATGGCATTAAGCTGCCCAAGCATAAAAAACTCATGCTTCAGGGCAGGCTGCGCTCCAGGCTTAAGGCACGAAACATGGACAATTTTAGTCAGTACATCGATTTTTTGTTTAGCAGCCAGGGGCAACAAATCGAACTGATAAGTATGATAGATGTGGTAACTACTAACAAAACCGATTTCTTTCGCGAAGCCGATCACTTCGATTTTTTGTTCACTACCATCTTATCCGAATTTATTGATCATAATTCATTTAACGTACAGTTTAATATTTGGAGTGCGGGATGTTCAACGGGCGAAGAACCCTACACCATTGCCATTATCCTCAACGAATTTAAAGCCTTACATCCGGCTTTCAATTTCAATATTTTGGCTACCGATTTATCATCAACGGCACTGGAGCAGGCCAAAACAGCCGTTTATGACGAAGCCCGTGTGGAGATTATTCCCCTAAGCCTTCGCAAAAACTACTTGCTCAAAAGTAAGGACAAGCAAAAAAAAGAAGTAAGGATTGTTGCCAGCCTGCGCAATAGTGTTAGTTTTGAGCGACAAAACCTGATGCAACTCGATAAATACAAACGCTCGGGCTTTGATGCTGTTTTTTGTCGAAACACGCTTATTTACTTCGACAGGCCAACACAAATAAAGGTGGTGGGCGAATTGGTGAATAAACTCAAACGTGGTGCTTATCTTTTAATAGGCCATTCCGAATCTTTGCTTAACGAATATTTGTTGCCGCTCGAAAGAATTGCCCCAACCATTTACCGGAAATTATAACTATGTGCAAAATACTAATTGTGGACGACAGCGAGGCCAATGTAGCAAAGCTGAAGATGCTTCTTAACGATAGCAATTTTAGTTTGGCTAGCGAAAACGATGGGCGAAGTGCCTTGAAAAGGGTATTCAACGAATCCTTCGATTTGATGCTGCTTGACGTGGTAATGCCCGGTATGGATGGTTTTGAGGTATGCGCGCGTATGCAAAAAAATGCCCGTACTGCTTCCACACCTGTTATTTTTCTTACTGCCCAAACCGACTCCCAAAGCATACGCAAGGGTTTTGAAGCCGGTGCGGTGGATTATGTGGCCAAGCCCTTTAATCAGGACGAGCTTTTGGCAAGGGTACACAACCACCTCGAGCTTAAAAAATCGCGTGAGGAAGCCATGGAAGCCAGGCATATAGCCGAAGAAGCCCTGAAATATAAAAGTGAGTTTCTGGCCAATATGAGCCACGAAATTCGTACACCCATCAATGGTATCATTGGTATGTCTGAATTTTTGGACAATACCCGCCTGGATGGCCAACAAGCCGAATATGTCCACATCATCCGCTCCTCGGCCCGTTCGCTTTTAAATCTGATCAACGATATTCTGGACTTTTCCAAGCTGGAAGCCGGGAAGATCGAACTTGAAAATCTGGATTTTGATCTCTTCGAGCATATCGATGACACGGTGAAGTCGATGGCTTTTAAAGCCGAAGAGAAGAATCTGACCATCAAAAAAAATATTGCACCCAATGTTCCACGGGTTATCAAAGGCGACCCCACCCGTTTGCGCCAGGTGCTGCTCAATTTAATATCTAATGCAATAAAGTTTACCGATGAGGGGGGGCTTAAGGTAAGTGTTTCGCTGGTCGAAGAATTGGATAATCATAAGTGCCTGTTGAAGTTTGAGGTAGCCGACAGCGGCGTTGGCATTTCCGAAGAAGGCTTGCAGCGGCTATTCAAATCCTTTTCGCAAGTCGATGCATCAACCACCCGCAATTATGGAGGTACGGGACTTGGACTGGTGATCTCCAAAAGCCTCACGGAAATGATGGGTGGCAAGATTGGTGTGGAAAGTAAACTGAATCACGGATCAAAATTCTACTTCACCATCCTTGTTGGCATATCGAGCTTGGAAATACTTCGCCGAAATATGCCCAAATTAATGCTTGCTGATGAAGTCAAAATACCCAGACTTCGCATCTTGCTTGCCGAAGATAATCTGGTAAACCAAAAGGTGGCAAGTATCCATCTCGAAAATCTGGGGCATTGTGTCCATCTGGCATCCAACGGCCTGGAGGCTTTCGAAGATTTCAAAAACATGGACTACGACTTGATATTTATGGATATTCAAATGCCCGAAGCCGATGGTTTTCAATCCACAGCCTTGATTCGTGATTATGAAAAGCAGACATCGAAATCGGCTAAAATACCGATTATAGCTATGACGGCAAATGCCATGAAAGGAGATAAAGAGCAGTGCATTGCTGCGGGCATGGACGATTATATCTCCAAGCCTTTTACCGCCGGGGCACTCAAAGCCATTTTACGTAAATATGCTCAAACCAAAGTGTGATGAAAAAACTTAGCGATGAACAACTGCTTGGCGAATTGGCACGCAGAATTGATGAACGTAATCTGGCATACGCCAAACTCGAAAGTATTAACCAGGAACTGAACACCGCCAACAAAAAGTTGATGGAGTCAGAAAAACTGAAATCCAATTTTCTGTCCAATGCCCGTAACGAAATTATCAACCCCTTGTCGTCTATTTTAAGTATGGCACAAAGTATCGCCTATCAGGAGGATACGCCTTTGGAAGAGGCAAGAAATCTTGCAGTATTTATTTACAAAGAAGCCTTCGACCTGGATTTTCAGTTGAAGAATATTTTTGCTTCCGCCGAAATTGAAGCCGGCGAGGCCTTTTGCGAATACTATCGGATTAATCTTGTAGAACTTGTAAGTAATCAAATTGCTACTTTCAAGCAATTTGCCAATGATCAGGGTGTGAAATTGCGCATCGAGAATAAACTCGATAAGGATTATGCACTTATAAAAAGTGATCCTGTGAAATTACAGATCATCATCGATAATTTGTTGGTGAACGCCATAAGGTGGTCTGACAAGAGCGGCACAGTTACTATCCGCCTTTCAACGCAAAACAATCAGCACATCATCGCGATTGCCGACCAGGGTCTGGGTATTGCCCCCGAAGATCAGAAAAGGGTTTTCGACCGCTTCATTACCCTAAAACCCGGAGTGCATGACATTAAACAGGGGCATGGCCTGGGGCTATCCATTGCCAATGCTTATGCCGAGCTGCTCGATGGCGAAATAAATCTTGAAAGCACGGAGGGAGAAGGGAGTGTTTTTAGTTTTATCCTTAACACTGCACCTGGCAACGACAGCGAAATGCTTTCGTCAGCGGACGATGATGAGCTTTTGTTTTCCAATGGTACTTCCTTGTTTTAATAGCTGATGAATAATTTGGAGCGAAAATATATTTATTCATCCAGCTTGTGCGTAAGCCCAAAGCCTGTGCTCTTGCACACCCTGCTTGGTTCGTGCATATCGGTGTGCCTTTGGGATGAGGAAGCACAGCTTGGAGGAATGAATCATTTTATGCTGCCCTATTGGAATGGCAGGGGGCTTGCTTCGCCCAAATATGGAAATATTGCTATCGAACTTTTGATTAATAAAATGATTGCGCACCGCAGTCAGCGCAATACAATGGTAGCCAAAATTTTTGGAGGTGCCCGTATGTTGAAGGAACATTCGGATATGTTCGATATCGGAAATCGTAATATCGCATTGGCCTTTGATATGCTGCACAAAGAAAAAATAAAAATAGTGGCGCATAGTACGGGAGGTACCAAAGGGCGGAAGCTATTTTTTGATACCCAAACGGGGGTAGTTTTGCAAAGATTAATCTGACCATTAAAAAAACCTGTAAGATGAAAAAAATTCGAGTATTAATTGTTGATGATTCTGCGGTGGTAAGGCAGTCGCTGGCAGACATTCTTGTTTCCTCTGGCTTTATTGAAGTGATGGGCACTGCCGCCGACCCCTTTATTGCTGCTAAAAAAATTAGCAAAGAGGTTCCCGATGTTATTACGCTGGATGTGGATATGCCGCGCATGGACGGACTTACCTTTCTCAAACGCATCATGGCTCAGCATCCCATCCCGGTGGTTATCATCTCCAGCCTTACCCGGCAAGGCTCTGCCGAATCGTTTCGTGCCCTCGACTATGGCGCGGTTGAGATTGTTGCCAAGCCCAATCTGGTCAGTCGTACTTTTTTCGAAGAGGCACGCATACAAATTATTGATGCCGTTAAGGCGGCTTCCATTTCTAAACTCTCGCGGCGAATTATTAATCCCGATTTTGTGGCGGTACCTCAAAAATTCAGTGCCGATGCCATTCTTCCGGCAGGTGCTGTGCCACGGCACTTGCCCCATACCGATGCCGTAATTGCCATTGGAGCCTCCACCGGAGGTACCGAAGCCATCAAAACGCTGCTGGAAGGATTGCCCGATGATGCCCCGGGAATTGTGATTGTTCAGCACATGCCCGAAGTTTTTACCAAGGCCTTTGCCATGCGCCTTGATGCCATGATGCCGCTCGAAATAAAAGAAGCCGACCATGGCGATCTCCTGCAGCGTGGCCGAGTGTTGATTGCTCCCGGCAACCAGCACATGTTGCTTGTCAGGCGTGGAAACCAATACAGCGTGGAGCTAAAAACCGGCCCATTGGTCAATCGGCACCGGCCTTCCGTGGACGTACTTTTCCGCTCAGTAGCCCGTGCTGCTGCCAACAATGCCACGGGCGTGCTGCTTACAGGCATGGGCGATGATGGTGCTAATGGCTTACTCGAAATGAAGCAGGCCGGAGCTACCACCATTGCTCAGGACGAAAACACCTGCGTAGTTTTCGGGATGCCCCGGGAAGCCATCAAGCTGGATGCTGTGGATAAGGTCTTGCCCCTCCAGAAAATAGCCGCCGAAATCCTACGCCGGTAAGGGGGAATTTGCAGAGGGCTGAAACCTCTGGGTTCGCTGCCCCGATAGGGGATAGCAACCCTAAGGCGAGATTTTTATTTCAATATTCAAAATTCGATATTCAAGATTGGATATTCAAATAATTTCCCTGCAAGTCAGGGTTTCATTCGAAAGTCAGGGTTTCACTCCAAGTGAAGCCTTGACTTTTACTTCGATGAAATTGCCGCCAGCCTTGCCAAAAGCGGTGGGTGTGAATAATGTACAAATACCACCGCAGGGTGGGGGCGGAGGTTGTTCAGATTATCGATGGATAGCTTTTTCAGAGCCGTTTTCAAACTTTCGCCATCAAAGTTTTGGGCTGCAAAGCGGTCGGCGGCATATTCGTTTTTTCGTGAGATGCTATTCATAATAATTCCCAAAACCGTAGAAATGGGGCTGTACAAAATGCCAAAGGCCAGGATGCCCAAATGGAAACTCCCCTGCGAGGCTCCCAGTGCCTGCGACAGCAAAGGATTGCCAATAAAAAGCGAAAGGATGTAAAGCATGATTCCCGATTGGATAATGCCCAAGGCCAGTCCCGACAAGGTGTGCTTCTTTTTGTAATGCCCGATTTCGTGGGCCAAGACCGCGACCAGCTCGTCGGTGCTGTGCTTTTCGATCAGGGTGTCGTAGAGCACGATACGTTTTTTATATCCTAAACCCGTAAAATAGGCATTGGCCTTGGTGGATCGTTTGCTGCCATCAATTACATAAATATTTTTTAGCCTAAAACCCACTTTGTCAGCAAAATGCTCGATGGCATTCCTCAGCTCTCCTTCGGCAAGGGGCTGCTGTTTGTTGAAAAGTGGTACGATAAGATTGGAATAAAACATCGACATAAAAATGCTAAAAAAGGTGAGTGTTCCCCAGGCTATGAGCCAAAACCAGACTCCGGTAGATTGGTAAATCCATACCAGCACAGCCAGCAGGCCGCCGCCAAGCAAGGCACCCACAAGCCAGCCTTTCAGCTTATCGAGCAAAAAGATTTTGGGCGTGGTCTTGTTGAAGCCAAATTTTTCTTCGATCACAAAAGTGGCATACCACGAAAATGGGGTGGATAGAATATCGGAGGCAAGACCTAAAATGCCAAAAAACAAAATAGCCATCCAGATAGGATTTTGGCTGTATTGCCGCACCAGCGCATCAAGCCAGGCAAAACCGCCGAAAGCCAGCATGGCCAGTATTGCCACGAAAGAAATGCTACTGGTAAGCATCCCAAATTGATGGTTGGCTTTAAGGTATTGTTGCGACATGCGGTATTTTTCTTCGTTGTAAATTCTGTTCAATTCCTTGGGCAGGGTATCGCTCCATCGTGTCGAGTTGAGGTAGTCGAGCCAACGCTCAAAGGCGAAGTCGGCAATGATGAAGATTAGGATGAGGATAAAAAGTGTAGAGGCCATAAATGAATGATTGAATGATTGAAACGGTTGAAACGGTTGAAACATTTGAAACGGCTGAAACGGCTGAAACATCTGAAACGGCTGAAACATCTGAAACGGCTGAAACATCTGAAACGGCTGAAACATCTGAAACGGCTGAAACATCTGAAACGGCTGAAACATCTGAAACGGCTGAAACATCTGAAACATCTGAAACGGCTGAAACGGTTGAAACAATTGAAACGGCTGAAACATCTGAAACGGCTGAAACATCTGAAACGGCTGAAACATCTGAAACGGCTGAAACATTTGAAACGGTTGAAACATTTGAAACGGCTGAACCCAACTTGCATTTTATAACAACCTGACATTCAGCACTAAAATTGTAATGTGCTGATTATCAATAGTGTTATTTTATTACCCAAATTTGTTAAATATCAGTATATTAGATGATTGCATTTTTAGA
>Ga0307929_1000573_pt1 | contig 34744 bp, 27 predicted proteins | sample AceLakmetage1330_FD_203160 | JGI IMG/M metagenome (GOLD analysis project Ga0307929, IMG submission 203160) | Saline water microbial communities from Ace Lake, Antarctica - #1330 | ecosystem: Environmental > Aquatic > Non-marine Saline and Alkaline > Saline | place: Antarctica: Ace Lake...
TCCTCACTTTCCTGTCTGATGTCACCATTTGCAGCCCTCCCTATTGCATTAGGAGAGCATTCGGTAACCCTGTTCAGACGGGAAGTCTAATTGTCGCTAGACGGGAAATGTAATTGTCGCTGTACATGGCGAGTCCAACCTTTAGATTGTAGGACTGCGGAGACAGGACAAGGGCAGGTCGGTGCCCGGTCTGCTCGTGTCCCGCTTGGGGAGTGAACGAGATCCAGACCACATCCCCTCGTTTCGGACAATAAGGTGGCATCACCACATCTCCCGTCCGACCGTGTCGCCTGTCGCGACCTCTGCATGAAGGTTCTGTTTGGTGATACCGCCAAGCAACTCCTCGAGTCGATACTCGGGCTCGGAATGTGGATCAATAACGATCTTTCCGTCATCAACGGAAAGATCGACGGTTGTTCCATACGCAACGTGTGCTTCCTTTACGAATGCCCTCGGGATACGGACCGCCAAGCTGTTTCCCCACTTCTGAATTTTTGTCTGCATTATTAACCTCCTGTATCTACAAAGAGGATACGTTTGGGCTACAGAAAGGACAAGGTCTTTCTCTTGCAACCCATACTCGGTATTCGTATGGTGGGCGCCATGAAGATTTGTGTGGCATGTGGGGGTACCGGGGGGCATATTTTTCCGGGTTTGGCGACGGCGCAGGAGCTCCAGACGCGGGGGCATTTGGTGGCGCTTTGGTTGGCTGGCCGGGATGTTGAGGCGGCTTCGGTGGATGGGTGGGAGGGTGAAATCACCTTAATTCGTGCTGCGGGGTTTCCGTTGGGGTTCTCGTTGCGCTCAATTGGTGTTGTGCTGCGCCTTGGCGCTGCCGTTTGGGCATCGTGGCGGCTGATGCGTCGTGAACGTCCCGATGTTGTTCTTGCCATGGGAAGCTATGCCTCGGTGGGGCCCGTTATTGCCGCTCGGGTTTGTGGTATTCCCATTGTGTTGCACGAGGCGAATGCCGTTCCGGGACGGGCCATTTCATTTCTTTCCTGTTTTGCTTCCCGTATTGGAATCGCCTTTCAGGCTGCTGAACAGCATTTGGATGCTCAGAAGATTGTATTCACGGGTTTTCCGCTTCGCAGCGTGCTTCAACAGGTTGTGCATTTGCAGGACTCCTGTTTCCGCTTGTTGGTGATGGGAGGAAGTCAGGGGGCGCATGTGCTCAATGAGGTGCTGCCTGTGGTGGCGAAGCAGCTGTGTGAGCGGGGACTTCCTGTGCATATAACACATCTGGCCGGCGTGCATGATGCGACGGTTGTTGAAGCGCAGTATCAGGCTAACGGGGTTGCGGCTGACGTTCATGCATTTGCAAGCGATATGGCGAGCATTTATGCCGGTGTTGATTTTGCGATTGCGCGTGCAGGAGCAGCGACCTGTACAGAGCTTGCCGTCTGTGGTGTTCCGGCATTGTTGATCCCGTTGCCGACGTCGGCTCGGAATCATCAGTTCCTGAATGCTATGGCTATGGCTGTGTCGGGTGGAATGGCGATGCATCCCCAGCAGGATATGACCGTTGAGTGGCTGACCGGCTATCTGGGAAATCTGATTAAAACCCCCGGTGTAATGGAAGACATGCGCTCTAGATTGAAGGGGGTTGCAGTGGGAGATGGCGCATTGCGGCTTGCGGATCTTGTTGAAGAGGTCGTCGTCGATTCTAAATAAGGAGGCTTGATGCCCATTTACGAGTTCTACTGTCCAGACTGCCATGTGTTGATGAGCTTCTTCTCGCATTCGGTGAATATCGCTAAGCAACCGATGTGTCCACACTGCAAAAAGCAAAAACTACAGCGGCAAGTCTCCCTTTTTTCCGCCAGCAGCGGGGGGCGGGAAGACGATGGTATGGGGGATCTTCCCATAGATGAGAGCAAGATGGAGAGTGCGATTGAGGCGTTGGCATCAGAAGCGGGTGCGATGAATGAAGAGGATCCACGTGCGGCGGCTCAATTGATGCGCAAGTTTTCGAAGATGGCGGGTATGGATTTCAATGAGGGAATCGAGCAGGCGCTACAACGGATGGAGTCCGGCGAGGATCCAGAAGCGATTGAGGCGGAGATGGGTGGAGCGCTGGATGATGAGGATCCCTTTGTTGTGGCGGTCCAGAAGGGGAAGAAGCCTAATGGCAAGCGCGGCAAGCATCGTGGGGCGGCCCGGCGTGACGACACGCTTTACGATATGTAGCGTTTGGGTTGCATTACAACCCTCAAACTCTTAGTATTCTGAGCTCTTTGTGATGTAATTGCATATCCAACAGGATTTTCTGTATGAAGAACATGGTTGTTCGATGGCTCGTTTGTGGTGTCGTGTTTATTGTCCTCGCTTCTGCCCATGTTTGTGCCGGAGAGATTCACGATGCGATCAAGGCTCGCGACGTCGAGAAGGCTCTACAGCTATTGGCTACAGATCCAGCATTGCACACCAATGAACGTGACAAAGGGGCATCAACGCCGTTGCATTGGGCAGCCCTTTATGATCTGCCGACAGTGGTGGATGTGTTGCTTAAGAACGGTGCTGATATTGATGCGCAAGCTAGCAATGGATCCACTCCGTTGCATTGGACGGCACGGCGCAATATGGTTGAGATTGCTGCCTTGCTGATCAAGCATGGCGCGAATATTGAAGCAAAGACGTCGAAGGGATACACTCCGCTGCACTGGGCCGCAATCGGTAATGGCCACGATGCGACTGAGATTTTGTTGGGTGCTAATGCTGAGATTGATGCCAAGGCATTGGATGGATCTACCCCGCTGCACTGGGCCGTGCGCGAAGAGGCCTATGAGACAATGAAAGTTTTGGTTTTGGCGGGGGCTGATATTTTTGCAAAAGCGGATAATGGAGCTACACCGTTTTATTGGGTTAAGAGTAAAGAGGGGCGTAAGCGGTTTGAGGCGTTGATTGCAAAACGGCGTGAACACGATCAGACGCAATCTCTGGTTGAGGCGTCTGCTTCTCAGGAAAAGCCAAAGCCCATCCCCCGTGTTGCCAAAGTGGGTTCTAATCGTGTTGCTGGGAAACCGAAACCGGCAATCCGCACTGAAACACTGGCAGATGGCGCTGTATATAATGGGCGTTGGAAGAAGAATGTAATGGATGGCCAAGGCGTTTTAACCTATCGCGATGGGGAGAAATACGAGGGCGAGTGGTCGCGCGGAAAGCGTCACGGCAAAGGTGTACAGAAGTTTCCCGATGGGGAAAAATATGTGGGCGAGTGGAAGCACGGCCTGATGCATGGCGAGGGCACCTATACGTTTGCGGATGGCGCCAAACTCTCGGGAACTTGGGATGAGGGTTCTTTTGAGAAGGGGTACGGATCTTTTGTTTTCGAGAACGGAGATGCTTACGAAGGCCAATGGCAGAAGGATCGCATGTGGGGTTTGGGAAAGTACATGAAACACGATGGAGATGTCCTTGAAGGACACTGGGATGCGAATACGTTTTGCGGCCCTTAGCCAGCCGTACATGCGTAGCATCATGCTGTCCGCCAATTCCACATAACGCGAATCCCACTGAATTTGAGACATGACCAAAAAAACGGGAAGCACATACACCATGCACGAGAAATATCCCTTTCATACCGTTGAACCCAAATGGCAGTCGCGTTGGCGTGATGAGCAGCTTTTTGTTGCGGATCCCGAGAAGCTGGACAATACGTTCTATTGTCTCACCATGTTTCCGTATCCCTCGGGCGTACTTCACATGGGACACGTGATCAACTACACCTTGGGCGATGTGATCACGCGCTACCAGATTCTTCAGGGGCATACGCCACTTACTCCAATGGGCTGGGATAGCTTTGGTTTGCCCGCCGAGAATGCCGCCATCCGGACCGGAACGCATCCCCACGGGTTTACCGACAAGAATATCGGCAAGATGACAGAGCAGATGCAACGCGCGGGGTGGGGGTATGATTGGGATCGCGAGTTGGCCACCAGTCATCCGGACTATTATCGCTGGACCCAGTGGTTCTTTCTGCAGTTCTACAAGAACAACCTTGCCGTAAAAAAGGTTGCTCCTGTGAACTGGTGCAGCTCTTGCGAGACCGTGCTTGCCAATGAGCAGGTGCATGATGGTGCCTGTGAACGCTGCGCCACGATGGTGGAACAGAAGGATATGTCGCAGTGGTTCTTCAAAATGAGTAACTATGCTCAGCGGTTGCTTGATGGGCACGACACTCTACGCGGAAACTGGCCGGACTCCGTGCTGGCGATGCAGGAGGAGTGGATTGGTCGTTCCGAAGGCGCGCGCGTTGATTTCACGGTCAAAGAGTCTGGCGATGCGCTTTCCGTCTTTACGACCCGCCCTGATACGCTCTTTGGTGTCACCTTTATGAGTTTGGCCCCTGAACACCCGCTGATTGAAAAACTTGTTACCGGCACCGAGCACGAGGAGCGCGTGATGTCGGCGGTGCGAAAAATGCGTCAGCAGAGCACCAGTGCGCGGGATATTGCTGATCGCGAAAAGGTGGGCGTGTGGACGGGCTTCTATGTCATCAACCCCGTTAATGGGGAAGACGTTCCGCTTTGGGTCGCCAATTTTGCATTAATGACATACGGAACCGGAGCTGTAATGGCCGTTCCTGCTCATGATCAACGTGATTTTGAAGTGGCTCGTAAGTACGACATTCCAATCAAGGTCGTCATTCAGCGCGATGGAGAGCTGCTGGATCCGGAAACGATGACGGAAGCTTATGTTGATCCCGGCACGATGGTTAACTCTGGCCCCTTTGATGGGCGCAATAACCGCGAAGCCATGAGTGACATCATTGCATGGTTGGCCAAAGCAGGGAATGGCGAAGGTACGATCAATTACCGCTTGCGGGACTGGTTGATAAGCCGCCAACGCTATTGGGGAGCCCCAATTCCTATTATCTATTGTGACGATTGTGGTATTGTTCCGGTTCCTGAGAGTGACCTGCCTGTGCGACTTCCTACTGACGTTGTGTTTAGGGAGGGCCATGGCAATCCATTGGCCGCTTGTGAGGATTTTGTCAATTGCACCTGCCCGATCTGTGGTAAACCGGCAAAGCGTGAAACCGACACCATGGATACCTTTGTGGACTCGAGTTGGTATTTTCTGCGTTACTGCGATCCGCACAATGAAGCAAAGCCATTCGATTCAGATATTGTCAATGCTCTGATGCCGGTCGATCAATACATTGGCGGCATTGAGCACGCCACGATGCACCTTATTTATGCACGCTTCTTCACGATGGTGCTGCACGACATGGGCTTGGTTGATTTTGAAGAACCCTTTAAACACCTATTCTGTCAGGGCATGGTTTGCAAAACGGCCTACTACTGTGACGAGCACAAATGGTTGCATGAGGATGAGGTTGTCGATGGCAAGCGCGAGGGAGATGCCATACGCGACGGCAAATGTGCACATTGCGGTGCCCTGGTGCGATCGGAAATGACGAAGATCAGCAAATCAAAGTTCAATGTGGTTGATCCGGATCAGATGTTTGACAACTTTGGGACCGACACGGTCCGACTCAATATGGTTTCCGATGCCCCGCCTGACAAAATGCAGATTTGGAGTGAGACCGGCATCAACGGGGCTTGGCGTATGTTGAATCGTCTTTGGGATTTGGTCTTGACTGCGCTGGACAATATGGCGCCGGTTGGAACCGAGATTCCTGTAGCGCTGGATCCGACAAACCGTGCGCTGCGACGCAAGGCGCACCAGTGCATTATGCGCGTGACCGACGCCATAGAGGGGGGCTTCCAGTTCAATACAGCCATTGCCCGGTGCAACGAGCTGCTGCATCAACTGCGTAACGCTAAAGGCGATGTTCATCCTGCGATCCAGCGCGAAGTGATTGAAATTGTTCTCAAGGTACTCTCCCCGATTGTTCCGCATTTTGCCGAAGAGCTTTGGGAACGTCTGGGGCACTCGAAAAGCATTTTTGCTAGCGGCTGGCCTGAGGCAGATGTGGAGGTAGCCAAAGAGGAGCAGCTTGTGATTCCGGTGCAGGTTAACGGAAAGGTTCGTGGGCGATTGACGATTACGCCGGATGCGGATCAGGCGGCTGTTGAGGCGGCGGCTAAGGCGGATGCCGGTGTACAGAAGTGGCTTGAAGGAAAGACCATTCGTAAGGTCATTATCATTCCCGGTCGCCTTGTAAATATTGCGGTTTCATGAGTCGGGCACCGGCAGAGAGAAGCACGTTTGGGTTTATCTGGCGCGGGCTGCGGCGCGTAGGTCGTTCATGGTTTCATCTCACGCGTCAGGAGCGCCTCGCCCTTCTGGTGGTCTTAGGCATCTTTCTGCTAGGTGTGGTCGTACGCTGGTGGCTAGGATAAGGGGTAGTGTTAAAAGGTTTTTGAAAAGCAATAAGAACGGAGATCGGTTGACGAGAACGGGCGATGAGAACGGAGAACGAGGAGACACTGGCTCCCACACTTAAACCCAACTTTTACTCGGATACTCTTAACCGAACCTGCTCCCCTCCACAGGCGGACGAAGTGAGGCGATTAAGGGTATCCGAGTAAAGGGGGGGGCGAGTAAGAGTGCGCTGAAGTGTGGAAAGCAGAGGGAGAACGGCAAATGCGTCGTAACCCATTGACAGGCAGAATATATAGGCGTCAAGACCCTCGATACGCTTGACGGAACCCGCTATATATACGAAAGGGTATCTATAATGAGTGATGATTGCATTTTCTGTAAGATCGTGGCGGGGGAGATTCCTTCAACTCAGGTTTATGAGGACGCGGACACGTTGGCGTTTATGGATATCAGTCCTCTGATAGAGGGACACACCCTTGTGATTCCGAAAGCACACCATGATCCCATTACCGAAACGCCTGTTGAGGTGCTGTGCCGCTGTATGGCAGTGGTGAAGCGTGTGGCACAAGCTCAGATGGATGTATTGGGTGCAGATGGCGTGAATGTGCATCAGGCAAATGGTGCTGCAGCCGGACAGGTCGTTCCTCATCTTCACTTTCATGTCATTCCGCGTTTCAAAGACGATGGCCATCATTGGAATTGGAATCATAAGGACTATGACTCTATGGATGCTATGATTGAACTTGGCGGAGCATTGAACGCCGCCGTTGCATCTCTTGATCCCGAATCTGAATCCCAAACCCGGAACTCAGCACCCTGAACCCCTAACCCTTTGGAATGCCCATGCGTGAAACCGCCTTTATGGAAGTTGTTAAACGGATCTGCGAGAAAGATCCCCGCTATGATGTTGAGGCCTATATCTTTATTCGGGAGGCCCTGGACTACACGATCAAGATGCTGCAGAAACCGGAAGCAGGATCTTCCCGGCATGTATCCGGTCAGGAGCTTCTTGAAGGGCTTCGCCGCTATGCGCTTGAAGAGTTTGGCCCAATGGCATTGAAAGTTATCAATGACTGGGGAATTGAGAAAAGTGAAGATGTGGGCAACGTTGTATTCAATCTCGTCCAATCCGGTGAGTTTGGGAAAACCGACGAGGATAAGAGCGAGGACTTCAAGGGGGGGTATGACTTTCGCGATGCTTTTGCAAAGCCGTTTCTTCCTAAAACGGCTTCTGAAACGGAACCCGCGAAATCGCGGAAGCACCCCAGGAAACGATCATGATAAAAAAGATGTTACCTATTGTCTGCGGAATTTTGAGTATAGCCATCACATTACAGGCGGGAGATAAAACGGTGTTCGAAAATACGTTGTCCACACTTAAGGCGGCCAATGATCGTCTTGATTCATTTACGCTTCCCAACGGGATGGTTTGCCTCCTCAAGGAGGACCACACAGCTCCAGTTGTATCGGTTCAGATTTGGGTAGGCACGGGATCTATCCACGAAGAGGAGTATCTGGGGGCGGGGTTGTCGCATGCTATTGAACACATGATCTTCAAGGGAACTCCCACGCGCGCTCCTGGCGATATAACACGCGAAATCAATGATGCCGGCGGTCGCATCAATGCGTATACCACACTGGATCGTGTGGTTTTTCATACGGATCTTCCCTCGCGCCACTGGCGCGTTGGATTTGATGCGCTTGCCGATTCTGTCATGCACGCCGATTTTCCGGCAGAGGAGTGGGAGCAGGAACAAAACGTTATCCTTCGTGAGTTTGCGATGGGCGAAGATGATCCTGGTCGCGTTATGAATAAACTTCTCTGGCGTACGGCATACCAGAAGCACCCTTACCGCATTCCGGTGATTGGTTATGAAAATGTCTTCAAGACAATTACTCGTGATGATCTGGTCACCTTTTTTGATCGTCATTATGTATCCGACAACATGTTTTTGGTGATTGTGGGAGACATTGATCGCGCTGAAGTCAGGCCGGTTATTGAGGAAACCTTTGCGCCATTCATTCGACGTCGTCGTGCTCCCGTTTTGCTGCCCGCTGAGCCGCGTCAGATTTCACCGCGCATCGAGCGTGAAACAGGCCCCTTCGGGGTGTCGCGTTTGACGTGGGCGTACCATGCCGTATCGCTGGATCATCCTGATGCAGCGGCGCTGGACGTGTTGTCAAACATTGCGGGTCAGGGGCGCTCGTCTCGCTTTGTAAAGTCGCTGGTTGAGGAGCAACGCCTGGCACATGAAGTGCAGGTTTGGTCCTACACACCAGGCGAACCAGGGCTTTTTGGAATTAGTGCGACGTTTGATCCCAAGAAGGAAGCGAAACTGATTGAGGCGATAAGCCGCGAAGTTGAATCTTTGCGCACGGTTGCATTCACAAACGCAGAAATAGAGAAGGCGGTGCGCGCGGTTTTAACCGGAGAGCTTTCCGCGCTTTCCACAATGCAGGGTCAGGCGTCTAGTTATGGTTCCGGTCAGTTTTATGCTGGGGATCCCCGCTTTGGTGAGACCTATATTCGCCAGTTGCAGGCGATCACACCTGAGGTTTTGCAGCGTGTTGCCAACTGTTATCTGGATGACAATGCTCGCAGTATTGCGCTGTTGACCCCGGAGAGTGCGGAGGTGGCGACTGATGCCGCTGTCGTCGATGTGACTAGCGAGAAACCACAGCGTGTGGTGTTGGATAACGGCATTCGACTAATTACTAAAGAGGATCACAAGCTTCCATTTGTGTACCTCACCGTTGCGCTGCGTGGCGGACTGCTTTCTGAGAACGAAACCAATGTGGGTCTGACGGCCATGATGTCAGAGTTATTGTTGAGCGGCACGCCCTCTCGCTCGTGTGAAGCCATTGCCGAGACGGTTGAAGCACTTGGTGCGAGCCTTTCGCCCTATTCGGGGTATAATGGATTTGGTCTTCGGGCAAAATGTTTGTCGAGCGATGTAGATGTGATCTCTGAACTTATTGTCGACTGCCTTGTGAATTCTACCTTTCCTGAGGGTGAAATTGAGAAGGAGCGCACACTTCAGATTGCGACAATTCAACGCCAGGAAGAGCAGCCGTTGTTTCTGGCTCAGCAGAAATTGCGCGAAGCAATCTTTGCCGGGCATCCCTATCAATGGGATCAGCACGGGACGCGCACGTCTGTCGAAAATCTGACTCGCGAGCAGATTCAGGCGCATCACCGCAAACTCATGACTCGAGGAAATCTCGTGGTTTCGCTTTTTGGTGATATCTCAGTTGCAGATGCTAGGGCATTGGCGAATGCGGCTTTTGCAGATGTGCCAGAAGGGGCTCTTGCCAATGCAACGTTCAAGGTTGAAGCTGCCAAGCTTCCGATCCGCATTGAGCAGGAAGAGCCCCGTCAGCAAGCAATCGTACTGGCAGGCTTTCCCGCCGTGTCGATCTTTGATCCGCGTACCGATGCCCTCAATGTGCTGCAAACGGCTATGAGCGGACTCTCCTCGGATCTTGCCATATCGGTGCGCGATGAGCGTGGCCTTGCCTACTTCGTTGGGGCGTATCAGCACCCTGGCGTGGACCCTGGCATATTTGTGATTTACGCCGGAACTCGACGTGAAGCGGCTGCGGAAGTGGAGGCGCTGTATCTTGAAGAAATTGAGCGTGTGACGACAGAAGGTTTGCGGGAAGCGGAGTTGTCGCGTGCCAAGAGTCGGATCATTGCCGATTATGAAATGCAGCAGCAGGACAACATGAGCGTGGCATTGAGTTGTGGCCTTAACGAACTCTACGGCTTGGGATACGACCATGCTTTTGGTCTAGCAGATCGCATCACCGCGCAGACTATTGAGACCGTCCGCGAAGCCGCGGTCTCGATCCTCAACACCAACCGCATGGCAATCTCCGTTTTGCTGCCAGAAGCAACCGAGACGGAGTAATTTTAAATCGCACCTGCAGAGCGGCGTGTGGGCACGCGCCTGCATTGCTGCAATCCAATCTGGATTGTCGGAGATGCAACACCTGTTGTAGTGCGTCATAGTATGACGTATTCCTGCCCGTCAGGCGGGCCGGGCTGAAGGCCTGGAAACTTGCGGCCCGGGGGCGGGCCACCTCCATTATTTCTAAATGACCTGTTTTGCAATAATAGAGCTGGGGCGCCCTCGCCCCGGAAGCCTAGGCGCAGTCTGGGGCTAGTGCGGAGATGGGAATCCCGATTAGGGACATATGGAAATATGAGCCTACTTACCAAAGAACTACCTCGTGTACCTTGCTGAGTTATGCTGTGCGCAACATAACTCGGCAAAGTGTACGGTGTAGTTAGTTTCAAAGCAGTTTACGGCAAAGTTGTCGATATAGACACCATATCCATCTGCATCCTTACACCGTGAACTGCCTCGAGAACTCTATCGCCCCTAACCATTTCGTCATCTTTGCCGTTAACTCCATCGGTATTCACGTTTTCCCTCTGCCATAAGTGACAACCTATTTCAGGACGGGACCCCGACCTCCGACCTCTGACCTCTGACTTCCGGGTTTACAGTGCCGCCAGAAATGTGCCTAATTTGCTGTCGACTTCGTGAATGTGTGTGATCAGCCAGTTTCCGAGGAATGTGTCGACGGCAATCGCGAGAGCTTCGGTTGGGCCATCTTCCCGGAAGTCCTGAACAAGGCCGTCGAGTGTTTCGCGAAGGGCTTCATGTTTTGCTTTGTGTGCGTCTGCATCTGGATAGTGGGTTTCCGCCATACGGGCTTCTTCTGTGGCAAAGTGTTCATCCGTGTAGTCGACGAGGAAGCCGAGTGTATTTGAGACCTTTTCAGCTCCGTGGTGAGCTTCAATGGCCTTGGCCACGCGATTGAAACGCTCTATCCACATTTTGTGTTGACTGTCTATTAGCTCCACGCCAACCGAAAGTGATTCATTCCATTCTATTTTCTGCAAGCTGTGCTCCCTGTTTTCAACGCCATCAGTCTGCCGCCCAGCCCCCGGTTGCATCCGTTAAGTGCTCTCGGAATTTGAGTCCAACAAGGCATACGTCATCATCAAAGTCCTTGCGACAACAAAATTCCTGCGCGCGATCCAGCAGCAAGTTGACGAGTTCTGTTGGCCTTGCAGTTAAGTTTGCTTCAAGGGTGGCGGCCATTCGCTCAATTTCGAAGTTCTCGCAGTTCTCGGTACACTCGGCTTCAAAGATGCCGTCAGTGTAGAGCATGATGCTGTCGCCCGGGGCAATGGTGCGGGTTGTTGCTTCGTATACAGTGGAGCCGAAGATTCCCAAGGCCGGGCCTTGCTTACCGGCTTCTGGTTCCAGAAAATCAACAGTCTGCGATTTGACCGTCATCACAAAGGGTGAAGGATGTCCTGCGCTTGAGAAGACGATATTGCCGTTTGTGAGATCCAGCACCATGTAAAAGGCGGAGGCAAATGTGACGTGGCCATGGTGTTTGATGATGCGCGTTAGGTCGCGGTTCATATGGGACAGAAATGCGGAGGGATCATGCCGTTCTGGACCGAGTTCCTCGATTAGCCCTCGAATCGTGGCCACAACAAGTGCGGAACGAACACCGTGGCCCATCACATCTGAGAGGAAGACGCCGACGCGGTTTTCCGATACCGCAAAGATTTCAAAGAAGTCCCCGCCGACAGCACCACTGGGAAGATAGATGTGTCCCAGCTCTAGTATAGACTCCTCGGGACTCACCCCCGGAGGAAATACGGGATAGTCACGTTGAATAAAGGCCTGTTGAAATTCACGCGCAAGACTCAGGTCTTCTTCCATTTGTGTGTTATGCTCCATGAGCTCTTGCTGGGCACGCTTTTGGTCGCTGATATCTAGCAGTGACCATACCATCCCCACAACCTCGCCATCGGCGTTTGTGTTGGGAGCCACGGAGGCCTGCACAAAGAGGGTGGTGTCATTCAGGCAGATCATTTCGAGTTCACCACTCCATATCTGTCCGCTTGAAACGGCTTGGACAATGCTATCACCAATGCTGGCATCGTTCAGAAAAGAGGTAATGTTGGCTTCTTCAATTTGATCATAATCCTCTGCACCGAGCAGTGCCGCCATGGCGGGGTTATAATATTGAAGGGTTGCATCGGTATCGGTGATGGCAATGCCATTGCCGGAGTTTTGGATGGCGGCGTGGCCTGTACGCAGGCGGTCTTCTGCCTCTTTTCGAAGCGTGACATCGCGAATAAAGAAAGTGAGGTAGTCCTTGTCTGAGATGCGAATCAGGTTGACGGAGACCTCGGCTGGAAACACGCTTTCGTCCGCGCGTGCGCAGTAGGCTTGGATCAGAATGAAGCGGTCATTCTGAAGACTCTCGCAGATTGTGGTCATAAGCAGTTCATCGGAACCGGCGAGCAGGGCGGTGATGTGTAGAGTGGAAAACTGCGTGTCTTTGTATTGAAAAAACTGAACGGCGCGTTCGTTGCCACTGATGATCTTTCCGTCCAGGTTGGTGATGAAGGCGGCATCGTAGACACTTTGCAGGAGCTGTCGGAAATCAGCGCTGCCGAGGTGTTCGGTGGTGGTGGATGTGCTTCGCTTGCCTTTGTGAATGCGAGGTTTTGGTTTTCGCGCACTGCTGCTGAAGGGGGCAAGCTCATTGCCGCTTGGCGTCAAGTCAATGCGCATGGTTGATGAAAAATTTGGATTACGTGGCATGGTCAGTTTTAGACCTCCGTGGGGGTTATGGCGTAGAGATAGCGTTTTACTTTACTGGTTGAGGTTTTCTCGAAGGTTTCATTTTGTGTTTTGTAGCCAAGTGACAGGTACTCAAGAATATAGGGGATTGTTATGATAGAATGCTTTCTAGAAAGAGTTCCCTAATTGTGCTTGGCATCGGCCGCGCTCCTGTTGTTTCCAGATCGTGCTTGCAACCCTCTTTGCATTAGTGACAAAATTCTGATCACAAACCTTGTGTCAATGATAGGTCTGAAACCAGAGGAGGTCAATACGTATGAAACAGCGTATCACGAATACTGTGGCAGGACTTTTGGCATTGGGCTCTTTCGTTTTGGGTGGAACCGCATTTGGGGCTGGGGTTGCACTCATGGAGCATAGCGGTCAGGCGACAACCTCGCTGGGGAGAACAAGGGGTCGGCTGATGTCTTGAGTTTCCAGATGAAGTGGAGTATCTGAGACCGTTTCCCACATGGGTAACGTCTGGAATGAATTGGCGCTATTGGAATTGGGGGTTACCCTCATTAGGGTGAAAATGTATTATGCGGTTTATGCTTTATAATATTCGTTATGGAACAGGGGGTGGATTTCAGCTCCCTTGGATGGGCTATCTACGCAGAACAAATAGTCGCCTCGGCGAGATTAGCAAACACATCCAATCGCTCGATCCCGATATTGCGGGACTCGTTGAAGTGGATGCGGGTTCTTTTCGATCTCATCGCAAGAATCAGGCTGAAACCATTGCGGGTGATCTTGGGCACTACCATACGTACATGTCTAAGTATCACGAAGACTCATTTGCGAATCGCATCCCTCTGATGAATCAACAGGGGAATGCTTTTCTCACACGCAATAGCATTACCCATGAGGAGTTTCACTATTTCGAGAAAGGGGTTAAGCGGCTTGTTATTGAGTTGGGAATGGAGAATCTAACCGTCTTTCTGGTGCACTTGTCCATCAAGTTTAGGATTCGTCACCACCAGCTTCAAGAGCTCTATTCGATGGTGAAAAAAACCAAGAAACCGCATATCGTGGCAGGGGATTTCAACGCTTTGTGGGGCGATCACGAAATTGACTTGTTTCAGGCTGCAACCGGACTCAGAAATGCTAACACAGCAGGGGCTCCCTCGTTTCCAAGCTGGGCCCCCAAGCGGCAACTTGACTTCATTTTCTACAGCTCCGGCATCGAATTACGCCGCTTCTGGATGCCTGATGTTACGTATTCCGACCACCTTCCGCTGGTGTGTGATTTTGTTGTATAAGATCTGGGGTTTACAGCATCGCACGTGCGGATTACAGTTCACACCAGAGATCAAGCGCCGTGAGGGCGCGCCACCTCCACTATACGGATACGGTCGAGTGGGGGATCTTATCGAGAGGACTTATGATGTTTTCTTATCTTTTAATGGCATTTATTTTGCTTCCTATTGTTGAGTTGTGGCTGCTTTTCAAGGTTGCTGCCGTTTTGGATTTTGGCACAACGCTTCTGATTGTCGTCATGACTGGATTCATTGGCGCTTGGTTGGCTCGTGCTCAGGGCGTTATGGTCATGCTTCAGATTCAACGCGATTTGGCTGAAGGTCGCATGCCTGCCCCGCGGATGATTGATGGAATGATGATTTTAATCGCAGGTGCGTTGCTGATTACGCCGGGCCTCATCACCGACACCGTCGGGTTTCTTCTTTTGGCTCCACCCATACGTGTCCTTATTCGCGGATGGCTACGCCAGATGCTGGAGCGGAAGCTTAAGGACGGATCCATGAATGTCTCGTTTCGACGATAGACACCGCAGAAAAGGAGGTAACATGAATCGCATTGTTTTTTGGCTTATCATGTTGATGATGACGTTTTCCCATGCGGGGTGGGCGCAGAAAAAGGCGCTTACGGCTGCTTATCTGAAAGCATCCATTGGTGCAATTAACGATCGCAGCTCGGTCACCATTCTTGGGGAGTATCTCGTAGATCCTGGTATGGTGGAAGCAAAAGGGCGCGGGCTCCGCAATAAGGGGTTCAGCCGCTTTTCGATTCGTGATCCTCAAACCGGGATCAGCTTTAACTCAATGTACTGCAAACAGGAATCGGATGTTTTCTGGACGCTCCTAAACACACCGTCGAATACGCGTTTTCAATTCCATGGTGATAAAGGGAGAGGGGAAAACCGTGAAGGGGCCGTTTTTGTTGATCGTCTTAAGGGCGTATTGCTTCCACCAAGGCAAATTGCGGAACGCGTTGCCAAGGTAGAGCCGGTTGTCCAACCACCGTTGCGTATCACCCTCACAAACGAAGAAACCGGGCTACGCTCTGTTCTTACCAACGTGAAACATGGTGTTCCCGTGAAAGTTGAGAATCTCACGATCCTTGTTGAAGATGAGCCGTTGCCAGGGGAGTGATTATGAATGAATCCCGTTTGACAGATATGGAAATGGCGATGGCCTTTCAGGAAAAGACGATTCAAGATTTGTCTGATGTCGTCTGTCGTCAACAGGGGGAACTCGACCATCTGGATGTGCAAATCAAGACGCTCACGGCGCGTTTGGATGATGACGCCTCCCCGGAGATCGACAAGCTTGAGCCAATGGAAGAGACTCCGCCCCATTACTGAGTTGTAGCCCCAGACTGCGTCTGGTCTCCGGGCCTCTGGCCGGTTTATTAATTATGCCTATTAAATGTTCAAAAGCGGAAAAAGCAAGTGCGATTCGGTCTATCCAGCGTTTCTTTGAGGAAGAAATGGAAACCGACATCGGTGAATTGCAAGCAGACCTCGTTTTGGAGTTCTTTTCAAAAGAGTTGGCTCCTCTTGCCTACAACAAGGGAATTAATGATGCAAAGCACTTCCTGATGATCAAAGCGGAAGATCTTGAGGCCACATGCTTTGAGAAACCTTTTATGTTCTGGAAGAAAAAACGATAGGCTCAATCCTATCCAAACACTTCATCTATTACTTCACGAGTTATCGTGACCCAGTTCTTGACCCTTTCGGGGTCCTTCTCAACGGTTTCCACATCCTTGAGCGTTATGTCCACATGGCAATCTTTGCATGCGTCAAGATCCCTGGTGAGAATCGCGCGGATTCTGTTACGGTCGAAACCATAGCTGACCATATCCGCTGGACTGGGGCGGTAGCTCAGAACGTAGTCACGTCCAATTTGTTCAGCGCAACGTGCGGCATTGGCGAAAGGCGAGACGGCGATCCTGCGAAGGTTTGGAATCTGCCGCAGGATATCTATCTTGTTGGTGAGATCTTCACAACAACCGTAAGCGACGAGACCGAACTGCTTGAGAATCGGGAGTTGATGCTGCAGCATGAATTCATCGTGCATGGCTGGCGAGACCGCCGTCAATTCTTGAGCCGCCATGTACCCCCACAGTTGATTCCGCCTAACGCCGTTGATGTTTGGGGCTGGATCCTCGAGTTCTTCCGCATACGGCATGGCCTGATTCTGGTGAGCACACAGGCCCCAGTCTCCTGCAGATTCGGCTTCAGCGTGAGTCTTTAGTATGCCATCGCTCATGAATTTGACCAGGTGTTTCAGGCCCTCGGGGTCATCCAGCATGTCCATCATAAAATGCTCGATTCCGCGCAGGTAACCTAGATCAGTGGAAATGTCACCCGTCCACATCCGATAGGCTGGGCCGCGGTCGATATTGATCGTGATGATGTCACCAATAACTTCCGACAGCCGTTCGGCATTCTCAGATGTGCTCTCTTCGTCAACTTCATGCCATGGGGCCCGCAAATTCTGGATATCTGACAGGTCCTTGATCGGATAGTCCACCTTGAACGATCCTCCCGGCTCATCGGCAAAATGGCGCGCGCCAGAGACGCCCCATCCTTCACACTTTCTGGTTGCCTGCACAGTGACCCACGGTTCAAAAATGGAATCATCGCCCAATCCGTGCCAGAACAAGCGGTTCCGGAAGAAGTCCTCATACTGTCGTGCGAACTGTTCTTCGCAGAGACATTCCGAGTGTGGCATTTCATGCCAGGCAAATGCTCGGACATAGATGAGTGGCCGTGTCTGTTTCAAGCTGTTGTGTTGTCGCCAAAGTGCGCGACGCTCGTCCTGTACAGGTCGCGCACAGATATCGGCGTACTGAGCTGCCAACTCTCGTAAAATGCTTTGGTCACGGTCTCTCATAGTTTTCCTTCTTTGGCGAACAACTACCCTACCCAGTGGGAGAGACCTCCTCAAGCATCTCTTCGGCGTGGTCTTCGCCAACAGTGTCATGGAATGTTGTATGTGTGAACCTGGGGGCGTAACGCTACCGTAGTCCTCTCCCGCGGCCTAGTTCGAAACATCATCAGCGCCGAGGCCTGACAACTCGCGCATGACGGTTAGCGCCGCAGGGAGTTGTGTTTTTAGGTTTGAGAGCGTTGCTTCAATAGATATTCTTCCCGTGTAATGTGCTTCGGCCAAGGCGCTGAAGAACCGGGAAAAGTCACAAGGCTCAGCGCCCGGGGCAAAACGGTTCGTCCCTGTGGCAATATGTACGTGAGCAAGGAGATCGCCGTGGGTCACAATGTCTTCGTATGAATCGCTGTCGCGCATCAGGTGGTATGCATCTACCAAGAGGCGAATCCCCGGGTGCGCAACTTTGTTGACCAGCCTTGCGCATTCGTCAACCGTGGTGAGGACGTTACACTCTGCCTTATTCAAAGGCTCGACGACTACGGTGACGCCATGGTCGTAAGCCACAGGCGCGACCATACGGCAGAACGTGACAAGTTGTTCGTTGGCCACCTGAGGGTCGAATCCCTCAGGGATGCGCCGAGCCCCTCCCGACCCGAACACGATGACCTCAACCCTAGCCCGTTCCGCCCGTTTCATGGCTATGGTGACGTATGCCTGTAGAGCCGAGTTATCGACGTCGGGTCCGGTAATCTTGAGATCGCCGGGCACAAAGCAGTTGGCAACCGGATAGAGTATATTCACGGCCTTTACTGCATGCAACGCCGCTTCGAATGCATTGTCGGGTTCCCTGGGCTTAAGTAAGGCAGGGACGCTCCATTCTGCGAAGTCGTATGATTCCCGAGAAGCGACCGCAGCCACGGTCGTGTCGCCGCACACACCAAATTGCATTGTTCTTCCTCCATTCGAACGTATCATAATTATAACGGGCACTAGCACGTATGGTGTTGACTGCCGGACACTATATTCTTAGATCATCGCCCCATATTAAATGTTCGGGTACAATATATAATCTATTGTTTTTCTGTCATCTTGGCTTTGCAGTCAAGTTTACAATCTTCTGCTAAAGCTGACTATGGACAATAAAGGTAATAATGTTAATGTGTTTTGGGATAGAGTTTACAAGGTTCTTACCAAAATGATAGGTGATGAGAATCGAGACTGCTGGGAGTCCCCGCTACTCCTGGTAGATGGGCAGGAATTGGTAGCGCACGCAGAGGGAGATGACACTGAAGGCGGTGGCGTAGACGCCGCCTTCATGGCCGCTGTGCTTGCGGAATTCTCCGGTGGGCAGTTGCAGATCCATGAGGATGGATTCGACCTTGGGCAGCAGGTTCTCACGGTAATCTTCTCCCGCCATATTTGCGGCCGTGGCGACGTAGTAAGTTTGGTAGTAGAAGTGGCTGCCTGACTTTGGGTCAAGATTCAAGAGGGGCTCTGCTGCGCTGCGGATCATTGCTTTGTCTTTGTCGTTTTTGGTCAGCCCCAGTGCATTCATGCAGACCACACCAGCAGAACGCATGGCCAGTGACACTGATCCGCCGGGTGAATATGAGAAGCCTTTGTGTGAGGGCGTGTAGGAGCGCCGAATGTAGTCGACGGCTTCCGTGATTGTCTTCTCAGGAATCTCAAGCTGGCAATTCTGGGCGGCACGCAGCGCCAAAATCTGCCATGCGGTCACGGAGAGGTCGGCATCGCCCGGTTTCGGATTGTAGCGCCACCCGCCCCGCTTGATCCCCGTGGTGGCCTGGGCATTGATGATGATTTTGATGGCGCGCTCCAGCGCCTCTTTGATCAGTGCATTGTCCCGCTCTTCCTCCATCATGCCGTAGGCCTCGCAGAGGGCGAGGGTACAGATGCCGTGGCCATACATACGTGCGCTCCCTTCTTGCCCCAGGTAACCCTCGTTGGACTGGGTGGCACGCACGAGGTGCAGGATGCCGCGGCGCAGGTTCTCACCATAGTGGGACCGCCCCGGAAGGTGTCCGGAAGCCATCAGTGCCATGCAGGATAGCGCGGTGTATGTGTTGGGCATGCTTCCCTTGAACGTTCCGGTAACTGTATCCTGCTGGCTCACGAGATAGGTCAGCCCCTTGTCGACCGCCTCGTTCACGCTGTCCTTCTCCGCAATGCGATCGAGATGTTCACTGTCGGTGTCGCCGAAGCTCACAGCGGGACGCATCACAAGTAGCAGTGCCACTGATATCATGGAAATATATTTTTTCATTGCACCCTTTTTCAACTGATCACTCTTCCTCACTCGCCTCATTTGCAATGGCTTCCAGGTACCGCTGGCTCGCCTTTCGGTAGTAGTCATTGTACTGCATCTTGCGGCGTTTTGCGTCCTCGGCTCCCAGCGTCACATCGACACCTTCCCAGGAATCACCAAGGTCACCACCACCCTCGGGGAGTTCGACTTCATCCTTTTGCTGATCCATCCTGCCGCCTCCACCGCCACCCCCTGCATTCTTGGCATCTTGCGCTGCCTCGGATTCATCCGGCGAGGGGGCCTGATCCGGGGCCGGCGCGGCGAACCCGGCTAACATCTCTCCGAGGGCCTGCTGCGCCATGCCGTGCGACGCCTGCCCCAGCGCATCGGCGGCCTGCACTAGATTCTCCGTCGTCTCGGCCTGCGCTTGTCCCTGCGCGAGATCCGCTTCAGCCGCTTCAAGGTTTGTGATGGCATCCGCCACATCTTTCGTCGCGGCTACTGGGATCTCCCCTGTAGGAGGCTGCGGATTGCTGGCCGTCGGCATCTGCTGTTGCGCTTGGCGTGCAAGGACCTCTCGCGCCTCTTTGAAGGCCTTGGCAGCAGTCAGCGCCGCATAAGATTCCTTTGCTGCCTGCCGCGCCGTTAATGCCGCCTGCGACAGGTTGCCCTTGCCCTGCTGGGCCTGGTTCGCGGCCTGCTCTATCACGGACTTGCGCTGTGCGGCGGAGGCTGCATTAGCGGCGGCCTCCTTTGCTGCAGCGGAAGCGCCTGCCGTAGCGGCGTGCGCGGCAGCCTGTGCATCTTTACGCGCCTGTGTCGCCTGCTCCAACGCGTCAGCAGCGGCCTGGCCCGCTTCGCCTGCGGCTTTGGCCTTTGCCGCCGCCCCTTGCAGGTCACCTGCCTGCGCCATTTCGGCTGCCGTCTTGAGCTGATCTGCGACTGCAGTGGCTGCAGTGGCTGCGGTCGCCGTTGCATCTTGGCCCGCTTCACCTGCTGCTTTGGCCTGTGCCGCCGCCCCTTGCGGGTCACCTGCCTGCGCTATTTCGGCCGCCGCCTTGAGCTGATCTGCGGCTGCAGTGGCTGCAGTTGCCGCTGCATCTTGGGCTGCGGTTGCTGCGGTGTCTGCTGCATCTTGGGCTGCGGTTGCGCTTTGGGCTTGGCTTTCCTGCGCCGTCTTCAGCAGCTCGGTCAGTGTCGCGCGTTGCTGTGCCGCTGCATCACCGGCGGGCCCTGTGTGTGGAATATCGTCTAGCTGTTGCCCGAGTTCTGATGCCTGGGTTACCTGTTCCGCGGCTTCATCAAGCTTGCTTGCCGTTAGCGCCTTTTCCGCGCGCTGAAGTGCCTGCGCCGCCTCTTGTTCCAGCGCCTGTCGGCGCTTGCCAGATTTGGCTTCCTGCCCGAGTGCTTCTCGGGCCTGATCAAGTGTCTGGTTTGCGATGTCTGCTGCCTCATTCTCCGTGCTGGCTTGCTCCAGGGCGGCCTCAAGCGTTTCGACGGCTTGCTTGCCTAGATCCTCGGCTTTTGCAATCGCATCGCGAGTTTCCTGGCCGGCATCGCCCGCCTGTTTTGCGGTATTGTTTGCGGCGGCGAGGTTGTTGGCTTTGACCTGCTGCGCGGCAGTTTTGAGCGCATTTTCCGCCTGGGGCTTTTCGGCTGCAGCGGAATCTGAGATGGCTTCCTGCATCGCCGTCTGCATCTGCTCTTCGGCATCCCGGAGGGCGCTCGCGGCTTCTTGCCCCTCAGCACTCCGGGCGGCGTCATTCGCGGCGTGACCAAACTTGTTTGCGCGCGCATCCACTAAGGCGTCTTCCAGCGGCTTGATGTCGTCCTTGCGATAGGCTGCTGCCTCCTCGAGCGCCAGAGCGCTCTCTGCTTCCTCCCGGTGTGGGGTTGCCGCTGCCTGCGCATGTTGCTCGGCCGCTTCCAAATCACCATGTCGCGCCGCGGCGACAGCGGCTTCCATCGAGTCGCGTTGCTGCGGATCAGCATGAGTCAGGGCGGCCTCAAGATCCTTGATTGCCTCCTGTGCCGCGGCGGGCAGTGCCTCTTCTTGTGCGTTCACGGCCTCTGCGAGATGTTTCGCCGCTTCCGCTTCGCCCTGTGCCTTGGCTAGCTTCTCTGCCTCGCCATAATCTTCCCGGCGGGCGGCCTCAAGAATCTCGTCGGATGCAACTTTCAGAGAGGCGACCGCCTCACGGGCTTCCTCTGACATATCCCCGTACACAGCATCGTCCAACGCCTCGAGCGCATCTGCGACCGCGAGTGCTTCGGCAGGGCTATCATCTATGGCTAGCGATGCGGCGGCTACCAGCTCGGCCGCCGCCGCGTAGTCCTGCTGCTCGATGGCGTCGGCGGCCTCGGCAAGCTCTTTGGCCGCCAGGGGATCGGCGACCGCCGTTAGTGCTTCGATATCATCGAGCGCTTTCTGTGCTTCCTCTGGCAGTCCTTCCACGATTTCGCGCTCGGTCTTCGCACCTTTTGCTGTTTCAGCCGCCTCGAAGTGCTCGGCGGCGGCCTCTGCAAGGGCCTTGTGTTCGGGCTCGGTCAATGCCTTCGCCTGCTCGTGCATCTGCTTCGCCGCCTCGGCGTAGTTGCCACGTTCCGCCTGCTGCAAGGCCTTCTCGTTATGCAGGGCCTCGGCCATAGCGGCGCCATCGAAGGCCGTTTGGTTCATGGGCAGGGGAGGAGGGCGTTCTTCTGCCGGGGCGGTTACGGCAAACTTCGGGAGCAGTGGGACATCCTTCATCGTCGCGGCATCGATCGCGGCTGCCTTTTCGAACGCATCGGCTGCCTTGTCGCGCATGAGCTCACGCGCGGTTTCAAAGTCGCCGCGTGCCAGTGGCTGTGCGAGCGCGGCAAGCGGTTTGGCCCAGTCTGCTTCTGGTGCTCTCTGCTCCGGCGTACGGTGCAACTCGGCCTTCGCAGCTTCAATCAGGCCCTCACGAGCGTGCAGGGGTAGTGTATCGTCTGCTGCTGCACGTAACAGCGGTGCCGACGCCATCATCTCCTGTAGCCGCCCAGCAATTGTTGGCTCCGAGGGGGCATCTGCGGCCGACTCGCTAGGTGCTTCATCTTCCGTGGTCTCAGCAATGATGTTCGCATCTTCGGGCATCGCGTGCTCGCCACGCGCCAGCAGATTAAGATCGGCCTTGATGGCGTCCAGGTTCTTTTGGGCGGCTTCGTATTCGCCAATCAGGGCGTTGTCAGCCATCTCGTCAAGGGTGTCCAGAACGGCATCCGCCCGTGCATTATCGCTTGCGGCTACTGCCTTTTGCATGGCGTCGGCACGTTGGGCGACTTGTGCCGCGTTGTTGTCGGCGTTCTTCTCAAACGTCGCCGCCTTGCGCTCCTGTGCATCGTCGCTTTGCAGCTCCGTCGCTATTGTTTCAAGCTGCTTTTTGTGTTTGGGTTCGATGCCCGGCATTGTTGCCATGGCTCGCAGGTCCTGCGCCTTCTGGCCGGGGGTCCGGGGGTCGAAACGATCCTGCACGTCGGCAAGTCGCTTTCGGTCAGATTCGCTCAATGCATCAGGGGCAATGGCATCGAGTTGTTGTTCGGCAGCCATCTCGTGTGTCTCGACGTCGGCACGAAGGGCATTGGCACGTGACGCCGCGGCCTGTGCGGTCGCAAGCGCTTCCTCGACGTCGTCGATCTGGTCGCTGAGGGAATCCAGCGTCTTCGGTGCCAGTGGCTGCTCGACCGGGTCTGAAATATCCACGGGAGGGGGCGCAGGTATGCCGGGGGTGTCGTTGAGGTCGTCGAGTTGATTGATCACCACATCCACTGAATTCGCCAGCTCGTGCGCCTGCCCTGTATTTGCCCGCTTCTCAAGCTGGGCGGCCTCCCCGGCAAGTTCGGTCACTGCTTCTCTTGATTCGCGTACGCCTTCGAGGCGGTCCAATGTGACCACCAGTTCCGGCGAGAGCAATCGCTCTGCCACGGCGTCCAGCTCTTCATTGAGCGCGGCCAACTCGACCGACGGAAGCTCGCGGCGTTCCGCCGCTTCGGACCTGCTGAGCAGTTTCTGAGTATCAAGCACCTCGCGGCTCGATTGCGCGAGTGCTTTGCGTGCTTCCCGGATGTCTTGCTGAAACGCCTCTTCGTGCTCCTCTATCGCCTTTTTGCGCTTGCGACCTTTCAGTCCCTTGTCGAGCTCATGCTCTAGGGCGGACGCGAGAGTCTCGCATGCAGGTTGCACAAGCGCATCATTCGCGGCATCTAGAGCGGCTGCTGCGGCCAGCTTATTGCGCGCTGCGTCGATATCGCCCGCCTCGGACGCTACCTCGCGCTTCGCCTCGTCCTCCAGTTCACGTGCCAGCTCGTCCATGTCTTCTGCCAGGGCGGTCAGCTTGCGGTGCGCATCGCCTATGGCTGGGCGGTCCGTGGCATCCAGCTCAAGAACCGCTTGGTACGCCTCGACGATGGACTCATTCAGGGGAGGCAATTTCTCCGAGTCGTTCTGGTGGTACGTCTCAAGCTTCTTCGCGGCCAAGTCGCGACCCGCATCGGTCTTTGCCGTTTGCTGCGCAATGGCGTCGACCGCTTGCCGCATTTCGTGCCGGGCGTTCTCTGTTTCGCTGGCCAGCACCTCGGGCTTCTTATCCTGAATGGCCGCTGAAGCGCGCGACAACGCGTCTGCGGCTTTTTTCAAATGCGCATCGGTGGTCTTGGTTTCGCGCACCTCGTGCAAGGCCCCGTCATCGAGCGGTCGTTCCCTCAGCACGGCAAGTCGCTCGGCGGCTTTCGTCAGGGCCTGCGCGTCGGCATCCTCAAGGATCTCGCCGCGTTCCTGTTTGTCGTCGATGGCTGTCAATGCGGCTTCCACGTTGGCGCGGGCTGCGCGGACCTCTTCCTTTACGTCCTCCAGCTCGTGTTGACGCTCCAGTTGTGCCAGCGCCCCTGCCACATCGGCCAGTGCAGCAGCGTTTTCCTCTTCTGCAATATGACTGAGCGCTTCGGCGGCATCGCGCAACTCGTCCTTCACCTGGGCCGCATCCACCGATGTGGCCTCGGCTTCCGTCGGGGCGTCGGCCTGCCGTGCAAGGTCCTCTGCGATGGCCTCGACCTGGTCCCAGTCGCTCGGAGCCTCATTCCGCTTGAGATCCTGTGCGAGCTGTTCGAGGCCCTCCTCGGTTGATTTGAGTCTCTTGCGCATCTCTTTGGCGAGGGTATCCAGCTCTCGGAAATCATTTGCGCGTACGCCCAACTCGGTTTCCAGGGCGCGCAGACTGACATCTACGCCCGTCGCATGCCCGGTCATCAGCACGGCCGCCGGAACAGGCGTGCGTGGTTTTCCGGGGGGCTGCCAGTGCAGGGCCAAGGTCGGGGCTTGCGTCTGGTTGACATAGAGTAGGTGAATCGTGTGTATGCCGGGTTGCAGATTGGTTCTGCCGTTACGTTCCTGAGGACCATGGTCCCCGTCGTTATTGACGATAAGCCGTGAATCAATGTAGAGGCGTGATGCGCCGGCAGAGGCAACGAAGAAGACGTGGTTGCCTGCGGTCTTGGCTTTGATGTAGCCGGACCACGTGGCCGAGAAGGGCGCAGGGCCTACCCCGAAGGCGGCCTCGTTGGGAAGGTTGATTGTGCTGTCTACGCGTTCGTGTTGCGGCTTCAACTGAAGCTGGCGAGCGCCGCGGACATACGTGGTTTCAGCGGCGTAGTACCGGCCGGTCAGCCCGGCACGCGGTTTTCCAGGTTTGATCTTGAAGTCCATCGTTAGCAGTGAGTCCACCTCTTCTGCAATGTGTGCCGCGCGTCCTGCGAGACGCTCGCGGACCCGCTGGGCGTGCGCCTCCTCCGGGGCATTCAAGCTCAGCATCATGGTCGCTTCGGAGACTTCGATATAGGGAACCTGCTCGCGGGCTTTCAGCAATAGGGCTTTGGTCATCTGCCATGTCAGGTCTTGCATTTCGCCAATCGCGCTGAGCGCTTTTCGCTTGCGAGGGGTTATCAGATCGCGCGATACGAATTGCCGGTTGAAGGTGAAGGTGCGCTGCAGGAGATCGCTGCAGGTGCGGCTCCGCGGGTAGAACCCATAGGTTACCAATGTCCCGGCCAGTGCCTCTGCCGCGAGCAGCGTGGCATCCAGCCGATCCCGGTGCTGGGTCAGCATGGTGCGGTTGTGGTCAAGGTCGGCGGCAGCCCTCCCCGTTGAATGATCCTGCCCCCTCAGCACTTTATCCTGCGCCATGTGAATCTGTTCGATTCGGTTGGTGAGTGATGTCAGTGTTGACGACAGCTTCTGTGCGGTAATCATGAAGGGACCGGCTTTGCGCAGGCGTTCGCCACGGGTAAACCAGATGGTGCGGTGCTGCGTCTCGGCCTGCTGCGCACGGGCGTCGTGCACCCGGACAAAGAATTCGACCTCATCGCCCTGCATGAGCCCGAAGGTTGCGGTGTTCCACTCGTACCGATTGATCTCGGGATCGAGTACCAGCACCCGTTGCTGCCCGTTCACGCGGCATTGCAGTTCTTGGGTCTCGATCCCAAAGTCATCGGAGGCATGCCAGACGAGCGGGAGTGTCTCGCCATTTCCTAGAAAGAGGTTGCTTGCGGGTTGCTCGAGTGTCACGCGCGGTGGCTGGTCAGGGACGACCGTTACCGCATAGTTCAGCGAGCCCAGATTGCTCATGTTGTTACCACCGCGCAGGTGCAGCGTGTACGTGGTGTTCGTTTCGATCTGGATTTGCGTACATCCCTCGGTTCCGGTCACATCGAGGGGTACCACTTGGGAGTCGCCATTCCAGTCCATGCGCATCTCGACCAGCGGCATGGAGGCCCTGATCGTCAGCGTCACCTGTGTGCCGGCGTGACCCCGCAGGTCACCACTGGTCGTGGTGGTGTGCGCATCAACCAGTTCTGTGTAGGCTGGAAATTCATACTGCAGTTCAAAGGCCTGTATCGAGGGGCGCTTCAAGACGGTGATGGTATGGGTGCTGGAGCGTGCCTTGCCACTGGAGACCCAGTAGTCGAATGACTCCTGTGCCTGGGGCAGGACGTACCGAAAGAGGCCGTCCTGCTGGCTATAGTCCATCAGGTGCCGCCGGATGCGGTGTCCTTCTAGTGATAGTTCGACTTTGCGGACGGTCGGGTCTGAGCAGCGCACGATAAATTCGACGGCATCCCCTTCAGGCCATTCGCCGGCAAGGGGCTTGATGAGCGATAGCTCCATGCGCCCGACTGTGGCATCGCCCGCCAGCGGCACGGTGACGCGTTTCACCAAGCGACCCAATTTCAGGGAGGGCACGCAGAGGGCTATCAGGAAGATCAGGCCGACCACGGCCGGCAGCAAGATGTCCTTGCGTCGGAACGGGAACGTCGTGAGGGGGTTCACACGATGCAGGTCAACCTCTGCATCCGCCAGAACGCGCTGCACCAACGCCATGGAGATGCTGTCGTCCTTGGCATCGCGGAGCTCAACGGCTGAGATGAGTTTCTCGTTGAACTCGGGTACCACGCGCTCAAGCAGCCAGGCGATCTGTTCCGGCGTTAGCGGGCGAAAATAGGGACGCAGCCAGAATCCCCAGGCGAAGGAGCAAGTCGCGAGGTAGCAGCCCAAGGTCAGCAGGCGACGCTGCAGAATGGATAGGGCCAGCGTGTAGTCCAAGATACACCCCAGCAGGAGCACCGCGATCGTCACGAGCAGGGAATAGCCCCCGGAGCGGAGAAACGCGACCTGTTTCCAGCGGTGCTCCAGCTCGTGCAACCGCGCGAGGAGATGCCCCTCCTGTGGGCTGTCCGGAATTCGTTGTTCTCGGTTTCGATGAATCATGTTGCCTGTTCCTATTGCCGCTATACCAGTTTGTGTTTCTTCCGTAACCACCACTCGAGTCCCAGCAGTGTGGCCACGAGAATCATAAAGAAGGCCGTATCCCAGAGTTCGCGGTCGTTACGGCGTTCCTCGGTGAACGCAATTTCAGGGATGCTGTCGACGAGATCCAGCACTCGCTCGAAGGGCAGATAGGTATCCGACATCGCAGCGAGCACCGTTTCGTTGAGGGCGAGATCCACGTACTCGCTGGTCGGGAGATCGCGCACGTCGAAGGTGACGCTGGCCTCGAGCGTGCGGTCCGCGAATTGTGGCACCTGCGGCTGTACCGTGTACTTGCCCTTGGGTAGATCAACAAGTTGTGCGCGGTATTCGCCGCCGGAGTTCTCAAGCGGCATCAGGGGTAAGACCCGGATGCGTTCTCGCGCCTCATTGAGCACATCGACCGATGCATTTGCAGCCTGGAGCGGTGCGCCTGTGTCATCAAGGATGCGTGCGCGGACCAGCACGGTCTCATCGGGAGCGTAGGCTAGGCGGTCCACCATCAGTTTCACGTTCGCATCGGTTCCGGCGGTTCGGCCCATGGTGGCCCATAGCAGGATCTGCCCCCAGAAGCGGTGATGGTAGGTCCAACGTGCGCGGTAGCGCCAGCGCCAGAACTCGTCCGAGCCCATGTATAGCGTTTTACCAAGTCCGACATAGGACGTGGCGATCACCGGTTCGCCGCCCTTGCGCAGGGAGTCTGCCGTTGATTCAGCCACGGCAAGCGTTATGGCCGCGCGTGACATGGAGGTGTCCTCGCGGACCCAGTGTAGATTGGGTAGCCCTGCCCACAGGTCGGCAGAGCCCTCGGTCGAGGCGCCGATCTGAACGGCATCTTCGTGGCGACCTGACACGGAGAGCGACAGCGGAAAACGGCCACTCTGCGCCGGGCCGAGAGCCTGGCCTTCAGGAGGAGGGGAGGGGATCACCGCGGTGTGCGGCGCACCAAAGCGCTTCAGCGGGATGACGCGGGAGAGCGGGGTGGACGAGTAGGCCGAAGGCATGTGATGCGGCCCCGCGATGGTGATCAAGGTTCCGCCTCGCACCAGCACGAAATCCTGAAGATCCTGAAGCTGCCTTGTTGTGAAATGGGCGGGGTCCACATCCCCGATAATCAGAACCTCATACCCAAACAGGTCTTCGCGACTCGCTGGGTAGTCATTGCCGACAGTGCTTTCCGCATTCGTTGCCACCGGAAGCTCCCCGTCCGAGGTTGATCTGATGAAGATGGTGGTCAGGTCTACGCGCTTATCGCGCTTCAACGCCATGCTGGCATAGCGACTCTCCCAGCGTGGAAACTCATCAACGAGCAGTGTTCTGATACGATCCTCCAGCACCCGAACCGCGAAGGTCTTGCAGTTGTTGTGCGCGAGGGCTTCATCATCAAAGGGCGCTGCAGAGACCTCATACTCATGCATGCCGCTCTCCGACTCGGCAAAGGGCAGCTCAATCACGGCCCGCGCATCCTCGCCGGGCTCCAGCGTGGCTTCTGCCACGACGTTGGTTCCCTTTTTCACGGTCATGACAATCGGCTTGTCCGTATAGCCATGCCGGGCGACCACCACGTTCAGGCTCAAACGATCATCCACAAACACGGTTCGTGGTGCCGATACGCGCTCAATGGCAACATCATGTGGCGGCTCAGCCGCGCCAATGCCAACTGTGAACACCGGAATCTTGCGTTCCCGTGCAAGTTGCAACGCTGCCTGTGGCGGTTTTCCCGCGTTGTTGTTGCCATCACTCAAGACGACAACCGCCGCGACCGGACGATGCGTGTATTGCTTGAGCACTGCGTGCAGAACGGACCCCATGCGGGTCGCCGCCAGTGTGCCGACTAGGTTGCTATAGGCGTGTGGGGCCACTGGCTCCATCGGCTCATCAAAAGAGAAGACGCTCACATCCCCCCGTTTTGAGAGACGGCCGACCAGTTCGTGGGGCTTACGACTCAGGATGTGCCGCGCAATGTCTGAGCGGGTCATATCGGCGAGGTGCCGCATCCCCGCATCCACCTCGGGGATCCCTGCCGCCGCTAGGCAGACATCTGCTGTGATCTGGATATGGGCCAGCACCGACGGCGTGTTGCGGAAGATCTCGACTTGTTGGGTGAAGGTGTCGAGAGACTCGACCAACGTCTCGGGTGTCTTCACTTCTGCCTTGTTGATCTCGGTGATGGTTTTCCGCAGCCGTTCCAGTGTTTCCGTCAGCCCCTTGGCCGTTGTGCCGAACCGGTCCACCTGTAACTGGAATGTCTGCAACTCAGAGGTGTCGGCAGTCGGTTGACCCTTCAGGGCGGGGATCGCCTTCTCTGTTGCGGCCAGATAGCCCGTGCGCTTAACCACGCGCTCGACCGTGTCAGCCGTTTTCGCGGCCGCCTTTTGCAGTGCTTTCAGCATGTTGGAAAACTGTGTTACATCCTTTTTGAACTCACGGGTCCAGGGCTGCTTTTCTAACACGTGATGACGCAGGCGGCGGCTGAGGGTTTCTGCCTTCTCCAGTCGCTCTTCCTGCTTCGACCAGCGTTTCTCGGCCTTGGCGAAGCCCACGGTGCGCAGGTTTCGCGGAAACAGGTCCATCTCCCAGCATATGTCCACCTGCCGATGCGGTGGATAGTCGTCGGCAAGCGACATCGACCCCGAGGTATCGACCAGCACCGGGATCTGCCCCCGCAGGTGTTCGGTATGGGTGAACGACGCCACGGGCTGAAGCAGGGCAAGCATCACGAGTGCAATGGAGAGCAGTCGCAGCCCTGGCAGAACGATCGACCATGGGCGCGGCAGCGACTGCTTGCGATAGAGAAACACAACCAGTGCAGTCATGGCTGCAAACAATAGCAGTAGGACCCAGAGGGGAATTATTCCTGTCAGCATCAGTCTCATTCGCTAAACCTCCATGCCAACAGCAGCTCAATACAGAGCATGCCGAGCGCGACAAAAAGGAGTCGTCGCCACCATTCCTTGACTCCCACCTCATCAGCAATACGCAGCCTCAACTCCTCCGCGCTGTCTGTGAACGCCGTGATGACGTTTGCTCCCGCCAGATCGTGTGCGTCGTTGGTGAGGGGCGCAAGATTGCCCTCGCCGCGCTGCAGTCCCACGGCATAGTAGGTCGGGTCACAATCGCCAACGGTGACCGTATAGATTCCGGGCAACCGCGTATCCAACCACTCGGAAATCCATTTCCCACCCGAATACGCCAGTGGCGATGCTGCCACCCGACCATCTGGTTGCACCACCTGGCACGTGGGCGTGCCTGCCGTTTCACCCTCTGCCTCGGGGGTAGAACGCTCCCAGTTCGGCGGCGCCACAAACACCAGCGGCTCCGACTGCATCAGGTTGATGGGCGGCTGTACACTGGCCGATAGATAGACTACGAGATCCTGCAGGAAGGGGAGAAAGTCCTGGGTGGTTGGGAAGTTGCTCCATTTTGCATCAAGCGAACTGGTCAGCAAGGCCACGCGACCTTCGCCGTATGCACGATAAAGCAGGAAGGGCTTGTCGCCCAGAAAACCGGCACCAAGGGCATCTTTAGCCGGGGTGCAGTCCCAAAACGTCCCTACCCGTACCTCTGTCAGCAAGCGGGTCCGGCTCAGATCGAACACGTCGAGAATGTGTGAGGCAGCCCCCGCTGGAAATCGCGGGTTCAACGGCTTTTGCGCTAGCGACACGGTGCGTTTGAGTGTTGCCGGGAGCATGCCCCTGCCATTGAGGTTCATGCGGTTATATGCTTCGGGGTTGACCCGGTCGCCCAACGCTACTAGCAACCCGCCACCCCGTTCGACAAACTGCTCGAGGGCAAACTGCTGGTGCCGCGAAAGCGAGGGCACATTTGCCAGCACGATGCAGCGGTAGTGTTCAAATGCGTCGGCCCGGATGTTGCTGAACGCATTCAGCTCGCGCCGTGTGACGTCAAACAGCCCTTCCTTGACGTGCGCCCCAGCCGCCGTCAGCGCCAGCGCGGCGAGGCCGCCGTCCGACTCCCATAGATCACGGCCTTGGTTGCCTTCGATCAAGAGTACCGGAATCTGATGTCGCACCTGCAACGCGAGTGCAAAGCTGTTATCTATCGCGATGTCATCATCGTTGATGCATGCCTCGACGTAGTGCGAGCTGTGTGGCGCACGCATCGTCGCGGATGCGTTCGTGTTGGCGGCACGGTGCGCCGCCGCAAAGCTGTGATCGAATTCAACAGTCGAGCCGCCTACCGGGCATGGCGCATCGCGCCGTGCCACAACTTTGCCGTCCACGCGAAGCTCAATCGTGGTGGACACCGTCTCGTCCGTATGATTATAGATATCTACCAGAACGGTGACCGGACGGTGGACATCCACGATGGGAGAACGGTGCCGGACGCTGTCGATTGACACGTTCTTAAGTTCAGCATCAGCTGGCTGATCTAGCGTGTAGACATACGGCATCACTTTCTGCCGCCGCAGTGTGCTCTCCAGTGCCTGCCAGCGCTGTTGTTGGTCCGTGCGCCACCCATGCGCTTGTCCATCGCTCAACACATAGACACGATGCCGAGGCAATGCGGAGCGTCCCAGGTGCCAGAAGGCGCGCTCCAGCGCCTTGGGTATATCGGCGATCTGGTCGAGACCGGGGGTCGTCGCCTGGAGTTGATCGCGTAGAAACTGCTTGTCGAACGAAAAGTTGGGGAACAGGTCGCGCGGCATGTTGCCGGCCAGTATGACCAGCATGTTATCGGTCTCGCGCATGTCATCCACGATACCGAGGGCCGTTTCGCGCGCTTTTTCAAAAGCATTGTCTGCGCCTTCTCCCTGCTGCATCGAAAAGGAGTCATCGAGGACGATGATGTGGGTGGCCGGGTCTTCCCAGGTGCCGGCGCCGAGGTGAGAGATGGGCCGGGCCAGCGCCAGCGCCAGCAGAACCAGGATGAGCACTCGCAGGAGCATGAGCAGAATTTGCTCCAGCCGAATACGACGCGAGCGGATCTGCATCGCCTTCTGCAGGAACATCATGGCGCCCCACGGCTCGCGACTAAATTTTGCCTTATTCAGCAAATGGATCGCGATTGGGATGCCCGCCAGCAGCACGCCGGCTAACATCCACACATTTAGAAAACTCAAAAACATCTGGGGGGGCCTTATCGTTTGAGGCGACTCGCCAAGTACTTGGCGAGAGCGCGTTCGATGGGTTCATCAGAAAATAGTTGTATAAAGTCGATACGTAGACGATGACAGGCTTCACGAATGCGGGTCTGATGCGCCTTGAACTGCCTGAGGTATTCCTGTTTGAGGCGGATGGGGTCCGTCAGTTCGACATCCTCTCCCTCCAGGGATTCAAATTGTGTCATGTCCCTGAACGGAAATGTGGACTCTTTGCGGTCCAGCACCTGAAAGACGAGTACTTCGTGCCGCTTGTGGGAAAAGTGGTTCAGGGCGCGTACGATATCATCGGGTTCATCGAAGAAGTCCGAGATGATGACAATTAGGCCGCGGCGCTTGATGCGGTTGGCCAGCGCATGCAGCACATTTCCAAGGCCCGTGTCGTCCTGGCTTTCGGCCTGGCTCAGCGTATCGAAGATCTGTTTCAGATGCGTCTTGGTTGAGCGCGGGGCCAGGAAGGTCTGAATCGACGACGAACAGGTGATGAGCCCGACGGAATCTTCCTGACCGGTCAGCATGTACGCCAGGATGGCGGCGATGAGGCGGCCGCACTCGAGCTTTGAACGTCCGCTTCCCGCGTAGTTCATCGACCCCGAAATATCGAGCACGAGATACGCACGAAGTGCCGTGTCCTCCTCGTACTGCTTGATGTAGTAACGGTCTGATTTAGCTAACACCTTCCAGTCAAGGTGCTTGAGGTCGTCGCCGGGAGCGTAGTCGCGATGCTCTTGGAATTCGATGGCGAACCCCTTGAAGGGGGACTTGTGCTGTCCGGACACAAATCCCTCGACGACTGCCCGCGCGATCAACTCCAAACGGCGGAAGGCCGCGAAGTCTCTGGAATTGAGCTTTCTGCTCTTTCGTAGTCCCAACAATGGCATGACAGGGGTCCCTTGGTGCTACGCTTCGCGTGGTTTCGGCACATCCTTCAACAGGCGACGGATGACCTCGTCCGTTGTGATGCCTTCGGTGTCGGCACTGAAATTGGTGATTAAGCGGTGGCGCAGCACTGGCAGGGAAAGAGCTTCGATATCCTCGCAAGTCGCATAGAAGCGCCCATTCATCAGCGCTCGTGCCTTCGCGCCCAGAATCAGGTTCTGACCGGCGCGTGGCCCGGCCCCGATTTCGAGCCACTCCTTTACGAACGTGGGCGAAGCCGGGTCGTCCGGCCGTGTGCGCCGCACGAGATCTAGCGCATACTGGAAGACGTGGTCGCCCACGGGAACACGAAGCACCGTATCCTGTAGCTGGATGATCTCCTCGCCCGTGAGCAGTGGGGTGACCTCATGCAATTGTTTTGTCGTGGTGCGCTTATAGATCGAGAGTTCTTCACTGGCCGACGGGTAGTCGACGAGAATGTTCAGCATGAAACGGTCAAGCTGGGCCTCGGGCAGGGGGTAGGTGCCTTCCTGTTCGATTGGGTTCTGCGTCGCCAACACAAAGAACGGTGCCGCCAACTCATACGTGTGACGTCCCGCGGTGACCTGCCGCTCCTGCATGGCTTCTAGCAGCGCCGCCTGAGTTTTGGGCGGCGTCCGGTTGATTTCATCGGCCAGGATCATATTGGCGAATATAGGTCCGCGGCTGTAGACGAACTCCCGTTGACCGCTTTCCGGATCTTCCTGCATCACCTCTGTACCCGTGATATCCGAGGGCATCAGGTCCGGGGTGAACTGGATACGCTTGAACGAGAGGTGTAGCACCCGTGACAGGGTTGATACCATCAGCGTCTTAGCCAGGCCAGGGACTCCTACCATGAAGCAGTGTGCGTTGGAAAAAAGGGTGATCAGAAGCTGTGTGATGACGTCGTCTTGCCCGACGATCACCGTCCCGACCTCCTTACGCAGTGTGTTCGTGATTTCTTCCAGCCGCTCAGCAGACTGTATGTCATCCGTCATTGTGTTCTCCCGTTTTCATTTTCCTCATATTTAGAGTGTGTCGGTATCTCTTCTCCCTGGCCAACGACAATGCTCTCGTCTTGCGAGAGGAGTTCCATCCGCCCGAGTTGTCTCTATCATGACGTGTCCTGCATCAACCAACAAGTGGGTAAAGGATCGTGTGCCCGATACGGCAACTCGGCTGACCCCGGTTTCGACGGTTGCATGCGGGGTAGCCACGATGAGTCCGCGTCCGCGTTTTGTTCTTCCCACGTCCACGAGGGCACTGCCGGGGGGGGGTGTCTGGCTGCTGGATCCATGACCAATTCCATTGTCAGTCACAATACGAAGGGAATGACGGCCAGCGATGCGGTGGTCTCACTGTCTCTCGTCGCGTATTCGTGCGCGCCGGAACTGATTACCGGCTTGAACGGCGATAGCGTTGATGACCTGTACAGCGACAATTACATTTCCCGTCTAGCGACAATTAGACTTCCCGTCTGAACAGGGTTACCGAATGCTCTCCTAATGCAATAGGGAGGGCTGCAAATGGTGACATCAGACAGGAAAGTGAGGA
>Ga0307929_1000574_pt1 | contig 34727 bp, 30 predicted proteins | sample AceLakmetage1330_FD_203160 | JGI IMG/M metagenome (GOLD analysis project Ga0307929, IMG submission 203160) | Saline water microbial communities from Ace Lake, Antarctica - #1330 | ecosystem: Environmental > Aquatic > Non-marine Saline and Alkaline > Saline | place: Antarctica: Ace Lake...
TGGGCTGACTTGGAAAATCACTGAGCCGCCCCAATCGGGCGGCTTTACCCAATCCCACTTTCGCAAGCGATTCTGCGTACAGACGCGCAACCTGCGCGTCTCTCCCCTTTCGCAAGCATTCGCCTGTACAGACGCGCAACCTGCGCGTCTCAGCCCTTTCGCAAGCATTTGCCTGTACAGAGACGCGCAATCTGCGCGTCTCTGTACAATACTTTTCGGAACCTTTAACCATGAACAATTAACGGATAGCGATAAACCATTATGCTTACTTTTGCCCTCTCATTTTAAACAACGATTGAACAACGGCATTTCATGAGCGAACAAATAAAACACGAATGCGGCATTGCCCTCGTCAGGCTGCTTAAACCTCTGGAGTATTACCAGGCCAAATATGGCACCAGCTTTTATGGCCTCAACAAAATGCACCTGATGATGCAAAAACAGCACAATCGGGGGCAGGACGGGGCAGGCATCGCCAACATAAAACTCGATATTGCCCCGGGCGTAAAATACATCAGCCGCTTTCGCTCGGGAAGCTCTACCCCGATTGTGGATACCTTCGAGCATGTGTATAGCCGTTTTAGGGCTCTCGAAAAAAAACATCCCGATTTGCTGCGCGATGTTAACTGGCTAAAGCAAAACCTGGACTTTACCGGCGAGCTGTTTTTGGGACACCTGCGCTACGGCACCTTTGGCGGCCACAGCATAGAAAACCTCCATCCGGTGCTGCGCGAAAATAACTGGATTACCCGCAACCTGGTGCTGGCCGGAAACTTTAACATGACCAACGTAGATGAGCTTTTTGATAAGCTGGTGGAACTAGGACAGTTTCCGGTGCAAACCACCGACACCATTACCATCCTCGAAAAAATCGGCCACTTTCTGGATGAGGAAAACGAAAGCCTATATCAAAAATTTAAAAGCCAGGGGCTGAACAAGAGAGAAATTTCCGCAAAAATTGCCCGCGACCTGAATATCCAAAATATCATCCAACGCTCGGCCAAAGACTGGGACGGCGGCTACGCCATTGCCGGGATGCTGGGTCATGGCGATGCTTTTGTAATGCGCGATCCCTCGGGGATACGCCCTGCTTTTTATTACAACGACGACGAAATTGCCGTGGCAGCCTCCGAACGTCCCGTGCTGCAAACCACCTTCAACATAAAGGCCGGGGACATCAAAGAAGTGGAGCCCGGCCATGTGCTGATTATCAAAAAAGACGGCCGCATCAGCGAAGTTCCCTTCGATGAGCAAAGGCCAAGAAAAGCCTGCTCCTTCGAGCGCATCTACTTTTCGCGCGGCACCGACCAGGATATTTATAAGGAACGCAAACTGCTGGGTAAATTTTTGACACCGGCCGTTTTGCAAGCCATCAACCACGACATCAACAACACGGTGTTTTCGTATATCCCCAACACCGCTGCCGTTGCCTACAAAGGTCTGATAGAAGAGGTGCAGGTGTTTTGCAACCGCATAAAAACCGATCGGATTGTTGAGCTGGGTGATAAACTTAGTCCCGAAAAGCTCAGCGAAATCCTGGCCTTCTCGCCACGGGTGGAAGACATCGCCGTGAAAGACATGAAACTGCGTACCTTTATCTCGAAGGACAGCGGACGCAACGATTTGGTGGGCCACGTTTACGACATTACTTATGGCGTGGTGCGCGAAGGCGTGGACAACCTCGTGGTAATCGACGACTCGATCGTGCGCGGCACCACGCTAAGGCAAAGCATCATCCGCATCCTGGATCGCTTGCATCCCAAAACCATTATCGTAGCATCATCGGCACCACAAATTCGCTATCCCGACTGCTATGGCATCGACATGGCTAAAATCGGCGATTTTGTCGCCTTCAAAGCTACCATCGAACTTTTGAAAGAAAGCGGTCAGGAAGGCATTATCAACGCAGTTTACAAAAAATCGAAGGCCCAGGTAAATCTCCCCAAGGAAGAAGTGGTGAATTATGTAAAGGAAATTTATCGTCCCTTCACGCCGCAGCAGATCTCCGAAAAAATTGCCCAACTAATTACCCCTCCCGGAACCAGTGCCAAAGTGGAAGTGATTTATCAAACCATCGAAGACCTGCACACCGCCCTGCCACGGCATACCGGCGATTGGTACTTTACCGGAAACTATCCCACGCCCGGCGGCAACAAGGTGGTGAATAAAGCATTTATAAATTACGTGGAAAAAAAGGACGAACGGGCGTATTGAGAGATTAGAGATGGAGTGTTGCGGGGAGGCGTGCATAAGAGGCATTGGGTAGAGACGCGATGCATCGAGTCTGAACAAAATGCGCCAAATATTATTTTTTAATCTCTGGGTGGAAAAACAAGTAAGGTTTGACTCATTTCACATACCTTTTTAGAAAGTACAATGCAAGCCCCCAAGCCGCCACTCCCTCCTACCCTTTCCCTAAAAACTCATTCACCTCAGCAGCCATCCCCTGAATATCCTGATCCATCATGCACCGGAAATGTTGCTTGGGGCATTTCGGGAAACCAATTTTGGAACAGGGACGGCAGGGTAGATTCTTTACCTCATAAATCGAAAATAAGTCCGGACGGCCGGGCAGGTAAGGATACATGCCCAACTGTGGAACCGTGTTGCCCCATACCGAAATAATTCGCTTGCTTAGAGCTGCCGCCACGTGCATCAACCCGGTATCGTTAGTAATTATCATTTTGGACTGATCGATGAGGGAGGCCGATTGATTGAGATTGAATTTACCGCAGGAATTATAAATCTTTGCAGAATCACTTTCGGCAATCTTGTTTGCTTCGTCCCAATCTTGTTTGCCGCCAAGAATCACGATCGGGCTGGCGATCATCCGGCAAAGCGCGATGGCTTTTTCTGACGGAAGCTGTTTAGTGGCATGGTTTCCGCCAATTACCAAAGCTACAAAACCCTGCTGATGAATTGCGGGTAAATCAGCACCAGAAACCTGATCCTTTTCAGGGATAAAAAAATCAAGCCCTTTTAAATCGTTGCTGACCCCAAGGTTTTTTACTGCCTCAAAATAGCGATCCACAATATGGATGTCGGGCATTTTATCAATCTTAAAATTCACCAGCAGCCATTTTCGGATGTTGATTTTTGGAAAAGTGCTGCTTTTAATACCCAGTTTTTTCCGCAATCCAAGGGATCTGAAATTTCGGTGTAAATCAATAATCTGATCATAATTTTCTTTTTTCAAATCATCCACCACCTCATCCACCGCACTTTGGATAGTAAAAATCTTATCGATAAAAGGATTCGTTTCGAGGATAGTCAAAAATTGCTTTCTACTAAGATAATGCAGCTCGCAAGGCTCAATCTGTTGTTTGAGACAGCGCACCACAGGAGTGGTCAAAACGATATCGCCGATAGAACTCAGCCTTATGATTAGATATTTGCGCAAAGCCTTGTTTTTTTGCAAAAATAGAAAAAGCCTGATACAAGGTGAAAACCGTCCGTGCAGGCAGAAAGTGTAAGTTTAGAAATCCTAACTCGATGTAAATCTCAAATCGTGATTTAAAGATTTCTTCCTTTGGTATCAATAACATGTTTTTGAAAACGCTTGTATTTTAGGAGATTTCTTGCCGCACGTGCGGCATACCAATGACATGTTTTTGCAAGCATCTGAATATTAAGAAATATATTGTCACCTATGCAACATGGCAAGCCTGTCTGAGTGTCCAGGCAATCTTATTTTCTTTATTTTAACTTTAGTAGAAAAATGATTCCCCCTGAAAAATCAACCTTATTAATTTCCAGATTGGATAAGGTTAAGGCGCGTTGCGGGCGCATTTTCTACTAAGGTTTTTTTGTGATGCTAAGCCTGTATGGCTGTCCAGGCATGGTTTTGAGCTTACACCAATGACATTATTTTGGAAATAGACCTCTCCATTCTCAGACTTACAGGGGATTTGTTTTTGGGAGAAATCTCTCCCCCAATGTCCCCGCAATGGCGGGATGTCCCCGATGGAACGGAATCCCACACGTGCGGGACTTCGCTCCACATTACCTCATTATGATCAAAAAATTTGAGTTGTCTTTCGAAATAACCCGGTTGGCGTAGGGGGGAGAGGAATCTTACGAACGCATTCATTTGGTTTGGAAAATGTCGGTTGCAGATTTTGGTGGGAAAATTAATTGCTATTGCATGGACTTGCTTAAAACGCCTACTTTTGCCCCATGATTTTTACGGATACCCATACACATTTGTACCTGGAACAATTTGATGATGACCGCCAGGCTATGGTTAAACGAGCCATCGATGCCGGGGTTCAGTACATGCTCCTGCCCAATATCGACAGCCAAACGATTGCACCAATGCTGGACTTGTGCGCGGCATTCCCTCAAAACATTTTCCCGATGATTGGTTTGCATCCCACGGATGTGAAAGAAAATTATGAGGAAGAACTAAAGGCGGTAAAAACAAATCTAGACAAGGGAAACTGGTATGCCATTGGCGAAACAGGGATGGATTTGTATTGGGATAAAACGTTTGTGGAGCAACAAAAAATCGCCTTGCGCCAACAAATCGCCTGGGCTAAGCAATATCACTTACCGATCGTTTTGCACGTGAGGGAAGCCTTTGACGAAGCATTCGAAATTATCGAGGATACCATCGATGAGAATTTAACCGGAGTTTTTCATTGCTTTACCGGAATCCGCGAACAGGCCGAGCGGATTATCGGTTGGGGATTTAAGCTGGGCATTGGCGGAGTGTTGACCTACAAAAATTCGGGTTTGGATAAGGTGGTTCAGGATATTCCGCTCGAGCATCTTCTGCTCGAAACGGATTCTCCATTTTTAAGCCCTAAGCCATTTCGTGGAAAACGGAACGAAAGTGCATACCTTATTAATGTAGCTCAAAAATTGGCGGGGATTAAAAATGTGCCCCTAAGCGAAATCGCCGGGATTACGACCCAAAATGCTATCAAACTTTTTGAATTTCCGACTTAGTTTTTAATGATTGAATGAAACGGCTGAATGATTGAAATCATTACGATTAAAAACTAACGAATACTGACAACAGAAAGGATAATAGTACAGACGCGCTACCAGCGCGTCTCAGAAACAAATAACGATTCAACAAATAACGATTCAACAAATAACGATTAACCCCCAGCATGGAATCAAAAAATCAAACATCAATTCTCATCATCTACACCGGCGGAACCATTGGCATGATTCGTGACCAGGAAACCGGAGCCTTGAAACCCTTCAACTTTGATAATCTTTACGAGCACCTCCCGGCACTCAAACTAATCGAAGCCCGCATCGACAACTACTGCTTCGATCCTGTTATCGATTCATCAGACATGAGTCCCGGGCACTGGCAAAAAATAGCTCGTGTGATCTACGATCGTTACGAGGATTATGACGGCTTTGTGGTTTTGCATGGCTCCGACACCATGGCCTACACGGCTTCGGCATTGAGTTTTATGCTCGAAAACCTGAACAAACCGGTTATTTTTACCGGCTCGCAATTGCCCCTGGGGATGATTAGAACTGATGGGCGTGAAAACTTTATTACCGCCATCGAGATTGCTGCTGCCATGGAAGATGAAACACCTATTGTTCCCGAGGTGGCCGTGTATTTCGAAAATCAGCTGATGCGTGGCAATCGCACCATTAAATACAATGCCGAAAATTTCGAGGCTTTTCGCTCGCCCAACTATCCTCTGTTGGCCGAAGTCGGCGTTTATATCAAATATCGAAAAAATTACATTCGCAAATCCAATTTCAAAAAGCTGAAATTTAAAGCGGCTCTGGATAATAATGTCGGGGTGCTGAAATTGATTCCCGGTATTTCGCCCAATTTTGTGGAAGCAGTTTTAAACACTAAAGGACTTCGTGCGCTGGTGCTCGAGACTTATGGCTCGGGAAATGCGCCCACCGATAAATGGTTTGTCGATGCCATAAAATTGGCTATAAACAATGGAATGTTCATACTTAACGTTAGCCAGTGTCAGGGAGGCTCCGTTGAGATGGAAAAATACCAGACGGGCATGGCTTTAAAACAAGCCGGAGTAATTGGCGGAAAAGATATGACCACCGAAGCCGCAGTTACAAAGCTGATGCACGTGCTGGCCAATTACAGTTCGCCCCACGACATTGTTCGCAACATTGCCCTCAATATCAGAGGAGAGCTTACGGCCTAAATACTTTTTAGGTGGGAGAAAAGGAATACAAAACATCGTTTATGCTTTAAATTACAACGATTGGGTATGGGTAAAAAAATGTTGATTTTTTTTGTGGTAGCCAATTTTTTTCTACTTTAGCCGCTTGAAAAAATTGGGACGTTCTTTTTGTTGTGTTTTAAAGTATTAATGACCCTGGAGAGGTGGCCGAGTGGACGAAGGCGCACGCCTGGAAAGTGTGTGTACGTCACAAGCGTACCGAGGGTTCGAATCCCTCTCTCTCCGCTTTTTGTATAGAAATTTTTTAATAATTAAATAGAATAGAAATAAATTAAATTTTAAATCAACAAAGTAAACCATGAAAAAATTATTTGCTTTATTGACAATCGTTGCAATGTTGTCCTTTGGCCTTACCACATTTTCCTTTGCACAGGAAGGAAGTAATCAGGACGAAATGGCTCAGGTGGATACCACAGCCGCGCAAGATGTTTCAGATTTTGATGAAGCCGCTCCACCGGCTTCCACACTTAAAAAAGAAGCTGAAGACCCCAAAGATTTTCAGCAGATCTTAAAAGAGAAGTTTATCGAAGGTAACTGGATGTTTATGGGCGTTGTACTCTTATGCCTTATCTTCGGTTTGGCATTGGCCATCGAAAGGATTATTTACCTGAACCTTTCGACTACCAATACCTCAAAGCTCCTCAACAAGGTTGAAGCTGCCCTGGAAACAGGCGGTGTAGAAAAAGCCAAAGAGGTATGTAAGAATACCCGCGGCCCGGTAGCCGGTATTTTTTATCAGGGACTGGACAGATACAATGAAGGCATCGAAACCGTTGAAAAGTCTATCGTTGGATACGGCAGCGTATTGATGGGACGCCTCGAATCAGGCCTCTCATGGATTTCCTTGTTTATCGCGCTGGCTCCTATGCTTGGATTTATGGGTACAGTAATCGGTATGATCCAGGCTTTCGATGATATTGCTGCTGCCGGCGACATCTCGCCAACCATTGTTGCTTCAGGTATTAAAGTGGCACTGCTTACCACCGTTTTTGGTTTGATCGTGGCTATTATCCTGCAGATCTTCAACAACTACATTGTATCAAAAATCGACAGCCTGGTGAACAATATGGAAGACAGTTCCATTTCGTTTATCGACATGCTTACTAAATACAGAGCCTCTAACAAATAAAACTAAACACTAATGAAAGATAAAACAGCAACCGTACTTCGGATTTTCCTTGCAGTGCTGCTGGTAATTTCTGCCGTGTTGTTTGTAATATTCTACACCAAGGGTGCAGCATTTACAGACACTGTATTGATTTGGGCATACATTTTACTAGGCATTACTGTAGTAATCACAATCTTGTTTCCCATCTTTTTCTTCATCGCCAATCCCAAAAAAGGACTTACGGTTATTGTAGCCCTGATTGGCTTTGCCCTGCTATACGCCATTGCCCATTTTGCATTGGCTACAGGCAGCATACAAGGTGATGTGTATGAAAAATTTGAGATTTCAAGCATAGCCTCCCAATTTATTGGATCTATGCTTTATGTAACCTACATCCTTGGAGGTTTGGCAATACTATCAATAGTTTACGCAGGCATTTCCAGTTTATTTAAATAAAAAGGAAAACAGTGTATGGCTAGGAGACAAACACCAGAAATTAACGCAGGCTCAATGGCTGACATAGCCTTCCTCTTGCTGATATTTTTCCTTGTAACCACTACTATGGATGTGGATACGGGTATCGGCCGGAAGCTACCTCCCCCATTAACCGGCGATGAGGAACCACCGGATATCAACGAGCGAAACATCTTTACCGTGCTGGTTAATAACAGAGACCGCATACAAGTTGAGAAAAAAGCAGGTGACATTACTACCCTGAGGATGCAGGCGAAAGAGTTTTTGAAAAATCCACAACGCAAAGAAAATCTTTCGGAAAGTGCCCTCAAGGACATCCCTCTTTTAGGAAATGTGATGGTATCCAAAGGCGTAATTTCACTGAAAAACGACCGGGGTACTTCATACAAAATGTACATTGCAGTGCAAAACGAATTGACCGCTGCAATTGATGAACTAAGGGATGAACTATCGATGGAAAAATTTGGCCGCAAATACAGCGAACTCATCAACGAGGAGCAAAACGATGCCATCCAAAAAGCCATCCCCATCGCAATATCAGAAGCTGAACCTGAAGATATAGGAGATAATTAATATGGCACGTTTTAAAAGAGAGAAAAAATCAGGCGTTCAAGCCATTAATACTTCCTCGCTTCCGGATATTATCTTTATGTTGCTGTTCTTCTTTATGGTAACAACAGTAATGCGCGAGGTAACCCTTATCGTAACCATCGTTCCTCCGGAAGCTACCGAAGTACAAAAGCTGGAAAAAAAATCGCTGGTGAGCTACATCTACATAGGCGAACCCAAAAGGTCGAATTTGTATGGCTCCAAGCCCCGTATCCAGCTTAACGATCAGTTTGCCCGGGTGGTTGATATTCCAGCCTTTATTACCTCCGAACGCCAGGCGCGTAAGGAAGAAGAAAGACGCTATATCACCACATCGCTCAAAGTGGATCAGAATATCCGCATGGGCATCGTTACCGATGTAAAGCAAGAACTAAGAAAATCAGGAGCTTTCAAAATTAACTACTCCACACGTAAAGTGGGTAAAATTAATTTTGGGAAATTGTATTGATTTTTTGTTTTTATGGTTAATAAGTTTTGAAAGGAGTGCTGATTCAGTGCTCCTTTTTCTTTTTATTAAAAGTATAAAAATTTAAAAAAGATAGGGAGCAGATAAGGCCATTTTCTAAATCATTTGTTAATTTGTATTGTTTTATTTCTATCTTTTATTAACTTAAAAAAATACCATCATGAAATCTTTCATTACTTATTTATTAATCTTTATATATTTTGGAAGCATATCTTGCTCGCAAGCAGTTTTTTCGCAAGACCAAAATAAGACTGGAGAAACCACCAAAACATTTTCCCTTCAGTTTGCCGCTCCAGATGCTATCGAGCGTTCGTCATATTCTCAAATCGATTGGGCTAAAGGAAGCGTGGCTTATGGCAATAATGTGTGGAATAACAAGCTTTATAGCTTGCAATATGAAGATACGCTGGCAAGCCAAGTAATAGGAAACTTAAACACCCAAGCCACCAGCGGCGATTTTCATCCTGAGGATGACCAGCATTTATATACCATCGATATTATCAGCAATATGCTTCGCAAGATCGATATCAGCAACGCATCATCTGAAGCAGTAGTGCAAGTCCCGATACCCATCGAAGGCGGGATATGGAGCGTTTTGGCCATCCATCGCCTTAGCGGCGAGTTTTATGGAGTAGCCACCAATGGCCTGGTGTCCAATGTTTACCAAATTGATACCACGGATGGCTCGACCAATGTAGTTTTTGCAACGGGTCTATCGGCGGTAATCAGCGGCACCTTCGACAATATGGGAATCTTATGGTTTTTTGATATTGCGGATGACAATATTTATAAACTCAATATCAGCACCCTGGATTTTGACCTGGTGGGTGCTGCCGGTTTTGATGGCGATTCGCCCCAGGGCATGGCTTACGATGTATCGGCTGACCAAATTTATTTGGCTGCCTACGAAAAAAACGAAGGGCCACAGTTGCGCCTTCTGAATCGCGAGACTGGCAACGCAAATTTTCTGGCTGATCTGCCTGGCGAAACTACCGCCTTTGGTTTCCCGGGAAGCCTGCCACTAATCAGTCAAACGCTAAACCTGCCAGCAGGATGGAGCGGCATTTCGAGCCATATTGTACCCGCCAATCTGCAATTATCCGAAATGCTTTTGCCCATCACTGGCCAGTTTGTAATGATGCAAAACAGTGAGGGAAACATGTATTGGCCACAGCAAAGTATTGCCACACTGCAAAACTGGAATCCAGCACAGGGTTATTCGATATTTATGAGTGAAGCTGCCAGCCTTACCATCAACGGAATGGATGCCGAAACCATAGGCGTTCCAATCCGCCAGGGATGGAACATGATACCTGTGCTAAGCTCAGAACCTTATGCTGTTGACTTGCTTTTTGAAAACTTCGAGGGATTGGTCATAGTAAAAGATATAGCCGGAACAGGCGTTTACTGGCCCGAATTCACCATCAACACCATTGGTGATCTATTGCCAGGCAAGGCCTACTATCTATACTCGACACAAGAAGGGGAGATCAACTATTAAGATGGGCTTATGAATCGTACAGGCTAACCTGATAATTGTTTTAGCGGGCATCTATGTAAAATTTTATAGCTTTGACACCAATTGAAGTTTCAGAAATTATTGCTAATAAAACAAAACCAGAAAGCCAAATTGATGCCCACGCGATTTATAAAAATAGTTGTTTTTTTTCTGCTATTGGTTTTGAATTTGCAGGTGGGTGTAGCCCAGGAAAAACCTGCTAAAATTGATTCGACCAACATCTATGATAGAATCGAAGACTACTCCAAACGAAGTAAGTTTACCAATTTTATCTATGGCTTGATATTTCAATCCAGCCCTGAAAAGTCAAGCAAAGAACCCTCAGTCAAAAAACACTCGGGGCAATCCTACGCGGGCTTCGAGGGCAAAACCATCCGCAATATCCGCATCGAAGTACTCGATCCCTTTGGCTACTCGATGGATGATACCCTGCGCGTAAATCGCAATTTCCTGACAAAAACGGGAAACACCCTCCACATCAAATCCATGGATATGACCATTCGCAATCTTTTGCTTGTGCGCGAAAACCAGGATTTCGATTCGCTGCTGGTGGAGGAATCGGAACGCCTGGTGCGCAAACAGGAATATGTGCACGATGTCGCCTTTTATTTCTCGAATACTTTACCTGACTCTGACTCGGTGGATATTTTTATTCGCGAGCTGGACAACTGGAGTCTGCTTCCCCGAACCAATTCAAGCCTGGGCAAGCTAAACATCAACCTTGTCGAAAAGAACTTTGTGGGTCTGGGGCACCGTTTCACCAACGATTACACCTGGTATCATGGCACTGGCGATAACACGTACCAAACCAACTATTTCATTCCCAATATCCGCAACACCTACATTACCGCCAACTTCGACTATGCACGGGATCGCGAAAACAATTACAGTCAGAGTTTTTCGCTCGACCGCAGCTTCTTTTCTGCCTACACCCGATGGGCTGGCGGGGTGCTTTTTGGTCAGCAGATGCGCAAAGATTCCATGCGCGATGCACAATCTTATTATCAAAACTTCCGACTTAAATTTAACAAGCAGGATTATTGGCTGGGATATGCCATCCCCTTATCTATGTTCAAAAACGAGTCGTTGAGAAGCACCAGCCTTATCGCCACCCTTCGCTATTATCGCGAGCACTACCTCAATCAGCCTGTTGAAAGCCTGGACACTTTAAACCTTTATTCTAACGAGCAATTTTTTATGGGCAGCCTGGGGATTTCAACCCGGAAATATGTTCGCGACCACTACATTTATAATTTCGGCCTTACCGAGGATGTGCCTGTGGGCAAATATTACAATATCACGGGCGGCTATCAGCGAAAGCGAAATTATGGACGTACCTATCTCGGGGCGGGCTTTTCGTTTGGCAATTACCACCCATGGGGCTATCTGAGTTACACCCTGCAATCCGGAATATTTTTGCGTTCTGCAAATGTCGAACAAGGGGTTGTTAGCACAGGTTTGCACTATTTTACACGGCTCTTTGAACTGGGATCCTGGAAAATGCGACAATTTATCAAGCCCCAGCTAACCCTCGGCATCAATCGCTTTGTTAGCGATAGCCTTACATTGAGCGGAGAGGAAGGTCTGGATGGTTTCAACAGCACCTCGGTTTCGGGAACCAGCCGAATAACCCTTGGCCTGCAAACCCAAATGTACGCACCCTGGAATTTGCTGGGTTTTCGCTTTGGCCCCTATTTTACCATTTCGCTCGGTATGCTTGGCGATGAGGAAACGGGCTTTCGCAAGAGCAGGGTCTATTCCCAAATCGGGCTGGGTCTTTTGGTTAAAAACGATTTTCTGGTCATCAATACTTTTCAAATATCCCTGTCCTATTATCCCACCATACCAGGTGTTGGACAAAATGAATTTAAATCGAATGCCTTTAAAACCACTGATTTTGGCTATCAGGATTTTGATATTGGAAAACCAGCAGTTATTGGGTATGAGTAAGAAATGAGTTTGTAGTTTGATGTTTCTAGTTAAAAGTTTCGAGTTAAAAGTTTCGAGTTGCTTTCAACAACTTTAGGCACTTGTAACTTGACACTTTAGGCACTTGTAACTTGACACTTTGGGCACTTTCAAAGTTCTAATGGAATTTTAATTAAAAATACAAATCCCGCTCGCCCTGCTTAATGCGTTGAATGCGCTTTTCAAGCTCATCCAAACGGTCGAAGCCGTGCAACTCTTTTTTATTTTCTTCGATTACCTTCCAGCCTTTTTTGGCTACCTCGTCCGTGGCATAATCTTCCAGATATTCGGCCAGGGTAAGTATGGCGTTGGGTGTGCAAAAGCGTTTGATAAATCCGGGTACCGAAAACTCCATAAAGTGTTCGCCGGTGCGACCCAAACGATAGCAGGCTGTGCAGAAGGATGGGAGGAATCCTTGATCGAGCAAATCGTCGATTACTTCGCCCAGCGAGCGAGGGTCGTTGATGCGGAATTGCTCCTTGTTAAGGTTTTGCTCTTCGTTTAGCGAATCAGAATAAGCCCCAATTTCGAGCTTGGTGCCACCATCGATTTGCGACACACCAAAGTGCATCACCGCGTTGCGCACGTTTTGATTTTCGCGGGCTGTAAGAATCATCCCGGTATAAGGCACCGCCAGGCGCAGGATGGCCACCAGCCGAATGAAGATGTCATCGTCAACAGCATATTTTGGGTCGATGTTAAATTCGGACGCATCCTTGATGCGCGGGAAACTGATGGTGTGCGGACCCACATCGTAAACGGCCTCGAAGTGGTTGGTGTGGCGCACCAGCCCCATCACCTCGAAACGCCAGTCGTACAAGCCAAACAAGGCACCAATACCCACGTCATCTACCCCGGCTTCCTGCGCGCGGTCGAGGGCGGTAAGGCGATAGTTGTAGTCTCTTTTAGGGCCACTGGGGTGGTAAATTTTGTATGCCTCGGGATGGTAGGTTTCCTGAAAAACCTGATAAGTGCCTATGCCCGCCTCTTTCACCACTTTGAAACCTTCTATTTCCATCGGTGCCGCGTTGATGTTTACACGCCGGATTTCGCCATTGCCTTTTTTTACGCTATAAACCAGCTTAACGGTATGCGCAATATATTCGGGGCTGTACATGGGATGCTCGCCATAAACTAGTATCAGTCGTTTCTGGCCGTTATCTTCCAGGGCTTCGGTTTCGTGAATAATCTCCTCGTCGGTGAGTTTGCGTCGCATGGCAAATTTGTTGGAAGCCTTAAAACCGCAGTATTTGCAGTTGTTCACGCAATGGTTGCCAATATACAGCGGGGCAAACAAAACAATGCGATTGCCATAGACTTTCTTTTTCAGCTCGCGCGCACCTGCCTTAATCTCCTCGATCAATTCGGGATCATCGGCATTGATAAGTACCGCAGTTTCTTCGAGGGTAAGGCGTTGCTTGTTGAGTGACTTGGCTATGACCTTACGCACGCGTTCTTTGTTGGGTTTTTCGGCATTCAGGTATCCCCAAAGCTCCTCAGGGTCAATAAAGGGCTTCATTTTTTCATCTGGGATGGCGCATTTTTCAGGGCTAAAAATCATTATAGTATTTGTTTACTTAATTATTCAACGAAAAAACGAAATTAAATCGAGAACTGCATAAACCCGAGTTTACATTATTGAACTTGTAGGTAAATGAAAATTTTTATTCTAAAACAAGTTGTTGCGAAAATTGCTACTCTCAAATATGAATGCTCACCTTGTATGATCCCCTGAGTCGGCTTTGCACTGGGGAAGTGATTTCAGAGCCGCTTCTCATAGTTTCTAATTTTATTTTCCTCGTAATATCAAAAATCCCCTTTCCTAATATTTCCTAATAATCAAAATTTACTACACAATAGTCCGTTACCCTGATATGCCCAAAACAAAGGGGTTTAATTTAATAAATTGAAATAATTAAAAAGTGCCTATGCCAGTAAGTTTACTCTGATTACATATTAGTTAAATCTAAAATTAAAAAGGAGTATGATTACATTTAAGGAATTAGGAGAAAACTGCCTGATAGAGCAATTCTCGGGCAATGTGGACGCAAAGGAATTTGTGTTGATGAAAAAAGACCAACTCAAAACAACCGATTATTTCAACGTTCGGGGCATTGTGATGGATCTGCGAAAGGCTAACGTTACCATTACCAAAATAAAGCTAAGGCAGTTTTTTGACTGGCTGGTGCGCAACAAGGCCATTATCGAAAACAAATCCATAGCCATCCTCACCCGCACCATGGATCAGTTGCGCTTTGGGTTTCAGTTTAAAGACCAGATGACGCAACACTCGGTGGCGGTGCAGATAGCCCAGTTTTCGAGCAAGCAGGAAGCCTACATCTGGCTCAACGAGAGCCAAAAATAATTTTTGATAGTAAATAGTGTCTGTCTTTAAAGTAACAGTTAAAAAAATATACGATTTCAGATTAACGATTTTAGATTTAAGATGTTGGTGATATTCAACACAATCTAAAATCTCCGATCGTTAATCCTCAATCTTAAATCAAAAAAAAATCGACTTTATGGACAAGCACTAATTAATTCTTTTGAAAAAGCCCGGGGGAAATTTTTTGTCCCGGGCTTTGTCATTTCGAGAGACCACTCAAATTTTTTGAGCAAAGTGAGGTAATGGGGAACGAAGCTGCCTGCCCCGACTATCGGGGACAACCTCGCCAAAGGCGAGATTGAGCGAAGTCCCGCACATGTGGAATCCCGACCCATCAGAGAAATCCCGTCTTTGCGGGGACATTTGGGAAGAGATTTCTCCCTAGATATACACATTTGCAAAAACATTTCATTGGCACCAAACACACAGCGAAACGGCGTGTTGCCGGGAGAAATTTATGATAGTTCTATCGTATAAAAAATTTATCATTCTTGCGATTAAATAAAAAACACCTACCTTAGTCCCAAATTTTGCGCGCCTTATGCAAAAGTTGGTAAGTTTCATATTGATTCTTTTCTGGTGCCATGCCGCCCATGCCACCAACGGCAATGTGCCCGAAGGCGGGCGATCGTCGGCTATGGCCGGAGCATCGGTGGCTTTGAGCGATTTTTGGTCGCTGCAAAACAACCAGGCCGGCCTGGCCTTTTACAATCACCTGGCCGCCGGAGCTTATGTTGAAAACCGCTTTCTGGTGAAAGAGCTAAGTCTGAAATCGTTGGGCATGGTGCTTCCTACTTCCTCGGGTGTGTTTGGCCTCAAGATGTCGTATTTTGGCTATGCCCTTTATAACGAAAGCAAAATCGGCCTGGCCTATGCCCGGCAGTTGAGCAAAAAAATTGCCGTGGGCGTGCAGCTCGATTATCTTCACCTTGCCTTTGGCGATAACTACGGAAAAAAAGGAGCTTTGACCTTCGAGTTGGGCGTGCTTGCCAAAGTTAACGACCACCTCAGCCTGGGAGCGCACATTTACAATCCCATCAACGCAAAGATTGCCGACTATGGCGATGAGCGTATTCCGGCCAGCATCAGGCTTGGAGCCGCTTATGCCTTTGACGACAAACTGCTGCTAACAGCGGAGGTAGAAAAAGATACCGAGTTTGATGCTGTGGCAAAGCTGGGCATCGAATACCGGATTGTTAGCGCGGTTTATGTGCGTGGCGGACTGGCCACCAATCCCGGTTTATATTCTTTTGGCTTTGGCCTGAACCTGAAAAACCTGACCATCGATTTCTCCTCAAGCATTCACCAGGTGCTGGGCTACTCGCCACAAGTTTCGATAATCTATCAATTTAAATAAATCAGCCTTTTGTGAAAAATGATTGCCGGCATAGCAATATTCTGAATGCAAGGCAAAAAGTTTGGAGCCTTGCATTTTTACTCTTATTTGGGTTAACGTCCTCGCTGTGGGCACAAGAGCAAAAAATCGGTATTAAGGAGCGCGAGGCACTGATAAGCCGGATAGAGCAAATTGCCGAACGCTCGGATCAGGAACTCGATTACACCGACTTGCTTGACGGGCTCTATTACCTGCTCGATCAGCCGATAAACCTCAACTATGCTTCGTTTGAAGATTTGAAACAGTTGTTTTTTATTAGCGATCTCCAGGCACACCGAATTATCGAATATCGAAATAACTACGGCCTTTTTGTGAGCATTTACGAGTTGCAGGCCATCGAGGGCTTTAGTCGTGAACTGATCGAGCTGATGGAACCCTTTGTAAGTTTTTCGCAGGATAAACCGGAATACAAGGAAAGCCTAAGCAAGGTGCTGAAATACGGGCGGCACGATATCTTTTTGCGTTACTCACGCATTCTCGAACAGCAGGAAGGCTACCGCAGTCTGTCCGATTCGCTGAAAGAAGAAAAGCCCAACAGCTATTACCTCGGCAGCCCCGACCGCCTTTATTTGCGCTATGGTTTTAATTACCGCAACAAGTTTAGGGCGGGCATTACCGCCGACAAAGATGCCGGCGAGGAATTTTTTGCAGGCTCACAAAAGCAGGGTTTCGATTTTTATTCAGCCTTTGCCTATGCCAGCGACCTGGGTTTTATCAAAGAACTGGTGGTGGGCGATTACCACCTTGAATTTGGCCAGGGGTTAACCCTTTGGACCGGCCTGGCCTTCGGCAAATCTTCGGATGGCGTTACCATTATCAAAAATCAACGCCGGGTGCGACCCAACACGGCGGCCAACGAAAACCTGTTTTTGCGCGGTGCGGCAGTTACCACGGCTTTTAAAAATCTTGCTTTTACCGCTTTTTACTCCCAAAAACATATCGATGCCAACATCAGCGACTACGATACGGTAAATCAGGAAATTGCCCTGGTGAGTTCCTTGCAGGAATCGGGCTACCACCGCACGAACGCCGAGATGGAAGATCGCCACGCCATCAAAGAAAACCTATATGGCATGCACCTCGAATACAGCAAAAACGCATTCAGGCTGGGAGCCACCGCCCATAAAAGCAAACTGGGCACGCCGCTGGAGCCGGGACAGCAGGACTATCAGAAATATAATTTTGCCAGCAGCGAAAACCTAAACTTCGGCCTGGATTATCAGTTTATCGTGAGCAGCTTCACTTTTTTTGGCGAAATAGCTGGAAGCGAAAATGGAGGCAAGGCATGGCTAACAGGCTTCCAGGCCAACCTGCATCCGCAGATTGCGCTCTCGGTGTTTTATCGTGATTACGGTATCAAATATCAAAACCTTTACAGCAACGCCATTGGCGAGTCGAGCAGCAATCAAAACGAACGTGGACTTTACTCAGGCATCCGCTACGATATGCACAAAAACTGGACTTTGAGTGGCTATGCCGATTATTATACTTTCCCCTGGTTGCGCTTTCGTACCGATTTCCCCAGCAAGGGGCACGAATATCTGGGGCAGCTCGAATACCGCCTGTCGCGCGATATCAACATGTATTTCAGATATCGCTCCACCCACGATGAAACCAATTGGGACGTGAGCGATAATATCAATAAAATTGGCGAAACACATAAGCAAAGTTTCCGCTTCAACATCGCATACAGCATTATTCCGGCTCTGACTCTGAAAAATCGAATCGAATATTTACAATTTGAAAATCCAGGCAAAAGCACCTCCGGTGGTTTTCTTATGTATCAGGATGTTTTGCTGCGCCCCGAAAATCTGCCCTTCGACCTTAGCCTGCGCTATGCAATTTTTGACACCGATGATTACGATGCCCGCATTTATGCTTACGAAAATGATGTGTTGTATGCTTTTTCAATCCCTGCCTATTTTTATAAGGGCAGCCGTTTTTATTTTTTAATAAAATGGGAAATTAGGGAAAGGTTGGATTTCTGGCTGCGCTTTTCGCAAACTTGGTATGCAAACAAAAACACGATAAGCTCGGGCTTGGATGAAATTGATGGCAGTAATAAGTCGGAGATCAAGATGCAACTAAGGTTTAGGTTTTGAACGCTTTGCTAAATTTATAACTCGAATTTTTTGTTCTTTTTAATATTATGCTTGTCAAACATTATGTTTGACAAGCATAATTAATTATCTTTGTGCTTATGTTCGTAAACAGAGATAAAGAAATAGTTAGGATCGATAAAGCTTTGCAAAAAAGTGAATCGCAACTTATTGTAGTATATGGGCGCAGGAGGTGCGGTAAATCTACACTTTTGCGGCACGCGCTGCCTGCAGATGCGATTTATTTTTCTGCCGATCTTAGGGAAGCTGCTCTGCAAAGAAAAGCACTTGCAAATCAGATTGAAAGAACAATAGGCGGCTTTTCTAAACCTGATTATGCTGATTGGGAAAGTTTGTTTGTTAATCTTAACAACAGTTTATCCATACAAACAACGCTTTGCCTGGATGAGTTTCCCTACCTGGTTAAAAACAGCCCGGAATTACCATCGGTGATACAAAAGTTTGTGGATCAAAAGCAAAATAACAACATTCACCTAATTTTATGTGGCTCCTCACAACAAATGATGCATAGCTTGGTGCTTGATAGTTCTGCTCCATTGTATGGCCGTAGCAGCGAGATTATGCGGATAAAGCCTATGAACATCAAAAACCTGAAAGATTACATGTCGGTATCGGCAAGGGAGGCAATTGCAGAATATGGAGTTTGGGGCGGCGTGCCGAGATATTGGGAAATACGCAAGGGAGCCACTGCCTTGGATGAAGCCATAAAACATAATGTGCTCGATCAAAATGGAATTCTCTATGAGGAGCCCGAACGATTGTTTTTGGATGAAATGCGAACCTCAGCTCAGGCATATTCCATTTTAAGTCTCATTGGTTCAGGTGTGCATCGTTTATCCGAAATTGCCGGTCGGCTTGGTAAACCATCCACACAATTGGGTCGAATGCTCACATTTCTTATCAACCAAGGCTACATTAAACGAGAAATACCCTTTGGCGAATCAGCCCGATCATCCAAAAAAAGTCTTTATAAATTGGATGACCCCTTTCTAAACTTTTATTTTACCTATTTAATCCCCAATAAAAGTCGGCTTGAGTTTGATCTGGTAGATGAGGTTTGGAATGATATAATGGGGAATTTCAATATTTATCTTTCGGCGATATGGGAAGAAATTTGCCGAAACGCCATGCCTTACCTCCTAATTGATGGCAAACGATTCAATACCGGGCAAAGATGGTGGGGAAACGGATTGGATAAAAAACCGATGGAAATTGATGTGGTAGCCGAATCGGTGGATAAAAGCACACTGCTCATTGGGGAGGTAAAATGGTCGGAAAGTGTTTCGATAAATGAGATTAATTCAGCCTTGGATAATAAGGTGAGCCGAATCCCATTTGCAAAAAACAAAAAAGTTATAAAGGCAGTCTTTGTAAAAAGCGTGAAGCAGCAATCATCAGAGGATATTTTAATTTTCACCCCTGAAGAGATCGTTAATGTTATGCCTTGACCAAAATTATGATTGGCACAAAAACAAGAGGAAATGATATCGATCTTGTATATGAAACATAAATCTTACTTGAAGTTTTTTCAATGTTGTTCAACCTACATTGGTTCAAATCCTGGCATTAGAAAAATAAGGTAATAAGGTTGGGGCTTAGGGTGTAAATCAAGGCTGCTAAGGTTAATATTCAGGAAATATGGTTTTTATTTCTTTGTTTCAAATAGCAAGTTCTCACAAACCTTATCTTTTTCCCTAAGCTTAGTACAAAGGCCATATCCCGGGTATTTCTCAAACCTTATTATCTTATTAGGCGGCATGAATGTTTACGATGGAATTGAACTAAATCGCTGAAATACAACTATCGGGTCAGGAGTTCTGATATTTCGATGTTTGGTGTTTAATGTTCCTTTTTATCTAAATTTAAAAATTTCAATCCAAGTGCTAATAGAAGAACAGAGACTGGGATTATTAAAAACTCCCATTTCAAATGGTCGATATTTTCGAATATGATTTCAAGAAACAGAACAAATAGAATAATAATAATCACTTCGGCAAGTACATTTTTTAAATGCCCAATACTTGGCACACTAATCCATTTTAATACACCAACCTTGTTCTCAATATTATTATTGTTGGAAATGAATAGTGTGAAAACTCCGTAGGCAAAAAGAAAAAGCACCAAAGCTATCAGGAAAGTATCTAAAGCTTTTAATAAATATATCGTTGCAAGATCTGCGGAATGCAACTGTGCATTCCCGCTTGGGATATAGTCAAAAAATACGATGTTAATTGCATCGTAGGTTTTCCATGCGCCAACAATAAAAAGCAATAAAGAACCTACCAAGGAACAAAAAATTGCTATTAAACTAATATAACGGAAAATGAAAAATGCTTTTCTCATAACATTAATGTTTGGCACTGTCGTATTCCGGCAATTTTATTATTTCAACACGATATTTCCTTAATACAGGGTATCTTAAATTACACCAACTTAGAAAGGCATCAGCGAAATACCCACCGAGATAGGATAGGTTTCGGGTCCCTTGCTTTTGGTGAAAAGGTTGGTGAGCGAGTAAAAACCGGTGAGGTTGACAAACTTCCAGCCAAAGCGGGCGGTTACTCCGTACCTAAAACTCTCGATGTTGGGAATGTCTTTAAATTTAACAAAAACATTGTTGTTGTTCGAGACACCCAAATAATCATCGCCCCGGTACTTGCTATGGCTGTCGATAAGGAAACCAAATTTAAACCCAACCGAAGCCCTGATGTCGTTTTTGGTGCGCAGCCTAAATTCGAGGGGAATATCAAAATAGGTGTAGGAGATTTTGTTTTTCTTGTAATCGCTGCCCGGGTAGAGCGAATTGATAGGATGGAAAGCGGAAACATTGTTGGTGTCTTCCACCACAAAGGCATCCGTTTTCAGGTTGTGCGATCCGATGCCGATACCAAAGGCAAAGCTAAAATCGCTCTTGCCCAGGCGATAGTCGTACAAACCAGAGAAGTTGACTCCGGGGTTAAAAAATTTGGCATCCACCGAATCGGGCATGTCCACATAAAAATCGTTGATAACGGTAAAGATGGCACTGAATTTCTTGCGTGTGCTTTCGTCCACATCTTGCGAAAAGCCCTGATAGGCAGTAATAAGTATGAACAGGAGTACAAAAATTCTTTTCATAAAACAGTTTGAATTTAAAATCGAATAACTAAGCACTTGTTTTCGTTTAAAGTTTACGAAAGGTGTAAACTTGTAAAAAGCGCAAATATTTTATCCCTAATTATATTTCGCCCTCGCCTATCGGTTCGAGTGTAGTCGAAATGCGGCATTCGCTCTTATTATTTTCCATATAAAACAGATAAACCGGCTTCTCGTTGCGCATCAGATCAACCATTGCCGACAAATCGCTGAAATGATAATAATAATAAAACAAGTTATAGCTTTTGTGGGCTTCGGGTAGGATAGCTCCATCGGCCAAGAAGTTGATGTAGCCCAAAAATGCGTTCTCACCGGTCATTATTATTACTGCCTTCTTGGCATTGTCGGCGTTGCACGATGAAAACATCATAACAGAATACCTTTCTATGGTTTTTACTTCGATATCACTTTTCATAGCTAATAATTTTTTGTTCATAATTTTTTAATCCATACAAAGATGCAAACTTTTATTGATTTGAGATGTACTTCGTAAAAACTTTGCGATTTCAATTTTAAAATTGCTTCGCTGATTATTTACCGAAAGGCTAATCTGGCCATGATTTCTTTCCTCTGGGCGTGATATTTTAGCGTACTTTTGCAGGCTAACACACAGCTATTATTACAGCAAGCACCTTACTAATTTTACTACTTGACCTGATTTTATGAAATTTGCATTTCCTATCCTTTTTATTTTCCTATTGCGTGTAATTAGTGTGTGCGCCTTCCCAAATTCCTTACCTGAAACCATCCTTTCGGATTCATCTCAAATTTTATTGGATAATAAAAAAACGCCGGAGGAAGACAGCATTCAAAAAGCACATTGGCAAGCTATCGAAAACACCAAAGACAGTAATAGCAATGCATCGGCACGCTTTGCTTACGGCAAATATCTGGACGACCTGGGCAAAAATGATGCTTCGCTTGCCCAAATAAAAATGGCTCTCGCGACTGCTGAAAATACTGCCAACGATTCGCTCATCGCATCCATAGCCAATTACCTGGCCTTTGTGTACTGGGTAAAGGGGGATTTTGCCACCTCCATCCAAACTTACGAAACCGGCCTGCAAAGTGCCGAACGGAGCCACGATAGCAGCACTATTGCCAAAATTAGTATGAACCTGGCCAATAACTACAACTATCTCGGTGCTTACGATAAGGCCATACAAAATGCGCTTTATGCCCTCAAAATAAAAGAAGCCGCCAACGACATGGAGCGAATTTGCTACCACTACGTTTCGATGAGTAATATTTTTAGGGAGAATAAAAATACCGCCAAATGGGAGGAATACCTCAACAAGGCCTGGCGCATGAAAGATGTGGAGGGCTGTGCCTCGCTGGGCGATTTGGCCAAGATATACAATGGCCTGGGTGGCATTGCCCGCGAGCGTGAGCGTTACGACCAGGCGCTGGCTTATTACGATACGCTGATGAGCCTGAGCCGCGAAGCCGGTTACGACCAGGGTATTAATACAGCTTTGAGCAACAGCGCGATTATTTACGAACAACGCGGCCAACTGCAAAAAGCCCTCGGCATGTCCATCGAGGCAGAGCAGTATTTTGGAAACAACACCTACGACCGTATTTTTGCCAATAACTTTAAGGCCGGGATTTATCAGGCTTTGCAAAAGCCCGAAACTGCTCTTGCCTTGCTTAATGAAAATATAAACAATGAGGAGATCGAAAGTTATTCCACCGAAAAGCTGAAATCGCTAAATCTGCTTTATGAGGTGAATTTTGCGCTGGGAAATTATCAGGAGGCCTACCGCTGGAACGAGGCTCACCGCGTGCTCGAAAATACTATTCGCGATGAAACCGTGCGAAAAACCATCGAGGAGGTAGAAACCCAGTACGAAACCAAAAAAAAAGAACAACAGATTAACCTACTCCAGGCCGAAAACAAAATCAACGGGCAGCGTGTCCGCCTTTCGCTGCTCTTTATCGGTTTTCTTGCACTGCTTGTCGCCTTAACGTTGGCCTTGCTATTTTTCAGACGCAGGCAGGCCCTTTTCCGTCAGAGTGAAATTCAGCAGCAATTGCTCCGCTCGCAAATGAATCCGCATTTTATCTTTAATGTAATGGGATCGATACAAAGTTATTTGTACAAAAACGAGCCTACGCGCGCTGCCGACTATCTTAGCCGTTTTGCCTCGCTCAGCCGGTCGGTTTTGAATTTCTCGTCGCAGGAGCGCGTAAGCCTGAAAGAGGAAATAGAGATGCTGCAAAACTATATCGAGCTTGAACGAGCCGGCCAGGATAAACCCTTTGAAGTAAAATACAACATCAACCCTGACATCGAAAGCGAATTTATCGAAATACCGCCCATGCTTTTGCAGCCCTTTGTCGAAAACGCCATCAAGCACGGTTTGTCCAAGTTGACATATCCCGGGGAATTAAGCCTGACTTTTACCGAAAAACAGGAAAATATTTGTGTTGAGATTTTGGATAATGGGGTGGGAATTTCGCCCAATAAAAGCGGTATGCACAAGTCGAAGGCACTGGAAATATTCAGGCAACGCAAAAAAAACATCGAGCATCGCCACAAAAAAGCCCTGACCTTTGAAATGCAGGATTTAAAAACCATCGATTCGTCCAGCCACGGAGTTAGGGTGTATTTACAAATTCCAATTTTGAATAATGATTAAAGCGGTGATCATCGATGATAATCCTGAAATCAGGAGCATCAACAGGCATTTACTCTCGGAGTATTTTTTGGAAATCGAACTGCTGGGCGAAGCCGGCTCGGTGGAAGATGCCTATCGCCTGATCAGCGAAACGCGCCCTGACCTGGTGCTGCTCGACATCGAAATCGAAGGAGGTACCGCATTTCAGCTTCTACAAAAGCTGATGCCCTACACTTTCAGGATAATCTTTATTACCGCCCACGACCACTATGCGCTGAAGGCGATAAAATTTCGTGCCATCGACTATATTTTAAAACCTGTGAATGCCACCGAATTTCAGCAAGCGGTGCAAAACACCCTGGATTTGATAAAAAACGACCGTGGTTCTGATAAGCAAAACGAGCAGTTTCTGCAAAATTTTAATGCCCCCGGCAGTCCGGCCAAAATAGTGCTTCGTACCCAAAATGCCCTTCATCTGGTGAATGTTACCGACATCCTGTATTGCAAAAACGACAACAGCTACACCACTTTTTTCCTCACCACAGGCGAAAACATCATGGTATCCAAGGGCATTGTTTTTTATGAAGAAATCCTTACCGAATCCGGTTTCTTCAGACCGCACCAATCTTTCCTGGTCAATCTTTTTCACATCAGCCGCGTGGACAAAAACGATGGAGGCTTCGTGGTTCTCGACACGCACGATGAAATCCCCATTTCGTTGCGCCGCAAAAAAGCCTTGCTACAGCGACTCGACCATTTGTAAGATCTTAGATCGTAGGCCAGGTCGAAATTCAAGAATCAGAGATCTTGTCTTATCGTAATTGATGTTTCGCATTTAAAATCCTTTGTGATACTTCGTGCCTTCGCGTCTTCGTGGCAAGGGAATACGGGATAGCCACAAAGGCACCAGGACACTAAGAAACACTAAGCTCAATTAGTGTGAATTCTACGACATGGAGATTTGCGATAACATTGTTACAAGTATTTTTTGATCAAGGGGATGGCTAAGATACCGATCCTTTTTTTTGTGGTTTAGGTTTACATTTTACATTTCACTTTTCACTTTTGTCATTTCACCATCCACATCCTTTAGTTCACCCTTTTTGCCTTGCTTTGGGGCACCCTCCTGCCCTACTTTTGTTTCATCAACAAATCGAAAATAGTTTAACAATTTTAAAAACGATAAGTTATGAAAACAAAAGCACTGCAAGTAACAATGGTAATGATGATGCTGGCCACAGCACTGTTTGCACAAAAAACCACCAAAGATGAGGTTTTCACCTCGATGATTTTAAAAGGCACCGATAAGGTAGAAATCCGCCTGATGATCCCCGACAAGGATGCGGTGATGCTGTATGTTTATGATGAAAACGACAGCCGCATTTTCAGCAAGCGCATCAAAAATGTAAAAGACGTTTTGGTAAAACACGACATCAACGATTTTCCCGACGGCGTTTATACCTACAAAATTGTAAAAGACAAAAAAGTAATTGCCTCAACGCCCATCGTAAAAGCCCAGGGAAAAGAGCTGGCCTATAAGCCCATCGAAAATTTATCCACAGCAAAGCGATGAAAAAGCCATAACACCATTTTTATTAGCTCTCCGGTTTTACACTTCGCAAGGCGAGGGATAAAACCACCACAGATTATCCAAATCGAAAAAACCCGGGAAATTATCCACCGGGTTTTTTTATATTATAATCTAATTGAAAGGTCAAGTTCGTCTCTTGATTGGCTTCCTTTTATTCCGTAATGTTTGTCCTTGAATTCATCAAGGGTCATATTATTATTTGTTTTCATTTTGGTACTCCTCCATAATTTTAAGTGTTCGTTCAATCTTTGCAATTTTGCGGGTGCAGGATTAATGTGGCTCTTGCCAATGCTTATGGCTGGTGTTGGCAATAGTTTTTTATTAGCTTAGTCTTGGGTCAAACCGAAACTGCTTATGATCCAGTACTTTTACTTTATGATATTCCTTGTGATTGCAATTCAAAACGTAATTGAAGGAGGTAGTTATGATAGCACTGGGTACTTTAAGAGCTAGGGTATGACCGTGTGTAAGCCATTGCTCTCCAATTTCGGCTAATATGGATGGAGCAGGATACCTGAACCAGTTTGAGGGCAAGTCCGATTCTTTTATCTCTGTAATTGAATTATCTGGTATCTCGATCGTCAATATGTCAAGGTCTGGCAAAAACATGGGCGGAGCATGAACGATAATTTCCAGAAGAGCTATTTCTTTGGTTTCCCCGGCATATAGCACCGGGCTTCCTTTTTTGTTCCACCTGCCCGGGTACAATGCAGCACCCGTTCCGTGAATATCCGATGCCCGCTTTCGTTTAGTAATCCGATAAATAATCATAAGTACTAACTATAAACACCATATTCAATTCTGCCTAAAAGATCCCGGACTTTAGATATTCCACCGGGGATATCTAATAAATCCTGAGGTTCAAGTCCGCCTAATGCAGTATTTGGCAATCTTAGCCATTTAAAAAAGTCTTCATTATTTTCGAAAACTTCAATTCCAAACAAAAACAAATCAGTCAATTCAAAAAGCTGAACTGAGTAGTTTCTTTCGAGTTTTTTCTTTTCTCTAATCCACCGATAAATAGTAGGAGCAGAAACATTGAGCATTTCTGCGGTTTGGTCTCTTGGAATTTTAAAATGCGCTCTGAAATTTGCAATCACCTGAGCATCTATTCCCCTTGAAGCAATATTTATAAAATCAAAAGGACTTTCAATACTTGTCTTAATAAATTTTCGACCAAGAATATTTATTAGCGTTTTATAGTGCTCGGTTGTTGTTTCTTTAAAAGTCGTTTCTTTCACTGTTGTCATTTGATAATATTATTTATTAAATAACAAAATTAAATAATTTTTATTGCTTGCTGATTTTTATGATTTCTATGTGTTATTTATTTGCCGCCAAATTTAAAATAAATTTCTTTTGGAGTGGGTTTAAATTGCCTATTACCTGGCAAAAGAATTTCCCTACTTTTGCAAGTATCAAAAAATGTAAATATCCGGGCTATGAAAAAATCTTATCTCATTGTATTCCTGCTGCTGTGCTTCGGCTCAGTCTCGCTGCTTAGTTTTGGGCAAGCCAACAAAGAAATCGTGGGTTATTACCCCAACTGGCAATGGTACGACCGCGGGCAACTGGTGAATCCTGAGGCGATCCACTACGAAAAATATACGGTTATCAATTATGCCTTTTTCAGGCCGATGGCCGATGGCTCGCTGCAAAGCACCGATGCCTGGGCTGATGAGAACCTGCTGCTAGGGCCTATGCTCTGGTGGCCTGTGGTAACGAACGATTCTACCCGCAGCCTTCCCTACCTCTGCCACCAGCACGGGGTTAAATTACTGCCTTCGATTGGCGGCTGGAACGATTCGTACAACTTTTCGGGCATCGCCGCCAATCCGACCAAGCGACAAAACTTTATCGATCACTGCCTCAGCCTTATCGACACCTACCACTTCGATGGCGTGGACATGGATTGGGAATATCCCGGTTTTGCGCCCAATGGCGGCACCCCGGAAGACAAACAGAATTTCACTACTCTGATGCAGGAATTGCGCGATGCGCTGGATGCCCACACGCTGGAAACGGGCAACGAGTATTTGTTGACTTCCTGCTTTGGCGTTTCGCACGACAAAATGGAAGCCATCGAATGGGAAAACATACTGCCTTTGGTGGATATGGTAAACCTGATGACCTACGATTTCCACGGTTCGTGGGATGCGGAGAGTAACCACCATACGCCGCTTTACAGTCCTGCGGTGGGCGACCCCCAATGGTGTTTCGATGGAGCCTTTAACAAGCTGGTGCATGAGTTTGATGTGCCGGCCGAAAAAATTAACCTCGGCATTGCATTTTACGGCAAGGCCCTGGCCAACTGCACCCGGCTTTACGGTTCGCACACTGGCTACGATGGCTCTACCTTTTCGGAGGACGAGGGTCAGCCGCTTTATTACAACATCCTTAAAAAAATGGACATGTTTACCGAATATTGGGACGATGATGTAAAATGCCCCTACCTCCTGGGCAATTCCATCAACACCTTCGTAACTTACGATAACAAATTGTCGGCGGCTTATAAGGCGCAATACGTAGTGGATAATCAGGCCAAGGGAATTATTATCTGGGAAATTACCGGCGATTATATCGAGACCAGCCCCGGCAGCGACATCATTGCGGGCACGCCCCTGCTCGATACCATTATTCAGGTTTTTGATTTTACTACCCAAACAGCAAAATCGGAACAAAGTCAGGATTTGCGCGTTTTTCCAAATCCGGCATCCGATTTTATTACCATCAAAACCAATCTTGATTTTGATGCCATCCGTATTTATACCATGGATGGGCGACTGCACAGCATTCTGGATTTTGCATCGCAAATTCAAATCAAAAGCCTAAATCCCGGGTTTTATCTTTTAGAATTTGTGGGAAAGGACATCAAGCAAACAAGGCCTTTGATGGTAGAGTAAGGTTTGCTAGAAAAAAAGCCAAATACTTTGTTTATTAGTGCCCGTCTTTAAAGTAGCAATTAGAAAAATTCCGATTTTAGATTAACGATTTTAGATATAAGATGTTGGTGATATTTAACACAATCTAAAATCTCCGATCGTAAATCTTCAATCTTAAATCAAAAAAAGTTGACTTTTTGGACAGACACTAATTAGCTTAACAGAGTGATTTATGCTTGGTTTGATTGCAGAGCACCGAAATGTAATCTTCTTGAGTTTTTCAGTAATCCTTAGAATAAAGGTGCTTTATATCCAAGCTACCTTACAAGCTCTCGAAGCGGATGGCGAATAAAAACTCCGATTTCACATCGTTGTAGTCGGGGCGGTAAATGAAGCGATAGCCCAATTCGACCGGTGCCAGAAAGCGCAAAATATGCAAGTCAACAAACAAGCCCGCCCCCAGCGACTGCCAGGTTTGATGGGAGTCGAAGTGCTCGCCAAAGGCATAATCGTAAAACAAATTGATTTTGAAACGCTTTAAGTAGGCCAGCGAGGATAAGCTGAAATCAGGATAAAACAGGGGGAGTTTATAATTGACCGAAAGGCTTTGCAACTGGCTGGTATAAATGCCGGAGAAGCCCCGGGGCAGCCGGATGATATTCCCAAAAAGTGGATTCTCATCCATGCGTTTCTGGAAGCCGCCATAAAAATTAAAACTATGATGGCGCAAAATACCCGGGAAAAAGAGCCGGCTTTCGGCGGCCAGCATCGCGCCTAAGGTATCGCTGGCAAAGGGAGCGGTGCGGTAGTTCACATCCAGCGTTTGCCCCCAGCGTGGATTCATATCGCGATCTGTACTTTTAAGCAGGTTGTAAGCATAAAGCCGGTAACTCAATGCCTTGTAGTTGCTGCGTTTAAAACTCAGCTCCGCATCATCGTCCATGTCCAGTTGCACGTACTCAAATTGGATGCTGGGTTGGATGAAGCGCGAATATTTGCTGGTGGTAAAATTGAGCGGCAAGCGTATCGTGGTCGAAAAATTCGTCTCCATCCAGGAATAATCAATCCTCCGCATGGTAGTAGTATCGAATTTGTAGGATTTTCGCCTGCCATAATCTGCCTTAAAATCCAAGGCCGGATACCAGCCTTCGTAAGTGAAGTTAAAATAGTATTTCCCGGTTTCCTCGTTCAGGTCGTATTCCCAGCCCAGGCTTGCAAAGGCCGAACTCAATACATTTTGCGAAAGCAGCGAAACGCCGGGTTTGATGTCGTAATTATTGGCATCGATGGAGGCGGGAGCCCAACTGTGAATGTTGAAAAGATGAGCCGCCTTGCTGTATTTTTTGTGTGGATAATCCTTTTCGGGAACGGCATAAGGATCGAGGATGGTATCGGCCTGCCGCGCCAGTGCTTCATACAGTTTTACGCTGTGGTCGCTGACCTCGCGAAGCGGAATTTTGTTTGGTTCCGGATTCTGCATTTTGGCAATTTGATAACCCTGGCTGGTGTAATTTGAAAAGATCACACTGCCATCCGCCGCAAAAAATGGATCGGTAAGGCCAAAAGTAACGGAGCTAAATTTGGATATTTCCAGGGTGGTTGTATCCAGGGCATACAAATTATTGATGCCCGACCAAGCGCCCACAAAAGCGATTTTATCACCCCAAAAAACCGGTGAAAATATTTCGGTATAATCGGCTTTGCTAAGATAGGTCATCTCCCTTTTGCTTAAATCAAACACCACAATGCGATTCCCAAAATCGCCAATGGCTGCGGCCACCACCTTTTGCCCGTCATCGGAAAATGAAGGATAAGAGAAAAAATAGTTCTCAGGCGTGGACAGCTCACAGAGTATTTGGCCATTTTCAGTATCAAGAATGACCAACTTGTATTTTTGATTTTCGCTAACTTCCACCACCACGATTTTTTCGCCATCGGCCGAAAGGGCCGGCGCATAATAGCGCGTGTTTTTGCGCAGTACTTTCACCGTCCCGGTTTTGCTGTCGAAAATCTTTACTAGGGCATAAGTCCTGTTGTCCCATCGCGGGTCAAAACCGTACTCGTTCCAGGCCAGCAGGCCATTAGCATACGATAGGCTGCCGGGGAGGTAAAAACCGGGAGTGAAAAGACTGCGCTCATTGCCGTTGCGGTCGATTTCCACAAAGCGAGCAATATCATCCAGGGCTTTTTTCTCGGCAACAATAGTATTTTTTGTTGTAAGATGCGGCCGCAGGTATTGCGTAAAAATTGTTTTTGGCGGCGAAAGCGTTTGGGTTTCGGAGTATTCAGCGATGATGTCAGCCTGGGCCTCCCACTCATTTTTAAGCTCGCCCATCATGCTTTTGTAAAGGCCGGTTTTGTTCATGCCCGAAATATCGCGGATACCTTCAGAAAAAGGCACGACTATGTATGGCCGCCGTCCAACTTTATCCAGGGTGTGATCCCAAATTTTGCTGCCGTAATGCTGGCGGGCTTTGGCCACGATGTGATAGCCAAGGATGTAATGGTTGGGAACAAAATCTTTGTACGAACCAAAGGTGGCTTTGTCGTAGCTGTAAATATTTTCGTTGATAAACTGCGCCCGAAGCGGCATGGCAAAGCCCGGCGATCGGCCTCTTCCCACCTTGCTTAGCTCTGTTTCGGCAGCTACGGCATCACCTTCCAAAAACCAAAGCGGGATGTAAAGCCCCAGCACCGCAGCCGTAATTTGTTCGCCAAAAGCGTAGGTAAGCACCTGGGTAAGCCCCTGGTTAAGTTTGCTAAGCTGAATGATGTGGCGGTATTCGTGCAGCGACAATTGCTCGAACCAATCCTGGCCGTAGGAATCCTGGGGCGGCGCGGTGTAAAAATTCATCCTGCGCGGAGCCCACACCGTTTGCGCATTCGATATCGCCATCTGGTTGTGGAGGATGACCGGGATTTTTTTAACTTTCGTATTCAGGGTAATCGTATCGAGGCTGGCGGCGTATTCCAAAATATTGGCTACCCTGTTTGCGGTATTAGAATAATCGGCGGGAAAAATGATTTTGAAATTGGCGGTATTGATTTGCTGCCACCTTACGCTTGCCGGATCCTGCCCCGAATTGTAATATTGGGCATAAACTCCCGAAAGGGAAAATAAAACCGAAAAGCTGAATCCAATAAAAACCCTCAGTATTTTCATTTTTTGGCATTTTCGTTGCCAGCCATAACCTGGCCAAAATAATTCCAAAGCGGGTCATCGGGCAGGGGAGCTTCAATTTTTATCAATTCTTTTTTTATGGGATGGATAAACTCGATAAAGCGGGCGTGGAGATGGATAGAGGCATCGGGATTGGAACGCGGGAAGCCATATTTAAGGTCGCCCTTGATGCGACATCCCAGACCCGACAACTGTGCGCGTATCTGATGGTGCCGTCCGGTGTGTAGCAACACTTCGAGCAAAAAGTAGCGATCGCTTTGCGCCAGTATTTTGTAATCCAGCTCGGCATACACGGCATCTTTAGTGCTCTCGTCCACCACATACGATTTGTTTTTAGTCTGATTGCGGCGCAGGTAATTGATGAGCTTGCCCTCCATTTTGGGAGGGGCTTTGTCCACCACAACCCAATATACCTTTTTTATCTCGCGAGCCTTGAAGATGCTGTTCAGCCGTTTGAGCGACTTACTGGTTTTGGCAAATATCACTGCGCCACTCACCGGCCTGTCTAAACGATGCACTACGCCCAAAAACACATTACCAGGCTTTTGGTATTTTTCTTTCAAATACACTTTAGCCGCATCGCGCAAGGTGGGATCCTCGGTGCGGTCGGCCTGAATAATATCACCCGTAATTTTGTTAATAACTATGATATGGTTATCCTCGAAAAGCACTTCGTTAACCATGAATTATTGTTTGTTTTGGATTCGATTAATGGTATAGATTAGTTTTTGTAGCATTTCCCGAAAGGGTTTTACCAATCAGAAACGACACATAAACAATCCAAAGTTTAATATTGTTCCCGGTCGTTAGGGAAATCAAGTTTTTTCACATCGTCAATGTACGAAATCACGGAACCGCGTATTTCTTCGTAGAGGTTGTGATAACGGCGCAGGAAGCGGGGCGAAAATTTTTGGGTTATGCCCAGCATGTCGTGGAGCACCAGTACCTGGCCATCCACTTCGTGGCCTGCACCAATGCCGATGGTAGGGATTTTTATTTCGTTGGTAACCCGCTCGCCCAGGTTAGCAGGGATTTTTTCGAGCACCAGGCTAAAGCAGCCGGCTTCTTCGAGCAGATGCGCATCCTCGATCAGGGTCTGTGCTTCTGCATCATCGGTAGCTCTTACCACGTAAGTTCCAAATTTGTGTATCGACTGTGGTGTAAGCCCAAGATGCCCCATTACGGGAATACCTGCGGAGAGAATACGATCGACCGATTCGATAATTTCGCGTCCACCCTCCATTTTAATAGCGTTGGCTCCCGATTCTTTCATAATACGAATGGCCGACTGGAGGGCTTCTTTTGAATTTCCCTGGTAAGTGCCAAAGGGTAAGTCCACCACCACCAAAGCGCGTTTTACCGCCCGCATCACCGAGGAAGCGTGATAGATCATCTGGTCGAGGGTGATGGGCAGGGTGGTGGTGTATCCTGCCATAACGTTGGAAGCCGAGTCGCCCACCAGGATAACATCGATGCCGGCAGCATCGAGGATGCCTGCCATCGAAAAGTCGTAGCCCGTAAGCATGGCTATTTTCTCGCTCTTGAGTTTCATCTCCTGAAGGACGTGGGTAGTAATTTTTCTGTATTCTGATTTTCGAATCCCTTTATGCTCTGTCATAACTGTTTTTCTTTTTGGAAGCAATGTTCCGTTTTGTCAAAATAAAAGCAATTCTGCGCCGTTAGGCCATTGTTATTATAAAAATGCAAAGTTAACAGATATTCAGTTTCTAAGCACTTATTCATCATTATCACTCATTAGTTTTTGCCTTATGATTCGTAAAACGATACTCTTTAGTCTGCTCACTGTCTTTGTTCTTGGTTTCACAGCCTGCGAAACCGATGTTGACATCAATGCCGATTGGGAAGAAATAACCCTTGTTTACGGCTTACTCGACCAGGCCGATCAAACGCATTATTTTAGAATTAACAAGGCTTTCCTGGGTGGCAATGCCCTGGAAATTGCAAAGATTGCCGATTCGTCAAGTTACATGGGCGCACTTGAGGTAAACCTTCAGGGTATCGACATGAACGGACAAATCGTACAAACCATCCCAATGGATACTACCACTATTGCCACTAAGGATTCCGGATTTTTTTACAATCCCTACATGCTGGTGTATAAAGGAACAGGCACGCTGAATTCGCAATACCAATACAAGCTGAATATTCGCAATACCATCAGTGGCAAGGAAATTACGGCTACAACAAGGCTTATTGATGAGTTTACCATTTCAAAACCCCCCTCGGGAGGCAAGGCATCTTTCAAGCGCGACTTCACTACGCCTTTTGAGTGGAGAAATGCCGATAACGCCATGCGCTATGAGCCTAAAATCCGATTTCATTATTTTGAAGTTCATGCAGGCGATACCCTTGCCAAATACATCGATTGGTCTCTGCCTACACAATTTGCCGAAAATTACGGTGGGCAAAACGGGCCTGAAATGGATGTGAGCAACAATGGTTTCTACGATTTTATTGCCAACAATATAAAACCCCAACAGATTGAAGGTCATCGCCTGTGCGGCCTGGTCGATTTTATTGTTACCGCTGCCGGCGAGGAATACGATACTTATATGCGCGTAAACGGCCCTTCGAATAGCCTGGTGCAGGATCGTCCTGAATATACTAATATCGAAAATGGTTTTGGCCTGCTTTCGAGCCGCTACACCACCGTCAAAGCCCGCCGCCTCTCGCCCATTGAAGCCGAAGCAGAGATATTGCTCCTGGAACGCGATTTTGTGGTAAATCCTAACTTGTAATTTTTTTAAGCATAATGAGGTTATGACATTGGGGAGGAGATTTCCCCCGTTAACACTACGCTTCGCTATGTGTTTTGGTACCAATGACATGTTTGTATCAGAAGTTGGATTAAAGGTTGCCAGAGAAACTTCTCAATCGCCCAAAAGCTAGCAAGGATCTTCGAGGTGACGGGACTTTTGTAGAAGGGGGTAGTTGAAAGGAAATATTCATATTTCCTTTTCCTTAGTGTCTGTTCAATAATTAACGATACATTTATGGTTGGATGCTATAGTTCCAATCCCCTCTAAATATATCTGGTTTTAACTTTATACTTTTTATTT
>Ga0307929_1000576_pt1 | contig 34693 bp, 33 predicted proteins | sample AceLakmetage1330_FD_203160 | JGI IMG/M metagenome (GOLD analysis project Ga0307929, IMG submission 203160) | Saline water microbial communities from Ace Lake, Antarctica - #1330 | ecosystem: Environmental > Aquatic > Non-marine Saline and Alkaline > Saline | place: Antarctica: Ace Lake...
TCGCGAGGAAAGACTGGAGAGTTCCAGGATTTTTTCGAAAGCCAGCAGCAGGACCTCTGGTGTTTTGGCATACTGACCCAGGCGACGGGATTTGCCTTCGAGGGTTAACAGGTATTTTCGCTGCCCCCTTCTTTGGACCATGATCTTGTCGTTCAGACTGCCGGGCCGCAAAACCAGGACTCGTGCTGCTTTAGCTGCGGCCTTCTGAATGATATCGGCACTGTACCGGCAATCTCTTCCCTCATCGGAGTAGTAGAGAACACCCAATGGGATCTTTTGCAGGACGCGTCGATTCCTTAACGCGCGAAGGGCAAAGGTCAGCATAACCAGCGGCGCTCTGGAAGCGCCGATCCCTTCCCCATAAAGCCATTCCGGATCCCTCCGGAAAAGCTGGTTGGGGGTATTGCGCTCCAGGGGAACATCCATGTGGCCAATAAGAAGAGTCCCCCCTTCAAAACCTGCCTTTGTTTCCCAGGTCCTGATCGAACGTTTGTCGGTGAACTCCTCCACCGGGCGCATCTTGATCTCTTCGAACTGTTTGCCGATCTTTTTCATGGCAGAACGATTGCCCACCGAATCGTAGGTCCGGTTGGAGATGGAGACCCATTCTTCAAGCCTTCGTTCCATAGCATCTCTATGTTTTGCCAGGTACGCAAAGATGTGTTCGCCTAAATTCCGCTCCTTTATCTGCGTGGGAGGAGGTTTGGGTGTTCCAAAATAGCGGGCGGTGGCCGTTTCTACCAGCCGGTTAAGCAGCTTTGGGAAATCGAGGCCTGCCTCGTGAGCCGCTATTACATAGAATCCGTGCTCTCCAAGGCTGGGAAGGCTATTGATTTCCAGAATGTACACATTTCCCTTTGCATCCAAACGCATATCAACCCGTGCGCAATCATAGCATCCGAGGGCAGAAAACGCTTTTTTAGCGAGTTTCTTTACTTTGATCGTCAAATCCTCCCCAATGGGCGCAGGACAGAGCCACTGAATATCCCTGCCGGATTCCCCTTTTTTGTGCTGAATGATATAGATTCGGGGTCCGGTTTTGCCAAATACGATTTCGCAGGGCGTCAATGCTTCAGGTGGGGCGTTACCCAGCAGACCCAGGTTTATCTCACGACCTTCAATGTATTGCTCTACCAGGACAGGTTGGTTAAATTGGTCAAAAATGATCTGGGCGGCATTCCGCAGTTCCTCTTCGTCGTGAACGACCTCTATTCCCATGGAAACCGCTTCGTTTTTAGGCTTTACGATCAAGGGATACGCCAGGTCCGGTGCTTGAAATCCCGGGGCGTTCAAGACCGCGAAATCAGGAGTTGGCAGACCCTGTTGACGAAAGATCATTTTTGCGACTACCTTGTCCAGTGCAAGGGAATGGGCAAGGGGGCCGGAACCCACATAGGGGATGCCTACCATTTCAAGAATACCCGGGACGTGAGTGTATCGAGCCTGTCCCTGAATACCGTAGGATAGGTTAAAAGCCATGCTGGGAAATTCCCCTTTGAGCACCCTTGGCATGAACCCTTCCAGGTTTGCGATCAGCTCCTTGTCCCCTTGCCTTGACCTGGTGGCCGAATTTCTTGAGTCCGTCCACAATCCGTTTAATGGACTTTTTGCCAAGAGATTGTCCTTGAACCAGCCACAGCATGAACCCGTCAAACATGAAATCCGGGTCCAGCCTGCGGCAAGGTGTTTTGCAGAAGGGGCCTTTGAATTTGAAAGGGTACTTTCGGAACTGAGAGTTCCGATGAACTGAAAAGAGGAACTCCAAATTCCTTTTTCAAATACTCCATGAAATCCAATTATTAGGCGCCCACAAACCGTCAAGGAACCTCTGGACACGCGTATTGATCCCTTCTCAGGAATTAACAGTTCCTTAATGATTTCGTCCATGAAGCGGATTTGCCAATGGATACCGAAAATTTACAGTAGTGGCATGTTTATTGCTTAAAACGCCCTTGGTGGGGTGTTACACCGTTTTTCGGAAGGTGCATCTTGTGCTCGGGAACCAGGAAATCTACAAGAACAGTAAAAAAAGGAACGGCCTTATGAAACAGGATGAAGACACGATGGAAATCACTTTTTCGGGTTATGTCGTGGCAACAGATTGGGATGATGATGACAATGTTACAGCGTTGGAAATTATATCTGATGACGACAATTATTACGTGGAAAAAAATGCACTTTGGGACGAGCTTGTGGATTTATCAGAAGAGGACGTGGAAATAACGGGTATCGTCATGGAGGAAAGAGATGGAACCAAACGGATTGAGGTAACCGATTACGATGCCCTGGGTGAAATTGGATACGAAGAAGAGGAGAGTCCGGGGTTCGAAGGGGTTTTGGATGGAGTGAATTTTGAGGTCGAGGAGGATGGAGTTCTCTACCAGGATCATTATTAAGGAGCTGAGACGTCCATGGAAAAAATAAATCTCTCATCGGATGCCCTCAGGCAACACATTTTTTCCTGTTTAGCAACAGAACTCAGAAAGGAATATATCCCATCGGATGATGAGCCTTACATGAATGAACAACAACTATCTTATTTCAAGGAAAAGCTTTTTCGCTGGCGAGATCAGCTCTTCAACGAGTCCCGTTCAGCATTAATTCTATTGAAAGACGATCATGGGCGAGAGGCCGATTTCCTGGAGCAAGGAGCTTTGGAAACAAACATCTCTATCAAGCTCAGGACCTGTGACCGATATTACAGACTTATCCAAAAAATCAATGGCGCATTGGAGCAAATCGAGGTGGGGGAATATGGTTACTGTGAAGAGACAGGGGACGCTATTGGTTTGAAACGCCTTGAAGCCCAGGAATGGCATGAACAAAAGGAGAGGCGTGGGAGGATGAGGTGGTAGAGACGGGGGAACCATTTATTTCCGTCAACGTGTTGAAGGATCGGCTCCTGATTTAAAATAGAAGTAGATATAAACAAGATTCAAGCTGGAGAAAATTTCATGAGAGAACAGACCATTTTCTGTATTCAATGTGGTAACACTTTTGCTCTTACCGTGGCCGAACAGAAACGTCTCGGGTCCAACGGGTTTGACGCTCCCAAACGGTGCGCGGAATGTCGCAAACAGAAGCAAAGGGCGGTACATATGGAAGGCAGGAGGAAAAAAAGAGGCCGGGATAACTATGTGCCCTGGGAGAACTTGGAATACTATGACTTGCAGTAAATTCTTGAGGCTCACCATCTAATAGTACTGTCCAAAGCGAAGCCGACTTTGGACAGGAGTACTACACTGTATTTTTTCACCTTAATTACCTTACGATCTCCATCATATCGAATACTCCCTATGACTTCAACAATTTGCCTTACGAGCGAGGGGAATGGAGTGCCTTGCGTGCCTTCGTCAATAAGGTACTCTTCCTCATCGAAAGTTGAAATGGTCAGGGCGATCACGTTGCCTTTTTCATCCCACTCGTACGGAGTAACGAGACCCCGAATTGTGGTCAGCTCATGGTCTGCCTCGCCCCGCATGTTCGTTTTTTTCTTCTTTTGCGGCATAGTCCTTCTTCTCAATGGATTCCGTCAAACCTTAGAGGCCAGGCTCAAGCCCTCTATCTTTAATAGATAGGGAACTCTGAATTCACTTTTTGCCTCGCACTAGTAACGGCGCACATATTATTGCCGGCCTTTGGTTATCTGTAAATGTTAATAGCAATAGACATGCCAAAAGGCAAAGCACTGTCACTGCAGAGGCTTGTGAGGCCGAGTCCACAAATAGCAGAATTAATATTACGGAAAATGGTGAGGAAGAATCTATTGAAAGGCCTTCGGACTGGAGATGACGAGAGGTAATGCTCTGGAACTAAAAGAAAAACCCGAATTGGGAAATTCAGGTTCCGATTTTTATGATACCGGAACTTGAAATTCCGGTTGATCTATGTGGACTGTTGGTCATTTAAATGCTTCTTTCCGGATGCCGCATTTGGCCATGAGCTTGTGTAACTGACGTGTGGTAATTCCGGCCACTTTTGCGGATTCATTTATTTTGCCTTTCTGTTGTGTCAGTAGTTCTTTAAGATAGTTCCTTTCAAAATTTTCAATGTCTTTGCGCCGTGCCTCTGCCAGAGTCAGGAAAGAATCCGCCGTTGGAGGCGAAGGAGAAATTCCTGACTCGACCAGTTCAACCGGGAAGCTCTCCGATGTCAACACAGAGGATGTCTCAAGAATATAGGCCCTTTCAATCAGATTCTCCAACTCCCGGATATTTCCAGGCCATGGATAATGCTTGCATCCCTCCAACACGTCCGGATTAATGTGAGAAATCCCCTTTGCGTTGAAGCTATTCAGCTTTTTCAGAAAACCTTCGATCAGATGAGGAATATCTTCCAGCCGCTTTCTCAATGGAGGAATCTCAATGGGGAACACATTTAATCGGTAATAAAGATCCTTCCTGAACAGCCCATCGTCACACATTTTTTTCAGATCCGCATTCGTGGCTGCAATGATCCTCACTTTGGCTTCAAGAGTTACTTCTCCCCCGACTCGCTGAAAAGTTCCATCTTGCAGTATTTGTAGCAGCTTTATCTGAGCAGAGGGCGTGATTGTTCCCACCTCGTCCAAGAAAATGGTCCCCCCGCTGGCAATTTCAAATTTCCCAAGTTTTCGCTTCACAGCACCTGTGAAGGCGCCTTTTTCATGGCCAAAAAGCTCGCTTTCCAGCAAGGTGTCCGGGATCGCACCGCAATGTACGTTGATGAACTGCGCATCGCGACGGTTGCTGTGTTGATGAATGAGATTGGCAAGCACGCCCTTGCCTGTTCCAGTTTCACCCATAAGTAGAACAGTGCTTATGGTTGGCGCAACGGACCGGACCTTATCATAAACTGTTTTCATCCGGGCACTTTTCGTCTTTATGATTTCAAGGGATTTACTTTCCCAAAATTGATCTCGCAGATACTCGAGTTCGGACCTAGCAATCATGGATACGTGGACGGTTTCGGTTACGAGTTCTACTTCCTCGGGAACGATAGGATAGGTTAAATAGTTTCCGGCTCCAGCTTTTACGGCCATTACCGTTTCTCTGAGCATTTCTTCAGGAGACATAACTACGATCTCCATGGTTGGGGACACTTTCCAGAAAGGTTGAAAAGCAGCCCTGTATCCGCCGGCTTGGAGAGACTCGTTGAGTATTTCTATATCAATAAAAATGAAATTGAACCGCTTTTTCTGGAGAATCATCAATGCTGCCTGCTTGCTGCCTACATTTTCAATCCTGAATTTGGAAATAAGACCGGAATGCATTTGGCGGAAAACTTCTTGATCTTTCGATACGAAAAGGATTGATTCCATCTTTGACTCCAGGTGTGTACCTCTAATCGACTTCTTATGGCGCTACGAAATTTTCGGGTCCATTAACAAAGTTATTGGGGCTCTGGATTTTCTTAAATCAATTTCTTTTTTATGTCAACGAGTTGGATTTTACAATAGTAGTTCTTGTTATAGAAGTATTCATTTTCTGAGTAATGTATACTTTTCCACTTTGAGAACTCTGCCCGGCTTGCTTTAAAGTGTCGTATTTCTGTTGACTTTTCTGCGCAATATCCTTTACGTAAATGGAAGGATTTCGTTTTCTATGTCGAACCAGCCTTAAAATGGAGGAGAGCAAAGAGATGCCCACACCTGCGTCTGAAATTGCATTAAAAAACCTCAGAGACCTTTCTACTCTACAATGGTATGTGATCCCGTTGCTTGCGATCATTTTATATATTTACTCGAGCGAAATCAAGAAGGCGCGAGAAACTGGCGTGTGGGATGCCATTTATGCGGGATTGACCGTTTTTGGTATGGATTTTATTAATGAGACATGGAACGGATGGGTGTTTTATCTTACGCAATATTCCGCATGCTGGACGACTCCAGGCTGTACTGCCTTGCAAACCATGATAGGGTGGAATATCGAGATTATGTTCATGTTCGCCATAGCCGGGATTATTTATTTTAATACTATTTCTGAGGACAAAAAAGATAGAATTCTTGGTATTCCCAATCGCTGGTTCTGGGCAATCGGCTATTCACTGTTCTGTGTTTTTGTGGAATGTTTGTTGAATATGGGTGGTCACCTGGTATGGGAATATACGTGGTGGAAACGGTCTTTTGGTGGGGTATGGCTTATCTTCGTGATAGGATATTTTCATTTTTTTGTGGCTGTCATTTTTGTTTTGAGTTTGAAAACTCACAGAGCCAGGATCATCACACTCAGTAGTATTTATGGTGTTGCTATTCTGGCCAACGTCATTTGTCTCGGGTTTTTAGGTTGGGTTTATTAGATGTTTCGAATTGGAGATGTCCCGTGTCGGATTTTTATCGAGATGCATTGGAGAGCATTGCTGAAGGAGTACTTATCCTTGACCTGCAAGGATGCGTACTATACGCAAACAGTTCAGCAGAAGATATCCTGGAAATTGATCTAAATGGAACTACAGGATGCTTTTGCGGAGAAGTTCTAAGTGGTGGGATAAAAAGTGAATTTACTCAAACTATTTTAGATAGTGTCTTTCGCTCGTCTCTAAATCCCACTAGGCGCATTGTTGATTTTAAGGCGGAAAACATCTACAAAACCCTTTCTCTAACCACATCATTTCTTGAGAATTCCGAAAATCTAAAATCCGATCCGGCGGGCGTCATTTGTGTTTTCAGGGATATTACCAAAAGCTCTGTTTCGAGAAACAACCATTTTGAAGCCTTCGAACGGGTAAAAAATATCAACCTGGAACTTGAAGCCCGGAATCAGATCCTTCAGGATCTGACCTCAACTGTCGAGCTGGATGAAGTGTTGATTCGTATTTTAGAAACCAGTAAGAAGTTGATTGATGCTCAAGGGTTGTCATTGTTGCGGTTGGACGAGAGTGCTGGACAACTGTATTTTGCAGCAGTTGACAACGAAACCTTTTCCCGGGAAAAATTGATAGGAAAAGCTATTCCCGCTGAAAAAGGAATTGCAGGATGGGTGGCACAAAATAAGAAAGCGATTATTGTCAACTGCCCCCAACAGGATAACCGTTTCAATGAATCCGTGGATAAATGTACCGGTTTCACCACAGAATCCGTCCTTGCCGTTCCCGTTACTTTTGAAGGACGCCTTCTTGCGGTGATGCAGGCGGTCAACAAAAAGCATTCCAGTGTCGGTTTCAGCGAAATAGATTTGCGACCCATGAAGCAACTCGCTTCCTGTGCAGCTATCGCCATCAGAAATGCAGAGTTGTTCCGTGAGTTAAGGCAAATTTCAATTACAGATCACCTCACGGGTTTGGCTAATTCCAGACATTTCTTCCATGTTTTCAAAAAGACCCTTTCTGATGCGGAAAAGAAAAGGGAAAAATTTTCCGTAATCATGATGGATATGGATAATTTTAAGGAGGTGGTTGATACTTACGGGCATCAGGTGGGAAGCAAAACTCTTGTGGAAATAAGCAAAATTATTCGAAGGCATGTTCCTGAAGATGACATTGTTTGCAGGTTTGGGGGAGACGAATTTGTGATTCTCCTTGCTCGCATGCATGAAACCGGGGCCGTCAGGGTAGCTGATCGAATCCGCCATGAAATTCATTGTCTTGAAACTCTTTTTGATGGAAAAGTCGATGTCCGTCGAATGACATGTTCTGTGGGTATTTCCATATACCCCGAACATGGCAGTAGCACTGACGAACTTTTTCAGCTTGCCGATCAGGCCATGTACCGGATAAAAAATGGTGGAAAGAATGGAATTCATGTTTGGGAAGATTATGGACGATAATTTCAGGTGCTGTCAGAGCCACGAGAATCGCTTTCGGCATCCTATAATTTGAAAAAGCAGGAAAAAGAAGTAAATGTAGTTTGCTAAAATGTTTGGTAAAATGATGGTTAATGATGTACAATAATTATATAATATGTTAAAATATTAAAAATTAAGCTTCTCAGATCGACGAGAATCGTCGTTCTTGCTCTAAAAAGGGAATTGTGAACCACATGATACGGGAATTTTGAATATGTCACTAATGTGTGTATGCTTTCAGAGAAATGAAACGTGTTGAAAGGTAAAGGTGGCGGTGACATGAAATGGGTGAAGACGCACTGCGCGAGAATGGACCATGGGGGTTGTGCCCTTATGGTTGGTGTAGAGGATAATCGGATTGTTAAGATACAGGGGGATCCGAATGGTTATCTGAACAGGGGATACGTATGCAAGAAAGGTCTGGCTTCTCCTGAAAAACTTTCTCATCCGGATCGATTGAAGCATCCTCTGAAAAGAACTGGAAAGAGAGGCGAAGGTCGTTTTGAAAAAATTTCCTGGCCTGAAGCCATCGAAACAATCCGAAGAAATTTTGATCGTATCAGGGAAAAGGATGGAGCAAGGGGAGTGGCTTTTGTGCAGGGAATGCCCAAAGGGATGGAGCATTTTGTTTTGATCCGGCTTGCCAATTTTTTCGGATCTCCAAATGTAGTTGCTGTTCAAGATGTTTGCCATGCCCCAAGGGAAATTTCAGGGTTTCATACTTGCGGTTTTTATCCGGTGATGGACTTTCACCAGAGAAGTAAGACTATTGTCCTATGGGGGAGTAACCTAACCAGTACGAACGAAGAAGGTGAAATTGCAAGTTTACTGCTTGGGCAGGTAAAGGAAGGCACTAAGCTGATTGTTATTGATCCGAGGAAGACAAGGTTGGCCAAAAAATCTGCAAAATGGCTTCAAATAAAACCTGGGACCGATAATGAACTTGCTCTCGCATGGTTACATGTTGTTATTGAGGAAGAACTTTTTGATAAAGAATTTGTGGCGAAATGGACTTATGGGTTTGACGCGTTGCGGGAGCATGTAAAAGGTTTCAGCCCGGAAAGTGTTGCAGAAAGCACATGGATTGATCCGGACCTAATTCGTGAAGCCGCACGATTGTATGCTTGCTCAAAACCTTCCGGTATCCAGTGGGGAAACGCCATAGAGCAGAATCCGAACAACTTTGATACTGCAAGGGCGCTTGTTTCACTGATGGCCATATGCGGGAACCTGGATGTACCCGGGGGGAATATCCGAGCTAATGAACCACGAATTCTTTCCCTTGGCAAATTTGTCAGGGCGGATGTACTACCATCGAAACCAAAGGAAATGCTCCACGCTTCACATTATACTATTCCAAAACTCATGACTGTTCCCCCTGCCTATTTTAAGAAAGCCGTCCTTGAAGAAGACCCGTACCCGGTCAGGGGAGCCTATATACAGTGTGCGAACCCCATGTTATCATATGCCGACAGCAGAAGCACACAAGCGGTAATGGAAAAACTCGAATTTACGGCGGTTTCTGATGTTTTTATGACTCCAACGGCACTTTTTGCAGACGTTGTCCTTCCTGCGGCGACACATTTTGAAATGAATGATATTGGGCATTATGGATTGGGCCATGGATACATTCTTGCTCGGCCAAAAATGGTTGATCCGCCTGAAGACTGCTGGCCGGATATGAAAATAATCAATGAATTGGGAAAGGTTTTGACTCCCCGGGACTGTTGGCCTGACGATTATGAAGAACTTCTTGAACTTCTTTTGAAGCCCAGCGGCCTTAATTTCGAAGAGTTCTGTGAAAAAGGATATCTCAAAGGAGAAGAAAGTTTCAAGAAATACGAATCAGAAGGGTTTAAAACGGCGACGGGAAAGGTGGAGCTCTTCTTAAGCAAATCCGAATTGCTGGGGGTTACGCCCCTTCCCGGGTTGGGTGTTCAGTCTGAAAAACAGGGGGAATATCCCCTTGTTCTTACAAGCGCAAAAAACAAATTTTATCTTCACTCTTCCTACAGATGGGTGGAGAAATTACGAAAAGAAAGTATGAATCCGGTTGTGGAAATTCATCCGAAAACAGCTGCTCAGTACGATATTTGTGACGGAGGTCAGGTAAGAATTTCAACGAAGCATGGGGAAATTATTCAAATTGCGCGTCTAACAGAGGACATTCATGCGAAAGTAGTGAACGCAGCGTACGGTTGGTGGTTTCCGGAGGCAGGCATGGATTTTCAATTTGAATGGAAAAAGGCCAATTACAATATGTTGACTTCAGCAAATGAACTGGGAAAAGAATTTGGTACGCCAAACCTGAAAGGTTTGGCATGCCGAATAGAGAAGGTGCAATAAGAAAGAGGCCTTAATTACCTTTCTCAAGAATCAATACATCGACTTTTCCTTTGAGCGCTTTTTCAAAATCAATCGCATCCTGCAGGTTGCCCACGATCGCCCCATAGTGCATCGGTATGGCTAGTTTGGGGTTTATTGAAATGGCGGCCTTAACGGCCTGATCAGGCCCCATGACATAAGTTCCTGACACGGGCAAGAGCGCAATGTCAACGTCAAGATCCTTCATTTCCGGGATGAAATCCGTATCGCCTGCATGGTATAGCTTTATACCGTTTATCTGTACAATAAACCCTAACCATTCATTTGTTTTCGGGTGAAAGTCCTTATCGGTATTGTAAGCAGGCACTGCAGTAATTTTGATGCCATCCACTTCAAGGATTTCTCCCGGTTTTACGACCCGGATGTCGCCATTGAGTTTCGCAGCTGAGTCTTTTTCTGTGACAATTACGGTTTTAGGTCCCTGAATCCGTGCCACATCTTCTGGAGAACAGTGATCAAAATGATCGTGAGAAATGAGAACGAGATCGGCCTCAGGGCCATTTTCAATTTGATAGGGATCAAAATAAACTGTTTTCCCTACTTCCACACGAAAGGCATCGTGCCCCAGCCACGTTATCTTTTTCGCAAATGCTTCAGGCATTGTGGTTTCCTCTTAAAAGGGTTCGAGGACGATTTTATGGTTTAGGAGGGAAAAGCGCTTCACTCTTGCTCGAATCACTTTTTCTTCCCCGAAGACATCGGTTATCTTGACGTGATCAGGATAATTTTCCAGAAAATCGACACCTTCTACCACAAATTCTTCTTTGTCGGATTTCAAAATATAGACAGTTGCTTCGCACATGATTAATACATCTCCATGAGGATTTGCGCTACCTGATTTACCAGATGGGGTAACGGCTCATTTGAAACACCCACAATCCTTATTCTTTCCTGGGTGAGAGGAATCAGTATTTTCTGGGCCGGGCTTGAAGCAACAGCAGAGGCCATAGGAGTTGTTACTTCACCCATCATGGAATTGGCCATAAGAATTGCAAGGGGACCGGTGATGATATGAGCTACCTGGCTTGTCTGGATGATTGCATTTTCTCCAGTGCCCCCCCTGTTTGCACCAGCTTTCATCATTCTAGATGTGGCAATAGAATTGGTTCCAAGTGCCAGAATTTCAGGAGCCAGACCTATAGAAGCCCTGATCCCTTTTATAATGGCGGATCCGATTCCGCCGCCCTGACCATCCATTACCATTAATTTCATAGGGCTACCTAATACCAGTGAAGGTTTTTATAATACCTGAAACCTGCAATTAGCACTTAGCCGTTAGCTATTAGCTCTAAAATATAAGTCGTTCACGGAGAAACAGCTCAGCATCAAAAAGTGAAAGTTGCAATACATGAAAAACTGATATGAATCATTTACATCATTAAGCTAACGGCTAATAGCTTAAAAGCTAATTGCTGTCTTTAGGTAATACCTTTGCAAAATATTTATACCAAAGAGGATTAGGTGAAAACAAGCGCCGAGCTGGATTTGGCTGGGGCGAGTGATTTCATGAAAAAACCTAGTGAGTGCAAAAAGTATTTGCATGATCCCCTAAATGGCTATATTTGTAATACAGGGAAAAATAAAGGGCAAGAAAATTGTAAATCGATCAACGTTGCGGGGAGTTGTTATGGAATTGGAATGGCTGTTGTATTTTGTCGGTGCGTATCTGTTGGGATCAATTCCATTCGGGCAGATCATCAGCAAAAAGGTTGCAAGTATTGATATTACGACTCGTGGAAGCGGAAACATCGGAGCGACCAATGTGGCCAGGGAGCTTGGGATGAAATGGGGAATTGCCACACTGGTGCTTGATATGCTGAAGGGGCTTGTGCCCGTACTCGTTTCTGTGCGATATGGTGCAGGGGGGGGAAGTTTTGCTGTGATGGGACCGTCCATTGTTGGGGTATGTGCCCTGGTGGGACATCAATTCTCTCTTTTCAGGAAATTCAATGGGGGTAAGGGGGTGGCAACGGCTCTGGGAGTTTATCTTGCCATATCTCCGCTGTCCACCGTTTTGGCACTGGTTCTATTCGTGGTTGTAGTAATGAAATGGAGCTTCATATCTCTGGCTTCCATGGTTGCAGCACTCAGTATGCCGATATTCCTTTTGATGTTTGAAAAATCCGGGGCGTGCATCGTTGTTTCTGTTGTTATGGCTTTGCTCATCTGCGTGAAACACCATGAGAATATCGGGCGGCTGATGAAAAGAGAGGAGAGGAAGTGGAAAGATAGGAAAATCAGCCGATGAGTTCAAGCAACCGGTCTAATTCGTCGTCCGAATAAAAATGGACCACTATTTTCCCCGTTTTACCGCGTTTGTTAATCTCTACCTTGGTTCCAAGGGACTTTTTCAGGTTGTCCGCCAGCGATTGGATATAATAATCCATTTCCGGATTTTCCGGTTTCTTTTTCCCGGGGGCCCTCAGCTTTTTTACAAGGGCTTCTGATTGACGGACAGAAAGATCTTTCTTGATGATCGAATTACGAACGAAACTTTGTTGTGCAACATCTTTTATACCGGCTAAAAGGCGTGCATGGCCCATACTGAGGGCTCCTGTGATGACGTCGTTTTGAATACTGGTCGGGAGATTTAATAGTCTCAGAGAATTGGTTATTGATGAACGATCCTTACTGAGTCGTTTTGCCAGAGACTCCTGAGTTATTCCGGTTTGTTCCAGAAGCTTGCTATAAGCGACAGCCTCTTCGATTGGATTCAAATCCTTACGATGAATGTTCTCTATAATCGCCAGTTCGAGGGATTCGGTAGCGGTTGTTTCTTTGACTACCACTGGAACTCTTTTGAGACCTGCCTGTTGTGCTGCTCTCCATCGTCGCTCCCCTGCAATGAGCTGATACCCTGTTTCTTTCCTGGTCACCAGGAGGGGGGTGATAATCCCTTTTTCCTGTACCGAATTAACTAATTCACGCAATTCCTCGCGGAGGAACTGCTGTCTGGGCTGATCCGGATTCGCTTCAATAGCCTCGATAGGGCACTGGAAATAGGTGGCTTCCGGTTTGTCGAGATCCTGCATGTCTGGAATAAGAGCAGACAGACCTTTCCCAAGAGCTTTTCTTTTTGGCATCGTCATTATTCCTTTTCAATCAATTCTTTTGCGAGAGACAAATAGCTTTGGGCTCCTTTTGAACGAATGTCGTATAGGATAACAGGTTTTCCGTGACTTGGGGCTTCGCTCAGACGAACATTCCGCGGAATTACTGTGTTGAAAACACGCTTCTTAAAAAGGGAACGGGCCTCGCTGGCTACCTGTCTCGATAGGTTGTTACGTTTATCGTACATGGTGAGAACAATATCAGCAATACGAAGCGTAGGGTTTAGTGATTTTTTGATAGCCTGTGCTGTTTTGAGCAGTTGGGACAATCCCTCAAGGGCGTAATATTCGCATTGAACTGGAATGAGTATGGATTCTGCTGCGGTGAGGGCATTTACCGTCAAAAAACTCAAGGAAGGTGGACAGTCGATGAAAATGTAGTCAAAGTGTCCTTTGAGAGAAGCGAGGGCTTTTTTAAGGAGAAATTCGCGGCCCGGCATGGATGCGATTTCAACATCGGCTCCGATAAGGTTCCTGGTAGCGCCTATGATCTGAAGTTTGGGTAGAGAAGTTTGGACAGCTGCTTTTTCAAAAGGGATCCCGTCGATTAAGAAATCGTACAGTCCATGGTCAAGGGAATCTGGGCGAATGCCGAAGCCGGTAGTTGCATTGCCTTGTGGGTCAGAGTCAATCAGGAGACAGGTTTTGTCGCCTGCGGCAATACATGCTGACAGGTTGACGGCAGTAGTGGTTTTTCCTACACCACCCTTTTGATTCGATATGGATATGATATGGCCCATAAAAAAATTGTCTCAAGTTGGTTGGATGGATCGAGTGGTCGGGAAAAAGAGAATCAGGGGTTCCACTCGCGTAAAATACTGATAGCATAATATGCTGATATGATAAAGGGAAAACAATGTTTCACGTGAAACATTGTTTTGGGTAGTATTTCTTGTAGGTAATTCATAGATACAAGTTAACTATTAGAAATAACAACAGATTAACTGTTTGTAATCTCGGAATGTAGCAATAAAAAATCAGGAAAGAAGACAATTCGTAACAGTTGTCTCCATGAATCAACAATTGAAAGAGGAGCTTTCACCGTGTCTATCAACTTGAAGCAGGGCAAAATTTGTTGAAAATTCTTGACAGAAAAGTTGATAAGGGGTCATTATGCGTGTAATTACTGAAAAGCGTATGGTCATGCATGTCAAAAAAAAGGACGAAGTTAAATGAAAAAGAGTTTCTATATGGTCTTGTTCTGCTCGTTGTTCTCCTTCATTCCCGCGAACGTATTTGGCGAATGTCTTGAAGGTGACTGCAAAGAAGGATTTGGGATTTTTGTCTTGCGAGAGGGTTATGAATATGCAGGCGAATTTCAAGAAGGCATGTTTCACGGATATGGAATCCTGGCACATTTAAATGGAGGAAAATATGTGGGTGGGTGGAAAAATGGTCAGTACAATGGCCAGGGAACCTTAATCCTTCCAAGTGGAGGGAAATATGTGGGTGGATGGAAAGATAGTCTTCCGCATGGACAAGGGTCCTGGTTCACTGTAGGCGGAAAAAAATCCCACAGGTAGGGCTTCTAAAGATGCCGATATCAGTCTACTTACTTTTTTTCATGTTGGTTGTATTTAGCCAATGCTGGGTAGATGTGGCCATATAAGTTGCGAACGCTATTACGCACTTTCGATCTGAACTCCACATGTATTCTAGGATTTTACAGGGCCCAATTATCATCAAGAGTAGATGCGCTACCATCTTTTCCTGAGGACTATCTCTGCTGAAATGGGTTCGCCTTCTATCGAACTATACGTCCCGGGAATTTCATAATGGGTATTTGTGAGGTTCCTGATTGATATCTGAAGGTCTAAACCAGAAACGGCAATATCGGTAATAGTAGCGGTTGTATCAAGAAGCCACGCACCGGAGATCGATGTAAAGCTATCTGCTCTGGGATAAATAAGCTGTGTGGAAGAATGGTAGCCTAATCGTGCAAAAAGGGTCACTTTTTCCATTGGACGCCAAGTTCCCGTCAAATTAAACAGCGTTTTCGGGCCTGTATTGTATGGGAAGTTCAGATCCTCGTAATGGGGTTCTGGATCCCAGTATTTGATGTAATTATAGGTCTCATCAGGACCACTGTTATTTAAAAGAGTAAGATTGGCGGAAAAACTCAATTGTTTTATGGGAAAAACATTCCCCATAAGCTCAACTCCGTAGATTTTCTGATGGTTTGGCTCTGAAAGTCCGGCATAGGGGTCTTCCATGAGGTGGTTTTCAATTTTACTCGTGAATCCGCCAACGGTTAAGTTAACCTTTTCAGTGGGTTTCCAGGAAACTTGAAGATTTAATGTTTCAATCTCTTCAAGTTCCGGTTCTTCGCCATCAAGAAGTTGTTTCACATACGGAGTGCGATAAGCAGTTCCATACAGCAGTTTGAAAATCCATTCCGACCGTGGGTTCCATACAACGCCCGCATTGTAACTCAAAGCGTCTTTGTATTGGTCATGGTTATCATTTCGCAAACCGGCCAGGAGATCGAAATCGCCTATTTTGTGGGTATACTGGCCGAACAGGGACCACAGCCTGGCATCATAGTCTTTCAAAGTGTAAAGAGGTAAAAGAGTTGTATCTTGCTGGGCAACGTAATCCGGAAAATAGCTTTCCCATAGAGGGGCATTTTTCACATCGGTTTGTCTGTATGCCATGCCTCCTGTAAAAACTCCCTTTCCTGAAAAAAAAGAGCGGTCGTATATGAGCTCTCCGTAAACGGAACTTTCTTTTTGGTCGAAAGATCGATCAATAACTTCGTATTCAGAATTTTGCCAGTTGTAATATCCGGTAAATCGCAAACCTGAATAGGAATCGATGTCCTTATCTGCCTCAAGCTTAACATATCCGAACGGTCCGCCCCTGCTTTCAGGCCATGTGAGGTCCTGTTGAGAACTGCTTTCAGTTGGACCGGTAATGGCATAGGGCTTTTTGTAATCGGATATCAAGCCCGATATTGAGAACCAGTCTCTAAACGAAAAGCGGCCAGATGCCTCAAAGTAACGAGACCTATCAGGTTGTTCGTTCCCGAAGCGGTCTTCATAAGGATATGCGTTTTCTCCATCATCACCCCAGAATCTTACAATATTAACGGCCGTGTCATCTTCTTCGCCGCTCCGGCCGCGCACTGACATGAAAAGATCCCAATCTCCTCCATCATGTCCCATATTGGCATACAGGGCGGCCTGGTTTCCCGGTGCTCCATAAAGTATGCCGGTCTCAACGCCATCAAGATCTTTTCCCGTCATGGGAACTACATTGACGATACCTGCAAAAGCATCAGGCCCCCAGAGAACAGACCCGGGCCCTCGAATTACCTCGATTCGTTTAACGGATACCAGAGAAAGTTCATGATCAAGGGGTTGAAGAGATTTTGTCACGTCAGAGCCCATGGGAACCGTATCATACAGAAATAATACAGAATTTGGGATTCCTCGAAGATAGGATTCTGATCCCCACTCCTTTTGGGCCATGTAGAAACCGGGAGTCATTTCCAATGCTTGACTGAGAGTCTTAACGCCTTTCTCCCAGATTTCTTCCCGCGTAATAACTGTGGCAACGGCCGGCGCCTGCCACGCGCTTTCCTCACGTCGCGATGCGATAGAAAGAACGTCGATATCTTCACCCACAAACATCAAAAGAGTATCGTTCTTTTTCACACTACTCTCTTCAACCGCCCACACAGCAGATATTGTGGTTGAAATAAAGACAGCAGCTGCAAAAAGAAAAAGGAAATACAATTTTAAGTGGTTGTGGATCATCTGTTCAACCGACAAAAGGTTATGGGTGGACGGCTGTAAATGGCAGGATTACCCATTCATTTTTTTCATAAGAACCCTGAATTTTGCACGGGTTAGCCCGAGAAGTTTTGCGGCGGAAGTCTGATTGTTCCCGGACAATTTCAGGGCCTGTTCTACGAGAGTTTCTTCCATCTTTTCCAAGGATACTCCTTCCCTCGGAAGTGCGAAATCCACGGCGCTGTTGTTAGCTTCGACAGATGTCTTTAAAAAAGAAATGGTTTGTGCTGTAATTGACTTTCCATCGCAAATGATCACTGCTCGCTCAATTACATTGGCAAGTTCCCTGACATTGCCAGGCCAGGAATATTCCTTAAGGACTTTGATGGCACCATCAGTTAGACGAATTCCTCTTTTATCGTCTAATTGGGACAAGAAATGGCGGCAAAGTGGAGCAACATCATCGTTCCGTTCCCTCAAGGGAGGCGGTTTGATGGGAAAAACGTTAATTCTAAAGAGCAAATCCTTTCGAAAAGCACCTTTTTCAACTCGTTTATCAAGATCCTGATTCGTAGCACATATTACTCTTACGTCAACGGAAATCTCTTTATTTCCTCCCACCCTCTGTATTTTCTTTTCTTGAAGTGCCCGCAAAAGTTTGGCCTGCGCTTCAAGTGATAAATCACCGATTTCATCAAGAAAAAGAGTTCCTCCCGTTGCATATTCAAATTTGCCTGTTGCCCTTGAAGAAGCCCCCGTAAATGCGCCTTTTTCATGACCAAATAATTCAGATTCCACAAGATTTGGTGAAATGGCTGCACAGTTAACAGGGACGAATCGCATGTTTTTTCGCGGTGATACGGCGTGAATGTAATTCGCTAGGAGTTCTTTTCCAGTACCTGATTCGCCGGTGATGAGAACTGCCGTATCGCCTTGGGAAACTTTGTAAGCCAAGGCTATGATTGCATTCATTTCTTTTGACACGTGAATAATTTTCTCACTTCCTGCCGTCTTTTTGAGTTCCTTTTTCAAATGGCGGTTTTCAGCAAGAATCCGGGATAAACTGAGCGTTTTCTCCACAGTTAATACAATGCGGTCCTCATCGAAAGGCTTTGTAATATAATCAACAGCACCGTCCCGCATGGCATTCACGGCCGAGTCAACCGTCGCAAAGGCAGTAATAAATACAACCGGACAAGGCACATCTATTTCTTGAATCTTTTTGAGAAGTTCAATCCCATCCATCCGAGGCATCTTTATGTCTGATATAATCATATCGAAAGACGCACTTTCGATCATTGTCAGTGCTTCAACTCCGTCTGCGGCTTGCTCCACTCTGTAGCCTCTCCTGCTCAACATAATGGACAGAAGGTGTCGCATTCTTTCTTCATCGTCAACGATGAGAATATGAGCCATGTATTTCTCCTTTTCATATTTTCCGGACCGGCAATTCTATACTGAAAATGGCCCCTCCATTTTTTCTGTTTTCTGCCCATACGTTTCCACTGTGTGCCATGATCACCTGGAAGACGTAGGCAAGTCCGAGACCAGTCCCCTTTGATCTGGTTGTGTAAAAGGGTTCAAAAATTTTCTCTAGTTTATCCAGGTCTATTCCTTCCCCCTGGTCTTCAATATCTACTTTCCAGGCCAAATTTCCACAAAAAACTGTCACTCGAACGACCCCTTTACCACCATTTGCTTCAAGTGCATTCCTCAAAATATTGCTAATTGCTCTCGTGATCAAATCGGGGTCTGCATACGTTGTAAATGGTTCAATCGGAATATGAGATTCAATTGTAACAGGGGATTGGTCTTCCTGCATTTCAAATCTAATAACAATTTCTTTCAGAAGCGCATTTAAATTCACGGGACGAAATGAAGGCCTGGCCGGACGTGCAAAGGCTAGAAAATCCTCGATCAAGCGGTTGAGCCTTTTTATTTCGTCTTCTATATAGTAAACCATGGTATCACTTGAAGAAAGGTCACAATCCTTTTTTAGAATATCGAGCGAGCTTTTGATAATACTCAATGGATTCTTCACTTCGTGTGCAATCATCATGGAAAATTTGCCCATTTCAGCCAAGGCATTCTGCTTCATCAGTTCTTGATAGACATCTTCAAGGGCTTTCCGGTTTTTTTCAAGTGAGCCAAGCATGGAATTAAAGGAGGCTGCAAGGCGCCTGGTCTCAGGGGGACCACAGGGATCAACACGAGTATCCAGGTTTCCCTGTTCAACATGCCTGGCTGCTTCAGCGAGTTGGGTTACAGGGGCCACCAAAGATCGTGAAAGAAAATAGAAGGCCAGGGCGGCAAAAAAAGCCAGGCCCGAAGAGAGCCACACGAAGCGATTCTCTATCGTAGTGAGGAGCCGTTCAAGATCCCAAGTGCTGTACGTAATTTGGATCTTACCTATGGGGTCCTCAATTTTCAAGCCCTGTTCAAAGAGATCGAAAAGGCGGTTCTCCGATCCGGATTCACTTGAAAGAACCGGGGTCTCTACGACAGAAAATGGGCCGGGGATGTCTTTAAAAACAGTCGCAAGTTCTATTCCTTCCTTATCGATGATTGCTACCTTCCCCACGTCGTTGGCTGTCATAAGATTATATGCGAGCCGTTTCAACATGGTTTTATCATCTATCAATATCCCCAATTCCGCATTCAATGCGAGGTATCTTGCCAGATAAGAAATGCGGTCTTCGAACCGGTCGTGGACAAATTGTTTCGTAAGGTTCACCCCCACATATCCTAAAAGGAACGTAGTTATCCCTATGATGGAGAAAACACCAATGAGGAGCCTTAAATGTATTCCGATACGATTACTCATGGTCCAAAGACAAAAGGTCTGAAAATGGTTTCAGGTGTCTTTCTTTCCAGCTTCACGGCGACTCGCTTATTGATCCAGACCTGAAATAGAGGGGCGGAATCGATGCAAATCTGGCCGGAAAGAGCGGTCAAAAGTTTATGGGCAGCCTGTTTCCCAAGTTCCTGATAATTAAAAACAAAAGCCATTAGAGCGCCGCTCTCATAAAAAAATCGATTATATCCGATTGTGGGAATCTTTCTCATAAAGGCCTCTTTGATAACATAACGAACAATACTTTCAGATATGACGGTTCGATCAGGAATAAGCCATAATACATCCATATTCGTCAAGTGATTCTTGAGTAGTGCGGGGATCTCTTTTCTGCTGTTAACTTTCAGTGGAAGAATTTTTATGCCATGATTGGATGCATAGTTCGCAGCATTCTCAAAAAAATCTTTATTATGGGAAGGATCATAAATAAGACCAATTTTTCTGGCATTCGGAATTCCTGACGCAATAATTCGGAGTTGTTCCTGAACTGGGATGTTCAGCGCAATGCCGCACAATTTATTCTCGGAAACAAGGATTTTTTGAGGGTTCAAAACAATGGAATAGAGTTTTAAAGACGGCGTCGAACCAAAGTGATTCATAAGGAATCGAAGAGCTTCAGGGCCGATCGAAAGATATGCATCGAATTGTTTTTCCAGTAAGTTTTTAGCCAGTGATTGCCTTTCATGGGATTGAAACCTCCAGAGCTTCACTACTTCTACAGTTGCCTCTGAGGATTTTGAGAAAACCAGATTGAACCCGCCGACTGCTTCCAGATAGGGTCTTATGTTCTGAGAAAGGATCACGGCTATACGAGGTTCTCCAGTTTCTTCAGCATTCGCTGTATGTGATTTCTCTATAGGGAAAAACCACATAATCAGCATGAAAATCAAAAGAAACCGGATTACCCCAAGAAAATGAGGGAATGGTAATATCCCGTTCGTGGTTGCCATGAAACCTGTGAAGTATTGGGCGGATGGTATGGAATTCTGGGCTTCGAAGATGAACCGTTTATTTTATACGTTCTATGGGTTGAACCGTTTGACGACACTATTTACTTTCTGTTTGAATTCCTGGGTTACCTGGTTTACGTCCTCCAGATCAACAATCACTTTTGGAGTGATGAGGACAATGAGTTCTATTTTCTCCCTTGATTTTGAAGTTTGACCAAAAATGTATTTTGCGATGGGAAGCTTGATCAAGCATGGTAGGCCAGTTACTCCTTCCTCTTCTCTGTCCTTTATCAATCCCCCGATCACAATCGTCTGACCGTGTCTGACCGTCAGGGTTGTGGTAACATTACGCTTAAAGAAGGAAGGATAGGCTTTTCCCGCCACAATTACGTCTTTGTCCAGATCGCTCACTTCTTGCGCAACCTCGAGGGTTACAAGCCCTCGATCGTTGATGTGTGGAATGACTGTAAGAATAACCCCCGTGTCTCTGTATTCAATGGCGGTTTCCGTAACTGTTGTGGCGCTGTTTGTGGTTAAAGAGGAACTGGCAACAGGGATTTCTCGCGACACATCGATTTTCGCCTCTTTGTTTTCTGAAGCAAGCACATGGGGAGAGGAAATCACGTTGACCTTCCCTTCACTGGCTAAGGCATTGAGCGCCGCGAACCACTTGTCCGTTACGCCTACTGCAGCATTGAGTCCGGAGAATGCTGCATCTGTTCCGGCTCCCACCAACTTGTTTATGGTGGCTGCAAAACTTGCTTCTCCCTGTGCAGCGCCTTTGCCAAAGGCCCACTGCATTCCGATGTCTGTGCTCGTATCAATGGTGACCTCAGCGATGGTTGCTTCGATCAATACTTGCCTTGGCAGGACATCGATTTGATTCAATATGTTTTCTATGATCCTGTGGTCCGATGGAATGGCTTCAATAATAAGGGCATTACGTATTTCATCCGCCGTAATGTTGATCTCACCCCTTAGGGTGCCCGCCCCGTCGGAAGGCCCTCCTGTATCGGAAGACGTCTGTTTTGAACCCTCTTTGACATTGTCTTTTTCAGCGGCCTTTTGAGCCTTTTTTTCTTCCACACGTGCTTTGGAAAAAGGATTACCAGGGTTTGATACGGAAGTGCTTTTGGTGGTTTTTGTTTTATCTTTGTCCGAATTTTTCATAGGAAAGACTTGATCCAAGAGTTCAGAAAGTTGGGTCGCATTTCCATTCTTGACGAAGTACACATAGATTCTCGGTTCCGTTTCTTCTATTACCACATCAATCTGCTTGAGAATTTCATCGACTTTTTTGAATACCGCAGGGGAAGAACTCACTGCAAGCAAGGTATTCAGCCTGGTTATGGGAATGAACTTCACCTGTACATTCGACCTCTTACTGTAGGTAAGAGCAAAATCGTCAAGCATTGTTGTTGTTTCTTCCGCGTCCAGGTATCTGAGTCTGTAGAACCGATAATCCACCTTTTCAAAAATATTGATATCGAAACTGCTTACAAGTTTCAATATTTTCAAAATATTCATCCATTTGTCCACCACCAGCAACGTATTGGAGGTTGTATCTGATACAACGGTTCCTCCCGATGTCATGAAAGGTGTTATGAGTTTGGTCATCTCCTGCGCGGATATGAACTTGAGTGGGATAATTTGAATAATGATTCGTTCCTCGTCGGGAACGTCTTTTTGTCCGAGGGCAGTGATTGGATCAATTGCCATTCGTTGGGCATCTTTCATCTGCAGGATTTTATAAAGGCTTCCCTCTTTGACGGCAGTAAGACCGTTTGCCTCAAGGATCTGAAAAAAAACAGGAAAAAGGCTTTTCCTGCTCAATCCACGGGCTGTATGGATGGTCACTTTGCCATTTACACCTGGATCGACAATGTAGTTGATTCCCAGAATGTCAGCCATGGTAATAATAACTTCGTTGAGGTCGGCATTATCAAAATTAAGAACAATTTTTTGTCCCTTGTCTTCATTTTCTTCTCTTTGGGAATTTTTCTCAGGGATTGTTTGTGGTGGAAAAGATTTTTCAAGTGCAGGTGCAGGCGTGGGAGTTTCAATCTTTTGGGTATCATTTTTTTTGGAAATTGGCTTCGATGTTTTGGACTCTCTTGAAAAACTTTTTTTAGGAACTATTTCAGGATCATCAACACGCTCTTTTACATAGCCCGTAGGAGTTTTTACGAGTTCGAATTTGCCATGTTCATCGGTATAAACACGTTTGTCTGAAGCTTCTGTACTTTGAGGAACTTTTTCTTGCGCGGAAGGTTCCTGCAATCCAGGTTGCGTCACTTCAACTTCAGGTTTTTTTCCTGCACAACCAGTTGATAAAAAGGCCGTTAGAAGCAATAAAGCCCATAAGAGGTCTGGGGAAAAAAAATGTGATAGTTTCATATGGTTTCCTTACATAATTTTAATTTGGTTTTCTTGTTGGTGCTTTTCCGGGCCGACTGCTCTTGCTGGGCGTGATGGTCTTCTTGATGGTTTTTATCAAGTCAGCCTGTTTTGCAGGTGCAGCCTTAGCGGGCGCCGGCATACTCTTTCCTCCTGACCCCACCGTAACAATGACTGGCCCGGTTTCTTTTTTCAAAGGAGCCACATTCTTTTGCCCTCTCTTTTCATAAAGAAAAATCGAGAATTCCGTGCTTTCCGCACTTAGAAGGATGCTGTCATTTCTGATATCCACCACCTTAAATCTGCCAATCAGATCCTCTTGTTTCACCCATTTCATTCTGTCCCCGGACGAAGCCGGCGCGAGTACCGCAGCTTTTGTATTTTTACCGGTGTTCTTCAAAAAATTCAATGAAGGCCGCGCAACTTTCCTGGTTTTTACCGTGGGAGTTTTCATTTCAAGATTGCTCACAAGGGCCTTTTTTTCTTTCTCGGAAATAATTACTCCGTAAAGCGCAATCTTTTCCAGCTCTTTTTCAATGATACCCATTAATTTTGCGTCGGCTTTGGGCTTTGCATCCGTTTTTTTTGTCTTCTCTTCCGCTATGATCTCAGATCGGTCCTGCGCAAACAGATTGTTTGTGGCAACCGTTTCATAATTTGCTGAGGGAATCATTTTTTTCTTCATTGTTTTTTTCTCAAATGATGAAGATGTTTTTTTAGCAGGATTAATAGTGGGAATTGTTTTTTCTTCCCCGAACCAGATTCCATATGCCTGAAACGCTCCAAACACAACCATGGCGGTTAGAATAATGTTGATTACCCATATTTTCGAAAACATGAATGCCTGCCTTCTCAGGGGAGTGGCAAAACTGACTTGTTTGATTGAAGCAGTAAATTGGTGTCAGAATTCCCTTTTCTTTCAGATTTCTTTCTGCTTCATGTACCCTGCTACGGTTATATTGCAGCGTATATCACGCGATTTCCGTGTGTGATATTTTATTTCTACTTTCGTTACCGACAGTATCTTTTTCGAATTCTCTATCAAATACAGTATTTCTTTGAACTGTCTGACGCTGACAATCATATGAAAGGTTACCGGAATGCTTAAGTATCCTTTTTGATCAAGATTTTCAGGCTTCAGCACCTTTACACTTTTGACCTCAACATTGCTTTTCTGGGCAATATCGTGCAAAATCATTTGGATATCCACCGCGGCGAGGGAAGGAGTTTTTCCTACCAGAAGCCTTGATTCCTGTTGAGAAAGCGTGCTTTTCAATGATGTAAGCCGACCGTCCAATTCCTTTCCAGCGCGAACCATTTTCTCGTATTTTATAAGCGTCCTTTCCTGCAATTCAATTTCTTGCAAGGATGGGACCAGGTCCTGAAAAACCGGCAGGAATCGATATGTAAGTCCCGCAACTACCAAAATTGCTAGGGCGGCAAACAGGTATTTTCTCTGTTTATCAAGTTTTAATTTAATTAATTGCATACCAATTTCTTCACAAAGTCACCAACATAATGAGCCAGCTATGGACCATAGGAATTCAGTTTTATCAATTGAGCTGAAATGCGATCCGATAAACTTCCTTGCCGCTTCTGTCTCTCGTGATGGAGGATTTAAAAGACACGTCTTTGAAAAGGGGCGAACTTTCAAGGGCCGGAATTAATTCAGAAGAAGATTCAGCCCAGCCATCGATGGTTACGCCTTTTTCCGAAAGGCTGAATTTTTTCAACCATGCTGATTTTGGAACTCTTTCGCTCAAGTCTTTCAGGATATCCAGTGCACTCGCGTTTCCATTGTAAATGGTATTTAGATAATCGATCTGATTTTCAACTTCCTCGACGCTTTTTCTTGTTTTCTCAATGGTTGCGACTTGAACCTCCAACTGACTAATTTTTTCATTGAGTTTTCCAAAATAAACTCGTTTAAAGAGTATATCTCCTCCCCCCCAAGCCATTGCTGAAAGAATGAGAAGCAAAGATAGAACCAGCATGATGTATTGCCCCGCCTTGTTAGGTTTTTTCCTCAATCCCAGAGGCATGAGATTGATATTTGTGGGAACATTGCGGATGCCTTTGAGAGCCAACCCATATGCCGGAATTAAAGCGGCCGAAGGAATTTGTTTTTTTGAGAGATCTACCATATGAAGGTCAATCTCATCTATTCCTTTTAAATGTTCCAATAGATTCTCCTGAGATTCATCCCCCAGAAAAATTGTTTCCAGCTGACCAGAGTCCTCCCCCTGGTGATCCCCAACAAGGTTCTTAATTTCCTGTGACAGGCAGTTAGCAAAATCCGGTTGGCTTGAATCGCCTTTGATAGATCTTGAATATTGCAGAAAACCTGATTTCAAAAACTCCAGTTGTACAAATCCATCCCCTGTTAGAACAATAAGAACCTCGTCCGCCATCCCTGTTTGTTTCTGGTCTGCGAAGTAATTGGATATCGCAGTGGAACAAAATTCGATTCCGGAAATTCTGAGGTTCAACCGGTTCAGCAAAGTGAGATAAGGATCTAAAGTATTTCTTTTAATGATTACCAGAAGAATTTTCAGTTCATCAGTATCCTTCTCTTCGGAGAGTATCTGGTAATCGTAAAATATCTCACTCTCAGGAAGGGGAATAAACCTCTCCATTTCATAACGCAGGCTGTCTTGGAGGTTCTCTCTTAAGGCAACCGGCAAAGTTACGTACCGAATGATGACTACGTTACGTGGCAAACTCAAAAAAACACAACCCGGAGATATTCTGGCTTTTTTTAAAAAGGCGCCAATGAAGTCTGCGGCCTGATCGAATTTTTCTGCGGCAGTGATTTTATCCGAAAGGGGAAAAATCCCAGAAGACGCTAATTTTACGTCATTTATTGAAGTTTTTAAGAGTGCAACGGAAACGGAAGTATCCTGAAAATTGATTCCGAGACTCGTCTGAAAAAGCAAAACAGTTCTCCTCTACCTATAATCCCAAGCTATTCGAAACTGACACGATCGCGCCATTTTACGATTCTGTATCCGGATTCGAAGCCCCTCCCAATTTCAACCATGATTTCAATTCCTCTTCTGATCCTGCTGTCATTTAGTTTTCCCACGGAAGTAATTGTGTAAAAAGGACTCAAATCCAATGTAATATAAGGAGATATGTCGTTGTATACTTCTGATCCAAGCAATGCGGAAATATCGGTCAACGACTTGAAATCAGCTTCCTTCCTGTAATCTATGATCAACTGGACAAGATCTTCCGTCATGGAGGGAAGTGAAAGAAGCATGGCTTTTGACGCGGCATTGATGTTGATCTTATTCTTTTCCGCCCCTGTTTTCCTGTACCCTGTTCTTTTTCTGGAAGAAGTACTCTTGGTTTTGGAAGAAGTGCCTTTGGTCTTGGAAACCGTTACCATGTCTTTAAGTCTGCTTAAATAGATCTCGGGGGTTACTCCCTTGACCATCATGAGTTCCTCAACAGTATCGAAGTCAGCATCTTTACACTCATAAGGCTCTTCTAAAGACCTATAATAATCATCTTCAGCCCCATTTAAGCGGTGTAAGTTATTTTTATCACGCCAATCCAAAATAGAATCAACAATGATTTCCTTTTCTCTTTGTTCTATGTCAACATTTTCCAGCATGGTTTTAAGCAAAGTTTCTCCGGCTTCGTTGATGTTAAGCTTCCCGCTTTCATTGCCGATGATCACTTCGAAACGACCTGGTCCTAACAGAATCGGAGGAATTTGCATGTTAATCCTCCATCTTGAGTCGTCGTCTTCAGCTTCTTCGTTCTTTTCTTCATTGCTGGGGAATGGTCCAAATGGACTATCCCCTGAACCATTGTTTGCGGATTCATTTGTTGTAGAGGAAGATGCTGGAATGAATTCATTCCGAATAAGTTCGCTGATACCCCTGTTCAAACCCGCAAGGGCAATATAATAACCTTCCGTTTGTTCTTTGAAATTTCGAGTAACATTCACCTCTGTTCTCATGGCATAGCAAAACTCCCCAACAATGACAGAGAGCAAAATCAATACCCAAAGCACCATGAACAGGGCAATACCTTTCTCATTTTGAAGAACCATTCTCGACATTGTGTTACTGGTCAACAGCCTCAATGCGGGCAATCACGGTTAAAGGAAAATCCATTTCATCTTGTTGAAGAATGAGCCTGACAGCAAATGGGCTTCCTTGAAGTTTTTCGGGATCCCAGTCTTCCTGCCACTCAGCTGGTTCCTGCTCATTCTCCGGGTATTGCAGATATTCAAACCGTATCTCTTTTGCCGCTGCAATTAGATCGAAAAATTCCGACTCATCCGGATTTTCCATTTTCTTATCCTTGTCGACAAAGACCATATTTTTCTCATAAACCATGAGCTTGTGCCCTTTCCCCCCTTTTGCTGGTTGAATTATGTATTTCACATAAACCATGCCAGATTTGTTGGTTGGTACGATGGGAAGGTCGGAGACAAAAGCCATGGAGTCTATTTCCCCTTTAAAACGAAATTGTTCTGCTTCTTTCCCCGTTATCTCTGTTGCAGAAGCTGAGGCAATTTGTGCTTTAACAAGATCAAGAACAACGCGTTCCCTTTGATGCTTGTCAACGTCTTTTTCTCCTTTTTCCCAAGCTCTGACCCCGATACGAAGAGCACCGAACACGACCAGCAGGATTAAGCCGAGGATGGTAAGGGATATCATAAGTTCCAACAGGGTGAAACCGAAGGAGGCTGAAAGGAGCACGCCGTTTTGCGAACTCTTATGAAATTCGGAATATTTCAAATTCATGTTCCTCAATACAGAGTCCTGCTAAGAATGGGTAGGGTTCCGTTGATCGGAAAGCCCACATTTGTTATCCAACGCTTTCTTCTTCCTGTTTTTGCTGGATCTTAATTGTTTCCAGTTCAAAACTTTTATTTTTTTCGGTCCCCCCCCACGTGACTTGTACCTTTATGGTAAAAGTGTCAATCGGCAATTTGGATTCTTCCTCCTCGTCCTGTTCAATCCTGACCACCTCAGTTTTCCAACCATAGGAATCATTAAACCGACCTTCGTTTATGCCTTCTTCCAACATGTTTGAAAGAAGAATTTCTTCCATGATTTCTTTTCCATGAAACACTGCCCTTGTGTAATCATCTGACAGTTTGCCTGCTCTCAGCCCACCTGAGAAAAGCTGGAGGATGACTGTGAGGCAGATGGCCATGATAGATATAGCCACGAGAATTTCTATGAGAGTGAACCCATCATCGGCTTGGAAAAATGCTGGAACATGCCTTCTTTTACCATTCATCTTCACTCAAACCTACTGTTCCGGTAATAAAATCCACCTTGATGAAATAGTGCCGCTCTCTGTCATTGATCAGGCTGATTTCTCCGCCGCTGCTTCCACCCGCCGGAAAGAAAGAGATTTCAAAAAGACCGGATTTGTATTCACCGCTGTTTGAAACGGCTTTTTCAATCTGAATTCTTTTGGGCAGATCATAGATTTTTGATACGTTTGTGCTCTTGTCTCCGTTGACTTCAGTGTCTTCACTCGACTCGTCCGTTTGGCTTTTGACTGGAGAAACATGCACACGATTTTCACTAAAATCGAAAATCGCCGTGTAAGTCACCCCTTCCCATGTTGCCTGGCTTCTTGCAAAGCGTAAAATTGCTGCAATTTTTTTTGCCGTGGCTTTCAATTCCATGTTGCTCATGGAACCTCCGAGCCTCGGACCTACAAAAGCGGCTACAACACTGATGATCAGCAGGACAATCAACAGTTCAAAAAGGGTGAACCCCCGACTACTCAGCCACTTCCTTCCAGTTAAAGATGTCAGCATCTTCCCCTTCTCCCCCGGAACTTCCATCCGCTCCGTAGGCCATGATTTCAAAATCACCGTTTTCCGAAGGGCTTTGGTATTCATAAGGATGGCCCCAGGGGTCTAAGGGCACCTCTTTTGCTAGGTAAGGGCCATCCCATTTTCCCGCGCTGTCCGGTTGTACCCTGAGGGCGTTCAAGCCCTGGTCTGTTGTGGGATATTTTCCAACATCCAATCTGTATGTATCCAGGGAGGTTTCAAGTAATGCCATTTGTGCTTTTGCCGCTTTCTGTTTGGATTTTCCAACTTTTCCAAACATACGCGGGCCGACAAGGGCAGCCAGCAGGCCAAGTATTACCATTACGATTAATAATTCGATTAAAGTAAAACCGCGTTCCTTCCTTTTTTTCATAACCACTCCTTAAAAATTAAAATGGCATATCGTTCATGCTGAATATGGCCATGAGCATGGACAACACTACAAATCCAACTACCAGGCCCATGGCCAGAATCATTGCCGGTTCGAGGAAACTGATATACCTCTTGACTGTAGTCCGTACCATTTTTTCATAGTTTTCAGCTATTCGTAGCAGCATGCTGTCCAGTTTTCCGGTTTCCTCTCCAACTGTTATCATCTGAATTGCCAGGGAAGGAAAAACGCCACTTTCGTTCAAGGGTTTTGAGAGCTTTTCCCCCTCTTTTACCCTCTCATGGACTTTCTCCATGGAATGGGTGATAATTTTATTCGTCATAATGTCTTTGACGAGATCCAGGGCCTGCAAAATGGGTACTCCGCTTTGTGTCAGAGTTCCAAGGGTTCTGGCAAAACGAGCCACTTCAATTTTTCTGACCAGATCTCCTACGGCCGGGAGGGTAAGTTTATACTGATCCAAAACGAGACGTCCTGCGTGAGATTTAAAGTACCGTCTAACAAAATAAATAAGAACGGCCAATACGAAGAGGATGAGCCACCAGTAATTGCTCAATATCCCACTTAATCCCAGAAGGACTCTTGTTGTGAATGGAATAGCCTGCCCCATATCAGAAAAGATCATGGAGAACTTTGGAATAACAAAAGTCATGAGAATAATAATGGAAGCTCCCCCGACAAAGACCAGAAAAAGAGGGTAAACCATAGATGACTTAATATAGTCTTTTAGTTCCTCTGAAGTTTCCAGAAATTCTCCCAGTCTTGTCAATACGGATTCCAATACCCCGCCTGCCTCTCCTGCCCTGACCATGCTCACGTAGAAAGAGGAAAAAATTTTCGGATGTTTTGACATGGCCTCTGAAAGATATCCGCCGCCCTTAATGGTTTTGAGAATACTTCGAAGAACTTCTGCAAATTTTTCATTTTCAGTGGCATCAATCAATATGGCTAATGCCCTGTCCACAGGCAGGCCCGCCTCCAGCAGAGAAGGGAGATCCTGAGTAAAGATCATCAGGTCCCTGGATGAAATTCCCTTAAAAAGAGAAAGAACCTGCTCTGAGACGTTGATATTCAGCTTTCCGCTGGAGCCTTTTGCTAGGCTGATACGTATGGGAATTAGATCCCTACTGTGAAGTTCCTTGACCACCTCTCTTTCTTCAGTGGCATCAAGGGCGCCTTCGACTATCTTTCCCGATTCGTCCGTAGCCTTGTATGAGTATGTCGGCATTTTATTTCTCGAGGGTCACCTTCAGCACCTCAGATATTGTCGTCACCCCTCTCCTTACTTTTTTCCAGCCGTCATGTCGTAACGTAATCATTCCTTTTTTTAAAGCCACGTCCTTGATCGTTTCCGTGGGAGAGCTCTTTGAGATTTCCCTGCGAATATCTTCATCTATAGCAAGATATTCAAAGATGGCTGTCCGGCCCTTGAAACCGGTGTATCTGCATTCTTCGCACCCTTTTCCTGCATAAAAGACGATGCTTTTTTCCTCTCCAGGAGGTATGTTCATGGATTTAAGCAGTTTTTCGTCCGGCTCGATCTCTTCTTTACAGTTTGTGCAGATCACTCTGACGAGCCTTTGAGCGAGTACGCCTAACAGCGTGGAACTTAATAGGAAGTTTTCCACCCCCATATCCAGGAGTCTGGTAATGGCTCCAGTTGCATCATTTGTATGGAGGGTGCTGAAGAGCAGGTGACCGGTCAAGGCGGACTGGATTGCAATTTCAGCGGTTTCCCTGTCTCTGATCTCTCCGACCAGAATGATGTCGGGATCCTGTCGAACAATGGAGCGCAGTCCATTGGCGAAAGTCATGCCTATTTTCTGTTTCACCTGGATCTGGTTTACACCGTCCAGTTGGTATTCGACCGGTTCTTCCAGGGTAATGATCTTGTTTTGCGGGGTGTTGATTTTGGCCAGGGTGGTATAGAGTGTGGAAGTTTTACCGCTTCCTGTGGGACCGGTTACCAGTATCATCCCGTAGGGTTGCGTAACCAATTCCATATATTTTTCCAGAAGGTCGCCGGGGAAACCAATTTTTTCAAGATCAAGAATCAAGGAGTCTCTGTCCAGTATTCTCATGACAAGACTTTCCCCATAAAGCGTAGGGATAGTGGAAACCCTGAAGTCGATTTCTTTGTCTGCAATTTTGAGTTTGATCCTTCCATCCTGAGGAAGACGCCTCTCCGCTATATCCAGTTTTGCCATAATCTTGACTCTGGATATAATGGCAGCCTGTAACCGTTTAGGAGGTGAATCAGCATCATGCAAAACACCATCGATTCGGTATCTTGCTTTAAACACCTTTTCGAATGGTTCAAAATGTATATCGCTGGCTTTCAATTCTACCGCGTTGAGTATTAAGCGGTTCACCAGTCTGATAATAGGAGCCTCAGAGGCCAGATCTCTCAAATGGTCTGCATCTTCAACTCCTTCTGACGATAGATCATAAATGTCTTTGTCAGCTTCTTCGATAATTGTTTCAAGGGATTGACTTCCTGCCCCGTAAAGACGTTCAATGGTATCAAGGATGTCGGAATCCTTTCCTAAAGTCACGTCCACGTTCAGGCCATAGGCAATTTCCAATGATTCGACAGTGTAAAAATCATTGGGATTCGCCATGGCAATGCGGAGATAGTCCTTGCCCACTTTTAAGGGGACAAATCGGGCATCCCGCATCATTTTGTCGGACAGGTTGTCCAGAACAACCGGCTCTTTTGGGTAGTCGCTGAAAGATATTGGCGTCATCGTGCTTTTCCGGGTTTGAGACGAATGATACCTATTCTTTAAAATAGTCGATTACGCTCTGAATAATTGCTTTCAGATCGTGTACGGGTTCAAAACCTATGGCCTTTTTCAGTTTGCTGATATCAGGACAACGCCTTTCCATGTCTTCAAAACCAGGTCCGTATGCTTTTTCATAGGGAATATGTTCTATTTCTGAAGAACTGCCCGTCATGTCTTTTACCATCTGGGCCAGATCATTGATGGTCACTTCCTGGTTGTTGCCCACATTGAAAATATCCCCTTCGCAGGACGGCTCAGCCATCAGTCGGGTCACAGCTTCTACCACGTCTTTGACGTGGGCAAAGCTCCTGCTTTGGTTTCCATCTCCAAAAACGGTAATGGCTTTTCCGAGAAGCGCACTCTGTACAAAATTGGGAAGCACCATGCCGTATTGACCGGTTTGTCTTGGCCCGACTGTGTTAAATAACCTGCCGATAAGTACCGGTAATTTTTTTTCGTCAAAATAGGCAAGAGCCAGGAACTCATCCAGAGTTTTTGAGCATGCGTAAGCCCAACGTCGTTTTTTGACGGAGCCCATTACACGATTATTATCCTCTGCCAGATCGTGTTCCATGTGCTTTCCATAAATCTCCGAGGTGGAAGCTATAAAAACCTTTTTCTTGAACTGGTTAGCCAGACGGAGAACAACCTCTGACCCTTTAACATTAATATCAAGCGTTTCCACTGGATGATCCATGATATTCCGGACACCAACCGCCGCTGCGAGATGATAGATTTGATCGGCTTTGAAGATGAGTTCATTCATGACAGATTCATTTAAAATCGTGTCTACGATTAAATGCAGCTTTTTATGGTTCTGAATTTTTTCAAGGTTTGCTAATTTTCCTGTCCAGAGATTGTCTATGACAAACACTTCATGATTATCTTCTAACAGTTTCTCGGCGAGATGCGAACCTATGAAACCTGCGCCGCCGGTAATTAATACTTTCATATTCTCCTCCAAAGATCTGGGGTCAGAAAGAAGACCAGTACTGGATCCCCGATACAAGTTTTATGCAAAATTCATGCCTTAACGTCCAGAGGTGTTTTTGAACAACCTGTCCCTCCAGTTTTTCAGTAATCGAAATCTTTAAGTGAAAAAACCATTATATCATTACTTTTCAGGGTGTCAAAAAGCTAATGGCTAACAGCTAATAGCCAATCGCTTTTTTGGGCGGTTATTCAAGGAATTACTCTACTTTTTCCAGGGCCCAATCCTCGATCTCAACTTCCAGAGATCGTTGCAGAAGATCAAGGCTAACGATTACTTTGTTTTTGGCTTTATGCCGCAAATAAATTCCTATCAGTCCTTTCAGGGGCCCATCCATAATCATAACCTGGTTACCTTTAGCCATATAAGAACGATTCTGCACAGTGCGGTTCGTTCCGTCAAGAATCATCAGCGACGAGATTTCAACATCATTGGCTGGAAGGGGTTTTCCTTTAAGAGCTACCATTCGAACAACCCCGATAGTCTTGATGATGTGATAATATTCCTCTACCTCAAGTTGAGAACGGACAAAAATATACCCTGGAAGCATGGGCACCAGTATTTTCTTGCGCCGATCTTTTCTTCTACTCCAGACCTCAATGCGGGGCAGAAAGGTCTCAATTGACTTACGACAGAGCTGGTCATGGACCTTCTGTTCAAAACGACTTCTGGTATGTAGTGCATACCATCTCTTATATTGCTCATTATCTACTGTTGGTTGTTCTATCGTCATATTTTAAAACCATTTCATCTTTCTACCACCCCTGTTCGTTTTTTTATCGGTAAGCAGCATATGGAAGTAGGCAAGTTCGGCTGTTTTTCCAAGCCCAAAAAAAATGACGGAATGAATGCAGTTTTTTTTCATTTCGCCAAATATCTTTATCAGCAACTATTTTATTTCCTTATAAAAATTAATGGAGATAAATGTTCAATGTTTGAACGTTTTTGTCAAGGATAATTTGACATTTTCTCGTTTGGGCTTTATGATTTTTTCCTTTTTAGTAACCGTTGTAACGGGTCTTCTATAGTAATCAAAACCTGATTTTGATAAAGGAGTGAGTTGTTCATGGAATGTAATCGTGAAACGAATCTAGAGAGATGTAACTGTTCGTATGAACCTTGTTCGAGAAAAGGGATCTGTTGTGAGTGCATTTCTTATCATCTGAAAATGAAACAGTTGCCGGGATGCTGTTTTTCTTCGGCGGAAGAAGCTACATTTGACCGCTCTTTTCAAAATTTTGCGCGTCTTGTTCAGGAAGGAAAGGTTTAAGGCACTGGCAAAAAAATCCTCTGCAACCATTTACTATTTATGAAAGCAAAATTTGCAGCCTGCACTCTATTTTTGTTCTTAATGCTTCCTGTTTCTGCATTTCCGCAGATTTTGAATTCCGATTCCGGGACTCCACCGAATACCGGATCAATCTGGTATAACTGGGAGAAGACAGCAGCAGATGGTTTTCAAGATCCCCTTATCCATTGGCATTATTACTGGAAAAACGGGTTGTTTATCGAAAGTCGAA